>ERZ1370068.7384-contig-6302_pt1 | contig 63739 bp, 63 predicted proteins | sample MGYA00561227_ERZ1370068 | MGnify/ENA primary metagenome ERZ1370068 (study PRJEB38410, sample SAMEA6850437) | metagenome | study: Metagenomic assessment of the ecological functions of the soil: analysis of the soil microbiota associated with the... | reverse complement strand
TACGTATTGCTGCTGGCCGTCACCGACCAGTGCGCCGTTGCCCTTCGGATCCCACACGACGCCGATCCGCGGGCTGAACGCGCTGTCGTCCGCCACCAGGTTGCCGGCGCTGTCGGCGCCGTGGTTCTTGTCGTAGCGGACGCCGAGGTTCAGCGTCAGCCGTGGGTTCGACGCGCCAGTTGATCGTTGTAGAACAGGCTGTGCGTCCGGAACGTTCGTGCCCAGGCTGCTCGTCGCGATCGGGTTGTACTGCAGGATCGGTGGACGAGCCCGGCAGCCACTGCGGATAGATCATCGCGTCGGCGCCGGTGCCGCGGATGATCGTGGTCGTGCCGTTGATGCGGTAGTCGCTGCCCGACTGGTGGTTGTTGGCGAACCGCTTGTCGTTGAAGGTGTCGTAGCCGAACACCATGCTGGTGCGATCCGGAGCCGCTGCGTCGACTTGAAGTACGTCGCCTTGACGTTCTCGTTGTCGTTGTCGCGCTTCTCCGGATCGCAGACGCCGCAGAAGGTCGGCGACCAGTAGCGCCGCTGCCGCGCGCGCGATCGAGCAGCAGCGTGCCCTTGATCAGATCGGTGAACGGCGAGCCGCTGCCGATGAAGCGTGAAGTGCCGCGTCGAGAACGCGCGCCTCGACGAACAACTGTCGGCGACAGGATGCCGTTGTAGTTCAGCGTGAAGAGATCCAGCGGGCTGTTCGCGCGTGTAGAGGCTCGCCAGGTCCATCGACGCTGGCCGTGCTGAACGGTGTTGTTGACCTGCGTCAGCGCCTCCTTCGTGTACGCGCCCTCGAAGCGGTGGTTCGACGTTGATCGACTCCGGTCAGCTTGATCTCGAAGCGCTTTCGTCGTGATCCTCCGACGATGTAGGGAATGTTGAGCGGCGCGATCGTGCTGCGCGACAGACCTGCTGGTTCTGGAACCGGCCGGCGGTGAAGAACCACAGATGATCCTTTCGCGACCGGCCCGCCGAACATGTACTCGTGCGTGCGGCATCGATCTTGTCGACCTTTGACGTCGTTCGCGAAGCAGCTCGGGTCCGCGCCGGTGCGCCGTTCAGCGACGTCACGGTGTTGCACGCCTGTGTGGTCGATCCGGCCGCGGGCGTGCGTAGTTGCCGTTGCCGTGACCAGCGCGCGCCAGTTGTCGTTGTTGAGCGAGTCGCGGAACGAGCCGCTGAACAGGTTGCCGCCCGACTTGGTGATGACGTTGACGACGCCGCCGCTGAAGCGGCCGAATTCGGCCGACACGCCGTCGGTCGCGACCGTCGTCTCCTGGATCGCGTCCTCGATGTAGATGTTGAACGCCTGGCCGCGCAGGTTCTCGTTCACGCTGACGCCGTTGACCAGGTAGCAGCGACTCGAACGACATCGCGCCGGCGATCGAGTAGTTGCCGCCGGGACCCGACGGGTGCACCGCCGGCGCCATCAGCAGCACCGCGTTGATGTCGCGGTTGGTCGGCAGCATCGCGATCAGGTCCTGCTTGAAGTTGGTCGCGACCTGCGCCGTCTGCGTCAGCACGTCCGGCGGTCTGTGCCGACGACGTTCACCGTCTCGGCGAGCGTGCGCCACGTCCGAGCGTGACGTTGAGCGGCAACGGTCTCGCGTCGGCGCAACCGCGATGGTCCGCTGCTGGCGCGCCGAAGCCGCTCAGCTGAACGCTGACCGTGTAGGTGCCTGACGGCAGCTGCGGCAGGATGTAGTCGCCGTTCCCCGGACGTCACCGCGGAGATGGCGCCCTGGAGATTCGCGACCTCGACGGTCACCGTCACGCCGGGAACCGCGAGGTTCTGGCTGTCGACCACTTTCCTGCGGTCGTGCCGACGTCGTCGCCCGCTGATCGCCGCGCCCGCCGCCGCCGAGGTCACCGCTGGCACGCCGAGCAGTCGCCGCCGCGGCCGCGCCACCCGATGCGGATGCATCGCAATGCGTGTCGTCCTCCTGTGGACGCGCCATCGAGGAGCACGCGATGATGCCAGTGCGCAAACGCGGAATCGAACGGTGTTCGCGCGATCGCGCGCGTGGATTCGATCAATGCCTTAGCGGCGTGCGGCGTCATTCGCGACCGGCGCGATCGATCACAGGATCTGAATCGTGCGATCCAGGCGAGATCCCGATGTGCCCGATCGCGGAGACACCGTCCGGAATCGAAACCTGAGTGTGAAGTGGTTCGCCGTGTCGAGGCTCGAGACCGATCGCTCGACGCGCTGCAGAAGTTCTACGGCGATGCGCCGCCGCCGCCGCGCGCGATCCGGTTCACGCTGTTCGTGGGAGGTGCCGTCGGTGCACTCACACCGCGCGCAGCGCGACGCCGCGCTGGCGGGGCGCTGACGCGCATTCCGGCGCTCACCCCGGACGCGATGGCGCGCGCGCGCGCGCGAAGAAGCTCGGAGACAGCGTGCGTCAAGCTGGCCGGCCCGTACTCGAGAACCGGCCTGCAGGCGCTGCGCACCGGCATGCGATCTGCGTTCAGGCGCTCGCCGACAGCTGCCGACGATCAGCCGCGGCCCGCTGCCGCGGCGCGCCGCGCCGCTGAAGCCGTTCCCGCAGCTCGGCGAGGCCGGCGCGCACCGCATGCTGCTCGTCTGCCGCCGGTCAGCTGATCCTGCCGGTGGACGCGCGTGTCAGCCGGGTCGGCAGCCGGCTCGGCTACGGCGGAGCCGGCCGGCGCCGACTTCAGGCAGGCAGTCGCGCATCGGTCCAGGAGGCGCTGATCGCGCGAGCTGGACGGCGTCAGCGTCGACGACTTACCGCCGCGCGTTCCTACCTGTCGCACCACGGCGGCGCGCATACGTGCAGCGGAGAGCGACCCGCATTGTCACGGTCTGTCCGCTGGTTGAATGACTGTCCCATGGACGAGGCGATGGCGAAGGTTCAGATTTCGGTGGCATCGTCAGCACCCACGACTCAGCTGAGATCGTTCAGCAAGCCACCCGCGTGCGCAGCGTTTTGACGTGCTCCCAGATCCGCTCGCGATCCTGCCGCTCGTCCTCGTCCTGCTCGCCCGCTGACGAAGCCAGCTTAGTAGTCTGCGAGATCGTGACGCAGCGCGCGCGGTGCAGTCGTTCATCGGTGGTACGCCGAGCAGCCCGCGATCGCGCAGCTCGTTGATCGCCGACGGATCGACGGCGATCGAGCAGGTCGGCGATGTCGCGCGCCTGCGGGAACGACTGCATCCGTGCACGTAGACGCGCTTGAGGTTGGTCAGCATCCGCGCCAGGGATCTGCGGTTTGGTCGCTGCGGCAGGGGCGCGTCACCGCCGCCCTGGCCGCCCTCGTGCCGAGCGACTGCTGGCGCGCGCAGCAGCCTCGCGCGAGAGCAGAGCACCGCCGTGGAACGGGTCGACGATGAGGTCCGCCGGCGTCGCGGCGAGGCGCGCCGCGCGCGGCACCGCACCAGGAAGTGTCCCGGAAAGTTGACGCCTTCCGACCGCCAGCCCGGCGCGCCGGGCGACTTCCAGGTAGAGCAGCGACAGCGTGATCGGGATGCCGGTGCGCGCGATCGAGCACCTCGTTCAGGAAGCTGTTGCGCGGGTCCTCGTAGTCGGCTTCGTTGCCGCGCGAAGCCGCAGCTCGTCGAACAGGAAGTCGTTGAGCGCGATCGACCTGCGCGTAGCGTTCCGGGGTCGACGTCGTGGCGGCGCGTCGGCGGCGGTTACGGCGCATCGCCAGGCGCCGGCGCGGCTTCGTCGCCGATGAAGCCGAGCGCTGGGCGAGATAGCGCGAGCGGCATCGAGGTCCGGGATATTCGACGCGGCGCGATCAGCAGCGCCGCTGAGCGCGAGGTCGGGGTCGGCGCTCGAGCGCCGCGTGCGCGAAGCTGCTGAACCAGGATTCGCGGGCTGCGCCACGCGCGAAGGCGATAGCGCAAAGGGCGGCGGCCCGCGGCGCCCTGCCATCGTTGAAGCGTCGGCCGGCAGCTGAGAGCTGACGGCCGGCAGCCGAGAGCTGCAGACTACCAGTTGAACTTGATGCCGAAACGGATCGACGGCGCGGCGCCGAGCAGCGCCTGCACCTGGTTGGCGTTCGACGCGTTCTGGCGGCTGCGAATCGCCTGGATGGTGTCGCAGTTGCCGACGTTGAAGACGTCCAGCGACGGCACGAAACGCACGGTTCCGGATCTTGACCGGACGCTCGACGTGGAAGTCGACGTTCTGGTAGTTCGGCAGGCGGCGTCTCGCCGACCGGATTGAGCAGGACGTCGATCGACCTGACCGTTGCCGCGGCAGCCGTGTGAGCGTCGCGGAGCAGGCGGCGTCTGGACGAAGATGCTCCTGCGGGTAGCCCTGCCGCGCGTTGTAGAACGCCGACACGTTGATCGCCGAACGGCAGCTCTGATACATGACCGCTCACCTTGAACAGCCACTTCGAGTTGACGTAGATGTTGCCGATGCCGCTGCCCGCGCGTGAGGTAGTCGTACTCGTAGCCCTCGCGGAACTGGCGGTTGGTCGGGTCCTCGGTGATCGTCGGCGCGGCGATGCTCGGCTGGCTGCCCGGGAAGGAGCCGTAGTTCACCATGGTGCTGTTGTAGGCGAAGCTGGTGTTCATCATCCAGTGGTTCGACAGGCGCTTCCGGCCCGGTCAGCTCGAACGCCGTTGTAGCTGCGGGTGTAGTCGGGCACGTTGGTGAGCTGGACGACCGTCGGCTGCTGGAACGCCGGCTGAGAAGAAGGTGATCGGCGAGCAGTTGCCCGGCGCGGTTCGCTGACCGTCGTCGCCGGGGCAGGCGCGGCCGGCGTGAACGTCGTCGCGACCCAGTCCGCGGTGGTGATGCCCGGCGGTCGCTCCACTGGAAGTTGCTCGTACTTGCGCCAGATGTAGCTGGCGCCCACCGCGAAGCCCGCTGCCGACCTCGCGATCGAGGCCGAGGATGAACTCGTCGGTCCGAGTCGTTCTTCAGGTTCGGGTCGACCGAGTTGGCCGAGACGGTGCTGGGCCGGGTTGGCGGCTGACCAGTTCGTGCTCGCCGAGATCGGGTTGGCGCTGAGCGTGATCTCGCCGACCTCCGCGATCTGGTTGCGGTTCGGCGTCGATCCACGGGTACCGCAGCGTGGTCGAGCCGACCGGGTTGACGGTCGTGGCGATGCCGCCGTTGCCGACCTGGCCGAAGTAGCGGGCGTAGTTCGCACGCGCCAGCGTGCTGGCCGTCGCCGGTCACGTTGTAGGTGAGGCCGAGACGCGGCGAGAAGTCGTTGAACGCCACGCCGGGATCGGCGCCGGCGAAGTCGATCGCCGGGCAGCCACGGACCGCCGAGCGGATTGGCGACGATGCTCGACGCCTCCGCCGTGTCCTTGTTGTAGTCGTAGCGCAGGCCGAGCTGCAGCGTCACCCGGTCCGTGCGTGATGGTGTCCTGCACGTAGGCGGAGTTGTTCAGCAGGTCGGTACACGCGAATAGCCGTCACGGGTGAGATCCACCTGGCAATTGGTCGCCGCCGAGCGAGCAGTCGTTGGTCGGCCGCGGTCGGGAACCGCACCGTGCGCGTAGCCGCCGGTGTGGTTGATCGACGTGGTGTTCGAATCGCGCCAGTAGCCGCCGAACTTGAACGAGTGGTCGGCGCCGAGGACGCCCGGCACGGAAGTAGTTGGAGTTGAACGTCAGGCTGTTGACCGGGCGGATGAACGACGCTCGCCGCCGCCGAACGGCCGTTCAGGCCGGTCGAGACGACCGAGCGTCGGCTGCGACGTCGCGCGAGATCCGGCGACTGGAAGCCGAGCGTGAAGTTGTTGCCGACGTGCGCGTACTGCGATGTCGAGCAGCAGGCGATCGCTGACCACCCACTGGTCGCCGAACTTGTAGGTCGGGTTCGGGCCCGGTGTTCCACAGATGCTTCGCCGAAGCTCGTCGTCCACGGCGCCTCTGCGGCGTCGTCGTCTCGATCGGGTTCAGGTCGCTGGCGCCGCGGGCGTTGCGCTCCTTCTTGGCGAAGTTGTTGAAGAGCGTGAGCTTGTTGCCCTTGAACAGCTGCGACTTCCGCCTTCAGGTTGCGTCGTCTGCAGCAGCGTGCGGTCGGTGTTCAGGCAGCCGTTGACGTCTCGATCGACGCCGCCAGCGCTACCGCGGTGGTCTTGAACGCCTGGCACTCCGGCGTCGGCTTGTAGAAGCCGACGACGCCGACGTCGACGGTCTGCTTGCCGAAGCTGCCCCACACCCAGGCCCGGCCGCGTTCTGAGCGGGCCGCCCAGCTCGACGCCGTAGTCCTTGATGTTCTGGATCGGGTTGCCCGAGGTCGCGCCCTGGCGCGCGCAGGTCGTCGGTCGATGTTGCTGCGACTTCGAACTTCTCGTCGGTGACGTAGTAGCGCGACGAGCCGCTGAACCTGTCGCTGCCGCTCTTGGTCACCAGGTTGATGCCGACGCCGCCGGTCTGCTGCGTCACGTCGACGCCGCCGGTGGTGATCGTCATCTCCTCGAACGCGTCGAAGTCGTAGTAGCTCGGCGACGCGCCGGTCGCCGACATGTCGGTGATGTCGACGCCGTCGAGCGACCACTTGTTGTTGGTCGGGTTGCCGCCGCGCGACACGTAGTTGGACTGCTGGCCCGACATGTTGCCGCCGATGTTCTCGCGGTCCATGGCGATGCCGGCGGTCTGCTGCAGGATGACCCACGGGTCGCGCGCCGACGGGATGCTCTGCAGCAGCTCGTTGCGTGAACGTCTGCTTCGTGCCGGTCTGCCTTGGTGTCGACGATCGGCGTCTCGCCGGTGACCGTGACGGTCTCCTGCACGGTCGAGACGCCGAGCTGCGCGCTGACCGTTGGCGCTGAAGCCGACCGTGACCTGGATGCCCTCGTTGACGACCGTCTTGAAGCCGGCCAGCTCGAACTTCACCGAGTAGGTGCCGATTTCAATCCGCGGAAACTGGAACGTGCCCGGTTTCGCTCGTGACCGCCGTCAGCGGCTGGAGCAGCACCGGACCCGTGACGGTCACCGTGACGCCCGGAAGCACCGCGCCCGACCCGTCGGTGACTTTGCCGAAGATCTCGCCCGTCTGACTCTGCGCGCTCGCGAGCGCGCTCGTGGCAAACAGCGCCACCAGTGCCAGGACGACTACCTTGAATCTCATCCGACCTCCTGAAAAACAATGACCGTTATGGAACAATCCCGGCGGCGCACACTGCGCTGAAACCGATCCGCTGTCCGGGATGGATCAAGTATCCCTACCGCGAGGCGAGGTGTAAATGCCGGAAGGCCGTCAAAATCAGTCAAGAACAGCGCGAGAATCCAACGAGTTGGATTGTGTCGGGCGTCGAATCCGCTAATTCGGAACAGAGGCGGGCCAGCAGATCCAAGTCCATGGCCTCGAGCGAGGCGATCGTGAGATCGGCGACGCAGCTGGTCGGCGCCGTAGGTGTTCGTGACTGCAACCGTGCGCAGTCCCGCCGCGCGCGCCGACTCGAGACCCCAGCGCGAGTCTTCGATCGCGACGCACTCGGCGCCGCGCAGGCCAGGCCGACGGCCGGCGCGAGCAGTCGCCACGCGCGCGCAGATACGGATCGGGCGCCGGCTTGCTGACCGGCGTGTCCTCGGCGGCGACGATCGCCGTGAAGCAGTCGATCAGCTGCTCGCGCGCCAGCACGCGCCGGATCTCGTCGCCGCGCGCGCCCGAGGCGATCGCGATCGGCATCGCGCGCCGACGCGCGGCGGATGGCGTCGGCGGCGCCGGGAAAGAGCACCGACGACGTCGCGCTCGAGCGCTCTCGAGCCGCACCGCCTTGCGCGCGACCAGATCGCGCGATCTGCGCGCGCGTCCACGGCAGCCGCGTGCCGCCGCCGATCGCCTCGAACGCGCCGACATCGTCGAAGCCGAGATAGCTGCGCGTAGTAGTCCGGCTTCGGTCAGCGTGATGCCTTCCTCGGCGAGCACGTCGCGATAGCCGCGGAAGTGCAGCGGCTCGCTGTTCGCGATCACGCCGTCGAAGTCGAACACGATCGCGCGCAGCGACACGGTTACTTCAGATTTCTGACTTCAGACTTTTCATTTTCTCGCCGGCGCGGATCGGGATCTTCAGCCGGTTCTCCGGCGGCGGATAGCGGGCACTCGTAGGTCGGGTTGTAGTAGCAGTACGGAATGTAGGCGCGGTTGAAGTCGACCTCGTAGATGCCGGTGCGCGTTGCGCGCCAGGTCCATGAAGCGCCCGGCGGCGTAGCGTTTCGGTGCCGCTGGTCAGATCGCTGAACGCGACGAAGAGCGAGCCGGGATCGGTGCCGAGCTCGTTGAACGCGAGCAGCTTCATCGGCTGCCCCTTGAGCGTGAACTCCAGCGAGCCGACGCGCGCGCATCTTCCGGTTGGCGCCGGTCGACGTCGGCATCTCGTACGATCGTCTTGTCGTCGATCGGCTTGAGCACGCCCGGCGCGTTGTAGTCCGGCTCGATCGGGAAGTAGGCCAGCGGCAGGAACTCGGCGTGCTTGCGCCTTCGGGATCGGATCGTCGCCGCGGCGAACGCCGCGTCCTTCGCCGCCCGCTCCGCCGCGATCTTGCCGACGTAGTCCTTGCGGTTCAGTCCGGCGAGCTGGCCGGTCAGCAGCGCGCCGCGATGAACGCAGCGAGGGCGGAAGGCAGGACGGGCAGTGGCAGGCAGGACGGGCAGGAAGCAGGCACGCGTACGCGGCTGCTCCGTCCGCTCTGTCCCATCCAGCCCTGCCTGCCCACCTGCCCTATCCCGCCTGTCCAGCCCATCCTGCCCACTGACTACGCGAGCGGATATCCGCCTCGCTCAACCGTCGCGTCGGCGAGCCGCCGTCGCGCCGCGACCGGTGTTGATCGGCGTCGACCTTCAGCAGGCGCCGCAGCGCGGCGAGCATCGTGCGCAGCGTGTCGCCGTCGACCGTCGCGGCCAGCGCCTGGCGCGCCGACGCGTCGATGCGCATCGCCGCGTCGTTGACGAACACGCGCGCGCGCATCCGCGTGCGAGCGCCGCGCGCGGCGCGCTTCGCGCGCGGATGCGGCCTGCGCGCGCGCAGCACCGCGCTCTCGGCGCTGAAGACGTCGATCGTGATGTCGGCCAGGTGCATCAGCACTTCCTGCTCGTCGGTGAGCTTCGTGCCGAAGGTCTGCATCGCCAGGCCGAACACCATCAGCGCGGTCTTCTTGAACGACGCGACCGCGCGACGCTCGTCGGCGAGCACGCCGTCGCCGTCGCCGGCGACGGCATCGACGGCGGTCCGAGCAGCTCGTCCTGCAGCGCCTTGGCCGCCGGAATGAGCGGCGAGGTCGCCCTTGACGCGCGCGGCGGATCAGCATGCCGGGAATCAGCAGGCGGTTGATCTCGTTGGTGCCTTCGAAGATGCGGTTCACGCGCGCGTCGCGGACGTGGCGCTCGGCGGGGTAGTCGTGCACGTAGCCGTTGCCGCCGTGGATCTGGACGTTCTCGTCGAGCACGTAGTCGAGCGCCTCGCTGCCGGCGACCTTGGCGATCGACGCCTCGACGGCGTATTCCTCGAAGGCGGCGAGCGCCGCGGATCCGTCGCTCGGCCTCGTGCGGCGTGGCGGCGATCCGCGCGTCGACCAGGCCGGCGGTGCGGTAGAGCAGGCTCTCGATCGCGTAGGTGCGGACGACCATCTCGCCGATCTTGTGCTTGATCGCGCCGAACGATCGCGATCGGCTGGCCGAACTGGCGGCGGGTCGCGGCGTAGCTCGCGCTCTCGGCGATCGCGCCGATGCGCGCCGCCGCCGCACATCGCGCCCAGCTTGAAGCGCGCGAAGTTCAGCACGTTGAACGCGACCTTGTGGCCCTTTGCCGACCTCGGACAGCACGTTCTCCGCCGGCACCTTCACGTCCTGGAAGATCAGCGCCGTCGTCGACGAGCCGTGCAGGCCCATCTTGTGCTCTTCCTTGCCGCTCTTCACGCCCCAGCCGCGCTCGACGAGCAGCGCCGTGAACTGATCGCCGTCGACCTTGCAGAAGATCACGAACAGATCGGCGAAGCCGCCGTTGGTGATCCACATCTTCTCGCCGTTCAGCAGGAAGCTGCCGTCCGGCCTGCCGCGTCGCCTTGGTCCGCGCGCCGAGCGCGTCGGATCCGGATCCGGTCTCGCTCAGCCCGTAGGCGCCGATGATCTCGCCCGACAGCAGCCTGCGGCAGGTAGCTTCTGCTTCTGCGCCTCGCTGCCGAACAGCACGAGCGGGACGATCGTCAGGTTGGCGTGCGCGCCGAAGGTCGCGCCGAACGACGCCGACGCGCGCCAGCTTCTCGCTGACGACGAGCGAGGTGACCTTGTCGAGGCCGAGGCCGCCGTAGGCCTCCGGCGACGTCGACGCCGAGCAGGCCGAGGCTCGGCGCCGCACGCTTCACGAGCTCGCGCGCGAGCGCCCAGTCCTTCTGTCTCGAGCTGATCGAGCTTCGGCAGCACTTCGTTGTCGACGAACTCCTGGGCGGTCCGGCCGATCAGCCGGTGCTCCTCGGTGAGGCGCTCGGGCGTGAAGACGCGAGTCGGCGCTCGGAGGGCTGAAGCAGCCATTCGCCGCCGCGCAGGATCGTGGTCTCGGTTGTTGTCGGCATGATCAGACCCTTTCAAAGATACCAGCAGCGCCCATCCCGCCACCAACGCACATGGTGACCATGCCGTAGCGGGCGTTTCGTCGTCTTCATCTCGTACAGCAGCGTCGTCGTCAGCTTCGCGCCGGTGCAGCCGAGCGGATGGCCCAGCGCGATCGCGCCGCCGTTGACGTTCAGCCGATCGGGATCGATCGGCAGCTCTTTCAGGCAGGCGAGCACCTGCGCGGCGAACGCTTCGTTCAGCTCGATCGAGATCGATCTGATCGAGCGTGAGGCCGGCCAGCTTCAGCGCCTTGCGGATCGCCGGCACCGGGCCGATGCCGAAGCGCTCCGGCTCGACGCCGGCGGTCGCGAAGGTGATGAAGCGGCCCAGCGGCGTGAGGCCGGCGCGCCGCGTGCGCGCTCGGCGGAGGTGACGATGACCGCCGCGGCGCCGTCGCTGGTCTGCGACGAGTTGCCCGCCGTCACGCTGCCGGCGGCGTGGAACGCGGGCCGCAGCTTCGCGAGCGCCTCAGCCGACGTGTCGCGGCGCGGCCCTTCGTCGATCGGCGAACAGGTCACGCTGGCGCGTCCGCGGCCGCCGTGATCCTGCCGTTGCCGCCTTCGGCGGACTTCTTCGATCAGCGTCGCCGTCACCGGCACGATCTCGTCGGCGAAGCGGCCGCCGTCGATCGCCGCGAGCGCGCGCTGGTGGCTGCGCAGCGCGAAGGCGTCCTGCTCGGCGCGCGAGATGCCCGACTTCGCGCGCGTGGTTCTCCGCGACCAGGCCGGTCGAGAGATACACGTCCGGATAGCGGTCGATCAGCGTCGGGTTCGGCGCGATCTTGTGGCCGCCCATCGGCACCGAGGCTCATCGACTCGGTGCCGCCGGCGACGATCGCCGACGCCGAGCCGCACATGATGCGCTCGGCGGCATACGCGATCGCCTGCAGGCCCGACGAGCAGAAGCGGTTGACGCGTGACGGCCGACGCGCTGACCGGAATGCCCGGCGCGCAGGCTGGCGATCCGCGCGACGTTCATGCCCTGTTCCGCCTCCGGCATCGCGCAGCCCAGGATCACGTCGTCGACTTCCGCCGGATCGATGCCCGGCGCGCGCTTCGAGCGCCTCGGCGATGGCGACCGCCGCCAGCTCGTCGGGCCGCGTGCCGCGCAGCGTGCCGCCCGGCGCCTTGCCCGACGCGGTGCGCGACGGCGGAAACGATGACAGCTTCATGCATATGAATCTCTCGTCTGGCTCCGGACCTAGTACTAGCGCCGGACCCGTCTAGACACCGAACAGATCCGACACGTTGTCCCGGTAGTGTCCGGCTTCAGCACTGCCCAGTCCCCCAGCAAATCCTCGATCGCGTCGGCGACCTCGGCCACCTTGCCGTCGAACAGGTGATCGGCGGCGTCGATGACGACGAGCTCTTTCGGCTCCGCGGCGCGCGCGTAGAACGCGCGCATGTCCTTCAGGAAGCAGATCTCGTCGAACTCGCCCTGAATGAAGAACTTCGGCTTCGTGCTGCGCTCGACCGACGGCTGAAGTCGTAGCGCGTGAGCGGCGGCGCGATCCCGATGAGCGCCGAGACGCGTGGATCCTCGGCGCCGACCGATCAGCGCGACCCACGGCGCCGAACGACATGCCCGCGGCCCAGATCGGCGCGCCGGGATACTGCGCGCGCCATGTAGTCGAGGGCCGCGCGGAAGTCGTCCTGCTCGCCCGGCCCGTTGTTGAACGTTCCCGCGCTGGCGCCGGCGCCGCGGAAGTTGAACCGCAGCACCGCGCAGCCGATCCGGCTGAGCGCCTTCGCCGCCTGATAGACGACCTTCGTGTGCATCGTGCCGCCCTGCGATCGTCAGCGGGTGGCCGAAGACGACCGCTGCGCGCAGGCCGCCAGGATGTCCCGGGCTGACCCGGCCGTCGCGGCCGATGCTCCCGGCGGCACCGGCTCTTCGAGGAGCGCCTTCGAGCCGGCCCGCCGGTCCCGCGATCTCACGCGGCGGCATCAGGCGACTTCCCGTCCGGGCGACCCATGTGTCGGCCCGCCCCGAGCGAGCTCGCGGGCGGACGACGTCGGTCCGCACGCGTCCGAACGAACCGTGGATGATGCGGGCGAACACCTCGGCCGCGTGTCGCCAGATGACCGGTGCGCTCGAGCACGACGGCGTGCGCGTCCGGATCAGCCGCAGTAGCCGGACGAGCCGTCGACCGGCACGACGTGGTCGAGATGCGGGCTCGCCGGTGACGACGAGCGTCGGCGCCGTGATTCGCGCGCAGTCCGGCGTCGACGTCCATCGGTCGTGATCATGCCGCGCCCTGCGCGCGCCATGCGGCGAGAGCGAGATCGGCGCACTGACGCAGCGTTGCGCCAGCGCGCGCAGCGCAAATCGTCGCCGGTCGCGCGCGTCGGGGACCGCGGCTCTGAGTTCCGGCCGCAGACGCGAACGGCGTTTCGGCGAGGAAGATCGGGCCGAGAATCCACGGCGCGCGCAGGTAGACCTGATGCCGCGGCCGCAGGCGCGAGCGACGGCCGCGGCGTCGACGCCAGAATCGAGCGCCGCGCACGTGCGGGTCGAATCGGGCCGCGAAACCGCACGGCGACCAGGCCGCCGAACGACACGCCGCAGATCGCCGCGCGCTCGACACCAGCGCGCGTCATCACGGTCGCGACATCGTCGGCGTAGCCGACCTGCGCTCGTGTAGGCCGCCGAGACGCGTCCACGTCGAGCGAGAAGGTCAGCACGCGGAAACGACGATGCCAACGCGTCGACCGCCGGGCGCAGGTATTCCCACCGGCCCTGAAGACCAGGGATGAGCACGAGGGCCGGTCCGCTTCCGCGGTCGATGATGCTGCACTCTAGTTTCTGAAGCGGCTTTCCGGTTTTCAACGTGTGCGTGATCCGCTCCAGCGTCTTGCGCTCGCCGCACAGCTTCAGAAACGCCTCGCGCTCGAGGTCGAGCAGATGCTGCTCGCTGACCGTCGTCTGGTGCGGCAGCGCGCCGCCGGCGAGGACGTTGCGCGAGCGCGCGGCCGACGACGGCGTCGTGATCGCTGATGCGGCCGGCGCGCCACGCGAGGTGGATGCCGAGCTTGAGCGCCGCCAGCACGTCTCGCCGCCGACCGGAATCGCCGTCCGCGGCGCCGGGCCGCTGGTAGCCCTCGCGCACGCGCTCGAGCGCGTACGCCTTGGCGTCGGCCATCAGCCGCTCGCGGTTCATCGTGACGCGATCGGCGTCGCCGAGGAAGCCGAGGCGCCTGGCGTCGGCCGCGCTGGTCGGACACCTTGCGCGAAGCCGATGGTCTCGAACGCCGCGCTGCACGAACGGCAGCAGGTCGGCGTGATTCGGCGGGCAGGCCGTCGACGCGCTCGCGCCAGCATCTCCTTGGTGCCGCCGCCGCCGGGAATCAGGCCGACGCCGACCTCGACCGAGCCCGATGTAGCTTTCCGCCGCGGCCTGGACGCGATCGCCGTGCAGCGCGATCTCGCAGCCGCCGCCGAGCGTCAGGCCGGCCGGCGCGACGATCGACCGGGACGTCGGCGTAGCGCAGCGCCTGCGTCGACGCCCTGGAACGCGCGGATCATCAGGTCGATCTCGTCCCAGTTGCCCTCCTGCGCTTCGAGCAGGAGCAGCATCAGGTTCGCGCCGGCGGAGAAGTTCGGCGCGTCGTTGCCGACGACGAGCGCCGCGAAGTTCGCCGCCGCTTCCTTGACGCCGGCGTGCATCATCTGGATCTGTGTCGCCGCCGATGCGCGTTCATCTTCGACGTGGAACTCGAGCGCGAGGACGCCGTCGCCGAGGTCGACGAGGCTGGCGCCCGGCGTTCTTGCGGACGATGCGCTGGCGGTCCTCGCGGCCGATTTCAGGATCAGCAGATCGCCGGCTGAGGCTCGCAGCTCCGTCTCGCAGCCTCCGCTCGCGCGACGCGTAAGCCGGACGCGAGCTTCGGCCGCGCATTCGGGCCCGATCGCCTCCATGATCTCGAACGGCCCGAGCTCCCAGCCGAAGCCCCACCGCATCACGCGGTCGACGTCGTCGGTCGAGTAGGCGATGTCCGGGCGGCACCTTGCGCCGTGTATCGCAGCGTCGGCCCGAGCGTGCTCGCGCAGGAACGTCGCCGACCTTGTCCTTCGCCGCTGAACAGCGCCTTGATGCGCTCGCCGATGTCCTCGATCGATTTGCGCGGCCTCGATGCGACGCGAGCCGCGCCGGCTGCTTCGGCGCGGTAGGTCGAGCGTCGCCGGATCGAGCGTGAGGATCTCGATCGCCGCCGCGTGTCTTTTCGCCGCTTGTAGAAGCCCTGACCGGCCTTCTCGCCGACCCATCCGCTTCTCGATCGAGCGACGTGACGACCGCCGGCAGCTCGAAGCCGCAGGTTCTCCGGCGACGTGCGCCAGGATGTCGATGCCGGCGATGTCCATCGTCCGGAACGTCGCGCTCTTCGGCCGGCCGAGCGCCGGGCCGGTCATCGCGTCGATCTCCTCGATCGTGTAGCTGCCCGGTCTCGAGCGCGCTGCAGCGCCAGCGTCACGCCGTAGAGCGCGATGTGGTTGGCGATGAAGTTCGGCGTGTCCTTCGCGACGACGACGCCCTTGCCGAGCCGATGATCGGCGAACTCACGACACCGCGTTCGACGACCGCCGGATCGGTCTCCGCGGTCGGAATGACTTCGAGCAGATGCAGGTAGCGCGGCGGGTTGAAGAAATGCGTGCCGAGCCAGTGGCGGCGGAAGTCGTCGCTGCGCCCCTCGGCGAGCGTGCGCGATCGGGATGCCCGACGTGTTCGACGAGACGATGCGTGCCCGGACGCCGCGACCGCGTCGACGCGTTCGAGCAGCGCGCGCTTGACGTCGAGCTGCTCGACGACGGCCTCGAGGATCCAGTCGACGCCGGCGATCGTCGCGAGGTCGGTGTCGAGAGCCGCCGGTCGTGATCAGCGCGGCCAGCGTCCGGCGGTGAAGAACGGATCGGGCTTCAGCGCGCGGGCGCGTTTCAGCCCGTCGCGCGCGACGTCAGCGCGTCAGGTCGAGCAGCAGCACCGGGCACGCCGGCGTTGGCGAAGTGCGCGGCGATCTGCGCGCCCATCGTGCCCGCGCGCCGAGCACGGCCACCGATCGCATCGGCGCTGCGTGGCCATCACCGGGCCTGCGCGCCGTTGATGAAGAGGTCGACGACCGTGTCGGCGTCGGCCTCGAGCGAATAGCGGCGGCGGCTCGAGGATCCAGTTGGTCGCCATCTCGTCGAGCGCGCCGAACAGCATCTTCGCCGGCGACGGTCGGCTTCACGTCGGCGCGGAACAGGCCTGTCGCGCTGGCCGTCGGCGATCGCCTCGCGGATCAGCCCGAGGTAGTCGCGCAGCAGCGTCGACGAGAAGCGCTCCATGAACTTGGTCGACTGGCGCAGCTCGACCTGGAAGACGATGGCGAGGTTGCGGTCGCGGCCGAGGCCGCGCGAGATGAGCCGCGCGCAAGACGGCGCAGCCGCTCCGCGCGGATCGTCGGAGGTCGCCGACCGCGGCGCGCGCTCCGTGCGAGCGCCTTCGCGCATGCTGCGCTCGAAGATCGAGACGAGCAGGTCGTCCTTGCTCTTGAAGTAGAGGTAGACGGTGCCGGCGGCGACGCCGGCCGCGCGGGCGACGTCGGCGACCTGGGCGTTGAAGAAGCCGCGGTCGGCGAACACGTCGATGCGCGGCGCGAAGGATCGCGTCGCGTTTCGGGCCGGCGGCGCGCGGGTCGGGGCGGCGGCTTGCGCAGTGCGCGCTGGCGTTAGCGGCATGACTGAATGAATGTTCATTCAGTCGGACGGCAGTGTCAAGCGACTACTCGATGACGACGGACGGCGTCGGCTTCTCTCGTTCACGTGCAGCCGGAAGATGTCGGGCCGCGCATAGTGGCCGACGACGTCGAGGTCGCATTTCTGGAGCGGGTGACTTCGCCGAGATCGATCTCGGCCGTCAGGATGGCGTCCTCGTTGTAGACCGGTCCGGCGAGCACCTGCCCGAGCGGGCCGATGATCGCGCTGCCGCCGCGCATGAGCACCGTGGCGGGATCGTCTCCCTGAATCGCGGCGTAGTCCGGCTGGGCAGTCGGCGCGGCGCAGGTGCTGGCACGCGCCGAAGCACGAAGCAGCGTCCTTCGAGCGCGACGTGCTGCATCGTCGACAGCCAGGTGTCGCGGTCGTCGGCGGTCGGCGCGCAGTAGCAGCTGGATGCCCTTGGCGTACATCGCCATCCGCAGCAGCGGCATGTAGTTCTCCCAGCAGATCACCGCGCCGAGCGTGCCGAGCGGCGTCGTCGATGACCGGCAGCGTGGAGCCGTCGCCGAAGCCCCAGACGATGCGCTCCATCGCCGTCGGCATCAGCTTGCGGTGCTTGCCGAGCAGCGTGCCGTCCGGTGCGAAGAACAGCGCCGTGCAGTAGAGCGTGCCGATCTCGCGCTCGATGACGCCGAGCACGAGGTAGACGCCGTTGCGTCTTCGCAGTCGTCGCACAAGCGCGTCGGTCGCAGGGCCGGGCACGTCGATCGCGCTGTCGAAGTAGCGGCGGAACGTGTCGCGTCCCTCGGCCGATCGCATCCCGACCCGCGCGCCGAAGTCGAGCCCCTTCGGGTAGGCGGAGACGAAGGCCTCCGGAAACGACGACCAGTGTTGCGCCGGTCCGCGCCGCGTCGGCCGTCGAGCGTCGTCGATCTTGGTCGAGCGTGGCGGAGGCGTCGAAGACGACGGGAGCGTTCTGCACGACGGCGGCGATGAACGGAGGCCATGATGGGCGCGAGTCTACCAAGATTCAGCGGGTGGTGAACTCGAAGAGGCCGGGCGTGACGAGGACCTTGTTGTTCTTGCCGAAGAACAGGCTGCTCGGCGTCATGATGCCGGCGCCGCGGAACTGGACCGTGCGGATCTTGTCGCCGTCGCGGTCGTAGACGTAGGTGTACGGCACGGTGAACGCGATCCAGAGGCGGCCGTCGGGATCGACCGCCGCCGTGCGGATCGTCGGCGTCACCAGCGGCAGCTCGCCCTCGCTCGTCTTGCGCGTCGGCCACTTCGACGGCAGTGCCGGCGACGAGCGCATCGATCTCGCGCCCCTGGATGCGGCCGCTCGAACACGAGCTGTCCTGCGGCGTCGTATTTCTGGAACACCGGCTCGCCGGTCTGGAACACGAAGAAGAATCCGCCGGCCGGATCGACGAGCGGGATACCGCTGTTGAGCGCGAGGTGCAGCTCGGCGATCGTCCTCGTGGCCGGTCTGCCGCAGCCGGCCGATCGTGCGGTGCACGCCGCCGTTCAGCTCGTACTCGGTGATCGAGCGCACCGGTCTCGGGCTGCGACATCAGGATCGACGTGCCGGTGTACTGCAGCGATCCGATGCCGCTCAGCACCGCGTTGCTCGATCACGACGCGCGCCTTCAGCCGGCCGGGGAGCAGGAAGCCGCCGATCCGAAAACCGGCCGGCGTGAAGATCTGGATCCGCTCGCGGTTGTTCGGCGCGTCGGCGACGACGAAGGTGCCGTTGCGGCTCGACGGCGAAGGCCGTGGATCGATGATCTCGCCCCGACTCGCCGCCGATGGTGACGATCGTCCCACGCGCTCGACATCTGCGCGTCGAGTCCGTAGACCGTATGCGCACGGCGATCGAAGACGAAGCTACTGCCCCGGAGGACGATTGCTGAAACCCGACGGGCTCGCGAAACTGCCCGGCGACGTGAGCGGGCACGGCGCCGGACGAACGCAGCAACTCCGGCGCTCAGCGCTGCGGCGACCACGAGACAGAAGAAACCGCAGAGAACGCCAGAGCCAGCGCGGATTGCAGACTTCGGAAATAGTAAATCACTGTGGTACTCTGCGATCTCAGCGTTCTGCATTGCGGCGAGGCTGTCTCAGTAGCGAGCGGTTTCGCGGATCGCCTTCAGGACGTCTGACGACTGCGGGAGGATCGCTTCCTCGAGGTCGGGGCTGTAGGCCACCGGGCACGTTCTTCGCGCCGACGCGCTTGACGGGCGCGTCGAGATGCTCGAACAGCTCGCCGGCGATCCGCGCCGCGATCTCGGCGCCGAAGCCGCACATCAGCTGATCCTCGTGCGCGATCACGACGCGGTTGGTCCGCTTGACGTGCGCGGCGATCGCCTCCCAGTCGTAGGGAACGATGGTCCGCAGATCGAGCACCGCAACGCTGAAGTGATCCTTCTCGGCCTGTTGCGCCGCCAGCAGCGATCGCTGCACCAGCGCGCCCCACGTGATGACCAGCACGTGATCGCCCTCGCGGCGCAGGCTGGCCTTGCCGAACGGGATCATGAAGTCTTTGCCGGGATATTCGCCCTTGTTGTAGGTCTGGCGGTAGAGGTGCTTGTGCTCGAGGAAGAGCACCGGATCGTCGCAGCGGATCGCGGTGCGCAGCAGGCCGGCCGCGTCGACCGCCGTCGACGGATAGGCGATGCGAATGCCCGGACAGTGCGCGAAGATGCTCTCGCCCGACTGGCTGTGATACGGCCCGCCGCCGCGCAGGTAGCCGCCGATCGGCACGCGGATCACGACCGGCGCACGACCAGCTGTTGCCCGGATCGGTAGCGCATCATCGTCAGCTCGTCGCGGATCTGCATCATCGCCGGCCAGATGTAGTCGAAGAACTGAATCTCGACGACCGGCTTCAGCTTGCGCGCCGCCATCCCGATCGCGCGGCCGACGATGCCGGCTTCGGCGAGCGGCGCGTTGAACACGCGGTCGTCGCCGTAGAGCCGCTGCAGCCCGTGCGTGAGCTTGAACACGCCGCCCTTGCCGCGACACGACCGGCAGCGCGTCCTTCTTGCTCGCGTCCGCGACGTCTTCGCCGAAGACGACGATCCGCGGGTCGCGCGCCATCTCGTCCTTCAGCGTGCGATTGATCGCCGACGACCATCGTGTCGGGCTTGCCCTCCGGATGCGCCGGCGTCTCGAAGCGCCGCCGACGTGGGATCGACGTCCGGCGAATAGAGCCACATCTCGGCGCTGGCTCTTGGCCGGCTTCGGCGCCGCGAGCGCCTGCAGCGCCGCTTCGTTGACCTCGCGCTCGACGTCGGCGGCGATCGCCGCGAGCTCGTCCGTCGGTCGCCAGGCCGTTCGTCTTCAGGAACTCGCCGAAGCGCACGATCGGATCGCGCTTGCGCCTCGGCTTCGCGCTCCGCCGGCGGCTTGTAGAGCTTCTCGTCGTCGGAGAGCGAGTGCGAGCACGGACGGATGCAGCGCGCGTGGACGAACGCCGGTCCCTTGCGCCGCGCACGTAGGCGGTCGCCTCGCGCATCGCGCGCAGGCTGGCGAAGAAGTCGGTGCCGTCGATCGAGTCGACGTGCAGGCCGGGGAAGGAGCGCACCAGGCGCGAGATGTCGCCGCCGGCGGTCTGCACCTCGACCGGCACGCGAGATCGCGTAGCCGTTGTCCTCGACCAGGAAGAGCACCGGCAGCTGCTTGATGCAGGTGGCGTTGAGCGCCTCCCAGAACTCGCCTTCGCTCGTCGCGCCTTCGCCGAGCGAGACGTAGGTGATCTCGTCGGGCTTGAAGCGCGACTCGCGATCAGGAATCTGCGCGACGCGGCTGTAGATGACGCCGGCTTCGGCGGCGCCGACCGCGTGCAGCACCTGCGTGCCGGTCGGGCTCGAGCCCGACACGATGTTGAACGTCGGTGTGGCCCCAGTGCGACGGCATCTGGCGGCCGCCCGACGCCGGGTCGTCCTTCGGCGCCGACCGCGGCGAGCAGCATCTCGAGCGGCGTGACGCCGAGCTGCAGGCAGAGCGCGCGATCGCGATAGTACGGGATAGAACCAGTCGTAGCCCGGCTCGCAGCGTGAGGCCCGCGGCGGCGAGCACCGCTTCGTGGCCGGCGCCGCTGATCTGGAAGAAGATCTGGCTCTGGTTCTTGAGCTGGATCTCCTTGTCGTCCAGCTTGCGCGACAGGAGCATGCAGCGATAGAGCGTCGCGAGCAGTTGATCGCGCGTCAAGTCCTTCGACCACCTGCGCGTCGCGCTCGTTCAAGAACGGCTTTCATCCGGGCGGAATTATATCATCCGGCCCTGTTGGTATATGCTCGACTTTCATGAGCAGCCAGACGGTTCGTCTGCATCGATGGGACGAGATCGCCCTCGAAAAAGTCACCGAAATGCTGTCGCGCAAGCTGCGTCACCGGCGAGCGCGAGATGCTCGCGCAGATCTACCTGAAGCGCGGCTGCCTGGTGCCGAATGCACTCGCACGAGAGCGAGCAGATCACCTACATCCTGCAGGGCGCGCTGAAGTTCCTGATCGGCGGCGAGGAGATCACGGTGCGCGAGGGCGAGGTGCTGCACATCCCGTCGTGGGTCGAGCACCAGGCCGAAGCGCTCGAGGACACCTTCGAGCTCGACATCTTCAGCCCGATCCGCCAGGACTGGCTCGATCACACCGACGACTACTTCCATCGCTAATGCGGCGAAAGGCGTCAGAGGTCACGATGATCTGGAGCGTCGAACGCCGACAAGGTTGATCGCTGCCGAGTCCTTTGATGTCCTGTGCTGACGAGAATGCCATTTCGTGAGATCGTGATGTCCGCGTGGTCCGACGTAGCATTCCGTGGCGGTCTGCGCCGCCTGCCGTCGGCGCGGCTGGCTGTCGGCGCAGAGCCGGCCCGTCCGCCGTCGCGCATCCGCGGCTTCTCCGCCGCTCGAGCGCGGCCGAGACGCGCGCGCGAGCGTGAGCTGAAGGCGCTGCCGTCGGCGAAGGCCGCCGAGGCCGACTTCGACGTCATGACCGCCGAGCCGCACCACACCGGCTCGCCCTACGAGATCAAGCTCGCCGACTACGTCAGCGATCAGTTCAAGGCAGATCGGCATCGAAGCGACGCAGCTACGAATACAGCGTGCTGCTGCCGTGGCCCAGGCGAGCGCCGCATCGACATCGTCGCGCCCGACCAGGTGCAGCTGGAGGTCGAGGAAGAGAAGATCCGCGGCGATCAGTGGGCCGACAAGCCGGGCATCCTGCCCGGCCTACAACGCGCTATTCGCCGTCCGGCGACGTCACCGGCGAGATCGTCTACGTGAACTTCGGCATCCCGGCCGACTACGAGACGCTCGACAAGCTCGGCATCGAGCGTGAAAGGGCAAGATCGTGCTCGCGCGCTACGGCGGCAGCTGGCGCGGCATCAAGCCGAAGGTCGCGGCCGAGCACGGCGCCATCGCCTGCATCATCTATTCGGATCCGCACGAGGACGGCTACTTCCAGGGCGAGGTCTATCCCGACGGCCCGTACCGCGGCTGGGGCATGATTCAGCGCGGCAGCGTGATGGACATGCCGCGCTATCCCGGCGATCCGTCGACGCCCGATCGTCCGTCGAAGCCCGGGCGTCGAGCGGCTGCCGATGGATCAAGATCGAAACGTTCGCGCCGATCCCGGTGCAGCCGATGTCGTATCGCGACGGCGTCGAGCTGCTCGAAGCGGCTGAAGGGTCCGGTCGCGCCGGAAGCGTGGCGCGGCGCGCTGCCGATCACCTATCACATCGGTCCCGGGCCCGGCGAGGGTCCACATGAACCTGCAGATGGACTACGCGCCAGCGCCGCCTGATCAACGTGGTCGGCAGGATCACCGGCGCGGTCGCGCCCGACGAGTGGATCGATCGTCGGGTCGCATCGCGACGCGTGGACGTTCGGCGCGTCCGACTCGGTCAGCGGCCACGTGTCGATGATGAGCGTGCGCGCGCGCGATGGGCGAGATGATGAAGAAGGGCTGGAAGCCGCGGCGCAGCGTGCTCTTCGTCAGCTGGGACGGCGAAGAGCAGGGGCTGCTCGGGTCGACCGGAATTGGTCGAGGACCTCGACGGCGGAGCTGAAGGCGAAGGCGGCCGATCTACGTGAACCGCGACGCCGGCGCCGGCGGGCTGAACTTCTCAGCAGCAGCGCGGTCCATTCGCTGACGCCGTTCGTCCACGAGCTGGCGCAGTCGATCCAGCCGGCGGGCGCGACCGAAGACGCTCGTACGACGGCTGGCTCGAGCGCGCGCGCGAGCAGGCGCCGGCGCGCGATGGACGGCCGATGCTAAGACGCCGCCGGTCGGCGCGCTCGGATCGGGATCCGACTACACCGCGTTTCTCGATCACGTCGGCATCGCGTCGATGGACATGGGGCTGAACGGCCGCGGCGGCGACGGCAGCTATCACTCGACCTACGACAACCCGACCTGGTTCAAGAAGTACATCGATCCGCAGTTCGCGTTCAGCGTGCTCGCCGCGCAGGTCACCGGCGTCGCGCTGCTGCGGCTCGCCGACGCCGAGGTGCTGCCGTTCGACTACGAGAGCCTACGGCAAGCAGATCCTCGAGTACATCGGCGAGATCGAGCAGCAGGCGACCAAGGCGTCGGCCGACGGCGCGAAGAAGGTCGACTTCGCCGGCCTGCGATCGGCGGCCGAGGCGTTCGCGCAAGGCCGGCGCCGACGTCCGCGCGCGCGCGGCGAGCTCGATGCTGAGCGCGCCACTGACGCCGGCGCAGGCATCTCGCCGGCGATCAACCGCCGGCTGATCATGGCCGAGCGCGATCTGATCGAGCCGGCGGGCTTGCCGGATCGTCCGTGGTACCGCCACGTGATCTACGCGCCGGGCCTGTATACCGGGTACGGCGTCAAGACGATTCCCGGGCGTGCGCGAAGCGGTGGACGCCGGCAACTACGCGCGCGCGGCGGAGCAGGCGGCGATCGTCATCCGCGCGCTGCAGCGCGCGACCAGGACGCTGCAGGGTGCCTAGCGAGGACACATGGCGATCGATCGACAGGCCACCGGCCTCGCGATCCTGCGGATCTGCGATCGGGATCTTCTTCATCTTCGAAGGGCATCGGCAAGATCCGCTGGTTCACCGACACGTCGCTGCTGGCGGGCCAGCTCGCGGACTGGGCGCAGGCCGTGCCGGCCGGATCGTGGAGCCACTGCGTATCTGGAGCGCGTCGCGCTGCCCGTACTCGGCGATCTTCGCGCGGCTGGTGCCGCTCGGCGAGATCACGTCCGGCGCGGCGCTGGTCGCCGGCATCTGGACGCCGCTGTTCGCGTTCGTCGCGTTCTTCATGGCGCTGCAACTTCCAGTTCGCCAGCGGCGCGCTTGTTCAAGTGCCAGCATCCTGACGAGCGGCTACGGCCTCGCCGGTGCTCGGGTCTACGCTGGCGCTGGCTGTGGGCGGCGTGCGGCTGCCGTGGAGCATTGGCGCTTCAGCACCGCCGCGTGCCATGAAAGCAAAAAGCAGTTGACCAGCGCGACGATCACCGTGACGTCGATGATCGTCATCGCCGCGCGGCAGCGCGTAGCCGATCCCGTCGCCGAATCCGTAGAACAGGTTCAGGTTCAGCGCCACCACGGCGCTGACGCCGACGCAGATCGGCACAGAAGGCGCGGCGTCCCGCCGACGCCAGCACGAGCAGCGGCACCGCCGCGAACAGATGGTTCTCGTGCACCTGCGCCGACAGCGTGGCGTAGGCGTGGACGCAGAAAGCCGCCGACGCCGGCCAGGAGCCAGAGGTCGATGCGGATTGCGGGTTGCGGAGTGCGGATCGATTGTGGATTGCGAATTGCGACCTGTGGACTGAGCCGTCCATAGCGCCCACGCGGCCGCGGCGAGCGTCAGCGCGATGCCGATCGTTCGCGGATCGGGATAGCCGATGTCGATGACGCGCTGGATGCCGAGAATTCTGCGCCGGCGCGGTGAACGCCGCCCACGCTCCCATGTCGTGCATCGAGTACCGCACGCGCAGCAGGTAGCCGATCACCCACCAGAGGTTCGCGGCGTTGGCCGACAGCATGTCGTGGCTGCGCCAGCCGTCCGAGCGCCTGCAGCATGTTCGGCCAGCCGCCGGCCGCGACGACCGGCGCGACGACCGCGATCGCTGGCCGCGAGCGCCGCCGGCGGCGGCCGACAACACGCGCTGATCCGTCGTGTCCGCGCGCGCCGGTCGTCCAGATCGCCAGCGCCACGGCCGGCGCGATGAACAGCCCCTGCGCCTTGGTGAGGATCGCCGCGGCGATCAGCGCGCCGGCCGAGCGCGGGCCAGCCGCTGGCCGCCGCCGCGAGCGCGGCCACTGCCGGCAGCACGTACTGCGCGTCGAGATAGCCGAGGATGCTGGCGTCGAACAGCGCCGCCGGATTCAGCCAGTGACGCCGCAGCGGCCAGCCGCGCCGCAGCCACGCTCGATGCGCGCCCGCGACCAGGCCGAACAGCAGCAGCGACGAGGCCGATTTCGGCCGACGAGGCCGGGCAGCTTGACGAACGCGTTCAGCGGCGTGGCGTTGGGGAAGCTGGCGATGCGACCAGATCCAGTAGCGCCTGTCCGGCGACGCCGAGCTCGAACAGCGCGAGCGGCGGATAGTCGACCGTCGCGCGGTCGCGCCGGCATACGTCGAGCTCGCGCCGCTCGGGGCGGCGTGCCGCCGACGCCGTACATCTCGCCGACGCCGTGCCGCGCGGCGTTATAGCTCCAGACTTTCCAGACGGTGAGATCGCCGGTGCCGGGTCCCGGCAGCGCCGCCGGCGCGGATCAGCGCGCCAGCGATGCATGAGCGCGGCAAATTGAGAGCGTGACACGAGCGCGTGCGCCGCTTCAATGCACGCGGCGATCGTAGTCGCTGGCGCGGCCGCCCGAGTAGACGTCGAACTTCTGCGGACGCGGTTGATCTTCCACTTGAGGTAGCGGTACTTCAGCTCCGAGATCGGGTGGATCCGCGCGCCCTTCAGGCAGCAGATAGCCGACGAGCAGGCCGCCGCAGGTGCGTCGCGTTGGCGATGCCGCCGCGCCTCGGACAGCGACGGTCAGCAGCGCGATCGCGCCCAGAATCGCGACGCAGCACCTTGGCCGGAACCCAGAAGACGATCATCAGGATCGGCCGGTCCGGAAAATACAGCGCGTAGGCGAGCAGCAGTCCGTAGATCGCGCCCGAGGCGCCGATGATGACCGAGTGCTGCACCTGCTGCGCGAACGCCGAACGGCAGCAGCGAGAACACGACGGTCAGCGCGCCGGCGCCGATGCCGGTGAGGAAATAGAACTTCAGGAAATAGCGCGTGCCCCAGATCCGTTCCAGCTCGGTCGCCGAACATCCACAGCGCCAGCATGTTGAACAGGATGTGAAACAGCCCGCCGTGCAGAAACATGTAGGTCGCGAGCTGCCACACCCAGAACTGGCGCAGGACGAGCGCGGCACCGAGGCCCAGGTACTCGCTGTCAGCGAGGGCATGAACGACGTGACGACGAACATCGCGACGTTGGCGCCGATGAGCGCCTTTGAGCGTCGTCGAGAGCGGGCCGGGACCGAACGAGAACGGACGAGCCGTATGGCGAGGAAGGACGTCGCATGTTCAGCTTCTCGAGAATCGTATCACTTGCCGAGCACACGTCCTGCCTACGTCTGAGACAGCGCGCCGATGCATCGGCCGCGAAAGACGGCGAACGGACTGTTCGAAATTGGCACGCAGAAAAAGGCCCTCGCCGCGTTAAGCGCAAGGGCCTAAAGGAGGATGGATGAGAGGCTATGTTTGCCGTCTCGACAAGGTTAGACGGACGCCCCTCGAAGAAAGTTTAAGCGACCAGCCAGCTTTCGTGCGCACGAGCTCGTTGACGGTCTTGCCGTCGACGGTCTGGCCCGTCGAGCCGGGCCATGGCCGCCTTCATCACCCGCCCCATGTCTTTGGGCGATGTGGCCCCGGTTTCCTGAATCGCATCGACGACGGCCTGCTCGACCGCGGCCGGATCAGCCGCAGCCGGCAAGATAGGTTTCGAGGCACGTGAATCTCGGACTGTTCCTTGTCCGCCAGCTCGGGCCGGCCGCCCTTGGTGAACTGCTCGATGGAGTCCTTGCGCTGTTTCGACGAGGGAGGCGACGACCTGTAGCGATTCACCCTCGTCGAGCGTATGGCCGCGTTCGATTTCGCGGTTCATCAGCGCGGCTTTGAGCATGCGTAGCGTGCTCAGACGCACCGCGTCGTGCTTGCGTCATCGCGTCCGCGATGCTCGCGCTCACTCGCTCGACGAGGGCCAACGGCTATTGACCGCCGGGTCCGCCCGGGCCGGCGGATGGGCCCTGGCCCGGCACGCTGTCCGGCACTGCCCCGGCTGCGGCGGCGGCGGCGGCGCACCATTCCCGGGTACGGCCACACCGCCGTACGGCGCGACCGGCGTCGGCGACGGTCGCCGGCACTGTTGGGCACCTGCGGCGGCGCTCCCGGCTGGGCCGGCGGCATGGCCTGCGGATTCCCGGTTTGCGGCTGCGGGAACGTGTTGAACACGGGCCCGCGCTGTCCCGGCACGGCAACCGGCATGTTCGGCGCCGGCCGCTCATCGTCGTCGTCGTCGGCCGGCAGCGGCGGCGGGAACTGCGGGTTCTGCTGGAACACCGGCGGCGGGCGACGCGCGGCGTCGGCGGCCGCGCGGCCGCGAGCGTCGGCATGATGAATGATGCGATCGAAGCGCGAGAGGTTCGCCGACCTCGACGGGGCGCGGCGCGGCGATGTAGCCGCTCAGCGAGCGGAGCAGCACGTTCGAGCGCCTGCGCCTCGGGCACGTTGGTCAGCTCGAGCGTCACCGGCCCGCCCGGCACGCGCTCCGATGTTCACGATTTTCGTGTCGCCGACGCGCGCCCACTCGGTGAGGATCTGGCGGACGGTCGCGTCTTTCGCGACGAGCGAGACACGCCCGTTCTGGATCGTGAGCTGCACGTCGGCCGACGCTGTGGTGACGGCGAACAGCCAGGCGACGACGCCGATGGATTGCTGGTCTTCATGGTGCAGATTTCCAGTATACGCCCAGGCTACTTTCTTGCGGAAGTAGTCGATCACCTGCGTCAGGATTTCGTCGAGCTGTAGCGTCGCCTTGTAACCGATGAGCCCTTCGATGCGCGTGAGGTCGGGGACGCGCCGCGGCATATCCTCGAATCCCGATTCGTACGCCTCGTCGTAGGGCACGAGCTTGATCGGCGAATCCGAACCGCTGAGCTCCCGCACTCGCTCGGCGAGGCCCATGATCGTGATTTCCTGCTGTGTTCCCGATGTTGATGACCTGGCCGATGGCCTTGGGCTCGCCGACGAGCTTCAGCAGCGCGCCGACGACGTCGGCGACGTGCGTGAAGGCGCGCTGCTGCGTGCCGTCGCCGAACACCGTGATCGGCTCGCCGGCGAGCGCCTGCCGCACGAAGTTCGGGATGACCATCCCGTACTGTCCCGGTCTGCCGCGGCCCGACCGTGTTGAAGAAGCGCACGATGATGACCGGCAGCTTGCGCTCCTTCCAGTAGGCGAGCGCGAGGAACTCGTCGATCGCCTTGCTGCAGGCGTACGCCCAGCGGTGCTTCGGCGTCGGTCCCAGCACCAGATCCGAGTCCTCGCGGAACGGCACGTCCTCGCTCTTGCCGTAGACCTCGGACGTCGACGCGATGACGACCAGCTTCTTCTTCTTGTTCGCGTGCTTCAGCACGACCTCGGTGCCGTGCACGTTGGTCTCGATGGTGTAGCACCGGCTGCTCGACGATCAGCTTGACGCCGACGGCCGCGGCGAGATGGAACACGACGTCGCTGCGATCGATCAGCTCGGCGAGCAGCGGCTCGTTGGTCGACCGTGTCGATGAAGTACTCGAACCCGCGCCGGCCCTTGAGGTGCGCGATGTTGTCGATCGATCCGGTCGACAGGTTGTCGAGGATCAGCACCTCGTGCCCGTGCGTCGAGCAACGCTTCGGAGAGATGGGACCCGATGAACCCGGCCCCGCCAGTTATCAACGCTCGCACTCGGCTGTCCTTTCCGTCAGGAAACCACGGTCCGCGGCTCGAAGGCGTGCACGGCCGCGGCAATCTCGTCGACTTCGTCGTCGCGCAAGGCGGGGTGAAGCGGCAACGAGAGTATCTCGTCGCACGTGCGCGCCGCAACCGGACACTCGGCCGGGTCGCGTGCGCGCCAGCGCCGGCTGCCGCGGGATCGGCACCGGGTAGTGAATCAGCGTTTCGACGCCGCTCGCGGCGAGATGCGCCTGCAAGCGTCGCGTCCCGATCGGCCGATCCTGACGACGAACAGATGGTAGACGTGGCCGGCGTCGCGCTCCGGCAGGCAGCATCGACCGGGCGCGCCGCAAGCACGCGCGCGGTAGCGTGGCCGCCAGCGCGCGCCGCCGCGCCGTCCAGCCGCTGCAGACGACGGCAGCCGTCGCGCGCAGAATCGGCGGCCTGCATGTCGTCGAGGCCGCGAGTTGATGCCCGGCTCCTGATGATGATAGCGGTCGCTCTGTCCGCCGTTGCGCAGCCGCTTCGATCCGGTCGGCCAGCGCGCCGATCGTTGGTGACCACCGCGCCGCCGTCGCCGAGCGCGCCGAGATTCTTGGTCGGGTAGAAGCTGAACGCGCCGGCGACGCCGATCGTGCCGACCGGGCCGCCCTCCGCACGTCGCGAGATGCGCCTGGCAGCAGTCTTCGACGATCGCGAGGCCGTGCCGCGCGGCGATCGCGCTCGATCGCCGTCATGTCCGCCGGCTGGCCGTAGAGATGGACCGGCAGGATCGCGCGCGTGCGCGGACCGATGCGCTCTGCGATCCGATCGGGATCGATCGTGAGCGCGCTGCGGATCGATGTCGGCGAACACCGGGCGCGCGCCGGCCATCATGATCGCGAGCGCGCTGTACGCCGCCGACAGCGGCGACGTGATCACTTCGTCGCCGGCGCCGATGCCGAGCGCGCGCAGGATCAGCGCGATGCGCGTCGGTGCCGGTGCCGACGCCGACCGCGTGCGGCCGCGCCGGATGCGGCGGCGAACTCCTGCTTCGAACGCTGCGACCTCGGGCCCGAGGATGAACCAGCCGCGCTCGATCGACGCGATCGATCGCGCGCCGCACGTCGGCGGCGTCCTCGCCCGGGCACGAGCGACATGAACGGAATCCGCGTGCGCGTCACGTCGCGCGACGGCTCCTGCGTCGCCGCCGACGTAGCGGCCGAGATGCTCGCGGTAGAACGCGACCGTGCGCCGCAGGCCCTCGGCGCAGCGGCACGGTCGGCGCCCAGCCGGTCGCGCTTCTTGAATTTCGCCGAGTCGGCGTAGAAGCTGCCGATGTCGATCGGCCTTCTTGTCGGCCGGCCACTCGACGTACTCCACGCGGCCCGAGCCCGCGACCTGTCAGGAGCAGCGCCGTCAGGTCGCGATGGCTGATCGGCTCGTCGCCGCCGACGTTGAACACCTCGCCGTTGCACGCGTCGCTCGCGCCGGCTCGCAGGAACGCGTCGGCCGCGTCGCTCGACGTAGACGAAATCGCGCAGCTGCGAGCCGTCGCCGTAGATCTGAATCGTCCGATCCTCGATGGCGAGGCGGATGAACCAGCCGATGAACCCCTGGCGGTTGTGGCTGATCAGCTGTCGCGGACCGTAGACGTTGGTCAGGCGCAGCGAGCAGCCGCGCACGCCGAAGACGTTGTTGTAGACCAGATGGTAAGTGCTCGCCGGCCGCCTTGTTGATGCCGTTGACGTCGGTCGGCCGCACGAGATGCGTTCGGTCACCGGCAGCGAGTCGGGCTTGCCGTACACCTGCCGCGTGCCGGCGAACACCACCTTCACGCCCGGGTTGTGGTTGCGGCACGCCTCGAGCACGGTCAGCTGGCTGCGGCAGTTGATCTCGGAGATCGGTGTACGGATCGCGCATGCTGTCGATGTGGCTCACCTGTCCGGCGAGGCTGAAGATGACGTCGCGGTCGCGGACCAGATAGTTCATCGTCGACTGCTGCCGGATGTCGGCGACGTTGACGCTGCACGCGATCGGCGATGCCGTCGATGTTGAACAGGTTGCCGCCGTAGTCGGGGATCAGCGAGTCGACGCAGCAGCACGTCGCGCGCCGAGATCGACGAGCGCGCGCGCGAGGTTGCTGCCGATGAAGCCGAGGCCGCCGGTGATCATCACGGCGCGGCCGCGGTAGAACTCGCGGTAGTCCGCCGCTCACGGTCGCGGCGAGCGTCCGGATAGACGCGGCTCGGCAGTGATCGGGCGGTCGCCGCGAGCGGCCGGACGCCGGGCCGCAGGTGCTGCCGCCGGATCGACCAGCTCGTACCCAGAGGCTCAGCACGTCGACGGCCGGTCTTGGCGATGCGGCGGAAGTTGAAGAACTGCGACTTGCCGAAGGCGCGGTGGAAGTGATGCACCGGCACTTCGACGATCCGGAAGCCGGCGTCCTCGATCTTCTTCATCATCTCGACGCAGATGATGCCGCTGGTTTTCTCGAGATTGATGCGCTCGAAGATCGTCGCGCCGCATCAGCCGGAAATCGCAGTCGACGTCGCGCACGCGTCAGCCCGAACAGGAGGCTGACGATGTGGTGATAGATGCGGCCGATGACGATGCGGTGCAGACGGATCGGCGCGGCTGATCTTGTAGCCGTTCACCAGATCCGACGTCCGGCGACATCCGCTGCCCACAGGACCGCCAGCTCCGCCGGGTCGTGCTGCGCGTCGCCGTCGGTGTAGAAGATCGAGCTCCTTGGTCGCCGAGCGGAAACCGGTCTGCAGCGCGCGCGCCGTAGTCGCGATTGATCGGATGGTGCACGGCGCGCACCTGCGGATAGGTACGCGCGAGCTCGTCGGCGATGTCGGCCGTGCCGTCGGCGCTGCCGTCGTCGACGACGATGACTTCGAAGTCCGGCGTCAGCTCCGACGGCGGCCTGGACGGCGCGGATCACCATGCTCGCGATGGTGCCGCTGTCGTTGTACGCCGGGAAGAAGACGCTCAGACCCGCGGGCTTGCTCGGCGGGAGCGGCTGACATGTAAAAAGTCGCCTAAACCATAGCACGAAGAAGGCTCAGCGTACCGTTGGCCGCGCTCGATTTGCGCGACGCGATGAGGCGCCACGGCGTGAGCGCCGATTCGAGGAGCACGCCGCTCGACAGCTTCGATTCGCCCTGCCGCCGTTCCACGAACGTGATCGGCACTTCGCGGATGCGCGCGCCGCGGCTGTGGGCGACGAAGAGCATCTCGACGAGGAACGAATAGCCGTCCGACTCGAACTCGATCGAGCGGCAGCGCGCGCGAGCATCGCGCGGCGCCAGCAGCGGATAGCCGCTCGTGCAGTCGCGCGCGGTGAGGCGCGTGACCGAGCGGATGTAGCTGTTCGCGAAGCGGCTGAGGAGCCGCCGGCGCTGCGGCCAGTTCACGACGCGCCGCCGGGGATGTAGCGCGAGCCGATGCACAACGTCGGCGTCGGCGTCGCTCGCGGCGATCAGAGCGCCGGCAGTTGTCGCGGATCGTGCGAGAGGTCCGCGTCCATCTGGCAGATCGACGTCGAAGTTTCCAGAGCTGCCGCCCTGGTGCTGGATCGCGAGGCGGATGCCGTCGATGCTGACGAGCGCCGAGGCCGCGCCGTCCCGTGCGATGCAGCACTTCGATGCGGCCCGATGTTGACGCGCGAGCGCTTCGGCGACCTCGCCCGTCCCGTCCGGCGACGCGTCGTCGACGACGAGCAGAGCTCACGTTCGGGAGCTGCATCAGCGCTGTCGACGAGCAGCGGCAGGTTGTCGCGCTCGTTGTAGGTCGGCACGATGACCAGCGCCGTCGACCGTCCGCCGCCTCGAAGCGCAGCGACGGAGATCTGCTCGGAGACGAGGCCGACGAGGAGAGATCACGACGCTCAACAGAATCAGCAGTACCGACGAGTTGGTGACGTGCGCCTGCGTGAAGATGGTCCACACGCGCATGCACCGCGCCGACGAGAAACGCTGCGGCGCTGATCGGCAGGAAGATTCGCAGCGGGCTGAAGATCGTGATCACTTTGAGCAGGATGAGCAGAAAACCGACGCCGTCCGCGCCGAGGCGGATCTTCGAGCTCGCCCTCGCGCTGCGCGCGCCTCGACCGGCTCGAAGCGCACACTGTATCCCGCTTTGATGAACGCGAGCGTGGTCGTGGTCGGCGTCGAGAACCCATTCGGCAGCAGGTGCAGGAACTCGAGCAGCTGTTCGCGCCGCGCCGCGCGAAATCCCGACGTGAGATCGGGAATCGGCCGCTCGGTCAGATAGCTCGCCGTCCAGTTGAGGAAGGCGTTGCCGATCCGCCGCGCGGCCGTGGCCTGGCTTCCCGTCGAGCGCGCGCCGACCACGAGATCGTAGTCGTCGAGCTGCGCCACGAGCTTCACCGCATCGGCCGGACGATGCTGGCCGTCCCCGTCGACGATCAGGACGCACGCGCCGGTCGCGTGGCGGATGCCGGTCTTCACGGCGGCGCCGTTCCCTTTGTTGTACGGATGCCGAATCACCGTGGCTCCGCCGGCCGACGCCGCGCGCGCCCGTATCGTCGGTCGACCCGTCGTCGACGACGAGGATCTCGTTCCACGATCCGGCGCTGCGCAAGTCGCCGACGACCGACGCGATCGAGGCCGCTTCGTTGAAGGCCGGGATGACGACGGAGGTCGCCGGCTCGGATCAGCCATCAGCTCTGGCCATCAGCCATCAATCTGGCGACGACGCCATCCCAGGTGATGGCGCGGGCCCGATCGTAGCCGGCGTCGCCCATGCTGCGCGCACGCGCCCGGTCGGCGGCGAGCTGCGCGATCGCCGCGCCGATCGACTCCGGCGTCGGCTCGGCGACCAGTCCGTTGACGCCGTCGTCGACGAATTCCAGCGGGCCGCCGGCGTCGTTCGCGGTCACGACCGGTTTGTGCGCGAGAAACGCTTCGAGGGTCACGTAGCCGTAGTCCTCGTCGAACGGCGGAAAGACGACCGCGAGCGCGCCGGCGTAGAGGCGCGTCAACTGCTCGTCGTCGATGCCGCCGGTGAACGTGACGCGATCGGCGACGCCCGCCGCCGTCGCCGTTTCGGCGAGCCGATCGCGCAGCGGCCCTTCGCCGACGACGAGCAGCCGCACCGCACGATCGGTGTGCGCGAGCGCCCGGATGATCAGATCGACGCGTTTGTTGGCCTCGAGCCGGCCGACCGACAGCACGTAGTCGCCGGACGGTCCGCCGCGCAAGAGTCCGGCGAGCGGCGGCGGATGATAAAGCGGTTCCGCGGTGATGCCGTTGAACTTCGCGAGCCGCGCCGCGGTGTTTCGGGCATTCGTGAACAGCCGCGCCGACTCGGCCAGCATCGCGCGATCGAGCGTCATCAGCTTGTCACGCAGCCGGACGTCCGCCTCGGTATGCGCGAACTCGCTGTAGGGCGTCCCGCAGAGATCGTAGATCGCGCGGTACTGGTGGAAGAGCCACGTCACCTTGTTCGGATGGCGGACGAAGTAGGTCGGAAACTTCGTGGCGATGACCGTATCGATCCGCTCGCCGTTGGACTCCGACAGATCGACGAGACGCCATGCCGCCGCCTGTGAGAGCAGTTCTTCCTTCGGATACCACTTGAACGGAATCGACACCCGCTCGGCGAGGTAGCCATGACGACGGAGCTCGCCGACCAGCCCACGGACGTGCAGTTCGGCGCCGCCGTGCACGAACGGCACTTGCGCCTCGCACACGAGGACCCGCTTCGTCATGTCAGCGCGTGAAACAACCGCCGGGCGCGCCGAGGCGGTAGCGGTTGACGTGGGTTCCTCACCGGTTTATGTGGCAAACCGAAAATTGATGATGTCGCCGTCCTGCACGATGTAGTCCTTGCCTTCGAGCCGCACCTCGCCGTGATCGCGGCACGCGGCCATCGAGCCGCGCGCAATCAGATGGTCGTAGCTGACGACCTCGGCGCGGATGAAGCCGCGCTGCGATATCGCTGTGGATCTCGCCGGCGGCGAGCTGCGCCGGTGTCGCGCGCGGAATCGACCAGGCGCGGCACTCGTCTTCGCCGACGGTGAAGAACGAGATGTAGCCGAGCAGATCGTAGCTGGCGCGAATCACGCGATCGAGGCCCGACTCGGTCAGCCCGAGGTCGGACAGGAATGCCGCCGCGTCGCCGGCTTCGAGCTGCGCGATCTCGAGCTCGATCTTCGCGCAGACGGCGGACGCGGCCGTCGCCGGCGCGGGACAGGAACAAGGTCAGGCCGGCGGTTTCCGCGGCGCGATCGATCTGCGCCGCCGCGCTGCCGCCCGCCAGATCCCCTTCGTCGAGATTGATGACGATGAGCAGCGGCTTCGCCGACAGAAACTGGAATCCGCGCAGGCGCTTGAGATCCTCGCCCTTCAGATCGAGCGAGCGCAGCGGCCGCCCGTCTTCGAGCGCGGCCTTGCAGATCATCAGCACGTCGCGCTCGCGTTCGAGATCGGCGGAACGACTCTTCTTCAGATCTTTTCGAGGCGTTCGAGCCGCCGTTCCGCGACGCCGAGGTCGGCGAGGATCAGCTCGTCCTCCATGGCCTGCGCGTCGCGCGCGGGATCGATGGATCCCGACGGGTGCGGCACGGCGGGATCGCGAAACGCGCGCAGCACGTGCACGAGCGCGTCGGCGTTCTTGTAGGCGACGACGTCGACGAGCGCTTTCGCGCCGCCGGCGGCGCCCGTCGCCGCGAGATCGGTGAACTCGACGGTCGCCGGCACGCGCTTCTTCGGGTTGGACATCGCCGTCAGGCGATCGAGACGCGCGTCAGGCACTTTCGAGATCCCGACCGAGGTCTCGCCCTTGCCGCCGCCGCGCGGTTTCGCGCGCGCTGGTCATGAGCTGAAAGAGCGTGGTTTTGCCGCTGGATGCGAATCCGATGAGGGCTGCCCGGAGCATGAGTCGAGCCCGTGATGGTACCACCGAGTGTCGCCGCGTCCCGGTCGCGACCGGGCCCTCCAACTTGTCTCCATTTATCTCAAGTCTGGCTGAAGTCAGGGCTTGTGACAATCGCGAGGGGCGAGCAAACGGCGAAAATATCGCGCGTAACTTACTGACGGGGTGGATTTTGCGGTTGACATCCACCTGAGCCCTGCCTACTATGACGGGTGGATTTTGTGTGGGTAAAAGTGGGTTAAGAGTCGTGGTGTCTCGTGTTTAGGGGTCACGAGATCACGCGCATCGATGACAAGGGTCGACTCAAGGTGCCGAACGTCTTCCGTTCCACCCTGGAGTCGAAGTACGGCCGCGAAGTGTTTCTGACGAGCCTCGACGGCCAGTACAGTCCGGCTGTATCCGATGCCGGTGTGGATGGATCTCGAAGAGAAGCTCGGCAAGATGCCATCGACGCACCCGTCGCGCCTGCGCTATCTGGACCGCGTCAACTTCTACGGCCAGGTCGCCGAGCTCGACGCGCAGGGGCGCGTGCTGATTCCGGTGCGTCTCCGCGAAACGGCGACGATGAACGGCGACGTCGACGTGCTCGGACAACTCTCCTATCTCGATATCTGGAACCACGAACGCTTCCTGACCAAGCTGCAGCGCGAGCCGTTTACGGACGACGACGCGCGCGCTCTCTCGGAGTTCGGGATCTGGTGGAGTGTATCCACTGAAGTAGTACTGGTTACAACGAGCCTTCGACCGCGCGATTTTCGGGCCGCGACAACGGAGCAGCCTGGTAACTATCCCAGGAGACAGGCCACTGAGTGGCGTGTATCAACAGCAGGTGAGGGCAGTACATCGAGACCTTGAACCGCGATCTCCGGACCGTTCCAACGGAACGGTCCGCTTTATTTCGAGAGGACACGCCACTAGTGGCGTACGACGATCGAACCGTGACGACCCACGTGCCGGTGATGACCGCCGAGGCGCTGCAGTTTCTGCGGCCCGAGCGCGGCGGGCTGCTGTCGACTGCACGGTCGGCCTCGGCGGGCACGCGCGCGCGATTCTCGGAGGCCGGCGCGACGCGTCTCATCGGCCTCGATCGCGATCTGGACGCGCTCGCGCGCGCGCGCGCGACGCTCGCTCCGTTCGGCGATCGCGTTCGTCTCGTCCACGCCGACTACCGATCGCTCGACGAGGTCCTCGATCGCGAGCACGTCGATGTCGTCGACGGCACGCTCGCCGACCTCGGCGTGTCGTCGCTGCAGTTCGACGCGCCGGGGCGCGGCTTCAGCTTCCAGCGCGACGAGCCGCTCGACATGCGAATGGATCGAGCGGCGGGGAGACGGCGGCCGATCCTGATCGCGCGATCGACCGAGCGCGATCTCGCCGACGCGATTTTCCAATGCGGCGAGGAGCGCTTCTCGCGCCGCATCGCGCGCGCGATCGTCGACGCGCGGCAGAGCGCACCGGTCGAGACCACCGGGCGCCTCGCCGCGATCGTCCGCCGCGCGATGCCGCGGCGGCCGGGCCGCGGCCCGATGCGGATTGATCCGGCGACCCGCACCTTTCAGGCGCTGCGCATCTGGGTGAATCAGGAGCTCGACGGCCTCGACCGCTTTCTCGAGGCGGCGGTCCGGCGGCTGCGCGACGGCGCGCGCCTGGTCGTGATCACGTTTCACTCGCTCGAGGACCGGATCGTGAAGCACACGCTGCGGGCACTCGCGCACCGCGACGACGCCGCGGTGCGGGTGCTGACGAAGAAACCGATCGTGCCAACCGAGGAAGAAGTCGCGCGGAACCCGCGCGCGCAGCAGCGAAGCTGCGCGCGGCAGAAGGGCGGACCGGCCTGACGGTTTGTAGCGACGGTCTCGAGACCGTCCCGGAGTGAACTATGGCTGAACCCTTCGAATACGCGATCAAGAAAGACGTGCGCAACAACCCGATCGTCCGCGAGGTGGACGAGGCGCGGCAGCGGGACATGTGGAAGTCGGTCGGCGTGGCCGGCTTCCTCGTGCTCGTGCTGCTGTTTTCGGCCTGGCAGCACTTCGAGCTGCTGCGCCACGGAGTGCCAGATCGAGGAGCTGCAGCGCGAGCGGGCCGCCGAGGAGGAAACCGGGCGGCAGCTGCGCCTCGAGATCGAAACGCTGAAGTCGCCGAAGCGGATCGAATCGCTCGCCACCGGGCAGCTCCACCTCGTCGCCCCGTCGCTCGAGGAAGCGATCGTCCTCGAGCGTGTCGTGCCGGCCGATCCGCCGGCGAAGTCGGTCGTCGCGCGCCGTTAGTGGTGTGTATCCACTGAAGTCATGCTGGTTACAACGAGCCGCCGACCGCGATTTTGGGCCGCGACAACGGCGCGGCCCGGTAGTGATTCCAAGGAGATACGCCACTAGATGACCCCGCCGGCAGCAACGATTGGCGCGCCACGCTGAAGCGCCGCACCACGGTCGCGGCGGGCGTGCTCGTGTTGTGGACGACCGGCATCGAAGCGCGGCTCGTCTACCTGCAGATCTACCGCCGCGCCGATCTCATGGCGCGCGCCGACAAGCAGCAGTCGCGGACGCTCGAGCCGTCGGCCAAGCGCGGCGACATCGTCGATCGCCGCGGCCGCGTGCTGGCGACGAGCGTCGACGCGGACACCATCTACGCCGTGCCGTCCGAAATCACCCAGCCCGAAGCGGTCGTCGCCCGGCCTGTGCGATGCGCTGCGCGACTGCACGAAGAAGGAACGGCAGGCGCTCGCCGAGCGGCTCGAGCGCGGCGGCGCGTTCAGCTACGTGCGCCGGCAGATCTCACCGGAGCAGCGGAAGCGCGTCGAGGCGCTCAATCTCGACAGCATCGGCTTCATCAAGGAAAGCAAGCGCTTCTACCCGAACCGCGAGCTCGGCGCGCACGTGCTCGGCTGGGTCGGCATCGACAACAAGGGATTGAGCGGCCTCGAGTCACCTACGACCCGCAGATTCGCGGCAAGCCGGGCAAGATCCTCGTGCAGACCGACGCCCGCCGCCATGCCTTCAGCCGCGCGGAGTCGCGCCGACCGCGGGATCGACGGTCGAGCTGACGATCGACGAATACCTGCAGCACATCGCCGAGCGCGAGCTCGCGATGCCGGCATCGTCGAGAACCGCGCCGCCGGCGGCAGCGCCGTGATCATCGAACCCGCACACCGGCGAGATCCTCGCGATGGCGAACGAGCCGACGTTCAACCCGAACGCGTATCCGCGATTCGGACGACGAACGAGCGCCGCAACCGCGCCGTGCAGGATCTCTACGAGCCGGGATCGACGTTCAAGGTCGTGACCGCGTCGGCGGCGATCGAAGAGAAGGTGCTGCCGGTCGACTCGTGGATCGACACCAATCCGGGCCGCGTCTACATCGCCGGACGGCCGCCGATCACCGAAGACAGCGGCCGCAACTACGGCGTGCTGTCGTTCACCGACGTCATCGTCAAGTCGAGCAACGTCGGCGCGATTCAAGATCGGCTTCAGGGTCGGCACCGAGCGGTTGAGCCGCTTCGTGGCGCAGTTCGGATTCGGCCGTCCCGTCTCGCCCGACTTTCCCGGCGAGAGTCCCGGCATCGTCTGGAGCGCGGCGAAGTGGACCGAGAGCGCGCTGGCGTCGGTGTCGATGGGCTATCAGGTCGGCGTGACGCCGCTGCAGATGGTCAGCGCGGTGAGCGCGGTCGCCAACGGCGGCGAACTGGTCGAGCCGCGCGTGATCCAGCGCGGTGTATCGCGACAACCGCCGCTTCGACGTGAAGCCGAAAGTCGTGCGGCGCACGATCAGCGCGGCACACGGCGGCGACGCTGACCGCGATCATGGAGCAGGTGGTCGGCACCGCGGGACGGCGAAGAGGCGCAGATTCCCGGCTACACCATCGCCGGCAAGACCGGCACCGCGTCGAAGCTCGATCAACGGCCGCTACTCGCACTCGGACTACAACGCGTCGTTTGTCGGGTTCCTGCCGTCGCGCAGGCCGGCGCTGGCGATCATCGTCGTCATCGATTCGCCGCATGGCGAGCACGGACGCACGGCGGATCGGTCGCGGCGCCGATCTGGAAGCGGATCGCGGAGCCGGCGCTGCAGCTATCTCGGCGTCGGCCCGGATCGTCGATCCGGCGGCGCCGGTGCTGGTCGCGCGCAGCGATGAACCGTGCAGGCGCCGGTGGACGGCGACCTGCCGTGGACGACCGACAAGACCGCCGGAAACCGCGACACGACGTGCGCCGACCGTCAGCCTGGTCGCGGACGGACCGCCGGAACGGTTCCCGATCTGCGCGGACTGAGCGCGCGCGACGCGATTCGCCGGCTCGTGAAGCTCGGCCTGAACGCGCGCGTGTCGGGCGACGGCTTCGTCGTCTCGCAGGATCCGGCCGCCGGGCGAGCCGCTCGAGCCGGGACGGTGTGCCGCCTCGTGCTCGATCGAAAGCAGCCAGCAGCAGCAGCGGCGATGACCTGGGCCGATCTGCATCTGATTCTTCGCGAACGCGGCGTGGTCACGCCGGCGATCCGGTGCGCGCCGAAGCCTCGGTCGGCGTCGTGACCGGCATCGCGCTACGACTCGCGCGCGGTCGAGCGCGGCCATGTGTTCGTGGCGCTGAAGGGTCTGCACGCGGACGGGACCGTGTTCGCACACCAGGCGATCGACCGCGGCGCGCTCGCGATCGTGTCGGAGGAGCCGGCGCCGCCCGGCGTCCACGTGCCCTGGGTCACGGTGGCCGACGCGACGGCTGGCGCTCGCCGGTGCTCGCGGCGGCGTTCCACGGCGATCCGAGCCGCGACATGCAGGTCGTCGGCATCACCGGCACGAACGGCAAGACGACGACCGCGTATCTGCTCGCGTCGATCTTCGAGGCGGCCGACATCCGCTGCGGCATTCTCGGCACCGTCGTACTGTCTCGGGCATCGGCGACCAGACGTGCGCGAGGCGGCGCGCACGACGCCCGAAGCGCCCGACGTGCAGACGCTGCTGCGCGAAATGGTCGATCGCGGGCTCGGGGCGTGCGCGATGGAAGTGTCGTCGCACGCGCTGTCGCTGCGGCGCGTCGACGACATGACAGTTCGCCGCCGGCGGTGTTCACCAACCTGACGCGCGATCACCTCGACTTCCACGCCGACATGGAGCGACTAACTCAGGCGAAGCGCGCGCCTGTTCGAGATGCTGCCGACGCGAGCGCGCCGGCGCTGTTGAACGTCGACGATCCGCGCGGCGCCGACGCTGCGTCGACGCAGGCGGGCGGCCGGTGACCTACGCCATCAACAAGGCCGCCGACATCACCACCGGACCGCTGTCGTTTTCGCTCGACGGCCTGACGTTCGACGTGCGGACGCCGCGCGGCGCCGCTGCACGTGCGATCGAAGCTCGTCGGCCGCCCCAACGTCTACAACATCCTCGCCGCGGTGGCGACCGCGACCGCGCTCGATCTGCCGTTCGACGCGATCGAACGCGGCGTCGCGGCGCTCGACGGCGTGCCCGGACGCGTTTCAGCTGGCCTCCGGTCCGCAGGACGAAGTCACCGGTGGTGGTCGACTACGCGCACACCGACGACGCGCTCCGCAATCTGCTCGAGACGGCGCGGCACGCTGCGCGCGGGCGCATCATCACCGTCTTCGGCTGCGGCGGCGATCGCGATCGCACGAAGCGTCCGCTGATGGGCGCCGTCGCCGGACGCCTCAGCGACTGATCGTCATCACCTCCGACAACCCGCGCAGCGAGGATCCTGCAGCGAATCATCGACGAGGTCCTGCGCGGCATCACGATCAACACCCCGCAAGGACGAGGGCCAACTCCTGACGATCGTCGATCGGCGCGCGGCGATCTCGAAAGCGATCGAAGTGGCCAGGCCCGGCGATCTCGTGCTGATCGCGGGCAAGGGGTCACGAGAATTGCCAGGTGATCGGCGATCGGACGCTGCCGTTCGACGACGTCGCGGTGGCGCGCGAGGCGCTGGCGCGGCGAGGGACGAATTCAGGCCCGTCGACCTCGCGCGGTGCGGGCGTGATGTGAACGGGATTCCCTTGACCGCAGCCTGGGTGGCTGCGGCGGCGGGCGGACGATCGTCGCGGGCGACGAGTCGCGCGAATTCCGCGGCGTGTCAATCGACACACGCACGATCGGCGCCGGCGAGCTGTTCATCGCGATTCGCGGCGAACGGTTCGATGGCGCGGAGTTCGCAGCCGGGGCGATCGACGCGAGCGCCGCCGGCGTCATCGTGCCGCGCGGGTGGACTGCGGATCACGGCGCGGCGGCGGCCGCCGGACGCCCGGTCGTGATCGAGGTCGCGGATACGACGGTGGCGCTGCAGGCGCTCGCGCACGCGGTCCGGCGGGAGTCGGGGACGAAGGTCGTCGCCATCACCGGCAGCGCCGGGAAGACGACGACGAAGGAAGTGACGGGTGAGTTTCTCGAGTCGCGGTACCGCGTGGTCCGCAACCGCGGGAACTTCAACAACCACATCGGGCTGCCGCTGTCGCTCATCGAGCTGCGGCAGCAGCCGGAGATTGCGGTCGTCGAGCTGGGCATGAACCACGCCGGGGAGATCAGCACGCTGGTGCGCGTCGCCGAGCCCGATATCCGTGTGTGGACGAACGTCGGCGAGGCGCACCTCGGCTTCTTCGCGTCGATGGACGCGATTGCCGACGCCAAGGCCGAGATCTTCGAAGGCGCGACGCCGACGACCGTGCTCGTCGCCAACGCCGACGATCCGCTGATTGCGGCGCGGCTGCCGCGCTTCGCCGGCCGCGTCCTGACGATTCGGGATCGACCGCGAGGCCGAAGTGCGCGCCACCGCGGTCGTCGATCGCGGCATCGAGGGCACCAGCGCGCAGGTGGCGACGCCGCGCGGCGTCATCGACATCACGACGCCGCTGGTCGGCCGCGGGCAACCTCGCGAACATCCTCGCCGCGATCGCGGTGGCGCTCGAATGCGACGTGCCGCCCGCCACCGTCGCCGAGCGCGCGGCGACGCTGCGGCCCGCGGCGCATCGCGGGGAAGTCGTGCGTCTCGACAGCGGCGTCATCGTGATCGACGACAGCTACAACGCCAACCCGACGGCGATGAAACGCGCGCTCGACGTGCTGGCGGGCGCGGACGCGTCGCGGCGGATCGCGGTGCTCGGCGAGATGCTGGAGCTCGGCGACTACGCCGCCGAACCTCCACGCCGACGTCGGCCGGTTCGTGGCGACGTGCCGCCGTCGACCTGCTGTTCGCGATCGGCGGCGCGCCGGCGGCGGCGCTGGCCGAGCGCCGCGGTCGACGCCGGCATGCCGCGCGACCGCGTGCGTCACTTCGCGACGAGCGATGCCGCCGCCGACGCGGTGGCGGCCGTCGTCGCAGCGCGGCGACGTGGTGCTGGTCGAGGGATCGCGCGGCGTGAAGACGGATCGTGTGGTGGATCGGCTGACGGCGGGGCGCGCCTGATGCTACTCACGTCCTCTACCACGTTTCACCAGCAGCTGTCGGCGCTCAACGTGACGCGCTACATCACGTTCCGCACCGCGGCGGCGAGCCTCACCGCGCTGCGCGATCAGCCTCGCGCTCGGGCCATGGCTGGTGCGCAAGCTGCGCGAGTTCCAGATCGGCCAGGTGATCCGCGCCGAAGGGACCGCAGACGCATCGGCCGAAGGCCGGGACGCCGACGATGGGCGGGCTGCTGATTCTGACGGCGGCGCTCGTGCCGACGCTTGCTGTGGGCCGACCTGACCAACGTCTACGTGTGGATCGCGGTGCTGACCACCGCCGGCTTCGGCGCCATCGGCTTCGCCGACGACTACCTGAAGATCGTGCGCCGTTCGCATCACGGACTGCGGCCGCGCTACAAGATGGGCTACCAGATCGCGATCGGCATCGCGGTCGGCGCCGCGCTGCTGCGTCATGCAGCACTACGGCCTCTACAACACGCGGCCTGATCTTCCCGTTCTTCAAGCGGCTGATTCCGGATCTCGGGTGGTGGCTACCTGCCGTTCGCGGCGTTCGTGCTGGTGGCGGCGTCGAACGCCGTCAACCTGACCGACGGCCTCGACGGCCTCGCGATCAGCACGTTTGCGATCGCGGCGGCGGCCTACACCGCGCTCGCCTACGTCACCGGTCACCGTGTGTTCGCCGACTACCTGCTGCTGGTGCGCTTTCCGCCGGCGGCGGAGCTGACCGTCTTCTGCGGCTGCGCTGGTCGGCGCGTCGCTCGGATTCCTTTGGTACAGCTCGTACCCCGCTGAAATCTTCATGGGCGATGTCGGATCGCTGGCGCTCGGCGCGTCGCTCGGCATCGTCGCCATTCTCATCAAGCAGGAGCTGCTGCTGCCGATCGTCGGCGGCGTCTTCGTGCTCGAAGCGCTGTCGGTGATCCTGCAGGTCAGCTACTTCAAGGCGACCGGCGGCCAGCGGCTGTTCCGGATGTCGCCGCTGCACCACCACTTCGAGCTGATCGGCTGGAGCGAGCCGAAGGTGATCACGCGCTTCGTGATCGTCGGGATCATTTTTGCGCTGTTCAGTCTGGCGACGTTGAAGCTTCGATGACGGGATTCAGGAATTGGGATTCGGGATTCGCGAGCGGGGGCGGGGCCCCGCGAGCACAAGAAATGTTTGACGTGACGAACAAACGCGTCGTCGTCGTCGGCGCGGCACGAAGCGGGCTGGCCGCCGCCGAACTGCTCGCACGCCGCGGCGCGCGCGTCACGCTTGTCGGAGAGCCGCGCGTCGGCGCCGGAGACGGCGACCGTTGCAGGCGCTCGGCGTCGCGCTCGAGCTCGGTGGTCATCAGCGCGGCACGTTCACGAATGCCGATCTGGTGGTCCTGAGTCCAGGCGTGCCGCTCGAGCAGCCGGCGCTGCAGGCGGCGCGCGATCGCGGCGTGCCGGTGATCGCGGAGATCGAGCTGGCGTCGCGGTGGCTGCAGGGGCGCGTGATCGCGATCACCGGGACGAAAGGCAAGTCGACGACGACGGTGTTGGCGGGGCGAATCCTCGAGACGGCGGGCTTCAAGGTGACGGTCGGCGGAAACATCGGCGCGCCGCTCAGCGCGCAGGTCGACCAGTCGACGCCCGAGACGTTCCACGTCGTCGAGACGAGCAGCTTTCAGCTCGAGCAGATCGAGTCGTTCCACCCGTGGATCGCCGTGATGCTGAACTTCTCGCCGGATCACCTCGATCGCCATCCGAGCGTCGAGGCGTACGCAGCGGCGAAGGGACGGATTTTCGAGAACCAGACCGCTATGGATTGGTCGGTGATCAACGCGGACGATCCGGCGGTGCTCGCATTGGCGCGGCGCGGCCGCGCGCGCACGCGGCTGTTCTCGACAGAGACCGCGCTCGCGGACGGGACGGTCGTCGAGGACGGCTGGATCGTCGATCGCCGCGTGGATCGCGCGGATCGACTGGTGCCGCTCCGCGCCATCCATCTGCTCGGGCCGCACCTGGTCAACGACGTCATGGCGGCGCGCGACCGTCGGCGCGCTGGCCGGCGCCGCGCCGGCGGCGATGACCGCGGCGGTCGAGTCGTTTCGCGGTCTCGAGCACGCGATGGAGCTGGTGGCGGACGTGGGCGGCGTGCGGTTCGTCAACGATTCGAAGGCGACCAACGTGGAGTCGGCGCTGCGATCGATCGAGAGCTTCGATCGCGACCTGGTCGCGATTATCGGCGGCAGGTTCAAGGGCGGCGACCTCGGCCTGCTGCGCGCGCCGCTGCAACGCGCGCGCGAAGGCGGTGGTCGCGATCGGCGAAGCGCGGCCGATCGTGCGCAAGGCGCTCGAGTCGGCGCTGCCGGTCTACGAGGCGGAGTCGTTCAGCGAGGCGATTGCGCGCGCCTACGCGCTGGCGCAGCCGTCAGGAGTGGTGCTGCTCGCGCCCGCGTGCGCGAGCTTCGACATGTTCCGCGACTACGCGGAACGCGGACGCAGCTTTAAAGAGGAGGTTCGAAAACTGACAGCTGATAGCTGACCGCTATCAGCTTTCAGCTTGAGCGGTGAGCAGTCGTCAGTCGGCTTTGCGGAGAAGGATCGGCTGCTGGGAACCCGAACTGCCCCGGTTCGGGAAGCTGGTGCCTTCGCCCGAGGCCGACTGATGACTGCTGACCGCTCAAGCGATCGTAATCTGTCGGCCAGGGATTGTTTCGGTGGAAACGTGCTCGAGCTATAGGGGGCGCTGCAGGTCAGCCAATGGCGCGCAAACTCAAGTCCGACCCGGTGCTGTTCTTCGCCACGCTGCTCCTGATCTGCCTGAGCATCGTCATGGTCTACAGCGCCTCGGCGGTCGTGACGCTGGAGCGCTACGGCCGGCCGTCGATGTTTCTCGTCAAGCAGGCGATGTGGGCCGTGCTCGGCCTGCGGCCTGCTCGGCCTGGTCACGCGCATCGACTACCGGACCTATCGCGAGCCGGTGTTCATCTGGACGGCGCTCGCGATCGTGCTCGTGGCGCTGGCCGCCGTGCTGTTCATGCCGCCGGTGAACAACGCGCGGCGCTGGTTCGGGCTGGCCGGCATCGGCGTGCAGCCGTCGGAAGCTCTCGAAGCTGGTCGTGATCCTCTTCATCGCGGCGCTGCTCGAGCGGCGGGCGCATCGGATCAACGAGCTCGGGTACTGCGGTGGCGCCGATCGCGCTCCTCGTCGGCTGTGTCTTCGCCCTGATCCTGCTCGGAGCCCGACTTCGGCACGTCGATGTCGCTCGTGTTGATCGCGTTCGTGATGGTCTCGCCGCCGGCCTCAACTACCGCTACATCGCCGGCGCGGTGCTGGTCGCGCTGCCGGCGATGTACATCCTGGTGATGGGCACGGCCTACCGGCGCCGGCGGATGCTGACCTTCCTGAACCCGTGGGAAGACCCGCTCGGCGACGGCTTTCAAATCATTCAGTCGCTGATCGCGGTCGGCACCGGTGGACTCTGGGGTAAGGGGCTGATGAACGGCGCGCAGAAGCTGTTCTACCTGCCCGGAGCCGCATACCGACTTCATCTACTCGGTCATCTCGGAAGAACTGGGACTGGCTCGGTGCGACCGCCGTCGTGCTCTGCTTCTGCATCGTGACCTGGCGCGGCGTGCGCGTCGCCTTGCGCGCGCCGGACGCGTTCGGCGCCGTATCTCGCGCTCGGGCTGACGACGATGATCGCGGTGCAGGCGTTCATCAACATCAGCGTCGTGCTCGGGCTGATGCCGACCAAAGGAATTCCGCTGCCGCTCGTGAGCTTCGGCGGGTCGTCGCTGCTGATCAACCTGGTCGGCATGGGCATTCTGTTGAACGTGTCGCAGCACACGACGCCGTCGGCGGCATGAGGAGTGGTGAGTCTGCGCGCGTCGTCATCGCGGGTGGCGGGACGGGCGGTCACCTCTATCCAGGGATCGCGGTGGCGCGGGAGCTGCTGGCGCGGCAGCCCGACGCGCAGATCTCGTTTGCCGGCACGGCGAAGGGGATCGAAGCGCGGGTCGTGCCGCGCGAGGGGTTCGTGCTCGATCTGATTCGCAGCGGCGGCCTGAAGGGGAAATCGATCGCCGATCGCGCGCGCGGTGCGTTCCTGCTGCCGCTCGGTCTGCTCGATGCGTCGCGGATCGTCACGGCGCGGCGGCCCGATCTGGTGATCGGCGTCGGCGGCTACAGCTCGGGACCGGTGGTGATGATCGGCCGCGCTGCGCGGCGTGCCGACGATGCTGCTCGAGCAGAACGCGGTGCCGGGCCTGACCAACCGGATTGCTCGCGCGGTTCGTGCAGCGCGGCGGCGGTGACGTTCGACGCGACGGCGGCGTTTTTCGGCGCGAAGGCGTTCGTCAGCGGCAACCCGGTCCGGCCGGAGTTTCTCGCGGCGGCCGGATCTCAGAAGGAGTCGGCATCCGATGAGCGGATCTCCGGCGCACGAGTCCTAGTTTTTGGCGGCTCTCAGGGCGCGCACGCGATCAACGTGGCCATGGTGGAGGCAGCGGCGCAGCTGGCGGCCGGCGGTCCGGCTGCTTCGTCTCACGCACCAGACGGGAGAACGAGATGTGGAGATGGTGCGCGCCGCCTATCGGCAGGCGGGGCTTCAGGCCGTCGTCGAGCCGTTCCTCTACGACATGGGACGGCAGCTCGGAGAAGCGGACGTGATCGTCTGCCGCGCCGGCGCGACGACGCTCGCGGAAATCACCGCGGCGGGCAAGGCGGCGATTCTGATTCCGCTGCCGACCGCCACCGACGATCACCAGCGGAAGAATGCCGAAGCGCTGGCGGCGTCCGGCGCGTCCGAGGTGCTGCTGCAGAAGGACATGACGGGGGCGGTGCTGGCGGAACGGCTGCTGCGCGCTGGCGCGCGATCGCGAGCGGCGCGCGCGGATGGCGCAGCCGCGGCGCGATCGCTGGCGCGGCCGGACGCCGCAAAGGTGATCGTCGATCAACGCCTTGGAGATCGCCGATCGCGCGATCGGCGATCGGCGATAGGCCGTGCTCGGTAAAACGCGGCGGGTGCACTTCATCGGGATCGGCGGCATCGGGATGAGCGGCATCGCCGAGCTGCTGGCGAATCTCGGATTCGTCGTCAGCGGATCCGACGAGAAGCGATCGACGGTGACCGATCGGCTGACGACGCTCGGGATTCGCCTTGCGGTCGGCCACGACGCGGCGAATGTCGGCGAAGCGGACGTCGTCGTCGTGTCGGCGGCGGTGCGGCCGACGAACCCGGAGGTCGTCGAGGCCGGACGGCGGCAGATCCCGGTGATTCCGCGGGCCGAGATGCTCGCCGAGCTGATGCGGCTGCGGTTCGCGATCGCCGTCGCCGGCGCACACGGCAAGACGACGACGACGTCGATGATCGCGCTCGTGCTCGAGCGCGCCGGGCTCGATCCGACGGCGGTGATCGGCGGCCGGCTCAGCGCCTTCGGCAGCAACGCGCGGCTCGGCCAGGGCGAGCACCTGGTGGCGGAGGCCGATGAGAGCGATCGGTCGTTCCTGAAACTGTTTCCGACGATTGCGGTGATTACGAACATCGATCGAGAGCATCTCGAAAACTACGGCGGCTTCGACGACCTGCTGCAGGCGTTCGTCGACTTCGCCAACAAGGTGCCGTTCTACGGCGGCGTCGTCGCCTGCCTCGACGACGCGAATCTGGCCGGCCGTGCTGCCGCGCATGACGCGCCGCGTGACGACGTATGGCCTCGAATCGCCGACGCCGATCTGATCGCGACCGACGTCGAGCTGGGCCCGCTCAGCGTCACGGCGACGGTGAAGCGCCGCGAGCGGCGCAGCCGCGCGTCGGTCAGTGACGGGCGGTGCCGAGCCAGCCGGGTGCGCAGCGCCACTCTGGGCCCGCTGACGCTGGCGGTGCCCGGCCGGCACAACCTGCAGAACGCGCTGGCGGCCGTCGCCGTCGGCATGGAGCTCGGTCTGTCGGTTCGAGCGCGTCGCCGAGGGCTGCAGCGAGTTCCGCGGCGCGGAACGGCGATTCGAGGTCACGGGCGAAGCCGAACGGCATCCTCATCGTGGACGACTACGGCCACCACCCGACGGAAATCGCCGCGGTGCTCGACGCGGCGCGCCCGCTCAACCGCCGCGTCGTCGTCGTGTTCCAGCCGCACCGCTACACGCGGACCGCGTCGTTGATGGACGCGTTCGGGCCCGCGCTGGCCAGCGCCGATCAGATCGTGCTGACCGACATCTACGCGGCGGGCGAGGATCCGATTCCGGGCATCACGCTCGACGCGCTGGCGCCGTCGATTCGCGAGCAGGTCGACGTGCCGGTCGCACGTCGCGCCGACGCTCGACGACGTGGTCACGGCGATCGCGCGGATCGCGAGGCCGGGAGACGTCGTCATCACGCTCGGCGCGGGATCGATCGGCATGCATCCCGGATCGCCTGCTCGAGACGCCTGAGCCATGAGTGCCGGTGACCGCGCTGCCACGCCGATCGAGCGCTTCCGCCGCGCGCACGTCAAGCCGGGACAGAAGCGCCGCCGGCGCGCCGTGGAAGCCGCTCGTCGCCTACGCGGCCGTCATCGCGGCCGCGCTCGCGCTCGGCTGTTACCGGCGTATCGATCGCGTCGCGGCGCACGCGCACGTGCTGCAGGTGGATCAGCATCGTCGTCCACGGCAACGAGCGGCTGTCGAGGGGCGAAGTGATGGCGGTGCTGAGCGGGCTGCGCGGCGAGAGCCTCGTCTGGACCGACCTCGACGCGCTGGCGCCGGCGGCTGCTGGCGTCGCCGTGGGTCGGCGACGCGGCGCTGCGCCGATCGCTGCCGTCGACGGTCGACGTCGATCGATCTCCGAGCGCCAGCCGATCGGCATCGGCCGCATCAACAGCGACATGCATCTCGTCGACGATCGCGGCGTGATCATCGATCAGTACGGACCCGCAGTACGCCGATCTCGATCTGCCGATCGTCGACGGCCTGTCGGCGCGTCGCCGAACGACAGCGCGACGATGACCGACGAGGCGCGTGCCGATCTGGCGGCGCGCGTGATCGCGGCGATCCGAAGTCGAAGCCGGCGATCGCGCGGCGCCTGTCGCAGGTCGACGTGACCGACGCGCACAACGCGATCGGTCATCCTCAGCGGCGATCCCGGCGATGATCCAGCTCGGCGAGGACCAGTTCCTGCCGCGGCTGCAGTCGTATCTGCAGCTGGCGCGCGCGCTGCGCGAGCGGGTGGCCGACATCGATTACGTCGATCTGCGGTTCGACGATCGCATTTACGTGACGGCCGGCCAAGGCGAAGTAGGAAGGCGGCATGTAGGCGAAGACGCCGCGAGCTAGGAAGGCCGAAGCCGGATGGCGCAGTAAGCAGGTTGCGCAGGCCTTCGAGCCTGCCGAGGGAAGTCGAGTGGCGCGAAAAGAGCGATACCTGGTCGGGCCTCGACGTCGGCACCTCGAAGGTGACGGCCGTCGTCGGCGAGATCCTGCGACGGCGACGGCCTCGACATCGTCGGCCTCGGCGTTGCCGAGTCGCGCGGCATCCGCCGCGGCGTGGTCGTCAACCTCGAGGCCGCGGTCGATTCGATCAAGAAGGCGATCGAGGAAGCCGAGCTGATGGCCGGCGTCGAGATCGACTCGGTCCACCTCGGCGCTGTCGGGGCCGCACATCAAGGGCTTCAACAGCCGCGGCGTGATCGCGGTCGCCGGCAAGAACCGCGAGATCACGCGCGAGGACGTGCGGCGCGCCATCGACGCCGCCAAGGCGGTGTCGCTGCCGACCGGCCGCGAGATCCTCCACGTCCTGCCGCAGGACTTCGTCGTCGACGAGCAGGACGGCATCGGCGCGCCGGTCGGGATGACCGGCGCGCGCCTCGAGGTCAACGTTCACATCGTCACCGGCAGCCAGAGCTCGACGCAGAACATCGTCGCCTGCGTGAACCGCGCCGGCGTCAGCGTCGCCGAAACGGTGGTCGAGCAGCTCGCCGCGAGCGAGTCGGTGCTGACCGAGGACGAGAAGGAGCTGGGCGTCGCGCTCGTCGACATCGGCGGCGGCACGACCGACATCGCGATCTACGAGCGCGGCAGCCTCTGGCACACCGCGGTCATCGGCGTCGGCGGCGATCACTTCACCAACGACATCGCCGTCGGCCTGCGCACGCCGGTGCCCGACGCGGAGAAGATCAAGCGCAAGTGCGGCTGCGCGCTGTCCGGGATGGTCGACGAAGACGAAACGATGGAGGTGGCCAGCGTCGGCGGGCGCAAGCCGCGCGTGATGGCGCGGCGCATCCTCTCGGAAATCCTGCAGCCGCGCGCGGAGGAGATCTTCCACCTCGTGTGGGACGAGATCCGCCGCGCCGGCTACGAGAAGAGCCTGAACTCCGGCATCGTGCTGACCGGCGGCGGCGCGATTCTCGACGGGATGCCGGAGATCGCCGAACAGATTTTCGATCTGCCGATCCGCCGCGGCTGTCCGGTCGGCGTCGGCGGCCTCGCCGATCACGTGAACAGCCCGACGTTCGCGACCGGCGTCGGGCTCGTGCTCTACGGCTGCCGCAATTCGATGGGCGACGCGTCGCGTGCGCCGGTCGGCGCGCGGCGCGCTCGTGCGCGTCGCCGGGCGGCTGCGCGGCTTGTTCAGGGAATTTTTCTAAAGCGGGCTTCCAGCCACTGCTGCATAGGAGCGATGAATGGACGATTACACCAGCATCAATGACGAGGCGCGAGCGACTGCGACTGCGGCTCGACGAAGAAGTCGTGCACGGGCGCCCGCATCAAAGTCAGTCGGCGTCGGCGGCGGCGGCAGCAACGCCGTCAACCGAATGGTGCAGGCCGGATTCGACGGCGTCGAGTTCATCGTCGCCAACACCGATCTCCAGGCGCTGCAGCGCCAGCGCGCGCGACCGGTCGAAGCTGCAGATCGGCGGCAAGCTGACGAAGGGACTCGGCGCCGGCGCCGATCCGAACGTCGGCCGTCAGGCGGCGCTCGAGGACACCGGAGAAGATCATCCAGGCGCTCGACGGCGCCGACATGATCTTCGTGACGACGGGCCTCGGCGGCGGCACCGGCACCGGCGCGCGCGCCGGTGATTGCCAGCCTGGCGAGCGAGCTCGGCGCGCTGACGGTCGCGGTCGTCACCAAGCCGTTCAAGTTCGAGGGCAAGAAGCGGCAGATGCAGGCCGAGCGCGGGCCTCGAAGCGCTGCGCGACTGCGTCGACACGATCATCACGATTCCGAACGAGCGGCTGCTGACGATCATCGACCGCACCACGCCGATGACCGACGCGTTCGCGACCGCCGACGACGTGCTGCGGCAGGCGATCCAGGGCATCTCGGATCTGATCCTGGTGCCCGGGCTCATCAACCTCGACTTCGCCGACGTGAAAACCATCATGTCCGGCATGGGGCTGGCGATGATGGGCACCGGCGTCGCCGAAGGGCCGGACCGCGCGCATGGAAGCGGCGCGCCGCGCGATTTCGAGCCCGCTGCTCGAGGGCGCATCGGTCAACGGCGCGCGCGGCGTGATCATCAACGTCACCGGCGGTCCGGATCTGTCGCTCGTCGAAGTCAGCGAGGCGTCGTGCATCGTCCAGGAAGCCGCCGACGAGGACGCCAACATCATCTTCGGCGCCGTCGATCGACCCGCAGCTGAAGGGCAAGGTCAAGATCACCGTCATCGCAACCGGATTCGACGACGGCGACGCGCCGCGCAACCGGTGGCTCCGTCCGCGCAAACGACACCGGTGGACATGACGCAGTATGTCGACTACGCGCGACATGCGCGCCGACATCGCTCCTGCTCCGTCGCCAGGCGGCGCCGGCGGCGCGAATGTCGATCGCGCGGCGTCCGCTGCTCGACATACCGATAGCTGTCAGCGGCGGTTCGGGCGATGGCGGCGAGCCCGTCTGGTCAGGCGATTCAGGCCGGCAGCCATGACCCCGCCGGCGGCGGCGCCCGATCCCGACACCATGCGGATCCGGGCGGGAATCGACCCGGCACCCAGTCGATCCTGACTTCGACCTCAGCACCACGTTCGACGTGCCTGCGTTCCTCCGACGTCAGGAAGGCTAGCCGTGTCCGACTTCGGCGTATGCTGCAGGGCCTTCAGGCCTGCCCGAACGCGCCTGCGAGCCGTCGGTGAACACGCTCTACGCGGGCTGTTCGTCAGGATCGGCGTTCTCGATGGTAGAGTAGATAGATCCACGGCACACGAGAACGCCGACGTCCGAGCGTGAGCGCCCGGACGCCCCGACCCGGCGCAGGACAGGCCGGATCACCGCATGAAATCCTGGGAACAACGCGAACGCGCACAACTCACCCTTTCGAAGGAAGTCGGCTACATCAAGAAGCCGCACGGCAGCCGCCTGCGCGTCGCCCTGGCGTTTCCGAACACCTACTGGGTCGGGATGTCGAACCTCGGCTTCCAGACCATCTACCGCCTCTTCAACGCCGAAGACGACATCGTGTGCGAGCGGTTCTTCCTGCCGCCCAAGCAGGAGCTCGCCGAGATGTCGGCGTCGAAGACGCCGCTGGTGACGCTGGAATCGCAGACGCCCGTCAGCGACTTCGACATGGTCGCGTTCTCGGTGTCCTTCGAGTGGGACTACGTGAACGTGCTCACGCTGCTGCGCCTCGCCGGAATACCAGCTTACGCCGCCGAGCGCTCCTCACGTCATCCGCTGATCGTCGTCGGCGGCGCCGTGACCTTCGTCAATCCTGAACCGCTCGCCTTGTTCGCCGACGTGATTGCCGCCGGCGAGGGCGAAGTCCTCGTGCCCGGCCTTCGCCGTTCGGTTGCGGCTGCCGTCGATCGCCAGCACCTGCTGCACCTCCTCGCCGCGGAACGCGGCTTCTACATTCCATCCTTCTACGAACCGCGCTACGCCGACGATGGAACGCTGGCCGGATTCGCGGTGCGCGAGGGTATCGATGCGCCCGCGACAGTGCGGAAGGCGGCGCTGAAGGTGACCGACGCCATCGATCCGCCGGCAACCGGCATCTTCACTCCCGACACGGAATTCGGATCGCGCTTTCTGGTCGAAGTCGTCCGCGGATGCGCAAACCTCTGCCGGTTCTGCTGGGCGGGCTACAACTATCTGCCCGTTCGTGCATTCCCCGCCGACCGCATCCTGCAGCTCGCGCGCGAGGCGCGGTCGCACTCGAGCCGCGTCGGCCTGGTCTCCATTGCGCTCTGCGATCATCCCGAGATCGAACGCATTCTCGCGAATCTTCTCGAGATGGGGCTACGCCATCAGCCCCGCGTCCCTGCGTCTGGACGATCTCACACAGTCGATCGTCCAGGTGCTGAAGGCGAGCGGCGAGCGAACGATCACCATCGCGCCCGGAAACCGGATCCGATCGTCTTCGCCGCGTGATCAACAAGACGGTGACGAACGACGAAATCCTCGATCGCGCCGATCTGATCTTCGCGAACGGCATCGAGAACCTGAAGCTCTACTACATGATCGGCCTCCCCACCGAGACAGACGACGACCTGGTGGCCATTCGAGATCTCACCCTGCAGATTCGCGAGCGCATGCTGAAGCACGCCCGCTCCAAAGGACAGGTCGGACGCATCGTCGGCAGCGTGAACCCGCTGATCCCGAAGCCCGGCACGGCCTACCAGTGGATTCCCGATGGAGGATCCGGCGGTGACCGACCGCAAGATCAAACGGCTCCGCGCGCTGACCGCCGGCATCGACAACGTCTACTTCAACATCAAGTCGGAGCGGCACTCCTACTTCCAGGCGCTGCTCTCGCTCGGCGACCGCCGCGTGGCGCCTGCGATCGCCATCGCCGAACAGAACGGCCAGAACTGGCGCGCCGCTGTCGCCGACGCGGGCATCGACGGCGACTTCTACATCTTTCGTGACCGCAGCAAGGACGCGGCGCTGCCCTGGGACATCATCGACGGCGGCATGAAGCGTCCTTTCTTCGAGGCCGAGTACGGAAAGAGCCTTCGAGAGGAGTGGACGCTGCCGCCCAAGCGGGCGCAGGAGAACCTCAAGCTGCTGCCGGTAATCCAGTAGGGCATTTGGTAATCGGATAATCTGGTAATCGGGTCATTGATTGGGCGATTGCCAATCGATTGTTCGATTACTCGATCACCCGATCACCCGATTACCCGATACACACCGCTTCAACTGGCTATCGCCGCGCGCTCCTCGTACTCCTGAAACGCCTCCAGAATCAAATCCCGCAGCTTGCTCTGCGCCGTGCTGTCGACAATCGGCCGCAGCAGCGCGAAGCTGCGGCGGTCGCCGTTGACCACGTACGATCGCGCTGGAAAGGTGACGTTGCGGCCGTTGCCGCCGCGACGCTCCCAGATAGAGAAGCCGACCAGCTTCAGCCCTTCCATCGGGCCGTCGCTGAAATGCAGCTCCGCTTCCGCGAGCTTTCCGGGCGGATTCCCCTTGTCGTTTGGCGTAATCTTGATCGTCATAACGACCAGGGACAATCAAGGCGGGTGCCCGCCGCGGGATTCACGCAGCGAGGTCGCAAGGCGCTGGGAACGCTGTGGTTAGCGAGCGGCGCCGGTCGGATCGCCTGGATGTGGCGTGCTTCGCACGCCCAAAGTGCCAACCGGCGTTGGCGTCAGTCGCCCAGGATCATGACCTGCGCCATCGCCAGCGCATCGGTGTGCGTGATCGTCAACAGAGAGGATCGCCCGCCCATCGTCGCGAATCGCCGGGCGGCTCCGCCATGCAACCGGAGTTGCGGCGGTCCGCCACGACGGACCACTTCGACGTCACGCCAGAGGACACCCTGCGAGTGGCCGGTCCCGAGCGCCTTCATCGCCGCTTCCTTCGATGCGAAGCGGCCCGCGAAGTGAATCGCCGCCTCTTTCCGCCGCATGCAATACGCGATTTCGCCTTCCGTGAAGATGCGCTGCAGGAACCGTGTCCATGCACCGGTCGATGGTGCTGACGATGCGGGGATCTCGGTGAGGTCGATACCCAGGCCGATGATGTTTGGCATGATCAGGAATCAGAACCGATGAATTCACAGCCTATCGATGGTTTCGAGTGGGTGCAAGCGGCGGGCGGCCCGGCGCTCGTCTGCGTGCCCCTCCGCCCGTTCGCCAATCACCTGTTTACGACGCGCGATTGGGCGCTGGGGTCCCCGCGGGCGGTGCGGACGCGGACTGGCAGCCAGTCGCGGCCTCGCTCGGCGTCGACGCGGCTCACCTTGTTCGACTGCACCAGGTCCACGGCGCCTCGGTCGTCATCAGGCGGGCCGGCGACGGCCGGCCGCTCCAGCCGCGGCCCGACGCCGATATCGTCGTCTCCGACGATCCAGCGGTCGCGCTCGCCATCCAGACGGCAGACTGCGTCCCGCTGCTGATCGCGGACCGCGCGACCGGCGTGGTGGCCGCCGCGCACGCGGGGTGGCGCGGCCTCGCCGCCGGCGTTCCGGGAGTCACCGTCGTCGCGCTTGCCCACGAGTTCGGGAGCGCGCCGGCCGACCTGATTGTCGCCGTCGGCCCTTCAATCAGCGCGGAGCGCTACGAGGTCGGGGAGGACGTGCGGACGCGTTTTCTCGCGTCGGGATGGCCAGAGGCCCGGCTCGAACGGTGGTTTCGCGCCGCCACGCGTCCCGGCCACTGGTTGTTCGACGGCTGGGAGTCGGTGCGCGACCAGTTGCTGTCCGCGGGCGTTCCGGGCGGCAGCATCTATTCGGCAGCGCTCTGCACGTCCGCCAACCCCGATCTCTTCTGCTCGTATCGCCGCGATGGCAAAGGCGCCGGACGGATCGCGGCCGCCATTCGACGATCTGCGGCCCTCGACTAACACCTACCAGAAAAAACCGCGGAGACCGCCAAGAACGCAGAGATAGATATGTCAGCGCGAGGCGGCGTCGTCCATCGCGGTGTTGGCCAGACGGTCCGCATGCGCGTTGAGCGAGCGCCCCACGTGCTCGAAGGTGACGCGGCCGATTTCGTGGGTGAGCACGCGCGCCTTTGCGTGCAGCGGCTGCAGCCCCGCGTTCTTCACCTTGTAGTTGCCGAGCATCTGTTGAACGAGCAGGAGCGAATCGGATCGCACGTGGAGCTGCTGGTGGCCGTGGCGCTTCGCCCACTCGAGCGCCGCCAGCAGCGCGCGATACTCGGCGACGTTGTTGGTCGCCACGCCAATCGACTCGGCGAACTCCTCGATCAGCGTGCCGTCCTTCTGTTCCACGCGAACGCCGAATCCCGCCGGGCCGGGATTGCCGCGCGCGCCCCCGTCGATGTAGGCGACAACCGGCCCGGCCGCGTGGCCTTCGTCAAAGGGGAGGGCCTGCCCTGAGCTGCGTCGAAGGGTCACGATGCCGGCTGAGGCGACGCATCCGGCGCGGCGGCCGGCGTCTTCACGGGCACGAAGAACAGGATTCGATTGCAGCTGTCGCACTGCACGATTTCTTCGTTGCGGCGCACGGTGTTGAAGACCTGCGGTCGCAGCCGCACGTGGCAGATCGTGCAGATGCCTTCGCGCGCCTCGGCCACGGCGACACCGTTGCGCTTGCGGGACACGGCGTCGAACGTGGTCAGCACCTGCCTGTCGAGGCTGCTGACCAATGCCGCGCGCTCGGTCGCGATCCGCTCGAGCGTCGCCTGCATCTCGATGTGCGCGGCGCTGCCGCTTTGCGCTCGGCGTCGATCGCCTTGGTCTCGGCGGCGAGCTGCGTCTCGGCAGACTTGAGCGCGGCCGTCAGATCGTCGGCCTCTATCATCCGCTCGAGCATCGTGTCTTCGAGTTTCTTGATTTCGGTCTGGGCGAAGGCGATCTCGTGCTGGATCGCGTGGAATTCCTGGTTGGTCTTGACCGCCATCGCCCTGCTCGCGGAACTTCGAGAGGCGGCCCTGCTGCATGGCCACATCTTTCTCGAGCGCGCGCGCGCGCTCTTGTTGACCGCGACCCGGTCTTTCGCCGCGGCCACCTCTTGCCGGGCGGCTTCGAGCCGCGCTTCCAGCACGCGCTCGTGCTCGGGTTCCGATGCCAGCTGCTTCCGCGCGGCGTCCGCGGTGCTATCGAGCTTCTGAAGGGCGATGAGTCGTTCCAGGTCGGCGTTCATGAATATTTTGGGCCAAAAAAGGCCCCGCCAAAGCGGAGCCTGAAGTCTATATCGGTTTGTGTCCACCTTCGCCGCGTTGCGGCTTCGGCGTGACACCTTCGCGCGGGCTTGCCGCGCCAGAAGCTCACGCGCCAGGCGTGAGTGAAAGTGGGCCCACCAGGATTCGAACCTGGAACAGGCCGGTTATGAGCCGGCGGCTCTAACCGTTGAGCTATGGGCCCGAGGCAATTCTACGACGTCCTTCCTTCGAGAAACGCCCGCAGCTTGCGGCTGACCGCGACGGGTGGCGCAGCTTGCGCAGCGCCTTGGCTTCGATCTGCCGGATGCGCTCGCGCGTGACCGCGAAGCTCTGGCCGACCTCTTCGAGCGTGTGCTCGCTGCCGTCGCCGACGCCGAACCGCATCTTGATGACCTTCTCCTCGCGCGGCGTCAGCGTCTTCGAGCACCGATTCGGTCTGTTCCTTCAGGTTCAGGTTGATGACCGCTTCGGCCGGCGACACGACCTGGCGGTCCTCGATGAAGTCGCCCAGATGCGAATCCTCCTCCTCGCCGATCGGCGTCTCGAGCGAGATCGGCTCCTGCGCGATCTTCAGGACCTTGCGGACCTTGGAGACCGGGATGTCCATCCGCTTGGCGATCTCTTCCGAGGTCGGCTCGCGTCCGAGCTCCTGCACCAGCGCGCGCGACGTGCGAATCAGCTTGTTGATCGTCTCGATCATGTGGACCGGGATGCGGATGGTCCGCGCCTGGTCGGCGATCGCGCGGGTGATGGCCTGGCGGATCCACCACGTCGCGTAGGTCGAGAACTTGTAGCCGCGGCGGTACTCGAACTTGTCGACCGCCTTCATCAGGCCGATGTTGCCTTCCTGAATCAGGTCGAGGAACTGCAGGCCGCGGTTGGTGTACTTCTTCGCGATCGAGACGACGAGGCGCAGGTTGGCTTCGACCAGCTCCTTCTTCGCCTGCTCGGCCTGGTACTCGCCGCGCAGGATCGACGTCGAGCGTCTGCTTCAGCTCGTCGGGCGACTGCTCGAGGCGTGTCGGTCATGCGCCTTGATCTTGAGCTTCAGCTCCTTGATCTGCCGCTGCGAGGTTCTTCTTGTCCTCTTCCTTGAGCTTCGACTTCTTGTTCTTCGGGTTCAGCAGGCGGTCGACGCGTCGACCTCGCGCTGCACCGCCCGGACGCTCTCGACCGCGTCCTTCATCGTCCTCGATCAGCCGGCGCTTCACCGCTTCGGTGAACTCGATCTTGCGGATGTAGTTGCGACAGCTCGACCTGCGCGCGCATCGTCAGCCCACTTGCACTTGCGGTACTTGCGCTTGTCGCGGGTCGTCGCGCCCTTGGGCGTCTCGTGCAGCTTCTCGTCGAGCTTCTCGTAGACGCGCGCGCGCCTTGCGGACGGCGTCGATCTGCTTCTGCACCTGCTTGGAGCGCTCGACGATGCGCTCGTCGGTGATCTCCTCGTCGTTGAAGATCACCAGCTCGCGGATGGTGCGGTCGCCGGTGTGCAGCTGATCGCCGAGGTGGATGACCTTCTTGGCGATCGAGCGGCGTGCGCGAGATCGACTTGATGACCGCCAGCTTGCCGCGCTCGATGCGGCGCGCGATCTCGACTTCGCCCTCGCGCGTGAGCAGCGGCACGGTGCCCATCTCGCGCAGGTACATGCGGACCGGGTCGTTGGTCTTGTCGAGCGCGCCCGGCGTCAGGTCGAGCTCGAGCTCCTCGGCGCCTTCCGACGTGCGGTCGATCGGCTTGACGTCGTCGCGCAGGTATTTCTGGTCGGAGTCGATGACCTCGATGCCCGCGCTGCCGAACGTGTTGAACAGATCGTCGAGCTCGTCGGACGACGTGATTTCGGACGGCAGCAGCTCGTTGACCTCGTCGTAGAGGAGGTAGCCCTTCTCCTTGCCGATGTTGATGAGCTGCCGGACCTCGTCGTACTTCTCCTCGATCGAGAGGTGCGGCGCGCCGGGCGCTACGTCAGTTCCTCGATGCGATGGAGTAGGTCTTTTTTCCGCTGCCATAAAGTATCAATCTCTTGTCCGTGTTGAGTGGCGCCCAGCTCCTGTAGCCGGTCGATTTCCCGTTGAATGGCCGCCCGCTCGCGTTCCCACCTGAGCCGTTTGATGCGCGCGGGCGCACGCGGCCGGTGGGGCCGTGGGCGACGTCGGTGGCTGCGATGCTCGTGACGAGCTGGGCGTTCACTGTAGCTTAGACGCTGCAAAAGCGTCGATGGTAAGAGGTCCAGCCGGCTCGTTGTGCAGGCTCCGCGCCACTTCGAGGATGTCGCGGCCGGCCAAGTTCTTCCGAGATCGTCGTCGTCCAGCTCGGCGAGCGCCTCGCAGCGCCGCGCTGGTATTGTGGATCAGTCCCCAGATCAGTGCCTTTTCCGGCGTGTTTCAGCTGTCCGAACGAGGGCAGCTCGCGGGTCGTCACGGCCGTCTGGCGGTTGACGGCCGCCTTCCGGATTTCCGCCCGCACCACCTCTTCCGTAATCCGCGCTTTGTGGGCGATCCGGTCCGCGAACTGGTCCCGGGCGGCGGCGTCCGGAATCCGCGGCCGCGACCGTGAGCATCTTGCCGAGAAACTGCCGCCGGTTCGTCGTCGTGGCTGAGGTCCAGCCCCTCGGCCGCCTGATCGAGCAGGTATTCCAGATACGGCCGCGACGACTGCGCAGCCGGTCGCGGTACTGATCGCCGCCCTTTGCGTCTGATGAACGTATCGGGATCTTCGCCCTTGTCCAGCACGACGACGTTGACGTCAAAGCCCTTCCGCGACCAGCAGTTCGCACGACCGGACCGCCGCGCCGAGGCCGGCCGCGTCGGGGTCGAAGCTGAGCACGACCTTCGACGTGAACCGGCGCAGCAGCTGCGCCTGCTGCGGCGTCAGCGCCGTGCCGCAGGAGGCGACCGCCGGGGCCGCCTGCGACTGGAAACACCTGGGCGAAGTCGAAATAGCCCTCGACCAGCACCGCGAAACCGACCTTCCGAATCTGCGCCTTTGGTCAGATTCAGGCCGTAAAGCGTGCGGCCCTTCGAGTAGATCGGCGTTTCCGGCGAGTTCAGATATTTCGGGCCGCCCTGATCCGGATCCATCTGACGGCCGCCGAACGCGATCGACCGACCCGGTGTCGCGGCAAATCGGCACCATCAGCCGGTTACGGAACCGATCGACCACTTCGCCGCTCTCGCGCTGCACGATCAGCCCGCTCTGCAGCAGCACGCCCTGCGCGAAGCCCTGTTTCAGCAGCCGCTGCTTTCAAGCCGTCGCGCGAACTGGGGGCGAAGCCGAGGCCGAGCTGCGTCGATCGTCTGCGGCGTGACGTCGCGCTCGGCCGAGCTGCTGCGCGCGCGCGGCGCCGGCCGGCGCGCCAGCTGCTCCGCGAAAGTAGGCCGCCGCGATCTCGTGCGCCTTCAGCAGCGCCTTCGCGCAGCGCGAGTCGCGCCGCGCGCATCGTCCCCGTCGCCCTCGGCCGGTTCGGGCAGCGCGACGCCGAATTTCTGCGCGAGCATCCGCACCGCGTCCTGAAAGCCGACCTTCTCGTGCAGCTCGAGGAACTTGAACACGTCGCCGCCGACGCCGCAGCCGAAGCAGTGGAAGAAGCCCTTTTCCGGATTGACGCTGAAACGACGGCGTCTTCTCGTTGTGGAACGGGCAGCAGGCCCTTGTATACGTGCCCCGCGCGCTTCAGCGGCACGTATTCCTGCACGACCTGCAGGATGTTGGCCTGCAGGCGGAGGTCGTCGATGAACTGCTGGGGAAAAGCCCATCACATCAAGGCTCGAGCTCGAATTGAATTCACGTTCAGTCTCTTCAACTCCACCACGGTGACGCCCCCGCCGCCCTGTTCCGGCGGCGCCGTGGCAAACCGCGCGACCAGCGGGTGCTGCTGCAGAAATCCGGTGAGCGCTGCGCTTCAGCTGACCGGTGCCGTAGCCGTGAATGAGCCGGATGACGCGCTGATCGCGTGAGCAGCGACTCGTCGAGGAAGCGCTCGGCGCGCGCGATCGCTTCGTCGACCGTGCAGCCGATCACGTTGAGATCGCATCGAGGTCGTCTCGCGCGGCTGCAGCTCGACGTTGACGCTGACGCGCGGCGCGCGGCGCGGCGGCGCCGCCGACGATCCGCAGATCGCGGACGCTGGCGCGCATGCGCTTGCCGCGCACGTCGAGGTCGGCCGTGCCGTCGTGCACCGCGGTCACCGATCGCCTTCCAGGCCGAGGCCTGCCGACGATCACGCGAGTCGCCGACGCACGACCTGGCTGAGGGCTGACGGCTGATGGCTGACTGGCGCGATGGCGCCGGCGATCGGCTCGCCGGCGTCGAGCGCGCGCCGGCGATGGCGTCGACGGCGTCGCGCGCGTCGCTGCGCGCCGTGCCGGTCGTCGCCGGTCGAGACGCAGCGCGCGGCGCCTTGCGCGATCGCCGTCGCCTTCGCCTTCAGCTGCCGGCGATGACGTCGTCGATCTCCTTGCGCGCCTGCCGCACCTGCGCGTTCGAGCTCGTCGTTCGAGCCGCGGCGTGAACGTCTCCTCGCGCTGGCGCAGCGCGTCCTCGCGCTGCTGCATCCGCGCTTCGGCTCGCTTCGCAGCGTCTCGCGCTCGCGCGTCGCGAGGCGCTGTTCGTGCTCGAGCGCGCGCATGTCGCGGTCGATCTTCGCGAGGTGCTCGGCGAGCTGCGCCTCGCGGGCGCTCAGGTTCTCGCGCGCCGCGGCGACGACCGACGGGGTTCAGCCCGAGGCGTGCCGGCGATCTCGAGCGCGAGGCTGCGGCCGGGGCTGCCGTAGATCAGCTGGTAGGTCGGCGCGAACGTGGTCGGTGTCGAAGCCGAACGCGGCGCTGGCCACGCCTTCGGTCGTCGACGCGTAGGTCTTGAGCTGCGTCGTAGTGGCTCGTCGCGATCACGCGTCGCGCCGCGCCGCCGGAAGTGATCGACGATGGCGACGCCGAGCGCGCCGCCTTCGATCGGATCGGTGCCCGAGCCGACCTCGTCGAGCAGCACCAGCGCCGGCGATCGCGAGCCCGCGATCCATCGACGCGATGTTCGTGATGTGCGCCGAGAACGTGCTCAGGCTCGCCTCGATCGACTGCTCGTCGCCGATGTCGGCGAACAGCGACCGGAACACCGGCAGCCGCGATCCGTCGCGCGGCGGGAATGCGCAGGCCGGCCTGCGCCATCATCGCGAGCAGCCCGGCGGTCTTCAGCGCGACGGTCTTGCCGCCGGTGTTCGGCCCGGTCACGAGCAGGATCGTCGCCGGCGGAATCACCTTGATCGTCACCGGCACCGGGTTCTTCAGCAGCGGGTGCCGCGCCGCCTGCAGCTCGAAGGCGCCGTCTGTCGAGAGCGCCGGCTCGATGCCGTCGATCGATTCGGAGAACGCGCGCGCGCCTTGCAGCACGTCGAGCTCGGTCGCCGCCTCGATGGTCCGCTGCCATGATCGCCGGCGCGCGCGCGGAACGCGTCGGTCAGCGCGAGCAGGATCCGCCGGACCTCCTCGGCCTCCTGCTCCTCGAGCGCGACGATGTCGTTGTTGATCTCGACGGTGCTGAGCGGCTCGAGAAACAGGCTCGCGCCGCTCGTCGACGTGCCGTGGACGATGCCCGGAATGCCGCTGCGGTGCTCGGCCTTCACGAGCGAGCACGTAGCGGCCGTTCCGCTCGGTGACGACCTGATCCTGCAGGTACTTCGCGGTTTCCTTGCCGCGCAGGTACGACTCGAGCGTCGCTGCGCAGCCGCGTGCGCTGCTTGCGGAGCGCGCTCGCGAATCAGCTTCAGCTCCGGGCTCGCGTCGTCGACGACCTCGCCCGGACGGGTCGATCTTCTCGCGCACCTGCGCCGACTCGCCCTTGAACGACGCCGCGCCGCCGCTGGCCGCCTCGAGCAGCGGGAACGATCCGGGCGCGCGGCGGATGCCGGCGCGCGACTCGTCGATCGAATCGAGGAAACGTCGCCAGCGCGAGCAGCCGGAGCGCTTCGAGCGCGCCGTCCTTCGACGCCGAGCGCCGTCGAGGATCTGCGGCAGGTCGCTCGACGCGCGCAGCGGGAAGAGGCCGTGCGCGGTGACGAACCGCACGGTTTCGGTCGTCGCCGCCAGCGACTGCGGCGACCTGCTGCGGGATCGGTGGACGGCGCCAGCCGCGACAGGCGCTCGGCGCCCATCGGCGTCAACGCGAAGCCGCGTCACAGCCTCGACGATCCGATCGAATTCGAGGGCCCGCAGGGCGCTCAGGACCGCGACTC
>ERZ1370068.8817-contig-7641_pt1 | contig 63753 bp, 77 predicted proteins | sample MGYA00561227_ERZ1370068 | MGnify/ENA primary metagenome ERZ1370068 (study PRJEB38410, sample SAMEA6850437) | metagenome | study: Metagenomic assessment of the ecological functions of the soil: analysis of the soil microbiota associated with the... | reverse complement strand
GTTGTACTTCGTTCGCGGTTGCGTATTTGCTGAGCTCCCGGCACGCCATTCCGACCGGGAAGAGGTCCGTGTCAGGGGAGATGGGCCCCGTGCTGCTCAGAAGTCCCGCTCCGGTGGGGAGGACGGCAACGCCGAGCTCGATCCCGCGTCGGCCCCATCTCCAGGCCAGGTCGGCTTGGTGTACTCTCACGTGAGATCTCGCAGCGCCTTCACCGGACCTCCTGAGTGTCTGGGATGTCTCTCGGTCCGGAGCGACGCCTGGGAGCCGCTTCCCGGCTCTAACGAGCCCCCGGGCCCGAACACAGAGGGGCCGCTTCGTTCCGCGCGCTCCGGGCGCGCGCCCGCCGTCCTGAGGTACGATCGAGCGGCCATGGACCATGCACGAGCGCCCACCCCGACCACGCCGATTCCTGGCCCCCCGAGGTCGCGCCACGCCGAGGTGCCGCGAGTCAGCTTCAGGGACGCCCTGCTACGTCTACGATCGCCCTTTACGCCACGGCGCTCGAGGCCGTCGAAGGTCGGGCCGGCGCTCGCGTTTCCCGCGCCGTTCGGCTTCACGCCGCGCACCGCCGCCATGGCGAATCCGTCCCGCGGATCCTCGCGTCTTCCAGGGCTGGCGCATCCACATCGACGCTTCCAGCGGCCTCGAGGTCGAGGCGGGCTTGATCCAGAGCGGAGGTTCACCACACAGCCGGAGATCCGCTCGTCCCAGATGCGCCACTCGCGCCGCTCGGCCAGGCACGTCCGGAGGGGCGTCCTGTTCAACGCGTGCTCCATCCATCCAGCTCGTTATTTAACGAATAGCTACGGCAGATCGCGCCGGGGAGCGAGATGTCGGTCCGGATGAATCCCAGGCTCGGGACCGGCTCCACGAAGCGCACCAACACCGGTGGCCCCGCCGTCGAGCTTCGGGATCTAGCACGAGATATCCTCGGCGCAAGGTCAAGACGCGGTGGCGGGCAGTACCGGCTGCGAGATCACGCGGCTCCACTCCCGCGTGGGTCCGGCACCGATCCCGAGATCTGGAAGCGCCGCACGCGGATGACGCGCTCGGGCTGGCAGAAGCATGAAGGACTGCAAACCCAGGTCCGCGCGGTCAATCTCGGCGGCGGCTTCGAAGCTAGGAGCCGGGTATGCCAGGGACTGACGCAGGTCACGACCCAACCATCGGCGACGTGGGGCGTTTCAGCGATCCGCGCCGGGACTCGTTGGCGTTCCAGTCCCGGGACGGCCGTCGCCTCGCCCTGAGATCGAGCCCGGCGTTCACCTCGTGGCGCGCGCGGGGCGGTGGTGGCGAGGCTGCATCGGCGTGAGTGGACACCGGAGCGCGACGGGTACCTGTTCGCCAAGCTCGAGCACCGGGCATGACCGGAGTCACGCGCCCGTCCTCTGCAGGCGCGCAGCAGCGCGATCGGCGATGCTTTGGTCCAGGGCCGCAGGAGTGCCGCGGCGGTGAATTCGTCGGCCCCTGCTGCGAGTCGGAGGACATCCTCACCCCCTGCCCCCGGGCGAGCCGAAGGCGCTCGGGCCCCGCTGGGTGCGCGACCCCGGATCTGGCGACCTATCGTGCAGTCGTCGAGCAGGCGCCGGCGCACTCTCTGCGCCGCGCATGGTCCGCCGATCAGCTGCAGCTCGTACCGCGCGCCCCCGAAAGGCGATGCTGGAGCGGGACGGCTCGCTCCACCTGCCTCCGGCGTCGGCGAGGAGCCCACCGCCGTCTGGGCGGACGAGACCTGAAAGCGGTCCCGCTCTCAGGAGGGCCGTCCACCGGCGATATCCGACGGCGTCGAGCCGGTCAGCGCCGGAAGGCCGATTGAAAGGCGCTCCACCTCAGAGTAGCCCAGAAGATAGGTGATCACCGGCCAGCGTGGTGGTCCGAGCTATCAAGTAGGTGAGGGCGAACAGCCGGCGCGTGTCGTCGACCAGCGTGAACTCGGCGCCCTGGTCCTTCAGGCGCCGCTGCAGCGAGTGCGCGGGCCCATGGCGACCGCTCCCACCGTCGTGAGACTCGGGTCGCCCGTGCCGCATCCAGTTCGGCGACAGCTCGCCGAGCCGAGGCGAGAACAGGTCGTCCTCCCGCGGCACCTCCGTCAGGACTACTCGTCGGTAGCGCCGCAGGATCGGATAGAGCGCGGGTCGGCCGCCGGCACCTGGCGGTTGAGGAGACTCCGCTCGATGACCAAGGCGTTGGCGTCGCGACCGAACAGAGACCGGCGCGCCGAAGACCGGGCCTGCTCGGAGTGCTGTCCGGATCCAGATGCGCAGTGCGTCTCCAGCGAATGCCAGCTAGCTTCCCGCCATCAGGCGGACCATGTTCAGCGCCATCGCCATGCTGTACTCGTTGTTGCGGCGCGGAACCTCGATCCCGGATCGACGAGGAGCGTGGCGTGCGTAAGCGAGACCGCCCACGTCGACGCCGAAGGACACCTTCGCGACCTGATTGGCGGACGCTCAGGTGGCGCCCTACGTTCTGGAAAGCCCGCCTCGATCGTCAGGGCTGAGTTGATCATCACCACGTAGGCGACAGGGCCGGTATCGCCCGGGGTTGAAGCGCTCGCCAGTGCAGCCAGCAAAGCAGTCATCGCCCGTGGCGTCCGCCGCCTCGTCGAGGAGTTGGGCGAACTGGGCGCAGGGGATGAAACCGTCCGGCAGGAGACGGCCGCGGGCGTCAGGCCCACGGAGCGGGCGATCTGCTCCGGATTGCCGCCAGCCGCCTCGATTGCCTCGAGCAGCCCCGTCGCGGCAGTGAGGAGAGATCAGGGGTGTCCTGCGCCGGATTCGGTCCTTTCCGCCGCTCGGTCGCTGATGCGGACCAGTGTCCAAAAGATTGTCGCTGCAATGTCAAAGACATGAAGCTCTCCCGAATGGCTCATGGGTTCGATTCGGAGGGTCCGCGATGGAGCGCTGTTGGCACGGGAAGTTCACTGGGGCTGAGCAGTGTCTAAGTGAGGGCCGTTACGGAAATCGGACTACCGAGGCCGCGCCGATCGGTCGGACTCGACGCCCGTTCTGCTTCGCCGCCGCGCTGGTGCGCAGCCACAAGCATCCGGGGATCAGCTGCTCCGGGCCAGTGACGGCGGCACGGCGCCCAGAGCAAGATGCCACCTCCGCCACTTCGGGGACGCCGCCTGGTGATGGAACGCTGTTGGCACGCGAAGTTCGGTGGGGAGCGCCAATGCACCGGTGAGGGCGCTACGGGAATCCGGACCATCGCTATCGCCCGGACCGCGCCAGGGCTCGGCTTACCTTCCGTCTCGTTCGTGCGCGCCGCGCCAGGGGTGGTTGCGCCGCCCACCAGAATCCCGGGGACCGGCTGCTGGATTCGACGAACGGCGGCGAGACGCCGGAGCAGAGACGCCGATCCTGCTCGGTGTCGACGCCGCGTGACTGGCCGGAAGGATCACGGCCACGGCATAGTCGGCCTTCCGCCGGTCACTCTCGGCGCGGCTCGTCGCCCCGGCCCGCGCCCAGACGTGGCCCTGGGTGACCCGCGGCAGAAGGCGAGACACCTCGGACAGGGCCGCGTTCCCCAAGGCGCGCGAGCGTAACCGCCAGTCGCTCCGTCGGCCGCCCCGCTCGGCGGATCCGTTCCAAACCGCGACGTTCCGAGGCCCCCGTCCACCCGGGCGCTATCGTGGCAACCAGACGCAGATTGGGCTGCCGATCGTCCAGTTCGGTCGCACTCAGGTTGCTCTTCTTCGCGACCCCGATCATCGTCCTCGTCCTCGTGCTGATGCTCCTGAGCCTCCGCAGCAAGGTGCGCCGGCTGGAGACCCGCTTGCTCGATCTGGAGCGCCACGCGGAGGGTGGCGCGGGCGAGATTGGCGTCGACGGCACCGTCGAGCCTCGTCATCGCGTCGCCCTTCGCCGTCGCCGCCGGGACCTGACGCCGCCGGCCGAACCCGTCCGCTGGAAGATTCCGGGACGTCCGACCTCCACCCGTCGCGCCTCGGCCCCGCGCCGGCGGCCTTCGGGTCGGCGAGCGTGCCGCCCGAGCGAGACGCCGCCAGCCGCGTCAGGCGCGCCGAGCCGCGTCCACGCTCGGCACCGGCGTGTCCGCCCGGGGCGTGGGGCAGTGGGAGGGGCGTCTCAGCAAGACCCAGCTCTCCGTGTGGGAGCGGTCCTCTTCTTCCTCGGATCGGCTTCTTCCTCAAGCATGCCTTCGAGCGAGTGGATCGGGCCCACGGGCGCCATCGCTCGCGGGGCCTCGTCCTCGGACTGGCCATGGTGGCGGGCGGCATCAGGCTCGCGGGCACGCGCCGTATCGCGCTGCGCGACCAGAGCCTCGTTGCGGTCGGCATCGGGATCGTCTACCTGTCCCTGTACGCCGCGCACGCTACAGGCTCGTCGGAGCGCCGGCGACCTTCGTGGCGCTGGCGGTCGCAGACGGCCGTGGGATTCGGCGACGGCGCTGCGGCTGGGCTCCCGGCCCTGGCGGTCCTCGCGACTCTATGGCGGGCTCCTCACGCCGGTCATTCTCCTTGCCGACACCGACGCCGCCGGGGCACTCTTCACGTACCTCGCCATCCTCGATCTCGGCGTGCTGCTGCTCTCCGGCCCAGCAGGGATGGCTGAGGCTCGCGCTGCTCGTTCGCGGGGACAGATCCTCTACTGGGGCTGGCTGGACCGCTGGTACCGGCCAGACCGCCTGCCGGTCGCCTTCGGATGGGCGACCGCGTTCTTCTGGCCTTCGCGGCGTGGGGACGGGGCGGGGGCGGACGAGCGGACGTCCGGCGCAATCCGACTGGCCGGGCGCTCGTCATCCTCGGAGCGCCGGCGCTCACTTCGCGGCCGCACGGCGGATCCTGGACGACCCATCCGGCCGGCGCTGGCCGATGCTCGCGCTCGCCCTCGCCGGACTCTACCTGGTGATGGCGCGCGCGGCGGCGGAGAGAGGCGCCCGCGGGTGGCATGGCTCCACCGCGCCAGTCGCGCTGGCGTTCTGGCGGTGGCGCCCGCGGTCACCTTCAGGCGGCCACGCGCCTCTCGTGATTGCCTGAGAGCGTGGCGCAGAAGGCTGGCTGCTCCTCCTCAGGGGCCTCGCGCTCAACACGCAGGGGCTGCGCGCGGGGGCCTGGTGATCAGCGCGCGCTCGCGTGGGGGCGCTGGTTCTCGGCGCTCGGGGAGGACAGGGGCAGAGCCGGGACGTTCCTGATCGCGCACCCGCGCTGCCCGCCACCCTGGCCATCATCGTGACGGCGGTCCTCGGCGCCCATCGCGTACCGCGCGAGCGAGCGCGGGCCAGGCTCGCCGGAGTGGGAGAGCTACGCCCGTCGATCCTGCTCGTGGTCGCGGTCAGGGAGCCGCGCTGCTCGTGACGGTGGGGCTCGGCCAGTACCGTACGCTGGCCATCCCGCCCCCATGGCGTCCCCCGTGATGCAGTCCGTCGTCTGGATGCTCGCGACGATGGTGCTGCTGGCGCTGGCGCGCACCGACCGCACGCGGATCCTGTTCGGCGTCGCGACGTTGCTGCTCCTCGCGCTCGCTGGCGGGGCCAGGGTGGGACCGACCGGTGGGCCGCCTCCAGCCCTCGCTGCGGCCCGCCATCGGCAACCCGCGCTTCCTCGCCGGATGCCTGCTGGTGGTCCTCGTCTGGCGTTCTGCGGCCAGGTGGCGGAGGCCCTGCCCTATCTCGGCGAGCGCACGCGCGCCGACTGCCGCGATGAGCTCGATGGCGGCAGCTCTCCTGCTCCTGTGGAACCCTGAGCGTGGAAGTCGTGCTGGTGCCGCTGCCCGAGACGCGGTTCGACCCGCGAAACTCGGAGCGCCGCGCTTTGCCGTGCTGTGGGCCGTATACGCGTTCACCGCGATGGCGTGGGGGCTGTGCGCGGCGTGCCGGCCCTCGGATCGGCGCGATCCTTCTCTTCAGCGTCACCGTGCTGGAAGGTGCTCACGGTCGATCTGGCCGGCCTCGACGCCCTGTACCGCATCCTGTCGGTGCTGGTCCTAGCGCGCTGCCCTGCTGATCCGCGTCATTTCTTTACGCACGCGGTCCCGCGGCGCACCGGCGAGACGGGCTGATCGGCCGAAGCCGGCCGGCCCGCGATCGGTCGCCGCCCGACGACGTCCCGCACGAGTCCTTCAAGATGGCGTGGGCGGCGTTGTGCCCCGGCGCGCCCGTGACCTCGCCGCCGGATGGGTCCCCGCACCGCACAGGTAGAGCCCGGTGATCGGAGTGCGGTAGTGCGCCCAGCCGGGCAGCGACTCGCAGCGCCCAGGACATACGCGGGCACGAGGTCGAGTGGCGGATCGCCGTCCGTCAGGCCGACGCGCGCCTGCGATGTCGGCCGGGGTGAGGAGCATCCAGTCCATCGCCCGGCGGAAATTCGGCGCGTACTCGGTCAGAGGTCGATCATCCGCTCGCCCATCTCCTGGCGGCGAGTCTCCCCACGAGCCCCTCGGCAGGTCGGACGGGCGCCCAGAGCGCCAGATCGAGGCGACGTGGTGCCCGGGCGGCGCCATCGAGGTCGTCGTAGACCAGGGGATCACCTCCATCAGGGGCGCGCGCGGCAACCCGGCCCGCCTGCGCGTCCTGCCGGGCGGCGACGAAGGCTTCCGCCGACGGGCAGATCTTCGACCTGCGCCAGGTAGCGCGGATCGAGTCGGGCCGAGGTAGCGCGGAGAAGTCGGGCAGCTCGCGGAGCGCCGCGTGGAACGAAGTAGGCCGCGCGCGTCGAGCGCGCGGCGATCACCTCCGCGACTCCGACTGAGCGACAGGCCGGCAGGACGGCTTGAGGAACGTGCCGCTTCGGATCGGCGTTCGACGCGACGGTGTCCGCCGCGACGTGAGCGCCGTCGGCGAGGACGACGCCGGCCGCGCGCCGTTCTCACTCGACCCGGGCCACCTCGACCCCGGTGCGGATGGTGACACCCGCGCCTCGGCGGCGGCGCGCGCCATGGCCTGCGTGATCGATCATACGCCGCGCCACGATCCCTACCGTGTCGTGCGCCGAGCGGAGTTCCTCACGCGAATGTAAGCGTAGATGAGGGGCGCTGCCGAGGCGCTCGCGGGTCACCAGGTCTGCGCGTTGACCGCGTGCGCGCATCTCACGTCGGACTCGAAGTACTCGTGGGCGAGGTCACATGGGCCGGGTCGGGAGGGTCTCGAAGACCTCCTCGTCCGGCGTGCCGCGGACGGGCCGCGAAGCTCCGCTGACACGTCATCGCTAGCGCGAGTAAGGGATGGAGCACGCGCCGCCGCCCGCTCCCACAGCTCGATCCACCGCGGGGTAGGCGGCCGCGTCGCGCTTCGAGTAGCGCTCGATCTCCGCTCGCGTACGCGACGCGTCCCCTCCCACGCGACAGGTGGCGCCCGTTCGGGGAACGGATGGAACCCAGGCCGCTCGGCGAGAAGTACCTCGAACGCCATGTAGGGAGATCGAGGTCGCGGATCCGCGCGTTCCATGGAGCAGATGGCAGATGTACGGAGCGGGAGGAGGCGATAGCCAGGGAACAGCTCTCGGTCACGCAGGGCGCCGCCGACCATCCGGCCGCCGCTCCAGCGCCAGCACCTTCAACCCCGCCGCGGGCCAGGTAGCGTCGGGCGACAGAGCCCGTTGTGTCGCCGCCGCCGATCACGCGATCGGTCGAACGTTCCATCGTGGCATCTCCTCCCGAATCTCAGAGCATCGTCATCGAGGCCTCGTCGCGGTGTCAAGCAGTGCTCCCCGGCCGACGCACTCCATGCCCGGGTGATAGCGAAGGGAGCCGTCGGCGGTCGATCTTCTCGAGGAGGCGGGTGAATGCGCGACGACGGACCGGAAGCGATACGGCTCATGCTCCACGGCGAGGCCGCACGCGGCGGTTCGGCGCCAGGAACGCGCCGCGACCCTCGCCCGCGACATCCGAGGCGCTCGCCCGCGAAGCTGGCGCGGGTCGCCCGCGGCGGAGGTGCCGGGGGCTCGAGCCAGGTTCTTTCCTCGTCGCGGACTCGGCGGAATGACGGCGCCCTTCGAGCTGTCCGTCCTGGACGCGGCCGCGGACATTCGCGCAGAGCACGGCTCCAGCCACGGGTCTCGTCGGGGCCTGCCTCGCTCGGCATCGACGCGTGCCGAGACCGACGTCCAGGCCTGGGTGGCGGTCGACCGCCAGAGCCCTGCGCCAGCCGCCCCGCGGGCTCGACGCCGATGCGCGCAGGGCGCTTCACCGGCCGCTCCCACGGCGTGCCCATCGGACTCAGGACATCATCGACGCCGCGGGGCTCACGACGACCGCAGGCGCTCGCGGCGCCGGCACGACGCCGCGCGCGAGGGCCTGCGCGTGCGTGCTGCGCGCCTCCAGCGCGCGGGCGCAGTGATCCTGGGGAAGCGCCGAGACGACGGAGTTCGCGTTCCAGCGACCCCGCGGTGACTGCGGAACCCCTGGCGCGCGTCCCGGACGCCCGGTGGCTCGTCGTCCCGCTCAGCCGCCGCGGTGGCAGCTCGCATGATTCCCGCGGCGCCGGATCGCAGACGCTCGGGTCCGTGCTGCCGGCCCGCGGCCTTCTGTGGCGTCGTTGGCCTCAAGCCGACGTATGGCCGGTGAGCCGCCGGGGCGTGGTGCCGCTCTCCTGGTCGCTCGATCACGTGGCGTCTTGCCCGCTCGGTGGCGGACGCGGCGCTGGTGATGTCGGGCCGCGCCGGCTGCGATCCCGCGGATCCGGGCTCGGCGACCGCACCACCCGGCCGACATGACGGCGGTGCTCGCCGGGCCCGCCGGCGCACCGCCGAGGCTGGGGCTCGTCGAGGAGCCGTTTCTCGCGCGGGCGACGCCCGGAGGCCCGATCCCACTCGACGACGTCAGCCGCGGATGCTCTCCGGGCGCGGGGAGCCGAGGTCGAGGCCGGTGCGGCTCCGCCGTCGCTCATGGGAGGCGGTGTACTCGGCGGTCATCGCCGGTCTCCCGGGCGGAGATCAGCGCGGTCCACGCGGACTTCCGCATCGGCGCCACGCGGACGCCTACACGTCCACGGATCCGGGCCGGGATCGAGATCGGCCAGTGCATTCCGCGCCGATCTCTACCTCCGGGCCCAGCGGATCCGGCGTCGGGCGCGTGTGGACCTGGCCCCGCTCTTGGCCCGCTACGACGCCCTGGTGATGCCGTCGGCCCTGGGGCCCGGCCGCCAGACCGGGCGCGACGGGCGACGCTGCGTTCAACGGCCCGTGGACCGGAAGCTGGGCCTGCCGTCGGTCTCGGTGCCGACCGAGGATCTCGCGGCTGAGGGCCTTCCCTCGGGACCCAGCTCATCGGCGGGCCCGTTCCGAGGAAGCGCGACTCCTGACGGCGGCGCGGGTGGGTCGAGACCGCGCTCGGAGTTCACGGCAGCTCCAGCGGTCAGGGTCCAGGCGTCCAGCTCGCCCCGTCGGGGCGGCAGGCCTCGTGATCGTACGGCCCCGGTGCCCTCTCCCGCAGAGGGGTGGCCCCGTGCTTTAAATGTAGTCTGACGTGTCGCGCCGTTCGGGCGTGACCCCTCGCCTCCGATGGGCCACTCTTCCGCATGTCAGGGCGCAGAAAGAAGTGCGGAAGAGTGATGGCTCAGAGCCTCGGGCTCGGGGCTCCGAAGGAGGCGCCCCTGTGGCGACCAAGCTGTTCGTCGGCGGCCTGTCCCTATTCCACAACGTCCGAGAGCCTCCGGGGAGTACTTCGCCCAGTGCAGGACGGTCGAGTCCGCCACGGTGATCACCGACCTGGGCGACCGGCCAGTCACGCGGCTTCAGGTTCGTCGAGATGGCGACCGAGGCTGAGGTCGAGCCTGCCATTTCAAAGCTGAACGACAAGCCCTTCCAGGGCAGGCGCCTCACGATGCAACGTCGCGAACCCGCAGGGAGCCGGCGGTGGTCGCTCCGGCGGTGGGCGCCCCGGTGGTGGCTCGCGCTCGGGCGGCGGGTTCGGTGGCGGCGCTGGTGGTGGGTACGGCGGCGGCCCGCGCGCGCGCCTCGCTGGTAGCGCTCGCGCGCTCCGGCCACGGCGAGTGCGGTCCGCCGCGCTCACGCCAACGCGGTAGATGATAACGGCGCAGGGCTCAGGCCCTGCGCCGTCCACTCAGGATGCCGCCGCGGAGAGGCGAGGGCCCCGCTCATGTCCGCTCCGTCTGTGGAGCCGTATTCCGCCCGGCTTCAGGGCTTGGCTAACTCCTTGGCCCGCTTGATCTCTGGCCGCTCGCTGTCGGCCTTGGCGTGAGCGTGACCAGCATCAGTGTAGTGGCTCTTGGCCTTCGCGGCGTCGCCTGACAGATCGGCCGCGCGGGCCGCGCCGAGCATAGCCCCGGAGACGGTTGGGCTCCTTCTGCTGGGATGCCTCGAACTCCCGCAGCGCTTCGGCCGGGCCGGCCGAGGTCGAGCAGAAGCTCCGCCAGGACCTCACGCGCGGGCACGATGGGCCCGGCGTGACGGGATGCTTCTCGGTCGCATCCTCGCGATCCGCCGCGGCCCGGATCAGCTGTACGGCGTCGTCGTTGCGGCCCTCTCCTCGCGCGATCCAGCCCGCCACGACCAGGCGCTGGATGTCCACCTGGTCGGCCCAGTAGCCGATCTTCGCGGCCGGTCAGGCCGTCCCGCAGCGCGGCCAGCCGTGCCTGGTCGTCCCGCGCTGCGCAGGTTGCCGTTCCGTGCCGCGCCGAGGCCGCGCTGAAGACGAGGATCGCCTCGGCCTGAGGGAAGCGCGCCCACGGGAAAATCCCCCGGCAGAGCGCCAGCGCCGCCGCTCGGCCCACTGCCCCCGCTCGAGGCGCGTAGCGCGACGGGATCGCCGCCAGCGCGAGGCCGTCGCGAAGTTCAAGACGTTCGGCTTCTCCACCGGAGGATCTGGTCGAGAACGCCGCGAGCCAGCCTGATCCTGGCCGAGCTGAAGATACCCGTAGGCGAGGTAGTCCCACGCGTGGAACCGATCGAAGTCGCTGTCGGCGGCCGCCGGCCGAGGCGCAGGTTCGACCGGATGGAGTCTCCGCCAGTACCCGCGGCGCGTGAAGATGTGGGAGGGCATGTGCTGGGCGTGCGGCGCGGCGCGGCGCGATGGTCAGCGTAGCGGCGGGCGGCGCCAGAGCCCTTCTCCGCGATCGGCGGGTAGTCGTAGCTGTGGATCAGGTAGTGCGCCACGCCCGGGTGATCGGGCTGCTCCGCGGAACACGCCTCGAGGATCGCGGCGGCCTTGAGCTGCTGGGCGTAGGTCTTGTCGGTCGCCAGCGCCGGTCGCGTTCAGCGCGAGGGCGTAGAAGATGCGCGGCTTCGCGGTCGTCCGGGATAGCGCGCGGACAGCTGCTCCATCGCCTTCTCGTAGGCGACGGCCCGCGTCCGGTGCTCCACCTTGTCGTAGTCGCTTGGCAGAAGACCTCGATCGCCGCGATGTAGTGCGAGCTCCACGCTGGCTCTTCGCGCCGGCGGCCAGGCTCGCGCCGACGGCCGCCGCGCCGTCGACTCAGCATCTTCGGGGTCGAGGGGCCAGCCGAACGGGTTCTCGAGGAGCCCCCATCGCGACGCCCCAGAGGGCGATGCCGCACGACGGGTCCTTCTGCGCGACCTCGGTGAAGCGCCTTGATCGGTCGCGCCCCACCAGGAATGGAGCAGGCGCGACGCGCGCAGGTTCAGCTCCGCGCTGGACCGCCGGGCTGCAGGTGTTGGCGAAGTTGACCTGGCCGAGCTTCTCGTGGCCCGCGTGCTGCTGGGCGACAGCCGGCGCGGCCGCGACGGAGCCCTGCGAGGACGACGGCGGCGAGGGACGGCGGTCAGATGTACGCATAGGCATTACTACCTCCGTGGCGCTCAGACTGACACTCTCGGAGCCGAGGATCATCACACCGGGGCGCGCTCGTGCCGCCGGCCAGCGTGGTCAGGCCGATCCACGGCGCCACCGGGGCGGCGCAGGTGAAGCGATGCGGGCCGGCGTGTCCTCCGCGACGATCCGGCGCTCGCCGAGCACGGCCAGCGCGACCGGGCCGCGTCGAGGTCCCCCGGCGAACGGCTCCACCGCGCCGTCCGCCGCGGACCCGGGCGATTCGCCCTCCGAGGTGAGTCGAGCGCGTACAGCGTCGTTCGCGCCGCCGGCGACGACGTGCTCCGGCCCCGCGTCAGCTGCGCGAGCCGGGCGATCGTTCCGTCCGGCCGCAGGCTGGTCGATCACGCCGTTGCTCGCGCTGGCTACGAGAATCGCCGCGACGGGAAGACGGCGAGGCTGCTGTACCGCGACAGGAGCGACCTTCCGGCGGCGCAGGGCGGGCGGCGGGAAGATCGACGCCCGTGTACTCCAGGTTCCGCGGGACCGGCGAGGGCCTCGTCGACGCGGAACCAGCGGACCACCGGCCCCTGGTACGGACTCGCCCGGCTCCAGCAGGTCGCGCAGAGGGTCGCGTCGTGGCCGTCCGCGACGACGCCGCGCCCGGAAGTGGTCCAGGACCAGCAGGCGGCCCTGCGCGTCGAACACGAGGCCCGGCCGTCGCCCAGCACCGTTACCGCCGCGGGCGAGATCGCTGACGCTGCCCGTCCGGCGTCACGCGGAAGAGATGGTGGCCGCGCGCCTCCCGCGACGTAGAGCTCGCCGGATCCGGGATGCCGCGCGAGGCTGCCCGCCTCGAAGGGCACGGTGGCCGAGGCGAAGGGAGCGGAGATCGCCCGGCAGCTGGCTCGCGTCGATCGGCTCGCGGCCCGTCGAGCGGGACCCGGACGAGGACACCAGCGCCGCGATCGGCGCCACGGGGCGCGCGCGGGTCGAGGACCCACACCCCGTGGGGTGGGTCGACAGCAGGTCCTGCGGCAGGCGGAGGCCCCGGGCCACGACCTCGGCCCGGTAGCCGTCCGGGAGGGCGAGCTGGCGCCCGCCCCTCAGCGATCGCTCCGCTCCAGTCCTGGGCGTCGGCGCGGCGCGACCAGCGACCAGGAGCAGGACCGCGAGGGCGTCAGCTCATGAAGCGCTCGTAGCGCCCGTACTCCGCGTCGCATCCATGAACCACTGGACGATCTCCGGCTTGGAGCGCGGCGGGATCTCGCAGGACGTCGACAGGATGAATCCGGAGTGGCGGGCGGCCGTGTCGATGCAGCGCCGCACCTCGGCCTCGATCTGGCCTGGGTCGCGCGCTCGAACAGCGTGGCGTCGACGTTGCCGATGGCCACCGCGCGGCCGCGCGCGACCTCCATGAACCGCTCGAGCTGGTCCACGTGGAGCGTGGGATCGGCCTGCTGGTCGAGGTCGAAGGAGATGGTCGCGAACCCGCACGCGATCAGGTCCTCGTAGATCGGATACGTCGTGCCGCAGATGTGGGTGGTGAGGCCCGACCTTCTTGGCCTTGAAGTAGTCGACCAGCTCCTTGTGGTACGGGCGCGATGAACTCCCGGTAGTTGTCGGGCGAGATCAGGCTGATCGACGCGGTCGGCTCCGAGAAGGAGAGCCCGATCTTCGTCTTCACGATGGCGTCGCCCCACCGCTTGCAGTAGTCGGTGGTGAACCGCATCAGGTCGTGGATGAACTGCGGGTCCTCGAAGGTGTCGAGCAGCATCACCTCGGGGTTCCGCATGAGCATCGCGATCGTCCACGGCCCGACCGCGACGGCGCCGATCGCCGTCGGGAGCTTGGCGGCGACGAGGCCCTCGCACAGCTCGAGGAATCCGGGCAGCCGCGCCGTCTTGCTGGCGGATCGGGCATCTCGAGGCGCGCCGAGCGTCGGCCTTGTCCTCCTGGAGGACGTGGCGTCTCGATCGACGGGCACGACGTAGTCCGAGTACTTCACCCCGCAGCCGAAGGCCTCCGCCTCCTTGGCGAGGTCGTTGTAGGCGAGCACCACGTCCGGCTGGTAGCGCTCGTAGTAGTTGAGCATCGCCTTGATGGCCTTGGTCGGGTTCGTGCAGTACTCCTCGATCGACTGAGGCCGTCCAGCGTGCCGGCGAACGACGCGACGATCGGGTACACCGGCACGCGGTCGGTGAAGCTTCGCTTGTACGCCGCCACGACGTGGTCCCGGCCCGTGTAGCCCGGCCTTGCCCCGCTCCGCGTCCCAGAGGCGGTTCACCTCCATGTACCGCGGCGGCAGCTTCGCCTCGTACTCCATGAACTGCGTGATCGGGTAGCGGATGCCGCCCCGGTGCGTGCCCTCGAGCCCTCGATGATCTCGTCCATCCGCGCCCACGGGATCGCGAAGGCCATCTCGTGGTCCTGGGTCTGGCCGAAGATCCGGTCGCCGGAGCAGGGGAGGATCACCTGGGGCTGTCCGGTCTGCATCGTCGTCACGATGATGTCGGCGCAGACGATCGCGCCCCTGGAACGACGACGCCAGCCGGCCGCCGCGTCTTCCACAGCGACGGCCTGGGTGAGGCGCATCACCTGAGCGGGGTTCGCGTAGACGCACGACCACGTCGGGCTCGAATGTCGCGCGGTCGAGCGGGCGCCACCAGGAGCGCGTGGTACTCGCCGGGAGCGAACTTGTCGACGGCCGCCTCGGAGCGCTGCGCCGGCCTCCTTGGTCGCCGTGTACATGCCCTCGCAGAGCGTGCCCGAGTTGTAGAGATGCGGTGGCGGCTGGTCGAAGCCGAGGGCGGTGATGCCGAGGGAGCAGATGCTGTCGTCGCGGGTGAGCGCGATGGTCCAGCCGTAGCGGCGCGCCATGTCGATGACCTGGCAGTTCATGCTGAGCTTGCCGAAGTCCCGCGCCGGTCGCCGCGCTCGCTCCGGGATCGGCTCGCCGGGCCGCAGCATCCGGATCGCCACCGGAAACGTCTGCGGCCGGATGTAAGGTCTGGAGCGCCTGGTCGGCGGCTTTCAGGTCCACCATGCGGGTCTCCTCCGGGAACCGGCGGTCGCTCGAGACGCGGGAGGAGGTTGCGGGCGCGCCGCTGATGCGCTCAGCCAGCGTCAAGGCGCCACCGGGACGGTCTCGGGCAAGCCGTGTTCGTCAGGTCCGAGCCTACCCGGGGGTAGGGCGCTGTCAACAACCGAGCCCTCTTGCGCGCCTCACGTCGAGCGGACATGCTGCAGAGCGAGCCCGCGAGCGACCCGATGGCGACCGGCACGACGATCCGCGGTCCGCGTCCACTCTGGCAGTCCTGCTGCTGACCGTCCTGTGGCTCCCGGCGGCGTCCGGCTGGGCCGATCCAGTCGCGGCGCCGGCGCCCGGCAGCGCCGCGCCGAACTTCGCCCTGACCACGCAGCAGAACGATCGGCTCTGGCTCACGCAGCTTCGGGGCCGCGCGGTCGTGCTGGCGTTCGGCTGCACGACCTGCGGCGCGTGTCCGGACGTCGTGGCGCGCCTCAAGGACGTCGCGCAGGGGCTCGGTGACGCCCCGGGTCGCCGCGTCTTCTTCGCGCTGGTGACGGTGGACCCGGCTCACGACTCGGCGACCGTCCTGCGGAGTACGGCCGCGCCCACGGCCTCCGCGCCCCCGCGTGGATTCTCCTCACGGAGGATCGACCGGGTCAGACGGACGTCGTTGCGCACCGCTTCGGCATCGACATCCGGCGGGTCGGAGGGCGGACGGAATCGAGCTGCGCGGTGACGCTCATCGACGGGGCCGGCAGTGATCCGGGCGCGGTACGAGGCCGGGGTCGCTCGGCTGCGCTGCCGGCCGACCTCCGGGAGACTCTGGGACTCCCCGCCTCGCCCTAGCGCGTGCTACGAAGCGTCCGCGCTTGGCGCGGACGAGCCACGGCAGGACCACGGCCAGATACCCGAGCGCGCCGCCGACGCGCGCCCAGGCGGCTGCCCTCGATTCCCCAGGTCGGGCACGAGAGCCACGAGCAGGACGACGAGGACCGCGGCCCCGGCCGTCGCGGCCGTCGTCGCCGCCCCGGGGTGCCCGCTCCCGAGCATCGCCGGCGTGGCCCAGAGCGTCGCGACTGCGACGCCGGTGGCGAAAGCAAGCGAGGCGGAAGGGTTCCGCGGCCGCCGCGTAGGTCGGGCCCAGCGCGAGGGCCACGATGAACGGGGCCGCGACCGCCCCGACGGCCACGACGGCGGACGTGAGACCGCCAGGCCGGCCGCCATCAGCGCGAGGAGCCGGAAGAACTCGTCGCGCGCCTCCACCCACGCTCGCGCCAGCTGGGGGAAGGCGGCGAAATAGAGCGGGTCGCTGATCTCCTCCATGACCTGCGCCAGCCGCAAGGCCGCGCCGTAGGTCCCGACCTCCGCCGGCGAGCCGGAAGTGCCCGAGCAGGATGAGATCGAAGCGTCGCGTCAGCACCTTCAGCGACGCCCGGACCGCGCTGTGACCGACGAAGGCGAGCATCTCGTGGCGGTAGCGGCTCACGGCGGAGAGGCGGGCGGATGCCCGCGCGCGCCCAGAGCCTGGCGCGGACCTCGCGTGCGGCCACCGCCAGCAGCAGGATGGCGCCGGCCGCGGCGGCGGCCAGATGCGCGACGAGCACGCCCTTCGCCCGGCCGCCAACGGCCACCGCGACGATCACGAGGAGGAGGCTCAGGACCGCCTCGATCGCCGAGCAGAGCCCGAGGGCTCGAAGCGGTCGAACACCCGGAGCACCGCGCGAGCCGTCCGGTCGAAGGCGCTCCACCACCAGCGTCACCGCGCCCAGGAGGATGAGGGGCTGCAGGGGACGGGTCATTGAACAGCCGCGTCGATACCCACCCGGAGGCGAGCCAGATCGAGGCCGAAGCCGAGGAGGGCCACCGCGCCTTCGGCCAGGAGCGCAAGCTTCAGTGTGGCGAGGGCGAGCGCCGGCCTGCTGCCGGCTCGGTGAACTCGCTGAGGTACCGGGTGACCGCTTCCCAGGCCCGCACGTCCACCAGGAGGTGCGCGACCCCCGACGACGCTCCACACGAGCGTGATGCGTCCGAACTCCTGCGCGCCGAGCGCCCGGGCGGCGACCAGCGTGCCCAGGAGCCCGGCCACCAGGACGGTTCCGTCCGAGAGGAGCAGCCATCCCGCGTTGCGCAGGAGCTGGCGTAGCGCGGGATCGAGCGTCGACGGAGCCGCACCGTGTCCCGGCGCGAGCTCAGGCCGAGGCCGGATCAGTCGGCGAGATCGGCCTGGCCGGGCAGCCGAGGCGAGACTCGCCGAGCAGGAGACCGGCCCAGCGGTAGATGTTGTGCTCGCGCACGGTCTGGCGCATCCGCGCCATGCGGCTCCGCCGCTCGCCGGGCGTCATCTCGATGGCGCTCGCGGATCGCCTCGGCCATCTCGTCGGTGTCGTAGGGATTGACCAGGATGGCGTCGCGCAGCTCCCGGGCGGCGCCGGTGAACCGGCTCAGGATCAGCACGCCGTCGCCGTCGTCCCGGACGGAGACGAACTCCTTGGCGACGAGGTTCATCCCGTCGTGGAGCGACGTCACCATCACGAAGTCCGCCCAGCGGTAGAAGGGCCAGACGTCCCGGTGGTCGTGGTGGCCCTTGAGGAGGACGATCGGCCGCCAGCTTCCGCTCGCGAGCTCGCCGTTGATCTGCCCGGCGAGCTGGTCGAGCTCCTCCTCCAGCGCCTGGTAGCGGGCGATGCGGCTCCGGCTCGGGGCGGCGAGCTGGACGAATGTCAGGCGCCCTCGGTACTCAGGGTGCTGCGTGAAGAAGCGGCGGATCGCGGCGAATCGCTCCGGGAGCCCCTTCGTGTAGTCGATGCGCTCGACTCCCACCCCGAGGAACTCCACGTCGATGCCGAGCTCCTGCAGGAGGGCGGCCCGGCTCGTGGCGGGAGGCTCGTCGATGAAGCGGGGGCGACGCTGATCGGAAACGGCTTGACGAGGGTGACGCGCTGGTTCCGCGCGCACCGAGAAGTGCTCCCAGTCGATCCGCGCCTCGACGACCCGGTCCACCGTCTCGAGGAAGTTGTTGCAGTGGAACTGGGTGTGGAACGCCGATGAGGTCCGCGCCGAGCATCCCGTCGAGGATCTCCGTCTGCCACGGGCAGATGCCGAACGCCTCGGCGTTGGGCCACGGGATGTGCCAGAAGAGCGCGACGTGGGCGTCGGGGCGCTTCTCCTTGATGAGGCGCGGCAGGAGGGCGAAGTGGTAGTCCTGGATGAGGACGGCCGGGTCGTCCGTGCTCGGCGATCACCTCGAGCACCGCGTCGGCGAACTTCGCGTTGACGGCCTCGTACTGGCGCCAGTCCTCGGGCCGGAAGATCGGCCGGGCGTGGACGATGTGGCAGAGCGGCCACAGGCCCTTCGTTGGCGAAGCCGTAGTAGTAGCCAGCCGTCCTCCTCCTCCGGAGAGCCAGATGCCGCTTCAGCGCGTAGCGGGGCGCGTCCGGCGGCGAGGCGCACCATGCCGCGCTCGTCGACCACCTCGCGGTCGGCGTCGCCGCTCGCGTGGGCGACGCCAGACGCCGCCGCACGCCCGCATGATGGGCTCCATCGCGGTGACCACGCCGCTCGCCGGGCGTCAGCGGTGACGATCGTGCGCCCGCGTCGCACGTGGCTCACCGGCTCCCGGTTCGAGACCACGACGAGCGGGCGCTCGCCGAGCCGGGCTCGCGCGAACTGGGTGAGCCGCTCCTCGGTCCACACCGCCTCGCCCCGGAGGCGGAGGCGCGCCTCCTCGGCGATCGCCACCCGCGCCCTCGAGCCAGGCTTCGAGCGAGGTCCCGCACCTCGGAGGCCAGGGACCGAAGCAGCGCGGGATCGAACGAGGCGGCGGCGGGCCGGACCTGGCCGGCCCGGAGCTGACGACGCCCACTCCGCCATCCGGTTCAAGGGATGCGTCACGCTGCGGCGCACCACGAGCATCGTGACCAGGCTCAGCACGGCGATGAGCACGGCGAACCGGATCAGGTGCCGCTGCGCCGAGCTCCCACCGCGCGCGGTCGATGTGGCTCGCGTCGGAGAGGATGACCAGTACGCCGCGGGGGCGGTTGTCGCTGAGGAGCGGCACCGCGTAGTAGTAGGTCTGGCGATTGTGGATGGTCTGGAATCCCTGCTTGGGCGCGACGTCGACGAGCGCGAGCGGCACTGCCGGCCAGGCAGGCGCGTGTCAGCTGGGCGGCCCACTGGGATGTCACGGCGATCATCGTCCCGGCAGCGGTCGTACACCGCGACGCCGCGCGCCGAGGATCCGAAGCGCTCGACGATGCGCTGGATCTGACCGCGGGAGCCGCTTGTCGATGAGGGGCTCCACGGCCTCCTTGAGCCCTCGCCGAGCAGCCACGAGCGACGCTCGAGCTCGGCGGACGGACGGGCGCGTTCCCGCTCGACCGAGACGTACGCGAACGCCCCGAGGACGACCACGAGCGGCAGCCAAATGGCCGCCAGCAGGCGCAGATTGAAGCGCATGCACAGCCAGTATAACCGCGACGGCGTGCCGGATGCGAGCGGCGGCTGCCGCGGGGCTGCCGCAATCTGACCTCTGACGCGCCGGGCTGCCGCGGCACGCCCTCAGCCTTGTGTCTAGGCACCCCGCCCGGCCTGGCCTTATGATCCCCCAACACCTGGGGCTGTCGAATTCCCTCTAACAGTGGAGGAGGGCCAATGCGGGCAGCGAAGGTTCCGCTCAACGAGCTCCGTCGCGTCGTGATCGCGGCGTCCGTCGGCAACATCATCGAGTGGTACGACTTCTACATCTTCGGGAGCCTGGCCTCGATCCTCGCGGTCAAGTTCTTCCAGAAGGGCCACCCGGTGGCGGCCTTCCTCAGCACGGTGGCGATCTTCTCGGTCGGCTTCCTGATCCGGCCGCTCGGGGCGTTCTTCTTCGGCTGGCTCGGCGACAAGGTCGGCCGGAAGTACACCTTCATCGTCACGCTGACCGGCATGGGCGTGGCGACGGCCCTCATCGGCTTCGTGCCGACCTACCAGTCGATCGGTCTCGCCGCGGCCTTCATTCTCTTCGCCCTGCGTCTCGATCCAGGGGCTCTGCCTGGGCGGGAGAGTACGGCGGCGCCATCACGTACGTCGCCGAGCACATCGAGGACGAGCATCGCGGGTACTACACCGGCTGGCTCCAGACGTCGCCGACGCTCGGGATCGTCGTGTCGCTGGCGACGATCATCGGCATCCGGACCTACCTCGGCGTCGAGGCGTTCAACGACTGGGGCTGGCGGCTGCCCTTCATCATCTCGCTCCTCCTGGTCGCGATCGCGATCTGGATCCGGCTCTCGCTCGGCGAGACGCCGATCTTCCAGGACATCAAGGCGCGAGGGCCGCACCACGACGCAACCCCTGGCGCGAGGCGTTCCTCAGCAGCAACTTCAAGTACGTGGCGATCGCCAGCGTGGTCGTGCTGGGACAGGGTTGCGTCTGGTACAGCAGCCAGTTCTGGCGCGCTCTACTTCCTGCAGACGGTCAAGAAGCTCGACGTGCTGACGTCGAGCTGGATCGTCGGCGTCGGGCTCCTGATCGCCACCCCGACGCTGATCTTCTGGGGTTGGCTCTCGGACAAGATCGGGCGCAAGCCGATCATCCTGGGCGGCATGGCCCTCGCGTCGCTCACCTACTACCCGCTCTTCACCGCCCTCGGCAAGCTACGCACGAATCCGGAGCCGTCAACTACCCGATGGCCGTTCCTGATCATCGTGATCCTCGTCAACTACGTCGGCATGGTCTATGGGCCGATCGGGGCGTTCCTGGCCGAGTTCTTCCCCAGCCGCATCCGCTACACGTCGGTGTCGGTGCCCTACCACATCGGCAACGGCTGGGGCGGCGGTCTCGTCCCGATCGTGACGACCTCCGATGTTCCTGTCGACCAACAGCCTGGGCTGGGCGCTGGTGTATCCGATCGCGGTGCCGGCCGTCATGTTCCTGATTGCGATCTTCGTGATGCCTGAGACGCGCCACCACAGCATCTGGGAGGAAGGATCGATCGAGGCGGCCCGCAGCCGCGCCTGAAGGCTCTGAGGCCCCGCGGGATGGCCTGCGGGGCCTTCCTGAGCCTGGGCTTGCTGTTGCGGTCGTGGTACGAAAGCCCGCGTCCGACTGCCCGTCGCGTTCATCGCGATCACGGCGCTGTGGTTCCGGGTGGAGGAGTCGTCAGCGCGGGCTCGACGATGGTCCGGGTCGGGCGGAGCGCGATCGACCTCCCAGCGGTCCTGATCGGGTCCCGGTAGTCGTGCTGATGCCGCTGCGTCTGGCTGGAGAGCCAGCGGCCCTCGAGGCCGTGCCCGCCGATCTCACCGCGGTCGACTGGGCGCGCCGCGGCCCACCGGCGGCCGCCGCTCGGGAACGCCGCCCTCTGCACGATGCGACTCACCGCCGTCCTTCATCCGGGCTGGTCGGACGTGACCCTCGAGTCCGTCGCATCGAGGCTCGGGGTGCCGGTGACAGGGCGCCACACGGCCCGGGGCGACGCCGTGATCGCGGGCGCCGTGATGGTCGAGCTGGTGCCCCAGCTGATCCGGCGGGGCCGCACCGTCGGCGACGCCCTCTGGCTCCAGGGCCGGGTGCTCCTGTAGCGCGAGGGGGCAGCCGTCACGTCGCTAGTGAGTGCCGCCGTTTTCGGCGACTCGCGTGACGCAGTCTGCTCTCGCGGAGGGCCGTGAGAGGGCGGACGTTCGGGATGCCGAAGGGGAGCCGACCATGCCCACGGGATTCGATGCGCGCGCGCTACCTGCCGCGCGAGCTGTACGAGGCGATCACCGACGTCCGGATCCGCCAGCCCGCGCTTCGCCGACGGCGAGGCGGACCGGCGCGCGCGCCGGCGCATGCCGGTGCCCGACGGCAAGCTGGTCATCCTCGCGGCGGACCACCCGGGCCGCGCCAGCCTCAAGATCCAGGACGATCCCGTCGCGATGGCCGACCGCCACGAGCTCCTGGCGCGGATCCTCCGGGTCCTCAGCCATCCTGGGATCGACGGGTTCATGTCGACGCCCGACCTCGTGGAGGACCTCCTGATCCTGGCCGGGCTCATCCGCGAGCGCGGCGGGCAGAGCCCGCTCGACGAGCGGCTCCTGCTCGGCTGCATGAACCGGGGCGGCCTGCCGGGATCGCGCCTGGGAGATGGACGATCGCTTCACGGGCTTCACGACGCGCCGGATGCTCGTCCTCGGGATGGACGGTGGGCAAGTTCATGGTCCGGATCGATCCCACGGATCGAGGCTCCCTGACGACCATCGAGGGCTGCGTGCGCGCGATCGGCGAGCTGGCCGAGGCCGAGCCTGCTCTCGTTCCTCGAGCCCCTGCCGGTGCGTCCGCGAGAACGGCGCGTACAAGGTCGTGCGGACCGCGCGGGCCCTGATCGACGCGGTCAGCGTGGCGTCGTCCTGGGGCGCGAGCTCCCTCTACACCTGGATCAAGCTGCCGACCTGCCCGGAGTTCGAGCGGGTCGCGCGCGCGACGACGCTGCCCATCGCGCTCCTCGGCGGGGAGGCGGTCGGGGATGCGCGACCGGTGCTCGAGGACCTGCAGCCGCGGGATGACCGCGGGCGCGAACGTCCGCGGCGCCATGATCGGGCGGAACGTCCTCTACCCGGGCGCGGATGATCCGCGCGCCGCCATCGCGGCGGCCGTGGCGTCGATCGTCCACGAGGGCGGCGGCGTCGACGAGGCCCTGGCCAGCGATGGACGCCGAGCGCGGCAAGGAGCCCGAGCTCACGTGAGATCGATCGAGCGCCATCACGGCGGCTGTGCCGCGAGCCGCAGGATTTCCAGGGAGGACCCGATGAGCCAGCCCTCCGCTTCGAGGGCGTGATGCCGGCGAACCTGCTTGCCGTTCCGCGCCGACCTCTCGATCGACGAGCCGGCCTACCGCGGGCACCTCCGCTGGCTCGCCGACGTGCGCGGGCGTGACCGGCCTCGTCGTCAACGGCCACGCGGCCGAGGTGTCGTCGCTGGACCGCGAGGAGCGCCGGCGCGCGCTCGCGATCGCGGTCGACGAGGTCGCGCGGCGCGCTGCCCGGTCGTGGCCGGCGTCTACACCGACGGCACCCACGGAGGCGGTCCGCCTGGCCCGGGACGCGAAGGCCGAGGGCGCCGCGGGGATCCTGCTCTTCCCGCCGACGCTCTTCATGTGGGGCGCGCAGCTCAAGCCCGACATGGTGATCCGCCACGTGCAGCGAGGTCGCGGCCGGCGCGGACATCCCGATCATCGTCTTCGAGTACCCGCCGGCCTCCGGCATCGGCTACGCGCCCGAGACGCTCGCCCGGCTGTGCGAGATCCCGCAGGTGGCCGCCGTGAAGGACTGGTCGAACGACATCGTCGCCTTCGAGCGGAACCTGCGCGCGATCCGCGCCACCGGGCCGCCCGGTCGCCGTGCTCTCGTCGTTCACGATGTCGCTGATGGCGCAGCTTCCTCCTGGGCGCCGACGGCGCGATCTCGGGCATGGGGAGCGTGGCCGGCGGACCTCCAGGCCGGACCTGTTCGACGCGTGCCGGAAGGGCGATCTCGACGGCGCGCGGCGGATCAACGACCGGCTCGACCCGCTGGTGCGCGTGTTCTACGCGCCGCCCTTCGTCGACATGCACAACCGGATGAAGGAGGCCCTGGCGATGCTGGGGCGCATCCCGGCCGCCCACGCGTCCCCCGCTCACGCCGATCCCGGATGCCGAGCGGCGAGCCATCCGGGCGGCCCTCAGGCGTCGGCCTCGCACCTGACGGCGGTCCGGACGGGCAGAGTTTGCTTGCCGCAGTCGGCCCGGCCGCCCGATTCTGTTTAGAAGTCAAAGTCCGACCCGCATGACGAGGGCGGTGGGCGCCAGGCCGCCACGCGGCGCGCGTCCGCGGCGTCCGCCACGCCCGTCAGGTAGCACTCGAGCCCGGCGTCGCGTCACCGCGGCCACGTCCTGCTCGAGCGACCAGGCCGGCGTCCAGGCAGAGCACGGTCGAGGCCACGCCGGCGGGCGCGGAGCCTCCGGGGTCGAGGAGGCCGGCCGCGACGCGCGCGCCGAGGGTGATGTCCGCGTCGAGCGCGTGGCACCGCGCCAGCGCGTGGTGGTCCGTAAGAGGCGACGAGCGTCCGGTCCGCCGCACCGTGCAGGTGCAGCAGAGCCCGAGCGCGCGCTCCTCGATCCCTGGATAGACGTCCGAGCCCGCGCGGAGCGCCACCACGAAGCCCGCCCGATCGCGGAACCGCTCCAGCACCTCCGACAGCGTCTGGATCCGCTGCCCGCGGAACCGCCAGCCGAACCAGCGGCCGGCGTCGAGGCCGCTTCAGCTCCCGGACCGTGCGCTCGCGCACCCGTCCTCGGCCGTTCGTCGTTCGCTCCAGGCGGTCGTCGTGGACGACGACCAGCTGCTGGTCCGGCCGTTTCCTGGACGTCGAGCCACAGGGCGTCAGCCCCGGCGGCGACGGCGGCCTCGTAGGCGGGGATCGTGTGCTCGGGAGCGATCGCGGCGGCTCCGCGGTGAGCGACGATCAGGGGGCGCGTGCGACGGCGTCGTTGTCACGGCCGGAGCCCGCGTGCCACGATGATCGCCGTGCGCCCGGTGTCCTTCTGGTTCCTCGAGGCGTGCCGGCCCGGGGTTCCGGGCGGCGGCCCGAGGGCTCGTTCCGCATCCGCTTCGAGGGCGTCGAGCACGTCCCGCCGGCCGGGCCCGGTCGTCATCACGCCGAATCACGCCTCGTTCATGGATCCCATCCTGATCACGATTCCGATCCGCCGGCCGCTCCACTACATGGCGCTGGAGCCGTTCTTCCGGATCCGGGGGCTGGGCGCGCTCTAGCTGCGGTGGGCCCGCGCCTTTCCGGTTCAGGAAGGAGGAGGCGCGACCAGCCCTGCGGTCCGGCGGGCGCTCCGCATCCTGCGGCAGGGCGAACCGCTCGTCATCTTTCCGGAAGGCGGCCGCTCGCGCGACGGCAGCCTTCAGCGTTCCCGCCCGGGCGCCTTCCGGCTCGCCGCTGGCCACCGGCGAGTCCAGTCGTGCCCGTCACGATCGCCGGCGCGTTCGAGGCCTGAGCCGGCGGGGCGACGGCTGCCCGCGCCGAGGCCGCATCACCATCACGTACCACGCGCCGGTCGGCGAGGCCGACCTTCCGCCCGCCGCGGATCGCAGGGCGCGGCCGGATCTCCTGATGGCGCTCGTGCGCGATCGGATCGGACAGCGCTGCCCGTCTGAGATCGCTCGAGGACCGGAGCTCGCGGAGGCACCCGCGGAGCGCGTTACTGCGGAAGCTTGGAGCGGCGGCTCAGGATGTCGACGGTCGTGTGCCCCGCCGCGAGGCGCCTTCTTGATCTGCTTCTCGCGCTCGTGGATCAGCCGGATGCGCTCGGCGACGGCCGCCGACCTGCTCCTCTCAGCACGCCGGCCACCCTGGCGGATCGCCTCGCGCGGTCAACGCGCGCGCGGATCACTCGGCGAAGAGGGTGAGTTCGTGGACGGACCAGCCGAAGACGGGGTCGCCGCAGGTGAGGGTCACGCGGAGAGCGCGGAGGGGGGTGGGGGAAGTCGAGGCGGACGGCCTCGACGCCGGAGCGGAGGAGGGCGATGCCGCCCCAGCGGAGCTCGCCCTCGGTGGAGATGCGGGCGGAGAGGGATGCCACGCCAGAGGCCAGTCAGGAGAGCCCTCGAGGGCGAGGCCGCGCGGCCCGTCGAGGGGGTGAGGGTCAGAGGCGCGGAGGGCCGCGGAGGGCGCGGGGGCGCGGAGGTCGACGCGGAGCCAGTCGCCCGGGGTCTGGGGCCGGCCGGTGGCCCAGCGGGTCGGTGCGCTGGCCGTCGGAGGGCGAGGCCGTGGTCTCGGGATGGAGCGGGCGGTGAGCGTGAGGGCGGCGGCGGGCAGGGGGCCGACCCGCGCAGGCGGGGCCAGGGTGGCCTGGAAGAGGACGAGGGTCGCCGAGGGCGCGCGGCGGACGGGCACGCCGGCAGGCGGCGGCGACCCGCGCGACGCCCTCGGCGATCGACCGGTTCGACGAGGGCGCCGGCGCCGGGCGTCCACACGACGGCGGGCGTGAGCTCGGCGCGCGGGCCGTCCCAGCCGTAGGGATCGAGGTGGAGATTCGCGGGGAGGACCCGGAGGTGGGGATCGGCGAGCGCGGCCGCGCTGCCCCAGCCGTGGTCGGCGTAGAGGCGCTGGACGCCCGCGCGGGCGAGCGCGGCGGCGAGGTCGGCGCCGGCGCGCCAGGGGGCGGGATGCGGCGGGGCCGCGGGGTCGAGCGCGTAGACGAAGAGCTCCGAGATCGACCAGGGCCAGCGCGGGCTGGTGCCGGTCTGGACGAGGCGCACGTACGCGCGCGGGCGTCGGGGGACGCGGAGCTCGACGCGGCCGCTCCGGACGCGGCCCAGGGGTGGCCGGCGGACCAGTAGAGCGGGCCCTGGTAGGCGGGGACGTCGAGGAGGCGGCGCCAGACGGCGCGGTCGAGGGACATCTCCAGGGCGAGCCCGACCGGCGTTTCCTCGTAGACGCGCGGGAGCCAGCGCACCAGGGCGACGGGGTGGACGGCGCCGAGATCGAGCTCGAGCCACTCGCCGCCGCGCATGGGGCCGGCGGTAGCCACGCGGTGGCGGCGTCGCGGTCGAGGTCCAGGCGGCGCGGGGGGCGCTCTCGCTGGCGGCGGCGCGAGGGGAGTCGGGGTCCAGCTCGCGGAGAGGCTGCGGGGGCTACCGCAAAGCGGGCGCAGGCGCCACCCGAGGGCGGGTAGGGGCGGTACTCGAAGGTGGCGCCGAGGGCAGCAGGCTCTGAGCCAGGGGGCGAGGGGGCGTCGACCCACCAGGCGAGGAGTGGCCGGGTCGGCGCCGTCGACGGCGCGCGCGTACCGGTGGCAGCGCCTCCTCGTAGTAATTCGGCACGATCACCCCTTCGCCGGAGACGAAGGTGAGGTCTCGGCGCACGTGGCTCAGCTCGTAGAGATGGATGGTGCCCGTCGCGGATCAATGCCTCGGCCGCGCCTCGCTGCGTGCCCAGCGGCGCTCGCTCGACCAGGATCGAGGCGGGCAGTGGAGGGTTGCCGCGAAGCATGCCGCCGGCGATCCCGGCGGCGTGAACCGCGAGCAGAAAGACGGAAATGTGCCACCAGGCGGCGCCGTATCGGCAACGAGACGAGGCCAGCCCCCACGATCACGGGCAGAGCGGTCAGATGAGGGTTAGATAGAACGCACCCTGGGCCTGAGCAGGTCCCCGTATCGCGAGACGAGGACCGCGATCACATTCGCTGCGACCAGGCAACAGACCGCCGCAAGATCCACCCCCCCCCCCAGTTGTTTCTGCGGCTGGCGCGGGCAGCCAATCAGCCAGCCCGATGTAGACGGCGGTGAGGTGCTGGCCCCCATCGACGAGGACGGGTCCCGGAAAGATCTGCCGGCACGCCCAGGAGCACGGGCCACGCGTGGACGAGCGCCGACAAGCGCGCCAGCGCGCGGCTCCGCCTTCAGCGTCGAAGAGCGGCGGGGAGGACCGCCTGCGCGGTGTAGAGGAGATGCGGCAACGCGCCAATGGCGAAGGCGAGCGGCGGCAGCACGACCTCGCCGATACTACGAGGAGCCGTGTAGCGGCCGAAGCGCCCAGCGCAGGAGGACCGCCGGCATAGACGATCGAGAGAAAGTTCGTCAGTAGCCGATGCCGGTGAGTAGCCGAGAACGGCGAGACGTCGCGCCGCCACCGGGGCCCGGGAGCGCCCGGCACACGTCAGGCAAGGAGCAGGGGACGAGTCCGAACACCAGCGGCAGGTGATAGTGCGGCCGCGCTTCCTGCGCCCACCAGAGACGAAGTCCGGCGGTACCGCTCCAGCCAGAGCGCCGCGAGGTCGCGGCGCGAGGACTAGCCTTCCCAGGTGAGGCGGACGGCGAGCGCGGCCCAGGCGATGAGCGAGCAACAGGTTGACCAGCTCGAGGTCGAGGGCGCGATGCCGAGCACGACGTAGCGCCAGACCGCGAGGTGAGACATCGCCCGCGGTGCCCATGAGGACTGATCTCTGCGTAGTCGATCGGGAACTCGCCGTCGGAGGATCTGGAGACCGTTCACGGCGATGGGCCGCCTCGTCGCCGCTGACGCTGGTGCCACGCAGGAGGAGCGCGAGACGCCCCAGGGAGCAGAGCGCGAGCAGGATCCACACTCCTCGGGCCTCGCCGGGCTGACTGCTCGGCCGCCGCGATCATTGGGTCACCGTATCACTCGGGCTTCGCGAGGCGCGCACCGTGCGGTCAACGCGCGCGCGATCACTCGGCGAAGAGGGTGAGTTCGTGGACGGACCAGTCGAAGACGGGGTCGCCGCGGGTGAGGGTCACGCGGGAGGGCGCGGAGGGGTGGGGGGAAAGTCGGAGGCGGACGGCCTCGACGCCGGAGCGGAGGAGGGCGATGCCGCCCCAGCGGAGCTCGCCCTCGGTGGAGATGCGGGCGGCGAGGGGATGCCACGCCGAGGCCGTCGAGGAGAGCCCTCGAGGGCGAGGCCGCGCGGCCCGTCGAGGGGGTGAGGGTCCAGAGGCGGAGGGCGCGGAGGGGCACGGGGGCGCGGAGGTCGACGCGGAGCCAGTCGCCCGGGGTCTGGGGCCGGCCGGTGGCCCAGCGGGTCGTGCGCTGGCCGTCGAGGGGGCGAGGGCCGTGGTCTCGGGATGGAGCGAGGCGGTGAGCGTGAGGGCGGCGGCGGGCAGGGGCCGCCCCGCGAGCGGCGGGGCCGGGGTGGCCTGGAAGAGGACGAGGTCGCCGAGGGCGTCGCGGCGGACAGGGCACGCCGGCGGCGGCGGCGACCCGCGCGACGCCTCCTCGGCGTCGACTGGTTCGACGAGGGCGCCGGCACCGGGCGATCCACACGACGGCGGGCGTGAGCTCGGCGCGCGGGCCGTCCCAGCCGTAGGGATCGAGGTGGAGATTCGCGGGGAGGACCCGGAGGTGGGGATCGGCGAGCGCGGCGCGCTGCCCCAGCCGTGGTCGGCGTAGAGGCGCTGGACGCCCGGCGCGAGCGAGCGCGGCGGCGAGGTCGGACCGGCGCGCGCCAGGGGGCGGAGTGCGGCGGGGCCGGCGGGGTCGAGCGCGTAGACGAAGAGCTCCGAGATCGACCGAGGGCCAGCGCGGGCTGGTGCCGGTCTGGACGAGGCGCACGTAGCGCGCGGGCGTCCGGGGGGACGCGGAGCTCGACGCGGCCGCTCCGGACGCGGCCCAGGGGGTGGCCGGCGGACCAGTAGAGCGGCGCCCTGGTAGGCTGGGGACGTCGAGGAGGGCGGCGCCAGACGGCGCGGTCGAGGGACGCCTCCAGGGCGAGCCCGACCGGCGTTTCCTCGTAGACGCGCGGGAGCCAGCGCACCAGGGCGACCAGGGTGGACGGCGCCGAGATCGAGGACTGAGTTCCATCGCCGCCGCGCATGGGGCCGGCGGTGCGCCACACGGTGGCGGCGTCGCGGTCGAGGGTCAGGCGGCGCGGGGGGCGCTCGCTGGCGGCGGCGCGCGGAGGAGTGTCGGGGTCCAGCTCGCGGAGGGGCCGCGGGGCGCACCGCAAAGCGGGCGTAGGCGCCGCCGAGGGGCGGGTAGGGGCGGTACTCGAAGGTGGCGCCGAGGGCGGCGAGGCTCTGGGCCAGGAGGGGCAGGGGGCGTCGACCCACCAGGCGAGGGTGGCCGGGTCGGCGCCGTCGACGGCGCGCGCGTACCGCGGCAGCGCCTCCTCGTAGTAGTGCGAGAGGATCACGCGCTCCCGGGACACGAGAGGCGAGGTCGCGTCGAGCGTGGTGCTCCTCGTACAGCCGGGTGATTCCGTCCCGCGCGAGCGCGCTGCAGCGAGGCCCCGTTGAACGGCCGGGGCGCGAGCTCTCTGAGCGCCGGATCCGGCAGCGGCGCCTCTCCTCGAAGGAGCCTCGGCCGAATGCCGATCGCGTGGGATCGCCATCAGCAGGCCCGCCAGGACGACGGCCAGACGGCGCTTCGTCAGGGCTGCGTAGTCCCGCTCCGGCCAGTGCCGGGAGCGCCGTCCAGATCGGCGAGAGATAGAACGCGCGCGGCCACAGGAGATCGCCGTACTTGCCCACGATGACGGCGCCGAGGTTTGCCGCGATCACGAGGCCGAGCGCCGCGAGATCGACGCTCCCCGATGGGAACTCGCTCGTCCCTCCAGATCGCGGCACTCGCCAGTCCGAGATAGAGCGCCGTCAGCAGAGCCGCCAGGAGCCGCGAGCTCCAGTCCGGCAGGTCGGCGGGGACGCCCAGGGGAGGATCGGCCACGCCTGGCCGAGGCTGGCGAGGTGCGAGATGATGCCCGGCACGCCCGATGCCGGGAACGGTGGGCTCGCGCCCCCCGGGAATGGCGTGCGAGAGGTGAGGGAAGGCGCCGAGGCCGAAGCCGACGAGCGGCAGGATCACTTCCGGGATGCTGCGAGGGCGATAGCGACCCGCGACGAGGTACAGGAGGACGGGCGGGCAATAGACGATCGCGAGCGGATTCGTCCAGTAGCCGAGCCCGATCACGGGCACGAAGGACGAAGCCTTCGCGCCGCTGCCGGCGGGAGGCCCCCGGGACGCGGCGAGCGAGGAGCAGCGACAGAACACCGAGGACCAGCGTCAGGTGGTAGTGGGGGCGGGATTCCTGTGCCCACCAGAGGACGAAATCCGGCGGCACCGCGAGCCACGCCGCCGTGAAGGCCGCCGCGGTGGCGCCCCAGCGCGGCCCACGCCAGGAACACGACGAGGCCCGACCCACGTGATCTGACAGGAGCACGCCTACCAGCTCGAGCGTGCTCGGGGCGACTCCCCGGCAGGACGTAGCCGACCCCGCGAGGTAAACATCGGCGGCCGTCCCCATGAACGACTGTCCCGCGAAGTAGATCGGGAGCTCGCCGTGAAGGAGCGAGAGGCCGTTCGTCCCGATGCGGGCCTCGTCGTGACTGGCGCCCGCGCCGCGGGCAAGAAGCAGGAGGCGCGTCAGAGCGGCGAGAGCGAGGAGGATCCACACCCAGCGGGCGTGCTTGGGAAGGCCGGCGCCCGTGTGCCGGCGTCGATCACCGCCCTACCGTATCACCGCGCTCGGGACCTCCGCCATGACGGGGGCGCTCGACCGGCGGCCATCTCCGGGAGGCGCGGGACCGGGACTAGAAGGGGAGAACCGGCTCCGCGGCCGTTCCCTGGCACCAGCCGACCGGCATGAACGTCGTGGAGGTCGCGTACGCCAGGCGGCCGCGCCAGTCCATGAGGATCGAGGCCCGCCGCTTCCGCGCCCGTCCTCCCGCGACGATGTCGAGGGAGACGTCCGCGGCCAGCTGGGGGTCGTCCAGGTCCTTGAGGATGTCGAGAGCCGTCTTGGCGAGCACCGTGCGGATGAACGCCTCGCCGTGGCCGGTCGTCGACACGCCGCCGAGCCGGCTGTCGGCGTAGGTGCCGGAGCCGATCAGGGCGGAGTCGCCGACGCGCCCGGGACGCTTCCCGGTGTAGCCTCCCGTCGAGGTGCCGGCGACGATGCGCCCGTGCACGTCGATGGCCACGGCGCCCACCGTGCCGGAGGTCTGGCGCGCCGTTCCGTCTCCGGCGCCGCCGCCAGGTGCTCGGCCAGGCTCCGGCGCTGCCGGTCGATCACGAGCGCATCCGGCGAGCACAGCGGCAAGACCCTGGTCGCGCGCGAAGCGTCGCGCGCCCTCGCCGACGAGGAGGATGTGACGGCCGTCCTCGAGGATCCGCCGCGCGAGCCCGATCGCGCTCCGACGCCGCTCACGGCGCCCACCGCGCCCGCCTGGAGCGTGTCGCCTTCCATGATGGAGGCGTCGCACTCGACGGTGCCGTGCTCGGTGAGCGCCGAGCCGTAGCCGGCGTTCAGGCGCGGGTGCTCCTCCATCGACTGGACGGTCCGCCTCGATCGCGTCCAGCGCCGAGCCGCCGCGGCGGAGGATCGCCCAGCCTCGCCGGAGGGCCTCGCCCAGCGCCTCGCGGTACGTCGGCTTGTCGTCGGGGTCGCCGCCCGCCCCGCCGTGGACGATGAGCGCCGGGACCATCAGGGCGCTCCCGTCGCGCGGCGTGGACGACAGGATCCCGCGCGGCGAGGAAGGCGAGCCGAGCGAATCGATCCATGCATCCGGATGCTCCGCGCTGCCGGCGTGGCGAGCCCGGGAGCGTACGGACGCCGCGCAGTCTATCATGGCGCTCCGATGGCGCTGCGTGACCTCCAGGCGCGGATCGTCGCGTGCCGGCGGTGCCCGCGGCTGGTGCGGTTTCGCGAGGCGGTGGCGGCCCGCCGCCGCGGCGCTTCCGTGACGACGCGTACTGGGCCCGCCCGGTGTCCGAGCTCTCGGCGACGCGTCCGCTCGGCTGCTCCTCGGTCGGGCTCGCCCCGGCCGCCCACGGCGGGAACCGTACCGGCCGGATGTTCACCGGCGACGCGGCGGGCGGGAGCGGCGAGTGGGTCGCGCGAGCCTTGCACGCCCACGGCTTCGCGACGCAGCCCACCTCGCATCAGCGCGGGGACGGCTTCCGGCCCGTCGAGGCCTACATCACGGCGGCGCTCCACTGCGTTCCGCCCGACAACCGGCCCGACGCCGCCGGAGCTGCGCCGGTGCGCTCGCTACCTGCAGCGAGGAGCTGCCGCGGCTCACGGCGCGTCCAGCGTGGTGCTCGGCCTCGGGCGGATCGGCTTCGACGCCTACCTGGGCGCGGCGGCCGCCATCGGGCTGCCGGTCCCGCGCCCCCGGCCGCGATTCGCCCACGGCGCGGCGGTCGACTTGCCCTGGGGCGTTGCCCCCTGCTGGGGACCTACTCATCCGAGCCGTCAGAACACCCAGACAGGCAAGCTCACCTGGCCGATGTTCGAGGCCGTCTTCGCCGAAGCGCGCCGTCGCCTCGGTCCGCGAGAGTCAGCCTGAGGCAGGGCGGCCCGTCGCGGCGAGCCAGAGCCCCCGGACGACGAGCGCGCCGCCGGTCACGTAAATGACGGACAGGGCCTGCCGAGCCAGGACCCCGAGCAGCGCTCCAACCAGCGGCTGGACGTTCAGATAGATCGCTGCCCGCGCTGCCGACACGCGCTCGAGCGCCCAGTTCCAGACGAGATAACCTGGGCGCCGGTGATCACGACGCCCAGGTAGAGCACGGCGGCAACGCTCGCCACGGTCCAGGAGATCGCCCGGCCGACCCGCCACTCGATGGCGCCAGCGGCGCCGTCGTGACACGCCCCAGAGAAACGACCACGCGGTGACCTGATGCTGGGGTATCGAGCGAGAACCGGACGGCCGAGCAGCGAGTACGCGGCGCACGACGCCAGAGCAGGAGTGCAGGACGTCCCGCGCCAGTGGGGCGCGATGGAGACGGTGAGGCCGGGCACGCCGTTGACCACGATCACGGTCGCGCCCACCAGCCAGGTAACTGCCCCAGCCTTCCCGCGCGGGTGAGCCGTCGCCCAGCACGATCGGCGCCGAGCGGCGACGAGGGCGACGGGCTCGGTCGCGACGAGGAGCGCGGCATTGGTGGCCGTCGACCACGCAGTCCCCAGTGTGCGAGAGCCATGGCCAGCGTGAAGCCGACGAAGCCCATCCAGAAGAGCGTGCGGTGATCGGCAGGGGACAGGGGCGCCGTCCCCGGCCGCCCGCGCGCCGAGGTGAGCCGATCGGCGCCACCATCGCGAACCCGATGGCCATCCGGAGGAAGGCGATGGTGATCGGTCCGGCGGCGTCGATGGCGGGCGTCGCATGAGATGACGTACGCGGTGCCGTACCGCGCATTCGCGCGGTGAGGAGCACCACCTCAGCGGGGGACACGAGGCGATCATGGACGACGTCAGAGATAGCGCCAGCAGTCGCCCGCAGGTGACGACGCCGGCCCAGAGCGCGAGCGAGGGCGATCGCCGAGACCGCGCGCGGCGGCCGCAATGCCGACGCTGACGGTCCCAGGCCGCGACTGACGGGAACTGAAGCGGTGGAAGGTCCAGGCATTGAGCCCGGCGAGGGCGATGAGTGGAGAGCTTGACCCAGAATGCGCGGGTTGGCGATCCATTCCGGTCGCGTGGGCCGAGAACATGGAGATTCCCGGAGACCGCGACCGCCAGGAGCCCGACCCGCGACCACGGGAGCAGATGCCGGGCCAGATCAGAGACGGGAATGCGCGCCGAGATTCCGAGGAGGCGCAGGTCGAGCATCACCGCTGCGCGCCGATGAGCAGGACGAAGCCCAGGATGTGCACGATCTCGACGATCGGATAGAGCCAGAGCCAGTGCCGCATGGCTGCGGCGAAGCCGCTCGTCTCGAGCGCGACGCAGCCAGGCCGGGCCTTCCGAGGATGCACTAGCGCGCGCCGCCCGGGCGTTCCGCTACCGCAGCTGGCGGTCTTGCCGTCGACCGCGATCCACTCGGCCCCGCATCTCGGCCGGGTCGGTGCGGCTGGGATATAGCCCATCACCGTCGCCGTCGTGCCGGGCTTGAGCGTCGACGCCTGGAGCCCGGCACTCCATCCGCGACGGCGGCGCCAGCGGTGACCACCCACGCTCTTCGCCGCGCCTGCAGGCGCACGAAGCCGTGCGGGTGCTCGTAGCCAGCTTCTGGATCGTGCCGGTGACCGTGAGGCGGCTTGTGGCGTCGTAGCTTCGCCCACCCGTGGTGGGCGAAGGCGGTGGTGGCGAGCGCCAGCACGAGCGCGAGCCTGACCACCGGCCGGACTAGTCCAGAATGCCGACTGGATCACGGTCCACCTCCGCACGCAGCGGACATCAGGAGGTCATTGAACCGATGAGGCTGCCACCGTCCGCCACCGCGTCACCGGCAGGCGGTCCCGGGCGGTGCACGTCCGATCCCGAGCCGGCGCGGCGCATCGCCAGTCGGCGCTTCTACGAGCCGCCGCCTCGTCGACGGTCATCGTCGCGGAATCGATGACGACGCCATAGTCCCGCCGCGCGCCCTCGATCGACACGTAGTCCTCGAGGACGTCGCGGAGCACCGACCGGGGTCGCGCTCCCAGGGCGAACCGTGCCCGCCGGCCCCGGACTGCTGGAACGAGACCACGTCGCCCGGCTCGACGGTGTCGGAGGCCTTGGAGTGCACACCGGCGCTCGCGGCGTACCGGGATTCACCAGCGTGACGCCGGGTCCACCGGCTGTCCGCCGAAGAGGCCCCACGGGCCGAAGCGGTGGCGCTCGGTGTTGTTGGTGAGCCTGCCTCCCTCGCAGGAAGAACCGGAGGTCCTGCCGGATTCCGGTGCCCGCCCCGGTAGCGTCCCGCGCCCGCGGAGTCGCGGATCAGCTCGAATCGCTCGATGAGGACGGGCTGGTTCGCCTCCTGCGACTCGACCGGGATGTTCGAGGCGTTGAACGCCATCGACATCGCCTCGCAGCCGTCCTGGTCCGGCCGCGCCGCGGTCCCTGACAGGATGAGCTCGTAGACGACCGTCCGGCGGTTTCGCCGGGGATCGAAGCCCCCGCACGTCGGATTGGCGAAGCGGGAGCCGGCCGCGGTGACACGGCCGGGCAGGGCGGGGCGAGCGCGCCGATGATCGCATCGAAGATCCGGTAGCAGAAGACCGCGCGGGGCCGCCGCCCGCCGGGGGCGCGGGTTGAGGAAGGAGCCGAGCGGCGCCTCGATCCGCACGGGCCGGAACGCGCCGTCGTTCTGCGGGCCGTCGGGGTCGGTCAGGCACTTCCACCGCGGCGTAGCAGTAGGAGCGCGTGTAGTTGAGGTACGAGTTCATCCCCGACTCGGTCTGGCGGTCCCGTGCCGTCGAAGTCGATCAGGATGTCGTCGTCGCGGACGGTGACCGTCGACGGCGAGGCGCATCGGCTGGCGTGCCGGGCCCCGAGTCGTCCATGTAGTCCTCGAACAGGTAGATTCCGTCCGGGATCGCCCGGATCGCCGCGCGCACCTTGGCCTCGGTCCGGTCCATGATCTCGGCCATCGCCGCCTGGACGACCTCGTGGCCGTACCGGCGCGCCGAGCTCGACCATCCGAGCTCGCCCGACGCGGAGCGAGTTCCGCTGGGCGCGCAGGTCGCCCAGCATCGACCTCCGCCATGCGTGTGTTCGCGAGGATGATGGCCAGGATGTCCTCCTGCTCCTCGCCGCCCTTCCAGGGCTTGACCGGCGGGACGTGGAGGCCCTCCTGGAAGTAGTCGAACACGCCCTCGACGGCCTGGCTGCCCGGGCCGCATACCGCCCACGTCGGTGTGGTGGAGGATGTTGGCGACGAACCCGATGAGCCGGCCCGTCGTCGGTGAACGCGGGCTGGACTCATGAAGAAGTCGGGAAGTGCCCGGAGCCGAGGAAGGGGCTGTTGAACAGCACCACGTCTCCCGGCCGGAGCCGATCGCCCGGAAGGCCTCCACCGCGTTCTTGGCGGCGAACGACATCGCCCCCATGTGACCCGGGCTGTACGGGCCCTGGGCGACCATGCGGCCCTTGCGGATCGAAGAGGCAGACGGAGAAGTCCTGGCCCTCGCGGGCCTGCTGGCGAGTGCGCCGTCCGGTGGACGGTGGTGCCGACCTCCACGGTTATCGACTGGAGCGATCCCCAGATCACGCTGAGCGTGATCGGATCGACCCGCGATGGTCGCTCGGTCGCGCTCATGGCTTCCGCTCGAGGGTCAGCTGCCGACCGTCAGTCCACGCTGACCACGAAGCGATGAAAATCCGTCCCTAGGAGTCCGTCGATGCCGGGCACCTGCGGACCACGTCGTAGCACGCCGACGTGAGGCCCTCCACCTCGAAGCTCCCGACCGCTCAGTGCCCGCAGCGCAGGGGCGTTAGACGCTTACGGTCTCGCCCGACGCGGTGATGATCGATGGGCGCAGGCCTTCGATCGTCACCGCCGCCCGTGCAGCCGCTCGATATGCAGCCGGGGCGCAGGATGGTCAGGGTGGCGCCGTATCCACCAGGAGGCGTGCCCGATGGAGCCGTCGAGCATCACGCTCACAACGAAGCTCGTTCCAAGCGGCTCGATCGGGACCGACGTGCGCAGCGGGGCGTCAGGCCCCTCGACCAGGCGTCCTACCATCAGCTCGTGCAGGCGTGACTTGTAGCAGGTGAGGAACCCGTCCTCCTCACCGGGGCGTGCTCGAAGTTGAGGTCGCCGGCCTCGCCGATGTCCGCGGGATCTTGAGCGCCGTCAGAGCTCGCGGCGCACTGGTCAGCTGCCTTTGGTCCCCAGCTACCGCCGCCGCAGATCGAGGGGCGACGCTCCGGCTGCCGGGCGGCGCGTCGAGACGGAAGCAGCCGGCGGCGCTGGCGGAGGCTGGACGGCTGGCGACAACGGACGGCGTCGCCACCGGCGTCCGACCTGGCGCCCGCTCCCGGATACAGGCGCGACCGGAATCGACACCGTGATGCTCTGGCCGCTCTCGTTCCGGACCTGCGAGCCGGTACCGACCGTTACGCTGCCTTTGCCGCCCCCCGTGGAGCTCGCCGCAAACCGGACAGCCGATCCGCTCGTGAAGTTGATGCCGTAGTTCATGCTGAAGCGGTACTCCCACGCGACGCCAGGCGCGCGCGAGATCGGTTGCTTTGTCGATCCCGGCCAGGAGCGAGTCTGGGTGCCCTCGCGGCTGTGAGAGGAAGTCTCGATGCCTCTGAACTGGATCCCCCGCCCGGCGGTCTCTCGGCGGATGACGGTGAAGTTCCATCGGATTTGCTGGTCGTCGTCGGAGACGGTCGTCCGGATCCCCGACGACTTCCCAGTTCACGGGCCGGGTCGCCGCCGTAGGGCCGCCTGGTCGAGATTGCCGGCCGCGCATCCCGCCGCCACCACGGCGATGGTCACGAGGCTGGTCAGGACGCCCCCAGCCGTCACCAGCCATCTCTGATCTTCACGAGCAGGTTGGCCCAGCGGTCGACCTCGGCGCTCACGCTCGGGGCAGCACCGTCGCGGACTCTGGCTTCCTCGACGATCGCGGGCCCCGCGATCGTCGCGCCCACGGGCAGGCCGCGCCCGGTCGTAGATCGGCGCACTCGACGTAGCCCCGGGTCTCCGGGAAGTAGACCGGACGGCTTCGCTTTCCTCGCCTCGGCGACGTCGCGGGCGCCAGGCGGCTGCTCGGCGAGGCGGACCTCGGGCCCGGCGCCGGTCCACGGTCACGGCGACGGTCATCAGCTCGACCGCCGCCTTCGGGTCCGAGTAGCCCGTAGCGATGCAGCGTAGACGCGGTCGAAGGCGCTCCGCAGCGCGGCGGACGTCCGACGATCGACTGGTCCCCTCGGGAATCGGGACCGACAGCTCGTATCCCTGGCCGACGTAACGCATGTCGGCGGATCTCGCCATCGAGAGCGTTCCGCTCACGCCCGCCTCGCGACGACCGCGGCGCTCCTGCTGGGCCATCTCTTCGAGGATGGGAGCGAGCGACGCGCGGATCGAGCGCGTCGTGAGACGCCTCACGTACGAGCGGGAGGTGTCGAACCTGACCTCGGCCGCCAGCAGCCCGATCGCCGAGGTGACGCCCGCCGCCGCCGGCAGGATGGCGCGAGGGATGCCGAGCGCTGCCCGCGAGGCGGCAGCCGTGCACCGGCCCCGAGCCGCCGAACGCGGCGAGCGCGAGCTAGCGCGGGTCGTACCCGCGCTCGATCGACACGACCCCGGGTGGCCAGCTCCATGCTGAGTCGTCACCACCTGGTGGATGCCCCACGCGGCCTCCCGGCGACGTCGAGGCCGAGCGGCCCGGCGATGCGATCGGCGGATGCCCCGTCGCGCCCCTCGACGTCGAGCCGCATCCGGCCGCCGAGGGAAGTACTCGGGGTTGAGATAGCCGAGGATGAGGTTGGCGTCGGTGACGGTGGGCTCGAGTGCCGCCCAGGCCATAGCAGATGGGACCGGCGTGGCGCCCGCCCGAGTCCGGGCCGACCCGCAGCATGCCGGTTTCGACGCGCGCGATCGAGCCGCCGCCGGCTCCGATCTCGACCAGGTCGATGGGCCTGGATGTTCATCGGGATGCCACTGCCGGGCTGGAGCCGGATCCGGTGGAGCTCGAACTCCCGGATGGTCTGGCGGGCTGCCGTCGGCGATGAGGAGAGCTTCGCGGTCGTGCCACCCATGTCGAAGGCGACGAGGTCAGCGTGCCCGGTGAGCTTCGCCGTACGCCGCGGCCATGAGGGGCGCCGGCGGCCGGTCCGGACTCGATCATGCGCACAGGGAAGCGGGCCATCGTCTCCGCGGTGGCGTAATGCCGCCGCCGGACTGCATGACGAAGAGCCGGCCGCGGTAGTCGAGCGCCCGGAGCGCCTCCTCAGGCGCCCGAGGATAGTCACGGACCGCGGTCATCACGTACGCGTTGACCGGTCGTCGTCGATCCGCTCGTACTCGCGGATCACGGGCGAGACCTCGGACGACAGGCTGACCGCGGCGTGAGGCGCCTCCTCGCGGACGATCTCGGCGGCGCGCCGCTCGTGCGACGGATTCGCGTAGGCGTGGAGGAAGCAGATGGCGATCGACGCCACGCTGTCCCGGCAGAGGCCCTGCACGGTCCGGCGCAGGCCGGGCTCGTCAGAGCGGCACCAGGACCTCGCCGTCGAAAGGCCGTGCGCTCGGTCACTTCCCGGATGCGCGAGCGGGGACCAGCGGGGCCGGCTTCTCGATGAGGAGATCGTAGAGCTGGTAGCGCTTCTCCCGGCCGATGATCAGGACATCGCGGAATCCGCGAGTCGTCAGGAGGGCGACGTGGCCGCCCTTCCGCTCGATCACGACGTTCGAGCCGAGGGTGGTCCCGTGCACCGCCTGGGCGAGATCGGCCCATCGAGACCGGCGCCGGCGACGAGCTCCCGCAGCGCCCTCCACGCACGCCCGCGCCGGGTCGTTCAGGGGTGGTCAGGCGCTTGCCGGTGAGGAGGCGTCCGTCCTCGGTCTGGAGCGCGAAATCGGTGAAGGTGCCGCCGACGTCGAACCCGACCCGGAACGTCACGGCCTCTCTCTACCGGAACTTCCGCGGCGTGTCCAGTCCAGGCGGCCGGAGGGCCGGGAGGCTGCGGCGCGAGATCCGGGATCGGGCGCGCGGACCGAAGGGGACCGGATCCAGGGGTCCTGCACTGCACTGGAGGCCCGTGAGCGAGCAGAGCGAGCGCCGGCCTTCGCGATGGCCCTGGCTGCCGGACGTCGGCGCTCATTCTTCGTCGTCGCAACGCTCGTGGTCGTCAAGTGCTGGAACCTCCTGCGCCCCTGGAATCGCGGAGTACCGGACCGGGGACTTCGCGATCAGCATCGAGCCGCACTTCTACCACTGGCTGAAGCGGGGAGTGGTCCTGCTCTGGGACCCGAACGATCGGCACGGATCCTGGCTGCTGGGCGGCGGGACTCACCCGGGTTCCCGGTCATCTCCAACCTCCACCTGTTCTATCCGCTGAACCTTCTGTGGCTCGGCCTCGCCGAGCGCCACGAGGCCATCGCCTACTCCGCGCTCCTCGGGCACCCACCTCTTCCACTACGTCCTGGCAGGGGCCTTCACCTACGCGTACGTGCGGGTCCTCCGGAGTCGACCGATTCCCGTCCATGGCGGCGTCAATCGCCTTCGTTTTCTCCGGCTTCATGATGGCGCACTTCAACCACTGGACGTTCGTGGACACGGTCGCGTGGCTGCCGGCGATCCTCCGCCTGTGTCGTGCGTGCCGACCAGACGGGGCGGCTCTGGTGGGGAGGCCCTCAGGGGCGCCGCCCTCGGCATCGCGCTCCTGGCCGGGGCTCCCCAGTTCGCGATGTACAACGCGTTTGCCGTGAGCGGGCTGGCGCTCGTGCTCGTAGGCCGCCGCGCGCGCGGCCAGCCCTGGGGGCGCTTCTCGCTCGCGTGCCTGCTCGTTCCCGTCGTGGCCCTCGGTGTGGCGGCCGCACGAGCTCTTCCCGGCGTGGACGGTGGCGACGGGCTCCTATCGAGCGGGCCTCGGCTTCGAATGGAAAGCCCAGGGGTCGCCGCTCCTGAACGCGGTGTTTCAGCTCCGGGCTTCCCGGGGCCATCCAGCCGTTGACCGTGTGGCTCAACGACGAGACAGTACTTCTATCCCGGGATTCTCCCGGTCATTCTCGCCAGGTACGCGCTGACCTTCCGCTGGGACTGGCGCGTGGGATTCCCACGCTGCGCTGGGCCTGGGCGCCCTCCTGCTCGCGTACGGCGACCGCTTCGTGCTCTACCGCGTTGCGTTCGATCTGGTTCCCGGCGTCGCGCTCTTTCGGATCCGGCGCGGATCCTGGTGCTCTTCAACTTCGCGATGGCCATCCTGGCGGGCCTCGGCGCCCACGCGCTGCTCCGCGGTCGGGAGCCGACGGGGCTCCGACGCGTGCTGACCTGGATGATGGCGCTGCGTCGCCGCGATCGCCCCGGCGATGTACCTGCTGCTGCTCTGGAGCGCCAACGGCGTCCTCGTGGACGCGGTGTCGATCCTCGCCGATCAGTACGTGCTCCTCCTGCTCGTCCTGGTCCTCGTCTTCGCGGCGGTCGTCTCAGGCAGGCCCGGGGCGATGCGCCGGGACTCGTTCGCGCCGCCATCCTCGCCGCGCTCGTCCTCGACCTCGTCCTGGGATCGCTGCCCATCGAGGGCACCGGGTCCCATCCCGATCATGAGTCGAAGGGTGACCGCGAGCTGGCGGCGTTCCTCGTCGCTGCGGCCGGATCCGTCTCGAGCGACCTTCGGCCGCTCGGCTCGGTCCGAGCACGATCTACCGTTACGCGATCTCGGTGGTGGACGATGGGAGTACGTTCGCGCCCTCGAGATTCCTGGACCTCTATTTCCTCGCGAACGAGAACCCTCGGATCCTGGATCTGCTGAACGTCCGCTACCTGACCCGCTCGCCGAGAGAGCCTTTCCCGAGCCCGCCCAGAGCCGCATGCTGCCGCCCGGGGCATTTCCACCGCGTCGCGCTTCCCGGTCCCAGATCACGCGGGTGCTGGAGGTCGACGGTCGTCTCGTCGGGCCGGGCGCGATATCCCCGACGGGACCGTGGTGGCCCTCATCCACGCCATCGATACCGCCGGCACCTCGCGCACGTTTCAGATGCGAGCCGGCCACGAGACCGCCGAGTGGACGATCGACCGGCCAGGTCCTGGCGTGGCCACCGGAAGCCTCTCCGTCGCGCGCTCGTGGCTGATGCCTGCCGACGGGTTTGATGGATCACACGCTACCGGGCCTCATTTCGGCTCCCTTCGGGCTTTCGTCTCGGCCGAGCTGGCCATCGAACGGGCGGCACCCGACGGGTGGCTCCAGATCGAGGAGATCCGGGTCGACGGAGAGGCTCTCCGACGGCGAGCCCTACCGCCTCGTTCGTGCGGAGCTCTACGAGAACGACGCGGCCCTGCCTCGAGGCCTTTCTGGTACGTCGGCTCCGTCGCGTGGCGCCCGACCGCATGCTGGAGGAGCTCAAGCGCCTCGACCTCGGCCGAGGAGTGCCTTGCTGACCGATCCTCCCGCCCGGCTGGCCGACGCAGAGCCTGCTCGGCCGCCCGCTTCCTCCGGTGCGGGTCGCCGAGTACACGCCGCACCGCGTGCGTCTCGAGACGACCGTCACCGAGCCGGTCCTCCTCATCCTGAGCGACACCCACGACCGGGGCTGGCAGGCCCAGGACAACGGCCGCCCGGTGTCGATCCTCAGGGTCGATCACTGCGCTCCGCGGCATCCCGCTCGGGCCGGGAGCCACGTCGTCGAGTTCCGCTACCGGCAGCCGGCGTTCTCGGCTGGGGCTGGGGGTGTCGGGCGTCACGGTGCTGGGCCTGGCGATCGGCGGGGTGCTGGCCTGGCGGCGGCGGGCCCGCACCGCGCGCTGAAGCTGCTCGGGCGGCTTCCGGACACGTCCGTCCTGACCTTCCGTCACGCCACGCCGAGGTAGTGGCGCTTGACGTCCTCGCTCGCCTCCGAGGGCTGCCGGGGTGCCCTCCCAGACGATCTGGCCCTTGCTCATCACGTAGACGCGGTCGGCGATCGCGAGGGCGAGATGGTAGTTCTGCTCGATCAGCAAGATCGACAGCCGCTCGGTCTTCAGGCGCACGAGGATGCGCCCGATCTCGCGGACGATCAGCGGCGCGAGTCCCTCCGACGGCTCGTCGAGAAGCAGCACGCGGCCGTTGGTGAGCAGCGCCCGGCCGACCGCGAGCATCTGCTGCTCGCCGCCCGAGAGCGTGCCCCCGCCTGGCTCGCGCGCTCCCGGAGACGCGGGAAGAGGTCGAACACACGCTCGATCGACCAGTCGTCGGCCCGGCCGCTCGGCCGGGCGCCGAGCAGCAGGTTCTCCCGCACCGTGAGCGGCGCGAAGATGCGGCGTCCCTGTGGCACCAGCGCCACGCCCCGCCTCGCGATGCGGTGCGCCGGCCAGGAGTGGATCGGCTCGCCCTCGAGCGCGATGCGGCCGTCCCTGGACGGCGTGAACCCCATGATGCTGCGGATCAGCGTCGTCTTTCCGGCGCCGTTCCGCCCGAGCAGCGCCACCGCCTCTCCCGCGCCGACGCGCAGCGACACGCCGTGGAGGACGTGGCTGTCGCCGTAGTAGGTGTGGATCGCCTCGACCTCGAGCACGGGCGTCAGTCCTCGAGCCTTCCGGGAGCCGGCGGCGGTGGCCCGTTCGCGGGCCGGGACCGGCCGTCGGTCCGGCGTCGCGGAGCCGCTCAGGCGCCAGGCCGGACCCCAGATAGACCTCGTAGACGCGCGGATCGGCCCGGACCTCGTCGGCCGTGCCCTCGGCCAGGACCTCGCCGTAGTGGAGCACCGTGATGCGATCGGCGAGCGTGAAGACAACGTCCATGTCGTGCTCGATGATCAGCAGCGTGATCGCGCGCGGCAGCCCGGCGAGGAGCTCGGTCATGCGGTGCGTCTCCTCGGGAGACATGCCGGCGGTGGGCTCGTCGAGCAGCAGGAGCTTGGGGTCGGTGGCGAGCGCGATCCCGATCTCCAGCTGGCGCTGCTCGCCGTAGGAAAGCGCGCCGGCGGGGACGTCGAGCCGGTCGGTGAGTCCCACCGCCTCGGCGGCTCCCCGCGCCCGCTCCATCGGCACCCAGAGGCGGTCCACGGAGCCGAGCAGGTCGTAGCTGCCGCGGCCCTGGGCGGCGGCGGCGAGCCGGAGGTTCTCCCGCACCGGCAACCGGAGGAACGCGTTGGTGCGCTGGAACGAGCGCGAGATACCTCGGCGCGCCACCGCGTGCGGCGGGAGATCCTGCGATCGACGCTCCCTCGAAGAGGATGCGCCCGGCGGTGGGGGCGAGATGCCCCGTGATCAGGTTGAACAGCGTAGTCTTGCCGGCGCCGTTCGGCCCGATGATCGCCCGTCGCTCGCGCGGCGCCACCGACAGGGTCACGCCGTCGACCGCCGTTAGCGCGCCGAACTTTCGCTGGAGCCCGTCGAGGGTGAAGAGCCCGAGGCCGTCACGACCGGAGCCCGATCCGCCCGCGGAGCGCGCCGACGATCCCGCCCGGAGCGAAGAGGACGAAGAGGATGAAGGTCGCGCCGAGGATCAGCATCCAGCGCTCGGTGTAGGTTGAGACCAGGCTCTGGAGCAGGATGAAGGCGGCGGCGCCGAGGACAGCGCCGCCGAGCGTGCCGGTGCCGCCCAGGATGACCATGAGCAGCGCCTCGCCCGACGTCTTCCAGAAGAGCGCGTCGGGAGTGATCGACCCGCTGAACTGGGCGTAGAGCGATCCGGCCAGGCCCGCCAGGGTGCCTCCCAGCACGAAGGCCACGAGCTTGTGGCGGCGGACGGGGTAGCCGACCGCCGCCATCCGCCCCTCGTTCTCGTGGATCCCGATCAGCACGTGGCCGAAGGGCGAGCGCACGACCCGCCAGAGGAAGATCGCCGCGCCGGCGGCGACCGCCACCACGTAGGCGTGGAACGCGAAGCCCTCTCCAGAGCGCCACGCCGAAGAAGGCCAGGCCGGGGAACGCCGTTGATCCCGTCCTCGGCACCGAGCCACGACGTCTGGAACGCGTAGGCGTAGAGCATCTGGGAGAAGGCGAGCGTGAGCATGATGAAGTACACGCCGCTCACCCGGGTGGAGAAGAAGCCGATGACGAGGGCGGCGAGGGCGCTGGCCAGCGCGGGCAACAGGAGCGCGCCGACCGGGCCGGGTAGGCGGTGAGGGCGAGGGCGGCCACGTAGCCGCCGACGCCGAAGAAGGCGGAGTGGCCGAACGACACCATGCCCGCATATCCCATCAGGAGATCCAGGCTCATCGCGTAGATTCCCCAGATCAGGATCTCCTGAAGGAGCTTCACCGGGTACCGGCCGAACGCCGCCGGAAAGGCGAGGACCGCCAGGAGAAGGAGCGCGAAGCCGAGGATCCGCAGTTTCATGCTCGAGGGTGCGGGGCGCGTGGCGCGGCCGGAGACGGGCGGTGGCGCGCGGAGACGTCACCGGAGCGGCCGGCCGAACAGGCCCTGCGGCCGGAGCAGGACGACGAGCGCCATCACGACGTAGATCATCAGCATCGAAACGCCGGGCAGCCAGACCTTTCCGGAAGGTCTCCGCCTGCCCGATGATGAGGCTCCCCACCAGCGATCCCTTGAGCGAGCCCAGGCCGCCGACGACGACCACGATCAGGGCGGGGATGAGGACGCTGACGCCCCATGGATGGGTATGCGGACTGGATCGGCCCGGCGATGACGCCCGAGAGTCCGCCGAGCGCCGCGCCGAAGGCGAACACGAGCGTGAAGACGCGTCCGATGTCGATTCCGAGGCCCGCCGTCATCTCGGCGTCGTAGACGCCGGCGCGGATGACGGCGCCCACGCGCGTCTTCTCGATCACGAGCCAGAGGAGGATCGCCAGGAGCAGCCCGAAGCCGATGACGAAGAGCCGGTACGCGGGGAAGGTGACGCCGTTGAGAGGTGACCCGGCCGGAGAAAAGCTCAGGCGGCGGGATGGAGCGGATGCGGCCCCCCAGCCCCACTTGACCAGGTCCTCGAAGAGATAGATGAGGCCGAAGGTCAGCAGCACCTGGTCGAGCGGGGATCGCCGGTAGAGCGGCCGGAGCAGGCCGCGCTCGACGAGGGCGCCGACGAGGCCCACGGCCAGGGGTGCCGTGATGGCGGCGAGCCAGAAGTTTCCGGTCAGCGTGAGGGTGGCGAGGCCGGCATATGCTCCCAGCATGTAGAACGAGCCGTGCGCCAGGTTCACGACGTCGAGCATCCCGAAGATGAGCGTCAGGCCGACCGGAGAGGAGGAACAGGAGGGCGCCGTAGGCGAGGCCGTTCAGCGCCTGGCCGAGGATGTCCGTCATGACCGTCGCGGGGATGGGCGGCCGCCGGGGCGCGTGGCCCCGGCGGCCGGAGGCCTCTTCAGGCCGGAAGCGTGCAGCCGGTGCCCGGGTCGCGAACGTCGGCGACCTTGTCGATCGGCACGTTGGCCAGAGTCGCCGGACAGCTCGCGGACCTCGCGGATGTAGATGAACGGCTGGACGACGTTGTGCGTCTTCGGGTCGAAGCGGAAGCGCCCGCGCGGGCTGTCGAACTCCGATCGCGGCGATGGCGGCGACCAGCTTGTCCTTGTCCTGGGTGTTGCCGTTCACGGCCTTCAGCGCGCGCACGATCACCTCGGCGGTGTCGTAGCCCTGGCAGGCGAAACCGTCGGGCGTCTTGCCCTTGAACTTCTCCCCGAACTCCTTCACGAAGCGCTGGTTCACCGGGTTCTCGAGCTGCGGCGTGTAGAAGTGGCCCGGTGATGATCCCGAGGGCCGCCTTGCCCTGGGCCGGCAGCACGTCGGGCTCGGTCAGGAAGCCCGGCGCCGGTCAGCTTGATGCCCGGCTTGAGCCCGAACTCGTCGTACTGCTTGACGAAGTTCACGGCGTCCGTACCGGAGAAGAAGGCGAACACCGCCTTGGCGCCGGACTGCTTGATCTTGGTCAGGTACGGTGCGTAGTCCGTCTCGCCGAGCTTCGGGTACTCCTCGCCCGACCACCTTGCCGCCGGCGGGGTGGAAGGTCTCGCGGAACGCCTCCATGTCGTCTTTGCCCGCCTGGTAGTTCGGGGCGATCTGGAAGACCTCCTTCGACACGTTCTTCGCCACCCAGGTGCCCATGGGCTGACAGGGCTGCCAGTTGGAGAACGACGTGCGGAAGATCCACTTCGAGCAGCGGTTCGCGGCTGATGGCGTCCGCACCCGCATTCGAGACGATCAGGATCGTCTTCGAGTTGTGCACCTTGTCGCGCATCGCCATGAGGATGCCGCTGTGAACCGGGCCGGTGAGGATGTCCACCTTGTCCGAGTCGATGAGCTTCTCCGTCTTCCGCACGCCGGTCGGCACGGCCATCTCGTCGTCTTCCTTGATCATCTCGATCTTGCGGCCGGCGACCGTCCAGTTCTCCCGCGCGAAGACCAGCTCCATCGCCTGGGTGATGCTGTTCCCGAGCTCCGCGTACACGCCTGAGTAGGGAAGGACGAGCCCGATCCGGATCGGGCCGCCCTGGGCGCGGGCGCGGCGGACCCAGGGGCCGGCGGCCATCCCGGCGGTCGCGCTGCCGATGACGGCAGCCCTCAGGAACGTGCGGCGTGTCTGCTGGTCCATGCGTCCTCCTCCTCGCAAGTCGGGGCTGGCGGTCCGGCAGATCGAGACGGCGCGGGCAAGCGCCCAGCGCGACCACGGCCCAAGCGGTGCCTAGAGCCTACACCGAACGGTCCGTTCCCGGGAACCCCGGCGCCTTGGCGAGCTCAACGGTGACAGGGACGTCTCGCGGGACGGACTGGCTGCCCGCAGGGGCGCACCCGCCGCGCGCCCCGTGCCGGACGATCGAGCGGGTACCGCGCAAGCTCCGCGCGCCGAGCGCCGGCGACTCAGCGCGCGGGAGCTCGCGAGGCTACTTCTTCTTGCGCTTCGCCAGGACTCCCTCGAGCTTCTTGGTCTGCTCCGTCTCGGTCTTGAGGGCTTCCTGGGTCTCCTTGAGCTTGGCCTCGGCCGCCTGGATCTTGGTCGCGAGCTGACCTTCCCGCTCCGAGGCCTTCCGGGCCTCCTCCAGCTTCGCCTTGGCGGCGGCCACGTCCTTCTCGGCCTGCGCCGGACTGCGACCCCCACGTGGCATAGCCGATGCCCAATCCGATGATGGCGGCGATGATCCCGATCACGACGGCTTGCATGGCGCCTCCCGTTCGTGGTCCGCGCGGTTACGGATCACTTCTTGCCCTTGGATATCTGCGCCTGCATCTGCTCGCGCCTCGCCTTCTCCTCGGCCAGGTCGTCGCTCATCTGCTTGAGCTGGGCTTCCATCTGCGCGAGCTTGTCGGACAGCTCTTTCTCGTGCGTCGCGGCCTTCTGGGCCTCGGCGAGCACGCGCCTGCATCTGGTCGAGCTCCCCCTTGAGCGTCTTCATGTGGGCGCCCCACATGAGGTAGCCGACGAGGAGCCCGATGAGGATCGCCACGATGCCGACGATCGTCACCTTCTTGCCGTCCATCACGCCTCCTTCCCGGGCCGCGGGGCCCGCTGCCTGGAGAGCCTGCCTGGTGAGCGCGCGCATCGGACCCGCGCTCGAGGAGACCGGCGAGGTCAGGGCCGTGCGGCGTGCCCTGCCTCCTGCTGCCTGAGCTCCACACGTCGGAGCTTCCCCGTCTCCGTGTGCGGCAGCACGGGGACGAATGTGATCTGACGGGGGTACTTGTAGGGAGCGAGGACCTTCTTGACGTGGTCCTGCAGCTCCTTCACCAGCTCGTCCGTGGCGGTGAACCCCGGGCGCAGAACGACGAACGCCTTCGGCACGAAGCCGCGCGTCGCGTCCGGGGTCGCCACCACCGCCGACTCGGCCACGGCGGGGTGCTCGTCCAGCACGTGCTCGACCTCGGGACCCGGGATCTTGTAGCCGCCCGTCACGATCATGTCGTCGGACCGGCACTGGTACCAGAAGTAGCCGTCGTCGTCGTGGATGTAGACGTCGCCCGTGACGTTCCAGCCCCGAATCTCACGTACTCGGCCTGCCGCTCGGGCTTCCGCCAGTACTTGCAGCCGGTCGGGCCCTTGATGGCGATCAGGCCCTGACGTGCCGCGCGGGACCTCGCGGCCGGTCTCGTCGACGACGCGGCAGGCGTAGCCCGGCACCGGCACGCCGGTCGCCCCCGGGCCGGACGCGGCCGGGCTCCGACGACACGAAGATGTGGAACATCTCCGTCGAGCCGATCCCGTCGAGGCACTCCTTCCCGGTGGTGGCCACCCATGCCTCGTAGGTCGCGGCCGGCAGGGGCTCGGCGGCTGAGACGCAGAGCCGGAGACTGCCGAGGTCGAATCGCTGCGAGATGTCCGGGACCCCGAGCATGAGCCGGTACGACGTGGAGGCGCAGAACGCGACGGTCACGCGCTGGCGCTGGAACGCCTCGAGCATTCCCTCGGGATCGAATGGTCCCGAGAGCACCGTAGCGGCGCCGAACCGGAACGGGAAGACGAGGAGCCCCCGGTCCCGAACGTGAAGGCGCGAGCGTGGGGTGGCCGCCGAACCGATCCTCCTCCGAGGGATGGAGGACGTTCCGGGCGTAGGAGTCGGCCGATCCAGGGAGATCTGCCCGTGGTCGTGGACGCAGCCCTTCGGCACCCCGGTCGAGCCCGACGTGTACGCGATCATCGCGACGTCGTCGGCACGAGTGTCCGCGGTCTGAACGCGCTCCGGCTGTCCGTCCAGCAGGCTCGCCCACGGGATGTCGCCGGGCCGCGCGTCGCCGACCACGATCAGCTGCTCGAGCTCGGGTACGGCCCGGCGCAGCGAGATCCAGCTCCTCCCGGAGGCCGCTCGAGACGACGGCGACGCGCGTCCCGGCGTCCTGGGCGATGTGGCGCGGCTCCCGCGCGCGGAGGAGCGGCATCGTCGACACCGTGACGACGCCGAGCTTCTGGCACGCGAGCCACGTGACGATGAACTCGGGGCAGTTCGGCAGCCGAAGAAGGACGCGGTCACCACGATCGACGCCGGCGGCCCGGAGGCCGTTGGCGAGCCGATTGACCTGCTTCTGCAGCTCGCCGTAGGTGAGCACCCGCTCCCCGTGGTGGATGGCGGGCCGTCCCGCGCGCCCCGTCGGCATTGGTGTCGAGGAGCGCGGTGGCCACGTTCAGTCGAACGGGATAGCGCGTCTTCGGGAAGGACGTGGATTCGCTCCGGCCAGAGCGCTTTCGGCGGGAGACCATCCTCGATCGCGACTGCCACCCAGCGCCCTCCTGTGTTTGCAGCCAGACCACCGCGCGGCGCCATGGTAGCCAACTTCCCCTCGTGGGACAACCCTTTCGGGCGGCGGCCGACGCGGGTGCGCGACATGTCGCACGGCGTGTACGATGAGCCCCTGACGGCCGCGCGCTCGATCGGCGCCCGCTCGATCGTGAAGTCCGACCGACCACCCCTGACCCTCGGAGGTGCGAGATGGCTGCCAGGTTCGGCGCGCGCGAGGTCGCGCGGCTCGAGATCGTCTACTCCTCTCCTTCCATCAGCGCTCAGCGCGCGAGGACGCGCGCAGTGCTCGACGCGAGGCCCGGCGAGCGCGGTCTCGACGTCGGCTGCGGGCCGGCCTTCCTCGCGTGCGAGCTCGGGCGCGACGTGGGACCCGCAGGGCGCATCGTCGGCATCGACGAGAGCCCGGAGATGCTGCGGGCGGCGCGCGCCCGCATCGCGCGGACGGAGATGGCCGACCGCGTCGAGGTCCGGCAGGCTGACGCGGCCCGGCTCGCGTTTCCCGACGCCGCCTTCGACTTCGTCACCGCGGTCGCAGGTCTATCTCTACGTCTCCGACGTCGAGGGCGCGCTGGCAGAAGCCGCGCGCGTCCTGCGCCCGGTGGTCGCCTGGCGGTCCTGGACACCGACTGGGACTCCTGCGTGTGGCTGACGGCCGACCGGCATCGGCACCGCCGGGTGATGGAGAAGCGCAGCGCGTACTTCGTGCAGCCTCACCTGCCGGCCCGGCTGCCGGGGCTCCTCGGCCGGGCGGGTCTCGAGCTCGCGCGCGCCGAAGCGATACCCCTGCTCGAGCTCGACGGCGGGCCCGAGACGTTCAGCGGCGGGCTCATCGGCCCGACGGCCGACCTCGCGGCACGCCACGGCGTGCCGCGCGAGGACTGCGGAGGCCTGGCGGTCGGATCTCCATGCGCGCGCCGGCGGCGGCGAGTACTTCTTCAGCTTGACGCGGTTCCTGTTCGTCGCGAGGCGCCCGACGGGCTGACGCCCATCAGAGGACGGCGCGAGCGGGATCGCGCCGGACTCGGCGAGCGCCGAGACCTCGGCCGGCGCGAGCTCGAGGATCTCGGTCAGCACCTCCGCCGTGTGCTCGCCGAGAAGCGGGGCGGGCCGCCGGATCGACGCCGGTGTGGCCGACGCTCGGAAGGGGAAGCCCAGCATCCGCACGCGCCCGTCGTGCGCCTCGTACGTCGGCTGCGCCACTTCGGCCAGAAGGCCCAGGTGCCGAATCTGCGGGTCGTCGAAGACCTCGTCCAGCTCGTAGATCAGGCCCCCGCGATCGAGGCTGCCTCGAAGCGGACCACCCACTCCGTCGTCGTCTCGGCGGCGAGGGCGGTCTCGACGCGGGTCTTCATCTCCTCGTGGTTCTCGAGGCGGCCGAGATTGGTCGAGAAGCGCGGCTCGGTCCTGAGCACCTCGTCGCCGAGCACGCGGCAGAAGCGGTCCCACTGCTCCCGGCATTCATCAGGACGACGTTGAGCCAGCCGTCCTTCATGCGGAAGGCCTCGGCGGGCGTGAGGGTCGGATTCCGGTTGCCCACGCGCGCCGGGCGCTTGCCGGAGTCGAAGAGATGGGCGACGGGATCCAGGAGGAGCCCGAGCGTCGCGGCGAGCAGGTTCACGTCGAGGTGCTGCCCGCGGCCGGTGCGCAGCCGGTGCACGCAGCGCGGCGTTGGTGGCGCCGAAGGCGAGGTAGGCCGCCGCCACGTCGGCGATCGACCCGCCCGCCCGCGTCGGCGGGTGGCCCGGCATCCCCGTGATGCCCATGAGCCCGCCCATGCCCTGGGCGATCGTGTTGTAGCCCGGGCGCTGGGCGTAGGGAGCCGGTCTGGCCGAACCCGCTCACGGACACGTAGACGAGTCCCGGATTCACGCCGCTCACGGCCTGGTAGCCCACCCCGAGCCGGTCGGCGACGCCCGGCACGAAGTTCTCGACGAGCACGTCGGAGCGGGCGGCCAGCTCCCGGAGGATCCGCGCGCCCTCCGGCTTCTGGAGGTCGAGCGCGATCCCGCGCTTGTTCCGGTTGATGGCAGCGAAGACGGCGCTCATGCCGGAGCGCCCGGTGCGAGCGCGCCACTCCGCGAAGGTCGTCGCCGCGCTCGGGGCGCTCGACCTTGATCACGTCCGCTCCCAGGTCGGCCGAGCAGCATCGCGCAGTACGGGCCGGCGATCGACGCGCGAGAGGTCGAGGACGCGGATACCCGCGAGCATGCCCGGAGAGCTCCTGGTCGGCTGCCGGCTGGCTCACGTCGTCACTCGCGGCAGGTAGCCCTCGGTCATCGCGTTGACCTCGGGGATGCCCGTGCGGGCGATGGCATTGATCCGGGCCTTGACCTGGGCGAGCGGGCGCGAACGGCTTCGCCGCGAGGGATCTCGGCGTACTCGCGCACGGCGGCGGCAAGCTGCTCCCCGGGACCACGCGGTGGACGAGGCCCAATCCCGTGCGCCTCGGCGGCGGTACCGCCGGCACTCCATGATGATCTCCTCGGCGCGCGCTGGCCCCACCAGGCGGACGAACCGCGTGGTCGACGCCACCCCGAGGGGCACGCCGGAGGTCGACCTCGGGGATCGCGAACATCGCCTCCGCCGCCGCCCAGCGGAAGTCGCACGCGAGGGTCAGGCCGAACCCGCCTCCGATCGCGTGGCCGTTGACCATCGCGATCGTCGCCTGCTCGAGGTTCTCGAGCAGCGTGGTGACCCGCCTCGAAGAGCCGGCGGAACTGGTTCCGGGGTCGAGAGGAAGACCTGCCGGCGCTCCTCGGCGGACATTCCGCGTCGGGCCGGAAAAGTGCGCGCCGGCGGAGAAGACCGGCGCCGCCCCGGTGACGATCACGACCGCGCGAGCGCGCGTCGTCCCGCAGGGCGCTCATCGCCTCGATCAGCTCGCCCAGCATGTCGTCGCTCAAGGAGTTCCGGTACTCGGGACGGCTGAGCGTGACCGTGGCGATGCTGCCGTCCCGACGAGGGTGACGTTCGCCCTGAGCACGCCGTCACGCTCCTTCGACCAGGATCGCCTGACCCTGGGAGCAGCGGGTGGCGGATCGCGCGAGGCTCCCGGTACTCGTCCGAGTCGTACCAGGCTCGAGCCTGGCCCATGCTCGGGAACTCGATCACGACCAGCCGGCGTGCCGCCAGCCCTCCAGGGTCTCGGCGGGGCCGCCCCGGACCAGGTAACGCCCACCGTAACTGCGCGACCGTCGCCTGACGCGACGCCGGTACTCCTCGTAGCCCCGCGGGGTCGGTGGATCTCGATGTCGGCGATGACGTAAGCGGCCATGGACGTCCTCCCGGGCCCGGCACCGGGTCCTGCGTGGCCTGGCGGCGGAGCGCGGCTCTGCCGGCCCGGTCGGCCGCCGGCATGGTAGCCCCGAGCAAGAGCCTCGGCGCCAGGGACCTCGGGCCGCGTCGCTTGTAGTCGGAACATGGCCGGATCGAGCGGGAGAGCGTGCACGAATGGCGCTCACCGTCGGCGCCACGGCAGCCAGTCCTCGACTCAGCGCGAGACCCAGGAGAGCGAGGATCGTCCCGGCGGCGCTCGCGAAGCTGAGCGTCTCCCAGAGCCGGACCACTGCGAACAGCCCGCCGACGACGGGGACCAGGAGCTACGTAGGGCGCGATGGCTGCGACGCCGCGGAGCGCGATCGCCGCCGTCCACCACGTGTAGGCCAGGTAGATGGGGAAGACGACCGCGTAGATCCAGATCGCCCATCCCAGCCGAGGAGATCGCGTCCCATGGCTGCGCGGTCATGTCCGCCAGGCCGAGGGGCACCCAGCGGGCAGGCTGCCCACGAGCAGGGTGCCGGCGAGGACGGTCGACGCCGGATAGCGGGAGGCGAGCGGCTTGTTCACGATGCCGTACAGGGCGAAGGATGCTGCCGCGCCCAGCGACAGGAGGTCGCCCAGCCGCGCCTCGGTCAGCCGCAACCCTCCCGAAGTGCCGCTCATGAACAAGAGAATGCCCAGCGTTGCGAGGCTGACGCCCACCCATTGGCTCCGTTTCACCGATTCGACGCCGCCGAGCCGGAGTGAACAGCAGCGAGAAGAGCGGCACCGTCGTGAGTAGCAAGGTCGAGGCGAGCGCCGAGGTCCTGGTCGAGTCCGGAGCGTGAAGCCGAGCTGGTAGAGGGTGAATCCAGAAGAGCCGCCGAGCGCGAAGCGTCCCCGGTCCGCGCCGAGGATGACGCGGAGTCGCCCTGTGCCGCCAGCACGGCGAGGGCGATCCCCGCCATGGCGAGGAAGCGAGTCCCGGTGAAACGCGAGCGGCCGCCACTCCCGGAAGGCGAGCTTGGTGAGGCCGTAGCTCAGCCCCAGCTCGCCAGCGGCCAGCAGGGGCGAGAAGATCGGCCCGCGCGACGATTCTCGGACGGTCCCGCTCGAGTCGCATCGGCTCGCGCGCTCGCAGCGCTTGGCTGCTGTCCCATGCCGTTGTCCTGAAATAGCGGACCCGGCTGGAGGCTGTCAGCTGATCCCCGGCAAGTTACCCGGAGTGGCCGCTGGGGATAACTTGCGCCGGGAATCTGACGCGACACCGAGCCCCGCGGCGTTGTAGACGTGTCGCCGAGATGATAGAGATGGGGTGCCGTGGAGCGTGCGGCGATGTGGGCCGCCTTCTCGGGTCGCGATGGCCGGTTCGACGGCCGCTTCGTTGCCGCGGCGAGGACGACCCGTGTGTTCTGCCGGCCCTCCTGTCCGTGCCGCCGGCCGCGGCCCGAGCGGGTCGAGTACTTTCCCACTCCCGATGCCGCGAGCCGAGCGGGTTACCGCGCGTGCAAGCGCTGCCGGCCGAGCTACCGGGAGGCCCGGCGGAGGCCAATCGGCGCTTCGCCGAGCGGACGCTCGACGCCATGCGCGACCGGCTCGGCATGAGCCGCTCACCCTGGCGAGCCTGGCGCGCGTGCTGGCGGCCAGCCCGTCGACGCACTCGGCCGTCGCTTCCGCGCGGCTGATGGACGGACGCCGATGCGCGCCCTCGCGGACCTGCGGGCTGAGTTCGCGGAGGCACTCCTTTGTGACAATCGACTGACCGCCCCTGGAGATCGGCCTGTCCGCGGGATTCGGGAGTCCCGCGGCGTTCGCCCCGGGCGTTCCGGCGCCGGACCGGCCGCTCGCCCTCGGCGTGGCGGCGCGCTGACGCGCAGGCCGGGCCGCGAGGCGGCGAAGCCCGCCCGCGAGGACGCCGGGCTCGCGCGGAACGGGTCGGTGCGGCACTAGTCGGAAGCGGCTTCTCGAAGCCGGGCGAGCACCATCCATTCGCGGCCCTGGCGAGCCTCGGGCGACGCGGCGGGCAACGTAGTTCTGGACGATTTCGAAGCGCGAGGCCAGAAGCCGGCGGACCTCCGTCTCGCTCACGGCGAATGGCGGCCCTCCCGCTCGCACGCCCATGGGAAAGAAGCAGGCGAGCAGCCATCCGCCCGGCTTGAGGATCCGCGCCAGGACCTCGACGTATTCGGGCCGTCGCGGAGGATCGATTGCGCAGAAGCACGTGTATTCCCAGATGCCGTCAAAGAAGCGGGGATACGCGTCGGCCAGGCTGAACACGTCCCGATCCTCGAAGGTCACGCTGGCGTCCTCCGGCGCCGCGAGCTCGCGCGCCGCGCGGAGCGCCTCGGGAGCGAAGTCGAAGGCGAAGACCCGGTGGCCGCGCGCGCGCCAGGAGCCGGGCGTCGTGCCCCCGGCCGCAGCCGGGGACCGCCACGGTGGCCGCGGGCAGGGGATGGCGCGCGAGGTGCACGTCCAGCGAGGGGCTCGGCCGGCCGGAGCTCCCACCCGTCGCGTTTCCGGGCGTAGATGCTCTCGCCAGAACGCGACGTCGTTGACCGTCGGTTCGCTCGTCACCGGATTGGATCCGACCTGGGCAGCGCCGGGCCGGCGAGGCGGACGCCGATCAGTCCGGCGCGGGCCGGGAATCAGCCACGCGGCCTGCGGTTTCGCGGTCGTGACGGGACCTTTCGGCGGGGCCGACCGATTCGTTGACATCGGCGCGGCGCCCGACGGACGATAGGCGACGTGCGAGGAGGCCCTGATGGCCCTGGTGCTCACGGTCGTCGTCGCCGTCTGCTTCGTCGCCTCGCTGCTGCCGTTCCTGCTGCCGGGCGCGGTGATCGGTCTGTTGGGCAAGGTCCTGAACGACGCCCTCGGCGATCCTCTGTGGGCGTTCCTGCCCGCCGTGCGCGGCACCCTGGTCAAGAGCGGGTCGGAGGGCCGATGCTCACGCTCCACGGCGTGCTCGCGCTCTACGTTCCCCTCTTGGTGATCCTGCTCTGGAGCCAGCGCGGCCGCTGACGGCTCACGGGCCCGGCGGCCGGCTCGGTCGGCGTGAGCCGGCTGCCGAGCACGAGCAACAGCCCGCCGGCTACGAAGAAGCCCACCGTCAGGTAGAGGACCTGCGGGACGGCGCGATCGAGGTACAGGTCGATCGCCGGCCGGACCTCCTCGAAGCGCGGCACCGTCCTCGCGAACCGGGTCAGGAGCCACTCGCGTCCGAAAGAGCGTGAACAGGATGCCGATGAAGCCCGGGAGGAAGGTCATCATGCCCAGCGCCTTGAGCGTGCCGCTCAGCGAGCGCGTCACGAGGAGCCGGACGATGAGCGCGGCGGCCATGAGGCCGATGGCGAGCCAGAGGAGGACCGGCGACATGGCCGCCGGCACGAGCTTGAGCTCGGCGGGCTGGATGCGCACAAGAACGAACGGGATCAGGAGCGCCAGACCGGTCGTGTAGGCCGCGCTAACGAAGACGCGCCAGGCAATCGCCCCCGCGACCCGCTCGACCAGGGGCGCCCGGGTTCGGCTCTCGCTCACTAGCCGCGGTGCGCCGCGCCGGCCGCGGCGGTCGTCTCGCCGGCCGGGCTGGCCGGGGCCCTTGGTAGAGCTCCACGGTGAAGCCGTCCGGATCGCGCAGGTAGAGGGCCCAGCCTCCGGCGTGGGCGCCCGCGGTGATCTCGGTCGGATCCGAGACGAGCGTCACGCCCTTCTTGCGGAGCTCCGCGCTCGCCGCCCGCAGGTCGTCGACCTGGAAGCAGAGGTGGGCGTTCCCGGGACGGTTCGTGGCGCGATCTGTCGGCGGCGCAGGGTGCGAGACGTACTGGAGCAGCTCCAGCATGCTGCCGCCAGCCGCCGGCTGGAGCAGCGCGGTCTCGAGGCGCACCCCTCGAAGCCCGTAACGGTCGCCAGGTAGGGCGCGGTGCCCGTCTGGCGCTTGACGAGCTTGAGCCCGAGGACGTCGCGGTAGAACACCACCGAGCGCTCGATGTCGTTCACCGTGAAGCCGGTGTGATAGGCGTGGCCGACCTGCATCGTCGCCTCCTAGCCGAGGACCGCGATCGCGTCGATCTCGATCAGGGCCTCGTCGTCCCAGAGAGCCCGGACCTCCACCAGCGTCGTGGCGGGCCAGTGGCCTTCCATCATCTCACGGTAGACGCGCCCGATCTCCGCGGCTCGGGCGCGATACTCACGCTTGTCGACCACGTAGAAGGTCACCTTGGCGAGATCCCGCAGCGTGCCGCCACGCGCCCCGATAACAGCGCCGACGTTGGCCAGCGCGGTGGCGGAACTGCCCGACCAGATCGCCACGCGGGAGCGATCCGGCCGTCAGCGTCGAGCGCCGTCTGGCCGGCCACGAAGAGCATCCGACCCTGCGCCTCGATTCCGTGCGAGTAGCCCGAGGGTTTCGGCAGCCAGGGGGGATTCACGATCACCTTGGGCACGGATCCTCCTTCGGTGCGGGCGGCGACGCACCCGCTGGGCGCCGGGGATCCTCCCGCGGGAGTCCCGGCCCGGCTGCTCGCGCGCCCGCCCGGCATCATCGCCCCGGTGAAGCGGGGCGGCCGCTTCTCCATGAACGCCCGATAGAACTCCTTGTGATCGTGGGACGATGAGCAGGAGCGCCTGGGCCTGCGCCTCCGCCTCGATCGCCGAGGCGAGGTCCATACCCCACTCGTTGTTGAGCATGCGCTTCGTCATGCCGAGGGCTCTGGGCCGGTCCGTCGGCGAGCCGCCCGGCCAGCGCGCGGGTCTCGTCGGCGAGCCGGCTCGCGGGCACCGACGCGCGTCGCGAGCCTCGTAGCGCTCGGCGGTCGAGGCGTCGATCGTGTCGCCGAGCATGAGGAGCTCCGTCGCGCGCCCGAGCCTCACGACCTTCGGCAGGAGGAACGCGGCGCCCATGTCCGCACCGGTGAGACCCACCTTCGTGAAGAGGAAGGCGAAGCGCGCCGTGTCGGCCATGACGCGCGAAGTCCGAGGCGAGCGCCAGCACGGCTCCGGCTCCGGCCGCGATCCCGTTGATCGACGCCACGACCGGCTTCTCAGCAGGCGCAGATTGCGGACCACGGCGCCCGTCATGCGCGTGAACTGGAGCACACCCTTGACGTCGCGCTTGAAGAGCTCGCCGATGATCTCGTGCACGTCTCCGCCCGAGCAGAAGCCCTTGCCGGTGCCGGTGAGGACGAGAACGCGGACGGACTCGTCGGACTGGCACTCGAGGGCCAACCGCTCCAGCTCCGCGTAGACCTCGAACGTGAGGGAGTTCAGCGTCTCGGGCCGGGCGAACGTCACCGTCCCCACGCCGTCCTCGATCCGGTAGTCGAACCCGCGGTACGCGCGCCATCGTTGACCCGCTCAGGCCTGGACGGCCCCGCCGTCGACGTTCAGGCCTGGGCCGTCACGCTGCGCGCCTCGTCGCTGGCCAGCAGCACCGCCAGCGCGGCCACCTCCTCGGGCTCGATCAAGCGCTTCTGCGGCGAGAACGCGGCGAGCGCGCTGGACCGCCTCCTCGTAGGCACGCGCCCGGTGCGTTTCTGAATGTTCCGGGCGCCCGCCCACGTCAGCTCGGTGGCGACGTAGCCGGGAGCAGATCGCGTTGACCGTCACGCCGGCCGCCACCACCTCCTGGGCGAGCGCGCGGGTCAGGTCCGAGGCCGTGCTTCGACGCCGCTAGGCGGCGATGAGCGGATATCCCTGGCGCCCCGCGATCGACGCGATGTTGATGATGCGGCCCCAGCGCGCGGCCAGCATGCCGGGCAGCACCGCCCGGGTCACGAGGAAGGCCCCGGTCAGGTTCACGCGCAGGTGACGCTCCCAGAGCGCGTCGTCCGTGTCCTGAAGCTTCGCCGAAACCGCGATGCCCGCGTTGTTGACCAGGGATCTCGACGGGGCCGAGGCCGTCCGCGACCCGCCGCACGGCATCGTCGACCTGGGCGCGCTCGCCGACGTCGCACGGCACCGCAAGCGCCTCGCGCCCGAGCGCCCGGATCTCCGCCGCGACGGCCTCGAGCTCCGTTTCCGTGCGCGCGGTGACGGCGACGCGGGCGCCTTCCTTGGCGAAGGCGAGGGCGATGGCTCGCCCGATGCCCCGGCCGCCGCCGGTGACGAGGGCGACCCGGTCGGAAGCTTCACGGCGCGCAGTATAGACGCCGCTCCGAAGGCGGGTCAACGCGGCACGCACTGTCCCTGCGGCACGCGGTGATAGACTACCGGCGACGTGGGTCCCGGCTCGCGTCGCCCGGGACCGGGGAGGTGCGGCGGTTGAGGATCGTCTGCATCGGCGGGGGTCCGGCCGGTCTCTACTTCGCCGCCCTCATGAAGAAGGCGGACCCCGCGCACGACATCACCGTCGTGGAGCGGAACCGCCCCGACGACACGTTCGGCTTCGGCGTCGTCTTCTCGGACGCCACCCTCGAGCACTTCGCCCAGGCCGATCGCGAAACGCACGACGAGATCGGCCGCGCCTTCGCTCACTGGGACGACATCGACATACACTGGCGCGGCACCGTGGTGACCTCGACGGGCCACGGCTTCGCCGGGCTCTCCCGTCAGCTCCTCCTCGACATCCTGCAGCGGCGGTGCGAGAGCCTCGGGGTGAGGCTCTCGCTACGAGACCGAGGTGCGGGATCTCGCGCGTATCGCGATGCGGACCTGATTCTCGCCGCCGACGGCGTCAACAGCGCCATCCGGGCCCGTTACGCCGAGCACTTCGGCCGGCAGATCGAGTGGCGCCCGAACCGGTTCGTGTGGCTCGGCACGACCTGCCCGTTCCCGGCCTTCACCTTCATGTTCAAGGAGGACGTGCACGGGCTCTGGCGCGTTCACGCCTACCGTTACGACGGGCAGCACGCCACCTTCATCCTGGAGACGACCGACGCGACGTGGCGGCGTGCGGGACTCGACGAGGCGTCCGAGGACGACACGGTAGCGTTCACGGAGGCGCTCTTCGCCGACGAGCTCAAGGGCCACCCGGTCCTCAAGAACCGGTCGCTCTGGCGGAACTTCCCGGTGGTCCGGAACGAGCGCTGGTCCCACGGGAACATCGTCCTCGTCGGCGACGCCGCCCACACCGCGCACTTCTCGGTGGGCTCCGGCACGAAGCTCGCCATGGAGGACGCCATCGCACTCAGCCGCGCGCTCGGGCGCTACCCGAGGTCGCGGCGGCCCTCGCGGCCTACGAGGCGGAACGGCGGCCCGAGGTCGAGGCCTCCAGCGCGCGGCCCAGGTGAGCCTCGAGTGGTTCGAGACCACCGAGCGGTACCATCGTCTCGAGCCCGTCCAGTTCGCCATGAGCCTTCTCACCCGGAGCCTTCGCGTCACGCACGAGAACCTCAAGGTCCGCGATCCCCGGTTCGTCGCCTCCGGTGGACCGCTGGGTCGCCGAGGGCGCCGCGCGGCAGAGCGGCCTGCGCTCTCCGGCGTCGCGCCGCGCGCGTCGCCGCCGCCGATGTTCACGCCGTTCCGGCTGCGGGATCTCGTCGCTCTCGAACCGGATCGTCGTCTCCCCGATGTGCCAGTACTCGGCCGAGGACGGGACGCCGAACGACTGGCACCTCGTGCACCTCGGCAGCCGCGCGGCGGGCGGGGCGGCGCTGATCGATCGCCGAGATGACCGACGTGAGCCGGGAGGGCGCATCAGCCCGGGCTGCACGGGCATGTACAAGCCCGAGCACGTGGACGCGTGGCGACGGCATCGTGGACTTCGTGCACCGCCACACCGGCGCGCGGATCGCGCTCCAGCTGGCCCACGCCGGGCGCAAGGGCTCGACGCGGCGCATGTGGGAGGGATCGACGAGCCGCTGCCGCACGGGAACTGGCCTCTGGTGTCGGCGTCGCCGCTGCCGTACTTCCCTCACAGCCAGGTTCCGCGCGAGATGACCCGTGAAGACATGGACCTCGTGCGCGCCCAGTTCGTTCGAGGCCGCCCGGATGGCCGAGATCGCGGGCTTCGACATGCTGGAGCTTCACACTGGCGCACGGCTACCTTCTCGCGAGCTTCCTCTCGCCGCTCACCAACCTCAGAACGGACGCCTACGGAGGGCTGCTGGAGCTCCGCGTGCGGTACCCGCTCGAGGTCTTCGGCGCCGTTCGAGCGGCGTGGCCGGCGGCCAAGCCCATCTCGGTGAAGATCTCGGCCACGGACTGGGCGCCGGGCGGCACGACGGCCGACGACGCGGTGAGGATCGCGACGCGGCTCCGCACCCACGGGTGCGACGCGATCACCGTCTCGACCGGACAGACCGTGCCGTACCAGAAGCCGGTCTACGGGCGGCTCTATCAGACGCCGTTCAGCGACCGGATCCGGCACGAGGCGGGCATCCCGACGATGACGGTCGGGAACCTGTCCACGTACGCGGACGCGAACTCGATCCTTGCCGCCGGCCGGGCGGACCTCTGCGTGCTCGCCCGCGGCCACCTCTACGATCCCTACTGGACGCGCCACGCCGCCCGGGACCAGGACTACGACCTGTCGTGGCCCGACCAGTACGTGTCCGTCAAGAGCTTCACGCCACGCGCCCGCTAGACTCCGTGGCGGCCCCCGAGTCGGCGGGCCGCGCGCGCTGGGTCGCCGTCGGGGCGCTCCTCGCGCTGGCGGCCGTGGTGCGAGGTCTCGGCGATGTTCTACGAGGACATCTCCGGCGACGACGCGACCGTGGCCCTGATGGCCAAGCACATCCTGAGCGGAGAGAACTGGCCGGTGTTCTTCTACCGGCAGTCGTTCATGGGCTCGCTGAACGGTGTGCACATGGTGCCGGCGCTCTACGTCTTCGGACCCTCCGTTCTGCTCGTGCGGCTGAACGCGATCGCTTGGTCGCTCTTGTTCCCGCTGGGTCTCTACGTCCTGGCGCGGCGGCTCTACGACGAGTCGACGGCCCGGCTGACGCTGCTTCTGGCAGCGGTGCCGCCGTTCCTGCTGACCTACTACAGCACCGTGGCGGAGCCGCACTTCGAGACCAACACGTTCGGCGTCGTCCTGCTGCTGCTGGCGCTCGGAGCGCGGGGGCGCCGACGGAGGCCCGCCGGGCGGGTGTCCTGGGGTGCCTCGGGTTCGTCGCGGGCCTCGCGCTCTGGACGAGCCCGAAGATAGTGGTGGTCCTGGGGCCGATCCTCCTGCTGCTCCTGCTGTGGGATCCGCTCCTGCCCGTCCGGCGGGGCGCGCTTCTCGCGGTCGGCGGGTTCCTCGTCGGCAGCCTTCCGGCGTGGCTCTACTATCTGACCCAGCAGGATCCGGGGCAGGGGGAATCTCGGCTCCGCGCGGCGATTCCTCGACGTCGGCCTGGACCTCTCCTGGACACGGCTGTCGCGCTTCGTCATCGAGGTGCCTCCGCTCGTGATCGGCACCTACTACTTCGATCCGAACACGCCGGTCCGGGTCGCCGCCTGATCGTCGTCCTGGCCGTCTACGTGGCGGCGATCGCCTGCGCGTGCGCGAAAACGCTCGGCGCGCGCCGCGAGACTCCCCGAGCCGCGCGTGGGGTGTCTGGCTCCTTCTCCTGACGCTGGTAGCCACCTTCGCCGCGCTCTCTACTTCTCCGAGTTCAGCCAGGTAGGCGCCCATGCCCGGGCGCGCTACGTCCTGACCGCCTACATCCCGCTCTTCCTCTTCCTCGGCGGGGCGATCGCGACGCTGGCGCGGCGGTCCCGGGCCGCGTCGGCGGTGGTGCTCGTGTTCGTGCTGGCGTTCAACCTGTGGACCAACCTCGCGTTCATGTGGCCGCTGCGACCGCAGGAGCGGCGCGCCGCGCGCGCGGTGATCGCGCGGCGCGAGACGTCTTCCGCCATCTCGACGCCCACCCGGCCAGGGCGGTCCTCACCGACAATCCGTACGAAAGCCTCGTCCTGCAGTTCCTCCGCGACCGCCCGATCGTGTCGTCCATGACGACGGAGATCTACTACCCGTCGGCGCTGAAGGCGGACGCGAGCCCGCGCGGTGTCGATCCTCGCCGAGCGCGCCGCCGCCCCGGTCGAGTCGAAGCTCGGGGCTCTCGGCGCTTCGGCGACGATCAGCCAGTTCGGCGCCTGGCGTTTCTTCGAAGACGCGCGCGTCCCGACGCGGGCCTTTCGCCTGCTATCGCGGGCAGGCTGGCGAGTCGTCGGGGAGCCCGGGATGCCGCCCACGGCGTGGCCGGACGGCGATCTCGGGACGGAGTGTCGGCTCGGCGTCTCGCGGAGTCGGAGGCGGCGCCGCTCGTAGTTGGACATGGGAGTGACCCATGCCGTGGCGCGCCTCGTCCTGTGGCCCACCGCGCTCACCGACGTGCTCGTGCCGCTGGAAGTCGCAGGGTCGGTGGATGCGACCACGTGGGACGCGGCTGGGCGTCACGCCCACGCATCTGGCCGAGGCCGACGCTTCTCGACCGAGGCCCGACCGCTGTTCCGGCCTCGCAACGGCTGGCTGGAGCTCGTGATCTCGCCTCGCCCCGTTCGGTACGCCTCCGCGTGCGCCCGGTCGAGGCAGGGTCCGATCGGCGTCGGGATGGTGGGAGAGCTTTTCGTCGCCACGAGGCCGCCGATCCGCTTCCGGGGTCACGGGACCCACTGCCGACGCGCTGCTCTCGAGCGCCTTCGGGCGCGCGGCGTGACGCGATTCCTGGCCGACCTGGTCGCGCTCGGCGCGCGTCGCGCGCTCGCGAGCGCAGGGGCACCGATCCCCGGCCATGCCGGCCGACGGGGTTCTGAACAACCACGGGCTCGCGCCGCCGACCCGCCTTCACGCCCCGCCTCCGCACCTCCGTGGGAGACCAGCAATACCACGTAACTGAACGAAGCATACC
>ERZ1370068.10968-contig-9621_pt1 | contig 63761 bp, 81 predicted proteins | sample MGYA00561227_ERZ1370068 | MGnify/ENA primary metagenome ERZ1370068 (study PRJEB38410, sample SAMEA6850437) | metagenome | study: Metagenomic assessment of the ecological functions of the soil: analysis of the soil microbiota associated with the... | reverse complement strand
AAAGTGCCCGAGCGTGCGCTATTAGGTTCGTGATGAGTTTCGTGGCGGCGTGTGTGGCAGGCAGCCTGCAGGTGTTGCACGCAGCCATTAGCCCGCGCGCCTCCTGCCCCTTCCGTCGATCTGCGACGACGTAAGATGCTCAGGATCGAGGCTCGCCAGCCGCCCCTCCCAGGAGTGGGAGCTCTTTGCAAAGCCAATCATTCTGTGGCAGTGACTATTTTCGAGGCGTGGTGACGCCTGGCGCCGCCCCAGGGATCAGGTGGACGCCACCGGCGTGCACACCAGCCAGTGCGCGGCGGCGGCGCCGCATCGCACGAGCCACGCGCCTAGCGCCACGTAGTGCCTTTCCGGTGTAGAAGGAGCATGCGCGCACCAGCAGGCCGTGGCACCGGCTGAGCGCGTGGCGTCCTCCTCGCTCAGCACCCTAGTCCCTGGCGCCGGTGCTGGCGCGCCTCCCCGCAGGCGTCCCCGTGCGGCCCCGCCTTCAGAGGCTGGATGGCGCGCGCCGATGCATCTTTCGGCACGCCGAGCCCGGTCGCGCAGCACCGCGCGAGCGATGCAGCGCCCGGGGCCGACTCCCTCTTCGTCGGCGGCCGTCTTGAAGTAGTCCAGATCCGCCGCGTCGTACACGGGCACCTGTCCGTCGACGCCGCGCAGGTAGAGCGCGTCTCGAGCGCGCCCTGCGCCGGCTCGCTGAGGGCGGAGGCCTCCCGGATCAGCACCGGCACCGCTTCGCGGCCGCGGCCCTGGCGGAGCAGCGCGGCGCCGACCGAGTCGTCGTCACCGCTTCGGCTCAGCTCCGGGAACTCGACCACATGGCGGCCCGGTAGTCGCGGAATGCCGCCTCGGCGGCCTGACGCCCCGTCGTCCCGGGTCGGCCCCGGCCCAGGGCGGACTGCCGCAGCTCGGCGAAGCGCGGCGGCGGCCTCGGTCGATCCTTGCGCGGCCGCCCGCGACCACCAGGTGATCGCCTGCGTCAGATCGGGCGCGACGCCCAGTCCCTGCGTACGCCGTACCGGCGAAGTACTGCGCGCCCGGATGTCCCGAGCCCGCGCCGCGGCCAGGAATTCCGGCGTCGCTTCGGCGTCGCGATGGGTCACCTTGAGCACGAGGGCCAGGTTGTAGTGCGCGTCGGCGTGGTCGGGGAAGCGGCGCCAGGACCTGCCGGAACGACTCGATCGCGCCGACGGATCGCCCTGCGTGTAGCGGACCGAATCCGAGGCTGTACTGCGCCTCGCCCAGCTCCGGCTGTCGCCGGACGACCTCGTCGAGCTGCCGGCGCGCGGCCGACCAGTCCTGCTGCCATGAGCGCCGTGGCGAGGAAGTATCGGGGACGGACGGCGTCAGGGTGCTGCCGAAGCAGCGCGCGAAGCTCCTCGACGGCGCCGTCCAGGTCGCCCATGCCGTAGAGGGCGCGCGCCAGGCTTTCCCGCGCCTCGGGGAGGCTCGGGCTGCGCGCGGAGCGCCTCGCGCAGCCGGATCGTCGCCGCCGTCAAGGTCGCCCCGTGCCGATCGCAGCCCGGCCGAGGTCGAGATCGCGGGACGCCTGCGCCGTCGGCGCGCCGGATAGCCAGGGGTGCGTGCTACCGGCGCTCGGCCCGGGACGGTCTGGGTCGCGCAACCGACCTGAACGACGGCGAGCAGCGCGAGGGGAGCGAGGGCGCTTTTTCAGGTCGGACCTCCGCCCGAGCGCGAGCTCGAGTCACGTTCGATCATAGCAAAGCGGATGCGCGGACACGGCAGGGGACGCGGTGCAGGGAGATCGATCCCGCGAGGGCGACGCGAGCCCCGTCGCCCTCGCGGGATCGTGCGGACGCGTGGCTAGTTGTACGCCTCGAAGAGATCCCGCGGCGCCCTGACCGCCGCCGACGCACATCGTGACCACGCCGTAGCGCGCCTTGCGCCGCGAGCATCTCGTTGGCGAGCGTGCCGACCATGCGCGAGCCGGTCATGCCGAAGGGATGGCCGATCGAGATCGAGCCGCCGTTGACGTTGAGCTTCTCGGATCGGGATGCCGAGCCGGTCGCGGCAGTAGACGACCTGCGAGGCGAAGGCCTCGTTCAGCTCCCACACGTCGATGTCGTCGATCTTGAGGCCGTTGCGCTTGAGCAGCTTCGGCACCGCGAAGACCGGGCCGATGCCCATCTCGTCCGGGCTCGCAGCCGGCGACCGCGAAGCCGCGGAAGACGAGCTTGGGCCGGATGCCGAGCGCCTTGGCGCGGTCCATCGACATCACGAGCGTGGCGCGAGGCGCCGTCGGAGAGCTGCGAGGAGTTGCCGGCGGTGACGGTGCCCTTGCCGCTCGTCCTTGTCGAAGTGCGGCGGCAGCTTCAGGAGGCCCTCGAGCGTCGTGTCGGCGCGGTTGCACTCGTCCTTGTCGACGTAGTACGGCTCCCTGGCCGACGACCTCGCCCGTCTTCTTGTCGAGGATGCCGCGCGCTGACCTGCATCGGCGCCATCTCTTCCTTGAAGAAGCCTTCCTGCTGGCGCCCGCGCGGTGCGCTGCTGGCTCAGCAGCGAGTAGCGGTCCTGCGTCTCGCGGGTGATGTTGTAGCGCTTCGCCACGACCTCCGCGGTGTCGCCCATCACCATGTAGATGCCGGGCATCTGCTCCTTCAGCCACGGGGTTCGGATCGTTGTCGCGCTTGGCCATCGTGATCGACTCGACGCCGCCGCCGATCGACGACGTCGGCGCCGTCGCTCGATGATCGTGATTCGCGGCGATCGCGATCGCCTGCAGCCCCGACGAGCAGAAGCGGTTCACCGTCGTGCCCGGCGACCGAGGTCGGCAGGCCCGGCGCGCATCGCCGCCACGCGCGGCGATGTTGCTGGCCCTGCGAGCCGTGCGGCTGGCCGCAGCCCATGATCACGTCCTCGACCTCTTGCGATGTCGAGCTGCGGGACTTTGCCGAGGACGTCCTTGATGACGTGGGCGGCGAAGTCATCCGGGCCGGGTGAGGTTGAACGAGCCGCGGAACGACTTGGCGAGCGGCGTCCGCGAGCTGGCGACGATGACGGCTTCTCTCATGGATCGGTCTCCTTTGCGCCTGCAAGCGCTGGGGGTCTTGGGGGGCCCGTCGAGGCCCCCTATGAAGTCAGACGGCCGCGACGGACATGATCTCGACCAGATATTTCGGCGACGCGAGCCGCGCCTCGACGGTGGCCCGCGCCGGCGTGTTGGCCGGATCGATCCAGGCGTCCCCAGGCGGCGTTCGATGTCGGCGTAGACGCCCATGTTGGCGACGTATACGGTGGCGGAGAGGAGCTTCGACTTGTTGCTGCCGACCGCCGCGAGCGTCTCGTCGATCTTCTTGAGGATCTGCTGGGTCTGGCCCCTTGGCGTCCGCGGACGGGTCGGCGGCGACCATGCCGGCGAGACACACCGTGTCTCCGTGCACGACCGCCTGGCCCAAGCGGGGTCCGACGCCGTGACGCTTGATGGTCATCGCTCGATTCCTTTCCACTCCGGAAATGGGGGCCTGCACGGTACGGGAGATCATACTCCGACCCGGGCCGCCGATACACTCGCCTTGCGCGAGCGCCGGCCCCGTCAGTAGAGTTGAAGGCCCCATGAGCATCGTCGACGACTTCGCGAAGGCGTTCAACCGGCAGGACGTCGGGGCGCTGCGTCGCGTGCTTCACGCGAGGGCGCCAGCTACCGCGACAATTTCTATCGGCGAGCATCGGGGCCAGGCCGGGCTCCGCGCCGATGTTCGAGCGGATGTTCCGCGAGGGCCGCGGACTACCACTGGGTCATGGACACCGTGGTCGAGGCGCTCCGGCCGGGCGACCGCTGCCGAGTGGACGTTCGGCTACGTCGTGACCGACGCGGTGCCGCGCAGCACCGGGCGGAAGATCGGGTTCAGGGGCATGAGCCTCTTCGAGCTCGAGCGCGGCAAGATCGCCGCGCTACCGCGAGTACTTCGACGTGGGACAGGCGCTCCTGCAGCTCGGCTTCGCGCCCGAGGCGATGGCCAAGGTGCTGCGCCGGAAGCTCGAGGGCCGCTAGGCATGGCGCTCGACCGCGCTGAAGCGCGGGGCGCTCATCCAGCAGTTCGCCGACGGTCCCGCCCGGCTGCGGGCGGCGCTCGCCACGGTGCCGCCGGCGGCGCTCAAGTGGCGGCCGGCGCCGAAGGAGTGGTCGGCCCACGAGGTGGCGTCGTTCACTGCGCCGACTCCGAGACGAACTCGTTCGCGCGCATCCGCTTCCTCGTCGCCGAGACCGCCGCCGACGATCCAGGGCTACGACCAGGACAAGTGGGCAAGACGACGCTTCGGCTACCACCGAGCCTCGCCGCTCGAGCCCGCGCTCGCCGTCGTCGACGCCGTGCGCGCGAGTACCACGGCGCTGATCCGCGGACTGCCCGACTCGGCGTGGACGCGAAGCGGCCGTCACGCGGAGTCCGGGCCCTACAGCGCCGAGGACTGGCTCACGATCTACTGCCGATCACCTCGAGGGCCACGCCCGCCAGATCGAGAGCAACGTCGCCCAGTGGAAGGCGACGCAGTCCCGCTGAGCCCGCGCCGCCCTCAGCCGCGAACGAGCAGCACGAGCGCGGAAACCAGGATGATCGCGAAGACGATCTGACGAAAGCGCCGCTGGTCCACGCGCTCGAACAGGAGCGCGCCGGCGGCCGCGCCCGCGGCGGCCGGCAGCGCGAAGCCCGCGGCCAGGCCCCACACCTCGCGGCGTGAGCAGCCCGGCCCACCAGTAGCCGACCAGAATCGCGGCCTGGTTCACGAGGAAGAACGCCTGAGGTTGCGCCTGACTCCCGCGCGCGCTCCAGCCCTGCGTCGCCGAGTAGAGCACCACCGGCGGCCCCGAGCGTTCCGACCGCGCCGCCCAGGACGCCGGCCGCGACGCCGGCGCCGAGTCCCCATCAGGCGACCGCGCAGGCGCTCCGGGGTAGAGGACCGCGCGACTCGAGCACGAAGGCCACGACCAGCATCAGCCCGATGAGCCGGTTGAGCGCGCTGGCCGGCGAGGCCGCGCAGGCCCCACACGCCGGAGCGGCGTGCCCGCGAGCGTGCCGACGAGGAGGTCGGCGATGGCGCGGGAGCTCCACGTCGCGCCGGAGCTGGACGAGCAGCGCCCACGAGAACAGCGCGGCGTAGATCGTCAGCAGGACGATCGATGCGCTCCGCGGGCGCCATCAGGTACGGCAGGAAGGCGAGCGCGACCAGCGCGATGCCGAAGCCGGCCAGGCCCATCACGAAGCTCGCCGCCGTGATGACGGCGGCGGCCGCGATCCACGCGAGCGTCACCGCGGCCGCGGTCAGTCGCGCTTCGGTGACGGCTGCGTCGACCACCACGGGTAGAACGGCGGCAGGTCGGCGCTCGGCCGGAGCGGGAACCGCGCCGCGCGCTTCGAGGAAGGCGGCGATGCCTCGCGGGCGTCGGCGGAACTGGCCGGTCCAGAACATGGCCACGCGAGTCAGCGCGGTGCGCCTCCCGCGGATGGTCGGCGCCCAGGAGCTTCCACATCATCTGCCGCGCCAGCGCGACGGAGATCGCGGACGTGCCCTCGGCGATCTCGCGCGCCAGCTCCGCGCGCGGTCGGCGAGCAGCGCCTCCGGCGCGACGACGCGTGACTGACGAGGCCGGCCCGCCAGCGCCTTCCTCGGCGCCGGAAGACCCGGCCCGTGTAGACCCACTCCGGCGGCCTGGCTGATGCCGACCAGTCGCGGCAGGAACCACGCTGCTGCACGCCTCGGGCACGATGCCGCGCCGGGCGAAGACGAAGCCCATGCGCGCCGCCGTCGGACGCGATCCGGACGTCCATCGGCAGGGTCAGTCGTGATGCCGACGCCGACGGCCGGGCCCGTTGATCGCGGCGATCACCGGCTTCTTCATGTCGAAGATCCGTGAGCGTGACGGTGCCGCCGCCGTCACGGTGCTCCTCGGCCGAGGCGCGACCTGTGATAGTCGAACGTGCGCGCCGCCGGAGCCGAGATCGGCGCCGGCGCAGAAGGCCCGCCCCGCGCCCGTGACGATCACGGCGCGCACGGCGTCGTCGGCGTCGGCGCGGTCCCACGCCGTCGCGGAGCTCCTCGAGCATCGGCGTGGTGACCGCATTGAGCCGGTCCGGACGGTTCAGCGTCACCGTGCAGACTCCGTCCTCGACCTCGTAGCGGATCAGGCTGAAGGGCATCAGTTCGTGATCGTGAGCTCGACCCGGCCCTCGGCGGCGGCGTCGTGGACGCCCCGGCGTTGCCGGGGAGGAGCCGGTCCGCCGGGATGCCCTGCGCCGTCGGACAGCCCGGCGCGGACCGCCTCCGAGCCGGCGCGCCTGCAGCTCTTGCATGCGCGCGATCCGGCGCGGCCTCGCGCTCCTTGAGCAGCGCGCGCAGCCGCTCCTCTGCGGCCTTCGGCGGCGTAGACCTCCGGAAGGGATCGCGAGGGTCACCGCGACGATCACCACCAGCCCCTGCGAGACCGCGACCAGACTATTCGCCGGACGCGGCCGGTACACCCGAACCGCATCACACTTCCACGAGCACCTTCATGACGGGCCCGCCGCCGAGCGCCTCTTCCATCCCCGCGCTGGAGCGATTCGAGGGAATGCGCCGGCTCACGAGCGGCGCCACCGGCACGGAGCCCGAGGCCACCAGCCGGATCGCCTCTTCCCAGTCGGCGCGCGTAGAGCCGGCTACCGTGCATGACGAGCTCGCGGGCGAACATCTGGTAGAGGTTCACCGACGGGCTCGGCGTGAATCGCCACGATGCTCACGGTGCCCCAGACCCGCACCACGTCGGCGACGACGCGCGCGGCGGCCGGGTTGCCGGTGACCTCGAAGGCGACGTCGACGCCGGTGCCGTCCGTCCACCGATCGGCCCACGCGACGACGTCCGTGCCGGGCCCGACGCGCTCGAGGCCGAAGGCCTCGAGAATGTCCAGGCCGGAACGGGTTTACCTCCACGACGGCGACACGCGCGCCGCGATGACGGGCGACCAGCGCGATCAGCGCCCCGATGGCCGCCGCCGAAGATGAGGACTGCGTCGCCGCGCTTCACGTCGGCGCGGGCGACGTCGTGCACGGCGACGGGCGAGGGCCTCGATCAGCGCGGCGTGATCGTCGGTGATGGAGTCCGGCACGCGGAGGAGCCGCGTGGTGCTGACGGCCCAGTGCTCCCGCATCCCGCCCGGCAGATCGACGCCGAGGACCTTGAGCTGGTAGCAGAGGTACGAGGCGCCCATGCGGCAGGCGCGGCAGCTTCCGCAGAAGACGACGGGCTCCACGCGACTCGATCCCCGCGCTTGAACCCGCTCGCCCGGGCGCCTCGACGATCTCTGCCGGAAGGTCTCGTGGCTGATGACGCCCCCTTCGGCACGCGCGATGGTCGAGGTGGCCCTGAAGATGCGGAGGTCCGTCCCGCAGATTCCGACGCGGCGTACCCGCAGGAGCGCTCTCTGGGGCCCGGGCGTGGGCGTCGCCATCTCGCCCGTCGTGAACGTCCGCGCACCCTGATAGAAGGCGGCGCGCATGGGCGTCAGCTCGCGCGCTCGTAACCCGCTTGCTTCATACAATCGCTGAACGCGCCGGACTGCCGCGATTCCTGACCGCGATGCGGCCCACGTCGAGGAGGCCACCCAGGATCAGGTCCGGCCCCGTGCCGATCTCGAAGGCGCTGCGGGCGCATTCGGTCCTCGACCAGCGAGACCTCCTGGAACATCGCCCCGGGCTTCTTCCACTCCGGTTCCGCGCAGGTCGAGGACACAGCCCGTGAGCAAGCATCGCTACCGCCAGGAGCGCCAGGGCTCGCGTAGGGCTCTCTCTCTTCGGAGCCTAGAGGATACCAGGGAACAGCTCCGGGCGGCTTTCCGAGCGATCGGGCGATCTCGCCCGGTGCCCGGCCGGGCCCCCGCGCAAAACCGTGGAATTTCCTCGTCATCGGAGATGGCATGCCTTCGCGCGATAGCCAAACGCCGAGGAGGACGGACGATGGGACTGGAGAACCTGATCGCGTACGGCGTAGTCTTCGGCGTCCCGCTCTGGCTCGTCACCGAGGAGGTTCTGCACCGGGTGGGCCCGCACCTCAAGGCCGCGTTCACGGTGCGCGTGAGGCAGCAGCGCCCCCAAGAACGCGCCGCGCGCGCGCACGTAGTCGGCTGCTAGCTCGGCCGCGCGCCCCGCTCGCGCTCCCCGCGGCCCGTTGTAGAGCTGTGCGCGCGCCGACTCCGGCAGGCGCGCACAACGCACCTCGGACCTGGACAGGGGGAGCCATGCTGAATGAGTTCAAGACGTTCATCATGCGGGGAACGCCGTCGACCTCGCGGTCGGCGTGATCGTAGGCGCGGCGTTCGGCACCATCATCACCTCACTCGTCAACGACGTCGTGATGCCGCCGATCGGCCGGGTCCTCGGGGGCGTCGACTTCGGCTGACTTCTTCATCAGCCTGTCCGGACAGTCGTATCCGACGCTCGCCGCCGCGAAGGCCGCGGGCGCTCCGACGCTCAACTACGGGGGCGTTCCTCAACGCGGTCATCAACTTCCTGATCGTGGCGTTCGCCGTCTTCCTGCTGGTCCAGCAGGTGAACCGCCTGTTCCGCCGAGCCGGCTGCCGGCTCGCGCCCACCAAGGAATGCTCGTGGTGCGCGTCCGCGATTCCCGAGAAGGCCAAGCGGTGCCCGCACTGCACGTCGAACCTGGCCGCGGCCTGAGCCACCTCGCGAGCGGAGGTACGCGCGCGCGGCGTGACCGTGGGGCTCGTTTCCCACGGCCTGCGCGCACTGAACCACACCGACTTTCGGCGCTTCTTCCTCTCCCAGTTCGCGGCGCAGGTCGGCAGCTGGATGCAGAACCGTCGCGCAGGCGTGGCTGGTCCTTCAGCTCACGAACTCGCCGTTTCGCCTCGGGCTGCTCGCGACGCTCCAGTTCTCGCCCGTGCTGCTCTTCTCCATCGCTCAGCGGCGCCGTCGCCGACCGCCTGCCGAAGCGCCGGCTGCTCATCGCCACCCAGACGACGCTCGCGTGCCAGGGGCTCTTGCTGGCGCTCCTGGTGGCGACCGGGCCACGTGGAGTACTGGCACGTGGCTCCTGCTGGGCTCGCCCTGGGCTTCGCCAACGTCGTCGATCAGCCGGCGCGCCAGTCCTTCCTGATCGAGATGGTCGGCCGGGCCGACGTGTCGAGCGCCGTCGCCCTCAACTCCGCCGGGTTCAACCTCGCCCGGATCGTCGGGCCGGCGATCGCCGGGGTCGTGATCGGGCGTCTCGGCGGTGGCGCCGACGTTCCTCGTCAACGGTCTCGGCTTCACCGGCGTCATCGTCACGCTCCTGAGAATGAAGACGCCGGACCCGCGGCCCGGCCTGGCGCGCACGTCGATCTTCGAGGAGATCGCCGAGGGTGTGCGCTACGCCGCCGGTACACCGCGTCTTCGGCTCGCCCTCGGGCTGGTCTTCGTGGTGAGCCTCTGCGTCTTCAACTTCAGCGTGTACGTGCCGCCCTGGCCAAGAACGTCCTGCGGCTCGGCGCGGAGGGGTTCGGGTTCCTGATGGCGTCGCTCGGCGTCGGCGCGGTGGGGAGTGCCTTGACGGTCGGGGCGCGCGCGGCGCGTTTTCCGTCGGTGCGCTCGATGCTCGTGGCGGCAACCCTGGCGCTCGGCATGCTGGCGGGGCTCGGCTTCACGCGCCGCATCGAGGCTCGCCGTGCCCCTCCTGTTCTTCACCGGCTACTGGGGCATCATGCTGATGGCGAGCCGCAACACGTCGATCCAGCTCCAGGCGCCCGACGCGCTGCGCGGCCGCGTGATGAGCATCTACACGTGGGTGTCCGGCGGGGTCTTCCTGGATCGGCGCCTTCATCGTCGGCTCGATCTCCGAAGGCTGTGGGCGTGCTCGACCGCGTTTCTCTTCAACGGCACGCTTCGGCCTCGCCGCCGTCGGCGCGCTCGTGCCTGTGGTGGCAGTGGCGCCGGCAGTGACGGCGCGGCGCGCTACCGCTTCGATAGCCCTTCGTGCCGAGCGCCGCGGTGATCTCGTCCAGGACGACCGGGTCGTCGATCGTCGCCGGGCACCACCGTACTCGCGGCCGTCGGCGATCTTCTTGATCGTCCCGCGCAGGATCTTGCCCGAGCGCGTCTTGGGCAGGCGCTTGACCACCGATCGCCGGTCTTGAACGCGGCGACCGGGCCGATGCTGCTCGCGCACGCGCTCGCACCAGCTCGCGGACGATGTCGGCCTGCTGCGCAGCGACGCCCGGCCTTGGTGACCACGAACCCGACGGGCACCTCGCCCTTGAGCTCGTCGGCCACGCCGACCACGGCGCACTCGGCCACGTCGGGATGGGCGGCCAGGACCTCTTCCATGCGCGCCGGTCGAGAGCCGATGCCCGGCGACGTTGATGATGTCGTCCACGCGGCTCATGATGTAGACGTAGCCGTCCTCGTCCCGGTAGCCGGCGTCGCCCGTCAGGTAGTAGCCGGGATGCCGCGTGAGGTAGGACTTCTCGTAGCCCGGCGTCGTTGTTCCAGAGCGTCGGGCAGGCAGCCCGGCGGCAGCGGCAGCTTGAGCGCGATCGCAGCCGATCTCGCCCGGCGCGGCACCTCCGGTTGTCCTCGCCGAGCACGCGCACGTCGTAGCCCGGCACCGGCTTCGTCGGCGAGCCGGGCTTCACCGGCAGCATGCCCGAGGCCGACGCAGTTGGCGGCGATGGGCCAGCGCCGTCTCCGTCTGCCACCAGTGGTCGATGACGGGCACGCGCAGCTGCTCCTCCGCCCAGTGCAGCGTGTCGGGATCGCAGCGCTCGCCGGCGAGGAAGAGCGTGCGGAACCGCGAGAGGTCGTACTTGCCCATGTGACGTCCCGTGCGGGTCCTCTTTCTTGATCGCGCGGAAGGCCGTCGGCGCCGTGAACAGGCGCGTTCACGCCGTGCTCGGCGATGAGACGCCAGAACGCGCCGGGATCGGGCGTGCCCACCGGCTTGCCCTCGTAGAGGATCGTGGTGCAGCCCTTGAGCAGCGGCGCGTAGACGATGTACGAGTGGCCCGACCACCCAGCCGATGTCGGAGGCGGCCCAGAACGTCTTCGCCGCGACCCATGCCGTAGACGCGCTCCATGCGACCACTTGAGCGCCACGGCGTGGCCGCCGTTGTCGCGCACGACGCCCTTGGGAATGCCGGTGGTGCCCGAGGTGTAGAGGATGTAGAGCGGGTCGGTCGCGGCGACCGGCGACGCACTCGGCGGGCTGGGCGCCGGCCAGCGCCTCGCCCCAGTCGAGATCGCGCCCGCGCACGAGCGGCGCCGTCTCCTGCGGCCGCTGGAGGATCACGCAGCGCGCGGACCTTGTGCTGCGCCAGCTCGATCGCGCCGATCGAGCAGCGGCTTGTAGGGGATGACGCCGGTTGACCTCGATGCCGCACGAGGCCGAGAGGATCAGCCTGGGCTTGGCGTCGTCGATGCGCTTGGCCAGCTCGCTGGGCGCGAAGCCGCCGAAGACCACGGAGTGGATCGCGCCCGATGCGCGCGCACGCGAGCATCGCGATCACGGCCTCGGGCACCATCGGCATGTAGATGATGACGCGGTCGCCCTTCTCGATGCCCTGGCGCCGCAGCATGCCGGCGCAGCGCGCGACCGCGTCGCGGAGCTCGCGGTAGCGTGTAGCGCGCGCACCGTGCCGGTGACCGGGCTGTCGTGCACGAGCGCGCGCTGCTTGCCGCGCCCGCGGTCCACGTGCAGGTCGAGCGCGTTGTAGCACGTGTTCAGCCTCGCCGCCGGTGAACCAGCGGTAGAAGGGCTTGCGCGGAGTCGTCGAAGCACACGGTCCCAGCGCCGGTCCCAGTGGATGTCCGCCGCGGCCGCGGCCCAGAAGCCCTCAGGGTCCCGCATCGACCGCGCGTATGTCTCGTCGTAAACGCTCTTCGCCATGTGAGGCCTCCCCTGCGATGCCGTCCTCCTGGACGGCTGGGGAACGTTATCACGACCTGCAGGGCCGCTGGAGCGGGGCTCGAGAGCCCTCGGACCGCCGCCGAGACTCCTCTTGACAATCTCGATCGACAATGTGTATTTCCTCACCCGAGAAGAGGGATGACCCCGCTGAGGCCCGGCCGGTCGGATCAACGCGCGCGATGTGCTGGATTGACGCACCCCGGCGATGCCTCGGATGACGTAACCCCTCGGCAAGGCGACACGGGAAGCCAAAGACACCCGGCCGGGAGGACGGGCTGAGAGTCGCACCCGTCCCCGGCCTTTGACGTTTCTGGAGGGACCGATGAGCGAGGCCGTGAAGGAAACGAAGGCGCAGCGGGTCGAGCGGCTCAAGCGGGAGCTGAATCCGTGGGAGGCTCACGCCGAGATCGAGCGCTTCGCCCGCGAGGGCTGGGACTCGATCCCGCCCGAGTGGCTCGGAACGTACTTCCGCTGGTGGGGCATCTACACCCAGGGCGACGGCGTCGGCGCGGTCGGCGGCAAGGGCGGCGAGGGCAAGGCCGTCCGGCACTTCATGGTCCGCATCCGCATTCCCAACGGCGTCATCGCGTCGTCACCAGCTCAGAACGATCGCCGACCTCGCCGGAGTGGCACGGCCGCGGCATCGCCGACATCACCGTGCGTCAGAACTTCCAGCTCCACTGGGTCACCCTCGAGGGCCTGCCCGACGTCTTTCGCGCGCTCTGGCTCCAGGGCGTGACCACCATGGGCTCCTGCGGCGACGTCACCCGCAACGTCACCGGCTGCCCGGTCGCCGGCCTGGACGCCGGACGAGCTGATCGACGCCTCGCCGCTCGTCCTCGAAGCCGACCCGCATGCTGAACGGCAACCCGGCCTTCTACAACTTGCCGCGGAAGTTCAAGGTCTCGATCACCGGCTGCCGGCGCCTGGTGCACGTATCCCGAGATCAACGACATCGGCCTCACCGCCGTCGCGCCATCCGGCCAGCGGCGAGATCGGCTTCACGCGTCAGCGCGTGGGCGGCGGGCTCTCCACCGATCCGCACCTCGGTGTCCGGCTCGACGCCTTCGTGCCGCCGGACCGCGCGCTGGCGGTGGTCCGCGGCGATCGCCGAGATCTTCCGCGAAGTCCGACGTGCTCCGGCAGAACCGCGAGCGCGCGCGCCTGAAGTTCCTGTTCCTGCAGCACGGCTGGACCGCCGCGCGGTTCCTGGAGGCCATCGAGGGCGCCTCGGCATCGCGCTGCGCGCCGGGCGTGCCCGAGGATCCGCCGGACGACGTCGTATCGCGACCACGTCGGGCATCCACCCGCAGCAGGCAGCCGGGCTACGTGCTACGTCGGCGTCGCCGTGCTGCGGGACGGCTCACGCGCCGAGCAGCTGCGGGTGGCCGCCGACCTGGCCGACCGCTACGGCACCGGCGCGCTCCGGACGACCACGCATGCAGAACCTCGTGATCCTCAACGTCGCGACGCGACGGCCGGGCGCCGCTCGTGCGCGAGCTCGAGGCCGCCGGCTTCGTGCTCGACGCGTCGCCGTTCCGGCGCGGCACGGTCGCCTGCACCGGCACCGAGTTCTGCAAGCTCGCGCTCACCGAGACGAAGGGCTTCGCCCGCGGGCTCGTCGAGGAGCTGGAGCAGCGCCTGCCCGGGTTCGAGCAGCATCTCCAGCATCAACGTCACCGGCTGCCCGAACAGCTGCGGGCAGCACTGGATCGCCGACCTCGGCCTCGAGGGCAAGAAGATGAAGGTCGACGGCGCGCTCGTCGACGCCTACTACTTCTGCGTGGGCGGCGCGGTCGGCCGGCATCAGGCGGTGGCGCGGCCCATCGGCCTCCGGTTGCCGGCGACCGCGGTGGCGCCGGCGATCGAGCGCCTGCTGCGCGCTATCCTCGGCGAGCGGCGGCCGGCGAGAGCTTCCGCCAGTTCGCCGCGCGTCACACCGATGACGAGCTGCGCGTGCTCCTCGCCGGCGAGGCTGGTCGAGGCCGTGGTCGCGCGACGTCGCGGCCGAGAGGCCGCCGCACGGAGTCGACGGCTGAGATGGGCTATTTCTCCGTCCTCCTCGACCTGACGAACCGCCATTGCGTGATGGTGGGCGGCGGGCCGATCGCCGAGCGCCGGATCCTCGCGCTCCTGGAGGCCGGCGCGCAGGTGACGGTGGTCAGCCCGCGCGTGACGCCGACGCTCGAGGCGCTGGCGGCCGAGGGCGGATCAGCCTGGAGTCGCGGAACTATGTCGAGGGCGATCTCGCGGGTGTCGACCTCGCCTTCGTGGCCACCGCCACGCGCGAGGTGAACCTGGCGGTAACGCGCGAGGCGCGAGCGCGCGGTATCTGGATCAATGCCGCCGACGATCCGGCCCACTGCACCTTCATCCTCCCGGCAGTCGTGCGGCGCGGTGACCTCACCGTCGCGGTCGCGACGGGCGGCACCAGCCCCGCCCTCTCCCGCGCCGTCCGTGAGGAGCTCGAGACCTACCTCACCGCGGAGTACGCGACCCTCGCCACGCTCGCGGCCGAGGCCCGGCGCGAGCTGCGCGCGGCCGGTCGGTCCGTGACCGCCGAGGCGTGGCGGCGCGCGCTCGGCCCGGAGGTGCGCCGGATCATCGTGGAGCGCGGACGCGACGCGGCCAAGCTTCGGCTGCTCGAGCTTCTGGGGTCGAGGCGTGCGCCCGGTAGGGCGAGGGCCCGGCGACACGGCGCGGAGGCCCGCGCGGCGCCGGAAGGACCGTCGCGCTGGTCGGCGCCGGACCGGGCGATCCCGGGCTCATCACCGTGCGCGGCCTCGAGCTGTTGCGCCGCGCTCACGTCGTCGTCTACGACCGGCTCGTGCATCCGAGCCTCCTCGACGAGGCGCCGCGCGCCGCCGCATCTTCGCCGGCAAGGCCTCCGGCCACCACACCCTGCCGCAGGAGCGGATCAACGCGCTCCTGATCATGCACGCCAGGCGCGGGCGCCGGGTCGTGCGGCTCAAGGGCGGCGATCCGTTCGTCTTCGGACGGGGCGGGGAGGAAGCCGACCGCGCTGGCGCGCGGCCGAATTCCGTTCCAGGTCGTTCCCGGCGTCAGCTCGGCCGTCGCCGTCCCCGGCCTACGCGGGGATCCCGCTCACGCATCGCGGCGTCGCCTCGTCGTTCGCGGTCGTGACCGGCCACGAGAGGCGGGCAAGCGCGAGTCCAGCGTCGACTGGGCGCGGCTGGCGCGGTCCGTCGACACGCTGGTGATCCTGATGGGCCTCAAGAGCCTCCCCGCGTCGCCCGCGAGCTCATCGCCCACGGACGTCCGGCCGCCACGCCCGCGGCGCTCGTGCGCTGGGGCACGACCGAGATCCAGGAGACCGTCGTCCGGCACGCTCGCCGACATCGCCGTCCGGGCGGCGCGCGCGCTCGAGCCGCCCGTCGTGGTCGTCGTCGGCGACGTGGTCGCGCTGCGCGACCGGCTCCAGTGGTTCGACGACAATCACGTGCTCATGGAGATCGCCCAATGAGTGTTCGCCTCTCCGCGCCGATCGGCATCCTCGACGAGCATCCCGAGTGGTCAGCCCGGCTCATCGCCGAGCTCCGAGCATCGCCGGCTGCCGTTCGAGAAGATCGACCACTCGAGCCACGCTTCGACCCGCGCGACCGCGCCGCGCGGTACTCGGTCATCGTCAATCGAACGAGCCCCTCGTCGCATCGGCGGGTCACGGCGGTGTCCTGTTCTATGCCGAGGCGCTGCTCGCGTACTGGGAGGCGCTGGGCATTCCCGTGATCAATCCCCTCCGGGCGTACCGGTTCGAGAAATCCAAGGCGCTGCAGATCGGGCTCTTCGAGCGTCTGGGCGTGAGCTACCCCGGACGGTCGTCGTGAACCATCGCGATCAGGTGCTCAAGGCGAGCGGCGAGCTGCGCTTCCCCTCCTCGTGAAGCCGAACATCGGGGTTCGGGCGCGCTCATCGAGCGGTTCGACTCGCGCGCCGATCTCGAGGCCCGCGCTGGCGACGCTCGACTTCGGCTCCGACGGCACCGCCCTCGTGCAGGAGTTCGTCGAGTCGGAGGGCGGCGCGATCGTGCGTGCGAGGTCCTGGACGATCAGTTATCTCTACGCGATCCGGATCGTCCGTCCCGCGTCCAGCTTCAACCTCTGCCCGGCCGACATCTGCCAGATTCCCGCGCCGTCCCCGAGCGCGGACCTCGGTGTCTGCCCGGTCGAAGCAAAGCCCGGACTCAGCGGTGACCCGCTACGACGCGCCCGGGCGGTCGTCGAGCAGGCGCGGGCCCTCGCGCGCGCGGCGTCGATCGACGTCGGGGAATCGAGTACCTCGTGGGCCGCGCCGACGGCGCCGCGTCTATCTCTACGACGTCAACGCCACGTCCAACTTCGTCGCCGACGCGCCGGCGGGTGCTCGGGTTCGACCTGTTCCCGCTCCTTCGCCGACTACATCGTCCGCGTCGCGACCGCCAGAGCCTAGGCCCGACCGCCCGCCGCCCCGTCGGGACGCCCGGCCCCGGGAGTCCTGGGGTACACTTGCGCCATCCTGTTCGGAGGGCGCTTGCAGCGATTTCGCCACGTTTACCGCACCGAGCTCTCGCCGGTGAGCTTCCTCACGCGCAGCGCGTACGTGTTCCCCGACAAGGTCGCCGTCATCCACGGCGCGCGGCGGTACACGCTACCGGAGTTCGAGGCGCGGGTGAATCGGCTGGCGTCGGCGCTGCGCCTGGCGGGCCTCGCCAAGCAGCGACCGGGTCGCGTTCCTCTGCCCGAACATCCCGCCGATGCTCGAGGCGCACTACGGCGTGCCCGCCGCCGGCGGCGTGCTCGTCGCCATCAACACGCGGCTCAGCTCCGACGAGATCGGCTACATCCTCGACCACTCGGGTGCGCGGTTCCTGTTCGTCGACGCCGAGCTCGAGCCGCTCGTCGAAGCCGCTCGATCTCGGGGTCCAGCGTCGTGCGCGTGGACGACACCGGCGACCCCGGCGATCCGTACGAGGACTTCCTGGCCGCTGGCTCGCCGGCGCCGGTCGAGCGCTGGCTCGAGGACGAGGAGGAGATGCTCGCCATCAACTACACCTCGGGCACGACGGGCCGGCCCGAAGGGCGTCATGTACACGCACCGCGGCGCCTAGCTCAACGCCCTCGGCGAGGTGATCGAGTCGCAGATGAGCTTCGATGCCCGCTATCTCTGGACCCTGCCGATGTTCCATTGCAACGGCTGGTGCTTCACGTGGGGCGTGACGGCGGTGGGCGGCACCCACATCTGCCTGCGCCGCGTCGAGCCCGGGCGCGATCTGGGAGCTGATCGACACCGAGGGCGTCACCCACTACAACGGCGCCCCCACCGTCCAGATCGGCGTCGTCAACGATCCGAAGCGCGCACACGCTCGAGCGGCCGGTGACCGTGTGCGGTCGCGGGCGCGCCGCCCTCGCCGACGCTCCTCGGCCAGCCTCGAGGAGCTCGGCTTCCGGCCCGTGCACGTCTACGGGCTCACCGAGACCTACGGCCCGCACACGGTGTGCGCGTGGCACGAGGAGTGGAATGCGCTGCCGCTCGATGAGCAGGTCGCGGCTGGCCGCCGCGCCAGGGCCAGGGCTACGCGCTCTTCGACCTCGTGCGCGTGGTCGACGAGCGGATGAACGACGTGCCGCGCGACGCCGCGACGCTCGGCGAGGTCGTCATGCGCGGCAACAACGTCGCCATGACGGGCTACTTACGAGCAGCACGGAGGCCACCGCCGAGTCGTTCCGCGGCGGGTGGTTCCACTCCGGCGACATCGGCGGTCGTGGCACCCCGACGGCTACGTCGAGCTCCGCGACCGGAAGAAGGACATCATCATCTCCGGCGGCGAGAACATCTCGACGATCGAGGTCGAGCAGCGCGGTCGCCCGGCATCCGGCGGTGCTCGAGTGCGCCGTGGTCGCGGTGCCGGACGAGAAATGGGGCGAGCGGTCCCGAAGGCGTTCGTCACGCTCAAGCCAGGCCGCGCGGCGACCGACGCCGGAGATCATCGACTTCTGCCGGCAGCACATCGCCCACTTCAAGCGTCCGGCGGCCGTGGAGTTCGGCGATCTGCCGAAGACGTCGACCGGGCAAGGTCCAGAAGTTCGTCCTGCGCGAGAAGGAGTGGAAGGGCCGGGAGAAGCGGATCAACTAGATGCTCCGGCTTGGCAGCACTCGATCGTTCACCGGTGCGCGGTGGGGCCCGGCCGACGCGATCCACGAGACACTCGAGCTCGCCGAGATCTGCGACCGCCTCGGGTATTGCCGCTACTGGCTGGCCGAACACCACGCGACGCCGGGGCTGGCGGGCTCGAGCCCCGAGGTCGCTGATCGGGGCAGGTCGCCGCTCGTACCTCGCGGATCCGGGTGGGCTCGGGCGGCGTCATGCTCCAGCACTACAGCTCGCTCAAGGTCGCCGAGAGCTTCCGCGTCCTCGAAGCGCTCTTCCCCGGGCGCGTCGATCTCGGCGTCGGCCGCGCGCCCGGGAGCGATCAGGTGACGGCGCGTGCCCTTCGCGAGGACGGCAGCCCGGAATATTTCCCCAGCAGGTCGCCGACCTCGTGGGCTTCCTGCACGGACGCGCTGCCGCCCGGCCACCCCTTCGCGCACGTGCTCGCGATGCCGACCGGGCCGACCCGCGCCGGAGAGTCTGGCTCCTCGGCTCGAGCGACCAGAGCGCCGCGCTCGCCGCGCACCTCGGCACCGGCTTCTCGTTCGCGCACTTCATCAACCAGGAGGCGGCGCCGAGGTCACGCGCGCCCTACCGACGGGCGTTTCGGCCGTCGGCGTGGCTCGACGCGCCCCGGTCGATGCGCGGCGGTGTTCGTGGTCTGCGCCGATACGCGAGGCCGAGGCGCGAGCGTCTGGCGAAGAGCCGCGAGCTGTTCATCGTCCGTCTCTACACCGGCCGTCTCGGCCGCTACCCCTCGATCGAGGAGGCCGAGTCGTACCCCTACACGGAGCGTGAGCTCGCCATCCTCCGGCACGCGCAGGGGCGCGCGATCGCCCGGCACTCCCGAGCAGGTGCGCGAGCGGCTCGAGGCGCTCGCGGCGGACTACGAGGCGGACGAGCTGATCATCGTCTCGATCACCTATGACCCGAAGGCGCGGCGCCGGTCCTACGAGCTGATCGCCAGGGTCTTCGGGCTCGAGGAAGCGAGCCCGTGAGCGCGCGCGTCGCCTCGGAATCTGCGCGGCGGCGATCGCCGCTGTCACGCTGCTCGCCGAACTCGGCTTCGTTTTCACCGGGACCGTGACCGCCCAGCGTCCGGTCGACGCGCCCCAGTTCCAGGTCGATCCAGGGTGGCCGAAGCCCCTGCCGCGCGGCTGGTTCATGGGGCAGGCGGCGGGCGTGGCCGTCGACCGTCGCGACCACGATATCGGGTCATCCAGCGCCCGCGCACGATCACCGCGGGCACTCCGGCGCCCCGGTGCTCGTGTTCGACGCCGACGGCAATCTGCTTCGCTCCTGGGGCGGCCCCGGTGCCGGTTACGACTGGCCCCTGACACACGAGCACGGCATCTTCGTCGACCATCAGGACAACGTGTGGATCGCCGGCAGCGAGTCAGAGGACCACCAGGTCTTGAAGTTCGCGCGCGGACGGAAAGCTCCTGCTCCAGATCGGCAAGGCCGGGGTGACCGGGGGCGACGGCGACACGGCGCACCTCGGGACGCCCGGCGAACGTGAGCGTGGACCTGGCCACCAACGAGCTGTTCGTGGCCGACGGCTACAAGAACCATCGCGTGATCGTCTTCGACGCCCAGACCGAGCGCCTACAAGCGTCACTGGGGCGCCAACGGGCGGCCGCCGGGCGAGCGCGGGCGTCAAGCCGTTCGGCAATCCCGGTACACTGCGTGCGGCTCGCGCAGGACGGCCCTGCTCTACGTGTGTGACCGGACGAACAACCGCATCCAGGTCTTCAAGAAGGACGGGACGTTCGTGAAGGAGTTCGTCGTCGCCGGCGCGACGCGCGGCGGCAGCTCGGCCTGGGACGTCGACGTCTCGCCCACGACGGACCGCAGGCCTGGCTCGTATGACGCCGACGGCGGAACGACCACGTGTGACGCTCGTGCGCGACGACGGCCGCGTCGTCGCCAGCTCGGTCGGAACGGCCAGCCCGGGGAGTTCCGCTCGATCCACAACCTCGCGGTCGACTCGAAGGGCAACCTCTACACGACCGAAGTGGGCCGGAGCGGAAGCGCGCGCGAAGGTTCGTCTTCAGGGGCGTCGGTCAAGGGGGTAGCGCGAACATGGAACGCGGCCTCCGCCACCTGGCCCTCAAGACGCGCGATCTCGAGCGCACCGAGCGCTTCTACGTCGACGTCCTCGGCCTCGAGCGCGCGTTTCCGCACGAGGGCATGATCTTCCTCGAGACGCCGGGCGGCCACGACCTGCTGAATTTCGTCGAGACCCGCGGCCGGTTCGATCCGGCCGCCGGCGGCTTCGACCACTTCGGCCTGCGCTTCTCGCGCGCCGAGTGGAGGAAGGGTCTGCGCGCGGGTCGAGGAAGCGCGGGCATCGGTCCACGGCCGCCGCGACGGCAGCGCCATCTACATCGAGGACCCGAACGGCTACACCGGTCGAGCTGTACTGCGACTGAGGGTCGCCCGCGCGGTCGACGAGGGCTCGCCGTGCGACCGCCTCGGACTCATTGCCTACACTTCGATCGCGACTCGCGGTCAGGGGGCATGAATGCCGCTCTATCTCGACGTGCACCACAAGATCGACGGATTGAAGGCCGAGGCGCTCGGGCACGCGCATCAGAAGGACCTCGAGGTCCAGCACAAGTATGGCGTTCACTACCTCCGCTATTGGTACGACGAAGGGACCGGCAAGGTGTTCTGTCTGGTGGAGGCGCCCAGCAAGGAAGCGGCGGCGGCGGTCCATCGCGAGGCCCACGGCCTGGTGGCGGACGAGATCATCGAAGTGAAGGAAGGATCGTAGCCTGTCGTGCCCGCGAGTGCGGACACTCGAACCCACCGGGCGCCAGGTTCTGCAACAACTGCGGAGTCTCGCTCGAGTCGTCGTGTCCGGCGTGCGGTCACAGTAACGCCCCGGCAGCCGGTTCTGCAGCGCGTGCGGCGCGCCGCTGAGGCCGGCGACCGCCACCCTCCGCACGACGCCGCAAGCCTACATCCCCAGCACCTCGCGACGCGAATCCTCGACCTCCGCGCGCGGCGCTGGAAGGCGAAGCGCAAGCACGTCACGGTGCTCTTCGCGGATCTCAAGGGCTCGATGGAGCTCCTGGCCGACCGCGATCCCGAGGAGGCGCGGCGGCTCCTCGATCCGGTCCTCGAGCGCATGATGGAGGCCGTGCACCACTACGAGGGCACCGTCAACCAGGTCATGGGCGACGGGATCATGGCCCTCTTCGGCGCGCCGCTCGCCCACGAGGATCACGCCGTGCGCGCCTGCTATGCGGCCCTGCGCATGCAGGAGCGCGTCGGCCGCTACGCCGACGAGATGCAGCGCACGCACGGCGTTCCCGTCGCAGATCCGCGTCGGCGCTCAACTCGCGGCGAGGTGGTGGTGCGCTCGATCGGCAGCGACCTGCACATGGACTACACCGCGGTCGGCCAGACCACGCACCTCGCCGCCCGGATGGAGCAGATGGCGAAGCCGGGCTCGACGCCTGCCTGACGCCGCAGACGCTGCGGCTCGTCGAGGGCTACGTGCGCGATCGCGATCACTCGGGCCAGTGCCGGTCCGTGGCTCGTCGGAGCCCGTGGAGGTGTTCGAGCTGCTCGCCGCGGCGCCGTGGCGCGACGCGGCTACAGGTGTCGGCCGCCCGTGGACTCACGCGCTTCATCGGCCGCGAGGCCGAGATGGACCAGCTGCGGCGTGGCCCTCGAGCGCGCCCGCGCCGGGCGCGGGCAGGTCGTCGCGGTGGTCGGGGAGCCCGGCGTCGGCAAGTCGCGCCTGGTGCTCGAGCTCGTCCACTCGCATCGGACGGAAGACTGGCTCGTCCTCGAGTCGAGCGCCGTGTCCTACGGCAAGACGGCCTCGCTCTTGCCGCGTCGTCGAGCTGATGAAGACGTACTTCGCCGTCGAGGACCGGGACGACGCGCGCCGGGTCCGCGGAACGCTGTGACCGGCAAGCTTCTGACGCTCGACGAGGCGCTCCGCGCCCGAGCTGCCGCGCGCTTCAGGCGCTCCTCGGCCTGCCGGTGGACGACGCGGCGTGGACGAACCTCGGCGCCGAGCAGCAGCGGCAGCGCGGCCGTCGACGCGGTGAGGCGCGTCCTGCTTCGGGAGAGCCAGACGCAGCCGCCTGCTGCTCGTCTTCGAGGACCTCCAGTGGATCGACGCCGACACGCAGGCCTTCATCGAGAGCCTCGTCGAGAGCCTGCCGTCGTACCGCGCTCCTGCTGCTGGTCAACTACCGGCCGGAGTACCGCCACGGCTGGGGCGGCAAGACCTACTACGGCCAGCTCCGGCTCGATCCGCTCGCGCCCGCCTCGGCCGACGCGCTCGTCGAGGTCCTCCTGGGCGCCGATCCGGAGCTGGCGCCGCTGAGGTCGCTCCTGATCGCGCGGACGCGAGGGCAATCCGTTCTTCCTCGAGGAGAGCGTGCGCGCCCTGGCGGAGACGGGCGTGCTCGCGGGCGAGCGCGCGCGCCTATCGCCTCGTGAAAGCCGTGCAGGTCGTCCAGCTGCCCGCGACCGTGCAGGCCATCCTCGCCGCGCGCATCGACCGCCTGCCGCCTGAGGGAGAAGAGCCTGCTCCAGTCGGCGTCGGTCGTCGGCAAGGACGTGCCGCTTGCGCCCAGCTGCGCGCGATCGCCGGGCTCGCCGAGGACGTGCCTGGCGCGCGGGCTCAGCGCACCTGCAGTCGGCGGAGTTCATCTACGAGGCGCGGCTGTTCCCGAGGTCGAGTTCACCTTCAAGCACGCGCTGACGCACGAGGTGGCCTACGGCGGCCTGCTGCACGAGCGGCAACGCGCGCTGCACGCGCAGGATCGTCGACGCGATCGAGGACCTCTATCCGAACGCGCTGGCCGAGCATCGCGATCGGCTGAGTGCATCACACGCGTTTCGAGGCGGGCTCTGGAGCAAGGCGGTCACCTACCTGCGCGACCTGGGCGAGGTGGCGTCGCGCGAGCAGATCGACGATGTGGATGGGCAGGGACCGGAGAGCCCCGGCCAGCTCTGGTGGATGGGCGAGCCGAGCCGCGCGCTCCGGGCGGCGGGCGAGATCAGTCGATCTTCGGCCTCGTTCGGGAACTTCGGCATGCGGGTCGTGTCGATCTGCCGCCTCGCGCAGGCCAACCACGCCCTCGGCAACTACGGGCGCGCTGTCGAGCTCCTGCGGCAGGTCGTCGCCTCGCTCGACGGCGACCTGGCGCGCGAGTGCTTCGGCATGTCCGCGTTCCGTCGGTCTGGGCGCGCACCTGGCTGGCGTGGTCACTCGCCGAGATGGGCGAGTTCGACGAGGCGGTCGCCGTCGGCGAGAGTCCATGGAGATTGCGACGGCCGGCAATCACGCGTCCAGTCGCTTGCACGCGCTCTTCGGTTACGGCCACCTCTCCGTGATCCAGGGCCGTCCTGACCGGGCCATTCCGGCGCTCGAGCAGGGGCTGGTGCTGGCGCGGCTGGAGAGCATTCCCTTTCTACGTTCCCTTCATCGCGGAACCGCTCAGCGCCGCGTATCTGCTGGCCGGACGCATCGACGCCGCGGTGACCATGCTGGAGCAGGCCATCGAGCGGGCCGCTTCGATGCGGCTTGCCGCCAACCAGGCGCTCCGGCTCACGTGGCTCGGCCAGGCGCTGCTCCTCGCCGGCCGGCGAGACGCGGCCCTGGAGCACGCCCGGCGGGCGTTTCGCATCGCCAACGAGCGTGGAGAACGGGGCCAGCTCGCCTACGTCCAGCGGCTCCTCGCCGCCATCGAGGCCGAGGGCGAAGCCGGACGTCGGGGCGGCGGAGGCGGCGTTCCGCGAAGCCTGCGACCTGGCCGGGAGATCGCTTCGGATGCGCCCGCTCGCCACCCACTGCATTCTGGGCCTGGGCCGGCTGCACCTTCGAGCCGGCAACGCCGGCCTGGCGCGCGAGCACCTGAGTGCCGCCATCACGAGGTTCGCCGCGATGGGTATGGCGATGTGGGTCGAGCGTGCCGCGCGGACCTCGAAGCGACGGGCTCAGCGGCTGCTCAGCTCACGCGGGCGCGTGGACGAAGGGCAGCACGGTGTAGCGGGCTCGCTCGACGGCGATCACCAGGACGACCCGCTGGGCGGGCTTGTCGCGGAACGGAAACGGCCTGCCCGTGTACTTGTGCGAGATCCGATCCATCATCCCGAAGTCGGCGTCGGGCCGCCGCTCGACGACGCGTCCGCGAATCTGAGCCTCCCGGTACGGATTGTCCATCGCGATGACGGAGAGCGCGACCCGCGCGATCGCGCCGGGTGTTCTTCGCCTTGAGCGAGCCCTCGCCGGTGCCCACCAGAATCGTGTCGCACTCGAGGTCCACCCAGACCGGGGCCACCTGCGGCGAGCCGTCGCTCATGAGCGACGCGAGATGGGCGAAGTTCGGGCCCCTGACGAGCGCCTTGATGTCGTCGGAGAGTGTGAGCGCCATGATGTTCTCCTCGCCGGCTGCTCAAAAGGGGCCCATCTCGGCGTCCTACGGCTCGATCGGCGTGTCCGCGCGTCCGCCCCATTCCGTCCACGAGCCGTCGTAGACCGCGACGTCGGCGCGGCCCAGCGCGGCGAGCCGCGAGGGCCAGGACGGACGCGGTGACGCCCGACCCGCACGAGGTGACGATGGGCTTGCCGAGGTCGAGCTCCCGTCCTCTCGAATTGCCGGCGAAGGGACTCGGGCGCTCAGGAGCGTGCCGTCCGCCTGGTAGAGCTGCTCGTACGGCAGGTTCAGGCTCCCGGGAATGTGGCCCTGGCGCAGCCCGCGCGCGGCTCGGGCTCGGTTCCGGCGAAGCGGCCCCGCGAGCGAGCGTCGAGCACCTGCTCGCGCCGCGTCCTGAGGTTGCCGCGCACGCTCAGCCAGATCGCGCACGAGTCGTCGGCGCAGGCGCGCGGTGAAGCGGCGCGGCCGCGGCGCCGGCTCGCCCGAGGCCACCGGACGGCCCTCGGCGCGCCAGCGCGGGAAGCCGCCGTCGAGGACGGCGACCCGGTCGTGGCCGAAGACGCGGAAGGTCCACCAGACCCGGGCGGCGCTGACGACGCCGCGCGCGTCGTGAGACGATCACGCGGTCGCCGTCGCCGATTCCCAGCGCGCCCACGCTGCGCGCGCGAATTCCGCGGCGCGCGGCAGCATGTGCGGGAGCGGCGAGCGTCGGTCGGCGATCGCGTCGATGTCGAAGAAGGCGGCGCCCGGAATGTGCGCCTGCGCGAACTCGGCGCGGGCGTCACGCTCGAGCTGGGGCATGTGCCAGGAGCCGTCGACCACCCGGACGTTGCGCCGGCTCCAGGTTGGCGGCGAGCCAGTCGGTGGTGACGAGCGGCGAGGCGGACGGCGCTTCTGCCGGCGCGCCGTCACGGGCCGGCCCGCCGCGCCGTGCCGGTCCTCGAGGCGGAGCGTCTTGATGTCGTTCAGGATGACCTCGGGGTACAGGTACGACGTGGTGTAGATCTCGCGCACGACCGCGCGCGTGTCGATCAAGAAGACCTTGAGGACATGCGCGAGCGGGCCGGCGGGCCGGCCGTGCGCGTCGAGCTCGACGCGAACGTCCTGACCGAAGCCGTCGAGCAGCGGGACGAGCGTCCGCGGGAGCTCGGTGGTGAGGAAGGCCCACTCCACGCCGTTCGTCGGGCACCTCCGCCGCGTAGTGGCGCATCACCGCCGGAGTGTCCCGGAGCGGATCGAAGCTGAGCGAGACCAGGCGGACGCGCGCGCGCGGAGGTCGGGATCTTCGGACACCCGGTGCCGCACCGTGTGGAAGACCTGCGCGGTCAGGGGACAGCCCCGGGGATCGGCGCAGGACGTGTAGATGAAGCCGAGCAGCGTGATCTTGCCTGCGGTGAAGCGGGCGAGCGGCCGCCGCCGTCCGTCGCGATCGAGCACCGGACCGTCCGGCGCCGGCATGATCGCGTTGCAGCGCGTAGCTTCCCGGCGGCGGCGGCACGAAGTCCATCGTGATCGCGGCCGGCAGGCGGTCGTCAGGTCGTGCGCTGCGCCGCCGGCCCCCGCCACCGCCGCGAGCGCCGCGGCGCGCGAGGACCGTCAGGATGCGCGCGAGCCGCGGCTCAGCGGAGCGCCGCGGTGCGGTCCAGATCCATACGCGGCCTTCATCGCCTTGGAGCCGAGCTTCATGTGGTGCGCCCGGCCGAGCTTCTCCTTGGTGAAGTCCGACCTCGAACGCGGGCGTCGAGGGCCTTGCCGTCCCAGCGGAAGCGCGCGCACGAACTGCTCGTCGTCGGCGCCCGCCCTTGTCCCAGTTGGCCAGCAGCGACGAGGCGATGTAGACACGCGTGCCGTCCCAGCTCTGCGAGATCATGTTGACCTGCTTGCCGGTGACCCGCTCGTAGGTCTGGCTTGCGGCTGCTCGGGATTCGATCAGGTCGAAGTAGCGCGTCTTGCCGTCCATGAACGGTGTTGACCCAGAGCCCGGTGCCGTCGCGTGTTGATGCTGATGTCCACCGGCAGCGGGATCTTCGTCGGGTCGCCGATGGTCCCGACCTCCTTGGCCTGCCACTCGCCGGCGGCGTCGGGCTTGATGAGCCAGAGCTTCGACGTGAGCGCGGTGGCGGCGATCGCCCAGTTGTCGCCGTCCTTGAGCGACCACCGGATCTCGAGCGGCGCGCCCGGCACGGCTCAGCACCTTCTTCGGCTTCATGGCCTTGAGGTCCCAGACCGCCATCGTGTTGCCGAAGTGCTTCATCGCCTCGGCATCTTTCACCAGCTCGCCGAGCGACCGCATGTAGTTCTTCTTGCCGGTGAAGCTCGAGGTCAGCATGACGTTCTTCTGCGGATTGATCGCGATGTCGTAGCCGTAGCCGTCGCCGCCGTCGGTGGTCGGCATCGGATAGGTCGCGACCAGCGCGCCCTTGTTGCTGTAGAGCGCCATGCCGGTGACGCCGCCGCTCGTCCTTGGTGTTGGACAGGCCCTGCGACGAGCATCCGGCCGGGCATGGCGTAGAACGTGTGCGGACCGACGTACCCGGTCTTCGTCGCCAGTGTCGGACGATGGTCTGCACGAGCTTGGGCCGCGCCGGGTCGGTGCCGACGTCGTAACATCGAAGATGTGGCTGTCGTCGAGGCCGCCGGCCCAGAGGAAGCGCCGGTCGTCGGTGAAGCCCATGTGATGCGCCTCGCCGCGGCTCGCCGACCGACACCTTGTGGATGACCTTGCCGTAGCGGCTCGAGGCCGGGTTCACGTCGATGGTGACGAGCTTGTCCATGCCGTCGCCCATGCCCTTGACGCCGAGGGCCCAGACGTAGAGATAGTCCTCCTGGCCCTTGATCAGGTTGCCCATGTAGGGCGAGTTGCACGTCTCGTCTGCGCCGCCCGGCGCGGCCACGGCGAGAAGCGACAGACCGATGAACGCTGCGAGAAGCTTCCCGCGAATCCATTTGGCCGAACATGCATACCCTCCTGGTGGCCTTCGGTCTTTCGGTGATGTTCCTCGGTGAAGCGGCTCTTCGTCACTCGCGACTGATCCGGGCGCCGAGGCTTCGCAGGCGCTCGTCGACGCGCTCGTAGCCGCGGTCGACCTGCTGGACGTTGCGGATGACCGAGCGGCCGTGCGCCGCGAGCGCCGCGGCGATCAGGGCCATCCCGGCGCGGATGTCCGGGGAGACGATGGTGGCGCCGTGCAGGCGGCTCGGGCCGATCACCAGCGCCCGATGGGGATCGCTGAGCAGGATGCGCGCTCCCATCGCGATCAGGCTGTCGACGAAGAACAGGCGGCTCTCGAAGAGCTTCTCGTGGATGAGCACGGTCCCGTCGCACTGGGTGGCGAGGACCAGGGCGAGCGGCGTGAGGTCGGCCGGAAAGCCCGGCCACGGAGCGTCGTCGACCTTCGGGATGGCGCCGTCGATGTCGGCGACGATCGCCCGCTTCTGCGCCGCGGGTACCCGGAGCACGGTGCCCTCGATCAGGGTCTCGACGCCGAGCCGCTCGAACACCAGCCGGATCATCCGCAGGTGATCGGGCGCCACATCGCGGACGCGCAGCTCGCCGCCGGTCATGGCGGCGACCGCGACGAACGATCCGACCTCGATGTGGTCCGGACCGACGCGATGCCTCGCCGCGTGGAGCTCGCGGACGCCGTCGATCTCGAGGACGTTGCTGCCGATCCCCGCGATCCGAGCGCCCATCGCGTTCAGCGCGTGGCAGAGCCCCTGGACGTGCGGCTCCGAGGCCGCGTTGAGCAATCGCGTGCGCCCCTCGGCTGTCGCGGCCGCCATCACGGCGGTCTCGGTGCCGGTGACGCTCGCCTCGTCCAGGAACACCTCGGCGCCCCGGAAGCGGCCGCGGAGCTCCAGGTGATAGTAGGCGTCGTCGAGGGTGATTCGCGCGCCGAGCTGGCGGAGCGCGAGCAGGTGAGTGTCGAGCCGGCGGCGGCCGATCTTGTCGCCACCGGGCCGGGGCAGCATGGCGAGCCCCGTCCGCGCGAGCAGCGGCGCGGCGAGCAGGAACGACGCCCGGATCTCCGAGGCCAGCGCGGCGTCGGGCCGCGACTCGCGGAGTCCCCGGCATCGAGGGTGACCGTATGCTCCCCGACCAATCGACGGTGACCCCGAGGGCGCGGACGAGCTCGATCAGCGTGTTGACGTCGCGGATGCGGGGCACGTTCTCGATGCCGACGCTCCCGGACGCGAGAGCGCCGCCGCCAGCAGCGGCAGCGCCTCGTTCTTGTTGCCGCTCGGGGTGACGTCCCCGCCGACGGGATGTCCGCCCTCGATCACGAAGCGGTCGCCGGCCGGGGAGCTCATGGACGGCATCGATCTAGACTCACCGCACGGCCGATCCCGAGCGTCACGCCGCCGTCGGGCGGCAACGGAAAGGACGTGGGATACGCCTTCAGCTCGACGATCTTCATCGCGTCATCTCAAGGGGCGGGAAGCCACGAGAAGTCTACGCCAACGCGGTCGGCGCTGGCCAGCCGATGTCAGTCAGTCTCATGGGCTGCTGACATTTCCGTCACCTCCCGGCTGGAAGCCCGGAATTGCCGCGATCACGGCAATTCCGCCCTGCGGTAAGGAGTGAGCCAGTTTCGCCCTCTCTGCATCACCCTGAAATTGCACGCTCCGTCGCCGCGGCCTGCCGGGATACCGACGGCCCGGCCGGCGGTTTAAATTTTGCATGGGTAAGGGGCGAGTCTAATATGAGAAAGGATTGGCGATGCAGATTCTCGCCATAGGCCGGTGACGGACGACCTCCCGGACACCCCATGTGTCGCCCGCGCCTACTGTCCCGGTTGTGAGCCTGACGCCGACCCGAGCCAGGAGATCCTCGACGTGCGCTGGTGCGAATCCCACTCGCCGGCTCGCGATGGAGCCGACGACGAAGTGGTGACCGCATCCGCGTACCTGTCGGGGAGCGCCGAGGCGGGCGGCGACGACAACCGGCGCTGGTGCGACATCCTCCACGGCCGCCGCTGAGCGGCGGGCTCAACCTCGCGAGCGCAGTCAGCTCGTCGAGCGAGCGGATGATTCGGTGAGGCTGTACCGCGCTGTTCGGCGGTAGGCCCCGACCTCCGCGGTCCACCCACACGCCCCTGAGCCCGAGCTGCTGCGGCGCGCCCACGTCCCACTCGAGGTGATCGCCGACCATCCACGCGTCTGGTCGGCGCCACGCCGAGCGCCTCGAGCGCGTGTCGATACACGGCCGTCTCGGGCTTGCCCACGCCGAACTCGCTCCCTCGATCAGGATCGCGTCGAAGTAGCTCGCGAGCCGGTGACGCTCGATCTTGTCGCGCTGCTGCGTGGCGTCGCCGTTCGTGACGAGCGCCATCGGCACGGCGCGCCGCCGGGTAGATCGGTGAGGCAGCCGAGCGCCTCCGGAAAGAGCGTCATCGCCTCCCGTCGCCGGACGGCGTAGTCGCGCGCCACCGCCTCGGCCAGGCCGGGCGCGCTCCGGCCGAGGCGCTCCAGCGCGAATTCCACGATGTGCTGCCAGGCGCCGACCATGTTCAGGCGCTCCAGCCGCTGGCGCTCCGGTCGTCCCAGAACCATCGCCGCGTCTCGGCGATCGCCGCCACCAGCACGGCGGGATCGATCCCGCTCGTCGGACAGCTCGCCGCGCACGCCTCGACCCAGCTCCGGTCCGCGCCGCCAGAGTAGTCGAGCAGCGTGTCGTCGAGATCGACGAGCAGCGCCTTCATGCTCGGCGCTCGCGGGGCGTCAGCTCGACCACGAGGCCGTCGCCCCAGCCGTACTTCTTCTCGGAGAGCCCCTTCACCGCGCGCGCCAGCTCGGGCTCGGCCCGCGCGTCGATCACCCGCCCTTGGCCGGGAACGTGCGTTTGCCCGAGTCGCACGGTGACGCGCGAAGCGCGCGGAGAGTTCTGACCCACCGGGCGCGCTCGCGATGCTCGGCGATCAGATAGAGCCGGCCCCTCACGGCGCGTGAACCAGATTTCGATCTCGCGCGGCCGGCCCGGTGCGCCGGCCCGTCGTCGTCAGGTAGAGATACTGGGCCTCGCGGGGCCGGGCGGCCTTAGCGGCGGGCATCGGCGCGCGCGACCACACCCAGCACCGTCTCGACCGCGCGGAAGCATGAGCGGGAAATCCATGCTGGCTGCTCCAGCCCCGAGCCGGCGACCATCGACGGGAGAAGCGGAAGTGGAATGAACGCCGACCGCCGGCGGGTGCCCGAGGTCCCGCACGGCGTGGAAGCGTCCAGTAGAGCGTCTGGTTGCAGAGATAGGTCCCGGCGGTGTTGGAGGTGTACCGCGGGGATGCCCTCATCGACGAGCGCCTTCCAGCATCGCGCCGAGCTGGCAGGGTCGAGAAATACGCGGTCGGTCCTCCGGGAACGCACGGCTCGCCGCTTGCCCGGTAGCCCGCGTTGTCCGGCAGCTCGTAGTCCATGACGTTCACCGCGACCGCGCTCGAGCGCGACGCGCGCCCGCCCCGCAGCGAGCCCGAGGTGCATGACCGCCGTCGGCCGTGTCTCCGGCGAGCGCCGCGGTGATTCGCCGGGCGGCATCGGCGTGTGCACGGGCAGCACCAGGCCGGCGACGCCGAAGTCACCCACCCGGCGTCCGTCGACGGCCTTGGCGAGCCCCTCGGTGGGGTTCGCGGTGTGAGTCCCGGAACGGCTCGAATCCGGTCACGAGAATCACGCGCTCCCTGCGGCAACGACGGCTCCCTTCGGTCCTGGTCTCGAGCGTGCTCCAGAGGCTCAGCCTGCCACATCAGGCGATTTCAGCCACGCTGCACGAGGTGGGACAGCCGCGGGAGCGTGACCACGACCGCTCCGGCGATCACGGTCAGCACCGAGCCGCACGGCAGGGTATAGGCACCGGTGGCGTCGAGCAGCACGCCGAAGATCGGTGGGCCGATGAGCGTGCCGCTCCACGAGCAGCGCGGTCGCGGCGCCGGTCAGAGGGCCGGCGTAGCGCGGCCCGCCGATCTCGGCGACGAGCGCGAAGTAGAGCCCTGACCCACCCGAACGCTCCGGCTCCGGCGACGAGGGCGAGCGGGACCAGCAGCCAGAGTGGCAGCAGCGGCGCCGAGGGCGAGCGCGGCGTACGCGACGCCGCCGATGGCCGCGCTGGCCACGACGCCCGGCCGGCGGCGGCCTCCGAAGGAGCGGTCGGACGTCACGCCCCACGCCACGCTGGCTGAGCGTGCTGCCCACCCGGGCGAGCGCGAGAAACTGCGCCGCCGTCACCGCCGAAACGGCGAAGGTCTCCTTGGTGTAGAGCACGAGGTACGCGAGGAGCGAGGACTGGGCGATCGACAGCGCTGAGCCCGCAGCCGAACACGACGAGGATCGGCGCGGCGCCGGAGGAACGTGCCGAGCTCGGCGAGCCTCGGCTCGGTCCGCCGCCTGTGCGGACGACGGCGACCGGGTGAGGGCGCGTAGAGGATCGAGACGAGCACGGCCGAGACGAGCGACAGGAAGCCCGCCAGGGCGAGCGCGTTCCGCCAGCTCCAGGCCAACGCGATGGGCGGCAGCGCGAGCGCCGCCGCCAGACCGCCGAGCGTGAGCCCGGTCTGCTTGATGCCCATCGCCATGCCGCGCTCGCGCGGGGAAACCACTCCACGACCGCCTTGCCGGTCGCGGGATTCAGCACGCTGAAGCCGAAGCCGCCGAGGACCAGGAGCGTGAGGAGCTTGACGAAGCTCGCGCTCGAGGCCGCGAGCGCGATCATGGCGCCGACGATGAGCTGACCGAGCCCGAGCGCGAGGCGGACCCCCGAGGCGGTCGGTCAGCCATCCGGCCGGCAGCGCCATCAGCACGCCGCCCAGGTACACCGCGGGCAGGCAGAGCCCGACCTGCACGCGGGACAGACCGAGCGACTCGAGCAGAAACGGCGTGAGCGGGTGACCGCCAGGGCGGTCAGGGCGCCGAGGGCGTGGGCCACCGTCACCAGGGCGAGGATCGGCCAGCGCGACGTCACGACGAGGGGATTGTCCCCCCTGTTAGACGCGCGCGGACCATTCTCCAGCCGTGGTCATCGCCCAGGTCACCGACATGCACATCCGACCCGAGGGCGTGCTCGACCTCGAGGACGACCACCCGTTGATGTTCGCCATGGAGCCGCCGGCGTGCCAGCCTCCACATCTGGCGCCCGGGCACGGGCCTCGTCAGCCATACGAGCGACATCGGCGAGTACGACGGGCCCTACCAAGCTTCTCCGACGGCGTGAAGGTGGTGCGGTAAGCCGCCCTCAGCCGCCCTGCCGCAGGAGTGACTCGGCCGCTTCCATGAGCGTCTCCGAGAGGGTGGGGTGGGCGTGGATCGTCGCCGCGAGATCTTCGACGGTGAGCGCCGCCTCGACGGCGAGCGCACCCTCGGCGATGAGCTCGCCGGCGCCCGGCCCTACGATCCCGACGCCGAGGACGCGGCCCGAGTCGGGATCGGCGATGAGCTTCGTCAGGCCGTCGGTGCGTCCGAGCGTCAGGGGCGCGGCCGGCCGCCGCCCATTCCCGCTTGGCGACCCTGACCGAGCGTCCGGCGCGGGCCGCCTCGAATTCCGTCAGCCCGCACCAGGCGACCTCGGGGTCGGTGAACACGACCGCGGGGACGACCACGTTGTCGAAGGCCGAAGGCCGACCCGCGATGACTTCCGCGGCCACCTTGCCCTGGCGCATCGCCCGGTGGGCGAGCATGGGCTCGCCGGTGACGTCGCCGACCGCGTAAATCGCCCGGTCGGACGTACGGCAGCGGTCGTCGACGGTGATGAAGCTGCGCGCGTCCGGGTTCACCCGCGTGTTCTCCAGGCCGAGGCCGGCCGACGCAGGCCGCCGGCCCACCGCCACGAGCACACGGTCGAAGACGCCGTCGTCACCGTCGAAGCGCGCCTCGATCGCCGAGCCCTTCTCGGTGAGCGACGTCACCTTCGTGCCCAGGCGGATCTTGTTGAAGAGCTTTTCGCAGCGCCGGGCCAGCGGCTGGACGAGCGCCCGGTCGACGCCCGGCAGCAAGCCGTCGGTCATCTCGACGACGGTCACCGCGCTGCCGAGCGCCGCGTAGACCTGCCCCAGCTCGAGGCCGATGTAGCCGCCGCCGATCACGAGGAGCCGCTCCGGAATGTCGGCCAGCTCGAGCGCGGCCGTCGAGTCCATGACGCGCTCGCTCGGGAGCGCGAGACCGGGAAGGCCCGCCGGCACGGATCCGGTCGCGATGACCGCGTGCTTGAACCGCACCTTCTGCGGCGCCTCGCCTTCCACGCGCAGCTCGCGCGAGCTCTCGAAGACGGCGCGGCCGCCGATGACCTCGACGCCCCGGGTCTTGGCGACCGCGGCGAGCCGCGCGCGAGCCGACCCACGACGCGCTCGGCTTTCCACTTGCGCAGGGGGTCGAGCGCGACGCGCGGCTCGCCGAAGTCGACGCCGAGATCGCGGGCGCGCTCGGCGTCCCCGATGAGCGCCGCGACGTGCAGCAGCGCCTTCGACGGGATGCAGCCCTCCCAGAGGCACGCGCCGCCGAGACGCGTGCCGGCGTCCACGACCACGGTCTCGAGCCCCAGCTCGGCACAGCGGAACGCGGCGGAATAGCCGCCGGGCCCGCCGCCCACCACGGCGACGTCCACCTCGACGACGAGGTCGCCCATGACCATGCTTGATTACTCCTTCGTGTGCGACTCGACCGTGTGCTACTCGACAACGCCGCGGACGGCCCAGGCGCGGGCGATCAGACGGATACTGCCGTCGATCTCGATCGGAAGCATCGACCGGATGCGCTCCCGGAGCGCGGCGCGGCGCTCCTCGAGAGCGACATGCGGTAGCCGGGCGCCGGCGCCTGACCGCCGAGGAACGGCGACCAGTAGTCGTCGAAATCCTTGAAGACGGTCGGCACGTCGATGGCGAGCACGCGGACGTCCCGGAGCCCAGCGCCCTCGAAGAGCGCCACGAGCGGCGCCGCCCGGGTGACGGGAAACCGCCGGCCCTCGTCGAGCTCGAGCGCGGCCGGATCGAGCGCGACGGCCGCGTCCCAGAACCGGCGCATGAGCTGCATCTCGCCCGCGTAGTCCCAGACGTACACCGCCACCGTGCCGCCGGCCGCGACCGCGCGCTTCATCTCGGCGACCATGCGCGCGTGGTCCGGCACGAAGTTCAGCACCAGCCCGACACCGCCGCGTCGTGCTCGCCGTCCTTGCCGGGGAGCGCCTGCGCGTCGCCGATCCTGAAGGTGACGCGCGGGTCGGTCACGCGCGCGCGGGCATACGCGAGATATTCCTCGGACCGGTCGATGCCGACGACCGCGCTCGGCGAGCACCGCGCCGACGATGGTCTCCGGTGAGGGCGCCGGTGCCGCAGCCGACGTCGAGCCAGCGCAGGTCGTCGGCCAACCCGAGCCAGCCGACGAATTCGCGCGCGACGAGCCGGCTCCAGCGCCCGACGTAGGGCTCGTAGGCGTCGCCGCTCGACCAGGTGTCTCTGCGCGCGCCCGTCATGGCCGGCTCATCCTCACCACTCGAGCAGGAGCTGCTCGGGACGCTCGAGTCGCCGAACGATTGCCGCCGCGAACCGGGCGCCGTCGGCGCCATCCGCGACGCGGTGGTCGAACGTGAGCGAGATCGGCAGCGAGCGTGCGCGGCACGATCCGGCCGTCCTGCACGACCGGCCTCCTCACGCGCGCGCGAGACGCCGAGGATGGCCACCTCGGGGTAGTTGATGATCGGGATCGCGCCGGTTCCGCCGAGCGCGCCGAGGTTGGTGATGGTGAAGGTCCCGCCGCGCAGGTCCTCGAGCGTGGCCTTGCCCTCGCGAACGCGCTGGGCGAGCGCCGCCAGCTCGCGCTGCAGCTCGACGAGGGGCTTCTTGTCGACGTCGCGGGATGACCGGGACGATCAGGCCGCGCTCGGTCGCGACCGCCACGCCGAGGTGGCAGTAGCGCTTGACGATCAGCTCGCCCGCCGCCGCGTCGAGACTGGCGTTGAACGTCGGGTGCTCCCGGAGCGCGAGCGCGGCCGCCTTCAGGAGAAAGCTCGTCGAGCGTCAGGGCGAGGCCGCGCTCGCGCGCCGCCTCGGCGTTGCGGCGGACGATCGCGTCGAGCTCGGTCACGTCGGCACGGTCGAAGTGCGTCACGTGGGGATGACGGTGGCGGAGAGCGTCATGCGCTCGGCGATGGTGCGCCGCAGGTGCGACAGGGGCTGTCGCTCCACCGGCCCCCACTGCTCGAACCTCGGCAGCGCCGGCTCCGCACTGATCGTCTTGAGCGGCTTCGCAACGGCAGCGTGCTCCGCGGCCGGCTCCGGCGCCGTCCGGGCGCTCGCGCTGCCCGCCGCTGGCCGCCCGCACATCGTCGTCGGTCACGCGCCCGCCCGGCCCGGTCGCCCTCACGCTCGCCAGATCGACCCCCAGCTCTCGAGCCAACCGCCGAGTAGCCGGAGTCGCCGGCACCGGGCCCACCCGAGCCGCCGTACCGCCGCCGCTCCCGCCACCCGAGCCAGCCGAGTCGACGCCTGCGTCCTCCGCTCACGGCCGCAAGTCGCGCCTACGCTCGCGTCAGAACCCGGGGCCGATCCGACATTCGCGCCGCGGGAGCCCGTCACCGTTCCCGACGCGAGTCCAGCGTCCGGCCAGCCGCACGGAGTGGAGGCGGCTGGGCCGGCGCGCGTCGGGTCGCCGCGGATGCCGACGGGCCGGAGGGCGGGGAGCCTGCCGAAACCTGTCGTCGTTCTCAGGTTTCGGCAGGGCCCCCGCCCCCCGACCCGGAGCCGACGACCCCAGCGGAGGCATCCTCGAACGTAACCAGCACGTGACCAACCTTCACGGTCTGCCCAGGCTGAACGTGAATACCGGCCACGCGTCCGGAGAAGGGGGAAGGAATCTCGACGGTAGCCTTGTCGGTCTCGACCTCGAGTAGAGGCGCGTCCTCGGCGATCGACGTCGCCCTCGCGGACGAGAACCTTGACGATCTCGGCTCTCGGTCAGGCCCTCACCCAGGTCGGGCAGCGCGAACGGCCGGGGCATGCCTCAGAACGCGAGGGTGTCGCGCGCGGCGGCGACGACGCGCGACACATCGGGAACGTTCGCCTTCTCGCGGGCGAAGCCCACGAACGGCACGTCGTAGGCGGTCACCCGGCGGATCGGCGCCTCGAGCGAGAGGAACGCGCCGTCCATGATCGAGGCCGCGATCTCGGCGCCCGGTCCGAAGCTCCGTGGCGCCTCGTGGACGACGACCGCGCGGCCGGTCTGCTTGACCGAACTCACCAGCGTCTCCCGATCGAGCGGCGAGATGGTGAGCAGGTCGATCACCGTGGCCTCGACGCCGTCTTCTTCCTTGGAGGACGTCGGCGGCCTCGAGGGCGACGCGGACCATGGCGCCGTACGCGATCAGCGTGAGCGCGCTGCCCTCGCGCACGACCTGCGCGCGGCCGAGCGGCAGGGTCTCGCTCTCCTCCGGGACCTCTTCCTTGGCGGCGTGATAGAGCGCCTTCGCCTCGAAGAAGATGACCGGGTCGGGATCGCGGATGGCGGCGGCGAGCAAAGCGCGGGCGTTGCGCGGGCCCGAAGGGATGACCATCTTCAGCCCGGGAATGTGGGCGTAGAACTGCTCCTCGGATTCGGAGTGGTGCTCGAGCGCGCGCACGCCGCCCCCGTAGGGCATGCGGATCACCATCGGGACGTGGAAGCGCCCCTGTGTGCGGCGCGGTAGCGCGCGCAGTGGTTCTCGATCTGATGGAAGCACTGGAAGGCGAAGCCGGAGAACTGGATCTCGCAGACGGGCTTGAGACCGTAGAGGGCCATGCCGACCGCGGTGCCGATGATGGCCGCCTCGGCCAGCGGGCTATCGATGACGCGCTGCGAGCCGAACTTCCGCTGCAGGTCGTCGGTCACCCGGAAGACGCCGCCGTCGACGCCGACGTCCTCGCCCAGGACGAGCACGTCGCCGTCGCGCTCCATTTCCTGGAAGAGCGCGAGGTTGAGGGCCTTGACCATGTTCAGCTTGGCCATGGCGTCAGCGCCTCGTCAGCCGCTGGCCCCGCATCGGCGTGGCGCGCGGGGGCAATGGGGTCGGCTCGCCGACGCGCGGCGGGCCTGCCGCCTCGCGCTCGGCCATCTCCGCCCGCTGGGCCTCGAGGTCCGGCGGGAGCTCCGCGTACGCGTGATCGAACATCGTGAGCGGATCGGGCGTGGGCGTCGCCTCGAAGCGCTGCACGGCCGCGGCGATCTCCTCGTCGACGCGCGACTCGATGTCGCTCTCGAGAAGGTTCCGCTTCTCCAGATAGGCGCGGAAGCGGGTCAGCGGATCCTTCTTCTCCCACATCGTGACTTCTTCTTCGCTCCGGTACTTGGACGGGTCATCGGCGGTGGTGTGGACGCCGAGACGGTACGTCACGCACTCGATCAGCGTGGGCCCGTCGCCCGCGCGCGCCCGATCGACGGCTTCGCGCGCCGCGGCGTAGACGGCGAGGACGTCGTTGCCGTCCACCTGGATGCCGGGCAAACCGTAGGCGAGCGCCTTCTGGGCGATCGTGCGCGAGTGCGTCTGCTTCTTCAGCGGCACCGAGATCGCCCACTGGTTGTTCTGGCAAACGAAGACGACCGGCACGTGCCAGACCCCGGCGAAGTTCATCGCCTCGTGGAAGTCGCCCTCGGACGTTGCGCCGTCGCCGAAGTACGCCATGACGACCACGTCGTCACCGCGGTACTGGGCGGCGTAGGCGAGGCCCACCGCGTGAGGCAGCTGCGTCGCGACCGGGATCGTGATCGGCAGGTCGTGCTGGTCGTCCGCGGGCCGCCCGCCCTCGACGTGGCCGGCGAAGAAGAACAGGAGCTTTCGATCGGCCACCCGCGCCAGATCATCGCCGCCGTCTCCCGGAACGACGGCACCATCCAGTCGGCCGGCCGGAGGGTGAACGCGGTCCCCATCTGCGAGGCTTCCTGGCCCTTGATGGGCGCGAAGGTCCCGATGCGCCCCTGACGCTGGAGCCGCACCATGCGCTCGTCGAGGCGCCGGCCCAGCACCATCGCGCGATAGAGCGACTTCAGCTCGTCCGCGGACAGCTTGGGCTCGAGGGCAGTGTCGAGGGTGCCTTCGCTGTCGAGGACCGACAGGTGTTCGACCTGGAATCGCGGGCTCGAGGGCAATTCTGGGCATTGGCGGCCCAGATCCATTCTAACCCTCAGATCCCGGAGAGCTACCTCTTTGCGGCCTGGGCTTTCTTCGCCGGCGCCGCCGGGGCGGGCTCGGTCCGCTTCGCCTTCGCCAGGGCTTCTTCTCCCGAGGCGACCCGCTTGGCGAGGCTCTCCCTGAGCGCCTCCATCAGGTCGATGACCTGGGCGCGCTGAACCTGGGGTCCGACCGCGCGTGACTTCCTTGCCTTCGACCTTCTGGTTGACGAGGTCGAGGACGCGGTGGCGGTATTCGTCCTGGAATCGCTCCGGCTGGAACTCGTCGCTGGCGAGGCCGTCGATGAGCTGCAGCGCCAGGTCGAGCTCGCCCGGCTTGATCTTCGCCGACTGGCCGCGGTCGATCTCGCCGGAAGTCCCGCACCTCGTCGGCGAAGTACATCGTGTGGAGCATGAGTCCGCCGCGCGCCGGCCGGATGAGGACGAGGCTCTCCTTGCCGCGCATGACGAAGGTGGCCAGGGCGACCCGCTTGCCCTTTTCCATGGCGTCGGCGAGGAGCCGGTACGCCTTGTCGCCGCCCTTGTCGGGTCCGAGGTAATAGGTCTTCTCGAAGAAGATCGGATCGACCGACTGGAGCGGCACGAACTCCGCGATGTCGATCACCTTCGACGCCTCGCCCTCGAGCGCCTTCAGCTCGTCGTCGGTCACGCGGACGTACTGGTCCTTCGCGAACTCGTAGCCGCGAACGAGCGACGCGCGATCGACGACCTCGTTGCACGTCGGGCAGAAGGTCTGCTGCTTGATCCGCGAGCCACACTTGGCGTGGAGGAGGTTGAAGGACACGTTCGCCGAGGACGCGGCGGTGTAGAGCCGGACGGGAATGGAGACCAGCCCGAACGAGATCGTCCCCGAGCCCAGAGAATGTGGCGGCATGATTTGCACGATAGCACGTTGCTCCCTATGATGCGCGCAGGCATGGACTCACCCACGGATAGCGTTTCCGCGCCGGTCACGCGCCAACATGTCGGGGTTCTGACCACACTATCGGCGCTGATCCTCGTCGCGTTCGTCGCCGTCATGGCGTGGCTGCAGTACAGCGGATCGCGGATGGAGGCGGTCGACGAGCCCGAGCGGGCGCTCGCGCTGGTCGTCGGGCGGACGATGGATCTCGACGGCGCGATCGCGAGCGCGTCGGGGTGGGAGCGTCTCTTCTATCGACTGACGTCGAGCGATCCCGCCGAGGATCTCGCGGAGGCGATCCGCTGGTACGAGGAGCTCGCCGACGCGTCGGTCGATCCGACGGTGGATTTCCATCTGGCGATCCTCGAGGGCGAGGCCGGGCGCCTGGACCGCGTGCGGCGTCGAGCCGCCGAGTGGGCCCTGCGCCCCGATCCGCTCCCCGCGTTCGGGCGTGTCGTCGTCGCGGCCTATCTCGGCGACGAGGGCGAAGCGATGGACGGCACGGTCGTCGCCGAGACGCTCGAGCAGGGCCTGGAGCCCGGCTGGTTTCGGGATCGGATCGCCGGGCGCCTGGCGGCGCGCGCCGGCGATAGCGAAGCCCTCGCCACGATCGCGGCGACTCAGGGCGCGCGGTCGGCACGCCTTCTGGCGCGGATGCGCGGCTTGAGCGCGCTCGAGGTGACGCTGCTCGCCGCCGCCGTGGTCGTCTTGCTCGGGCCTCGAGGCGGCGCCGCCTGTTCGCGCGCGTGGGCGCGGTGATCCTGCCGCCGCCATGGCGCGGGCGCCAGGGCGTGGTGGTCCTGGTTCGCGGCGGAGCGCTGGGGGTGATCGCGCTCGGCGCCGTCTACCTGTATGCCGCCCTCGGATCCGAGCATTCGCAGCCGTTCAGCCGGGTCATGCTCGGCCTCGTGACGAACCTCGCCTTCGTGCCGGTGCTGGTCCTGGCCAACCGCTGTCTGGTGCGGCCGGCGGGGACGAGCTTCCGCGAGAGCTTCGGGCTGGTGCCCGTCGCCGGCGGGATCCGAAGCCTCCCGTTCGTGCTGCTGGCGCTCCTCGGTGTCGGCCAGCTCGGCGAGGGGGTGATGGACTTCGCCGGCCGATGGCTCGGCCTGTCCTCGCACTGGGCCGAATGGTTCGATCCCGACCTCGCCTGGGGCCCGCGGATCGACGTCGGCGCCACCATCCTCGACACGGTCGTCCTCACACCGGTGTTCGAGGAGATCGTCTTCCGCGGGATTCTGTTCGCGACCCTGCGCCGGCGATTCGGAACGGGGTTGGCCGCGGGGCTGAGCGCGGCGATCTTCGCGATTGCCCACGGCTACGGCGTCCTCGGCTTCGCCGCGGTCTTCTGGAGCGGGCTCCTGTGGGCGTTTGCGTACGAGCGCACCGGCAGCCTGCTGCCGTCGATCGCCGCGCACGCGGCCGACAACCTCATGGCCGCGCTCGGCGTGATCCTGGTGCTGCGTGGCTAGCCGCGATCTCGAGGAGTATCGGCGAAAGCGCGACCCCACGGCGACGCCGGAGCCGTTCGGCGGGCCGAGTCTCACCGGCGGCAGCCGCTTCGTCGTGCACAAGCACTCGGCGCGGCGGCTCCACTACGACCTGCGGCTCGAGATCGACGGCGTGCTGAAGAGCTGGGCCGTGCCCAAGGGGCCGTCGGTGCGCTCGCACGAGAAGCGCCTGGCCGTGCACGTCGAGGACCACCCGCTCGAGTACGGCGACTTCGAAGGTGTCATCCCCGAGGGCAACTACGGCGCGGGCCCCTCGATCGTGTGGGACGCCGGCCGGTTCCGGCTCGTGAAGCCCGAGCCCGCGCGCGAGCAGATCGAGCGGGGCAAGCTCGAGTTCGAGCTGTTCGGCTTCAAGCTGCGCGGGCGATGGACGCTCGCCCGGATGAGCGGCAAGGACAAGGAGTGGCTCCTGCTGAAGAAGGCCGACGCGTACGCGGGCGAAGCGGAGCCCACGGAGCGCTTCCCGGCGTCGGTCCTGTCGGGGCTGACGGTGGAGGAGCTGCGCGACGGCCCGCAACGGGATCGAGACGCTGCGCCAGCGCCTGACCGAGCTCGGCGCGCCGCGCGCCGACATCGCCGCCGCGCGGGGAGCTGGTCATGCTCGCCACGCTCGGCGAGACGCCTCCGACGGATCCGGACTGGCTCTTCGAGATCAAGTACGACGGCGTGCGGGTCCTCGCCCATCGCGCCGACGACACCGTCGAGCTTCGCGGCCGGAGCGGCCAGGTCGTCACCAGCCGCTATCCCGGAAGTGGCGGCGGCCCTGCGCGCGCTTCCGCTCGCGCGGTTCCTGCTGGACGGCGAGATCGTTGCGCTCGACGACGAGGGGCGCTCGAGCTTTCAGCGGCTCCAGGAGCGCATGGGTCTCACGCGCCCCGCCGACGTCGAGCGCGCGCGCGCCGAGGCGCCGGTCGGCATGGTCGTCTTCGACGCGCTCGGGCTGGACGGCCGCGATCTGCGCCGGCTGCCGCTCGAGACGCGCAAGGAATGCTTGAAGCTCCTGGTGCCGGCGCGCGGCGTGGCTGCCTACGGCGATCACGTCGTGGGCCACGGCGCCGAGTTCCTGGCCGCCGCCTGCGAGCAGCGGCTCGAGGGCGTGATCGCCAAGAAGCGCGACAGTCTGTACGTCTCCAGGCGCTCGAAGGACTGGCTCAAGATCAAGTGCCTGCTCGAGCAGGAATTCGTCATCGGCGGCTACACCGTCCCCCAGGGCACCCGCGCTCACTTCGGCGCGCTCCACCTGGGCCTCTACGAGGACGGCCGGCTGGTCTACGTCTCCAAGGTTGGCACGGGATTCGACGACCGGACGCTCGCGCTGGTCAGCGAGAAGCTCCGTCCGCTGGCGCGCGCGACATCCCCCTTCGCGCGCGGCACGCCGACCGGACGCGGCCACCACTGGGTCGAGCCGCGGCTCGTGTGCCAGGTTCGCTTCACCGAGTGGACGCGCGACGGTGGTATCCGGCATCCGGCTTTCCTCGGTTTGCGTGACGACAAACGTCCTGAGGATTGCGTGCGCGAAGTCCCGGGCGCAACGCGTGGGTCCGAGGCGGGCTCGGGGGAGTCGGGAGGCGTCCCGGGACCACGCGGCGCGCGTGCGCTGCCCCAGAGCGGCTGGGCTCCATCCGGGCGCTCGGGGTCCGACGACGGTTCACGGGAACGGGTCCCGGGCACACCTCCCGACTCCCCGAGCCCGCCTCGCCCCCGCGCGGTCGTGCTCGTGGTGCGCCGAAGCCGTCGCGGCGCTCGACAGGCAAAGCTCCGGCTGCCGCGGCTGCCGAGTCGAACGCGCGTCCACTTCGGCGCTCCAGCGGAGAGGAGGAACGAGGTGCTGGTGGGGCGGAGGAGCGGCGCGTGAGCGTGACGAATCCGCGGAAGGTGTTCTGGCCGGATGAGGGGTATACGAAGTCGGATTTGATCGAGTACTACGACTCGGTGTCGTCGTGGCTCTTGCCGTATCTCACGGATCGGCCGCTCGTGCTCACGCGCTATCCGGATGGGATCAAGGGCAAGTCCTTCTTCCAGAAAGACGCGCCCGAGTGGATTCCGTCGTGGGTCAGGACCGCGCGGATCCATTCGCACGACGTGGGCCGCGACATCGACTACTTCATCGTGGACGATCGCGAGAGCCTCCGCTACGTCGTGAATCTCGGCACGATTCCGCTGCACCTCTGGAGCGCGCGGCTGCCCGGCCTCGACCATCCGGACTGGCTCGTCCTCGACCTCGACCCCAAGGGCGCGCCGTTCACCGACGTCGTCAAGGTGGCGAAGTCGCTCCATCACATCCTGGACGAGCTCGAGCTGCCGAGCTTCGTGAAGACCTCCGGGGCCACGGGCCTGCACATCCTGCTCCCGCTCGGCGCGCGCTACGACTACGAGGTGGTGCGAACCTTCGCGCGGCTCCTGGCGGTGATGGGCGTCGAGGCCGAGCCGGCGATCTCGACGATCGCGCGCCCGCTGCGCTCGCGCGGCGGCAAGGTCTACATCGACTTCGGCCAGAACGGCCGCGGCCAGACCATCGTCGCCCCGTTCTCGGTGCGCCCGCTGCCCGGGGCGCCGGTCTCGTGCCCGCTCCGCTGGGAAGAGGTGACCGCCCGGCTCGATCCCGCGCGCTTCACCATCAAGACGGCGCCGGCGCGCTTCGCCCAGCTCGGCGATCCCTCGCTCCGGTGCTCGCCGGGCATCTCGACGTCGCGGCGGTGCTCCGGAAGCTCGAGCGCCGCAACGCGCCGGACCGCTGAGCGCGCCCGGCCTCAGTCGAGGCTCGCCCGCAGGCGCAGGATCATCTGGTCGATCTCCTTTCGGGTCACCGTCAGGGCCGGCATGAACCGGAGCGTGTCCGCGCGCGGGGCGTTGACGAGGAGCCCGTGGTCGAGCGCGGTCGCCGAGACTTTCTTCGCGTCCCGTCCCCTGAGCTCGAGCGCCTGGAGCAGACCGCGACCGCGGACCTCGCCGTGGCCGAGCCGGTCGGCGAGCGTCCTGAGCCGATCGGTCAGATACGCGCCCGTCGCGGCGACGGCCTGGAGAAACGACGGTTGCCTGACCGTCTCGACGACCGCGCAGCCGACGGCAGCCATCAGCGGATTGCCGTTGAAGGTGCCGCCCTGGTCGCCCGGCTCGAAGCAGCACACGTGCTCCGCCGCCACGAGGGCGGCGAGCGGGACGCCGCCGCCGAGTCCCTTGCCGACCGTGACGATGTCGGGCGCGATGCCGGCGTGCTGGTAGCCGAAGAAACGGCCGGTGCGTCCGATGCCCGTCTGGATCTCGTCGACGATCAGGAGGATCCCGCGCTCCGCCGTCAGGGCGCGCAGGCCCCGCAGATAGTCGTCGCCGGCCTCGAAGACGCCGGCCTCGCCCTGGATCGGCTCCAGCATGACGGCGACGGTGCGGGGCGTGATCGCATCGGCGACGGCGCCGATGTGGCCGAGTGGAACCTTGAGAAAGCCGGGCACGGCGGGTGGAAAGAGCGCGTCCCAGCCCGCCTTGCCCGAGGCGGCCATCGTGGCGAGCGTGCGCCCGTGGAATCCGCCGTGCATGGTGACGATCTCCGAGGCGCCGGCGCGATGGCGGGCGCCCCACTTGCGCGCCAGCTTGATCGCGCCCTCGTTTGCCTCCGCGCCGCTGTTGCAGAGGAACACCTGGTCGAGCCCCGACGTCTCGGCGAGCCCGGCCGCCAGCCGCCCCATAGGCTCGTTGAAGTACGCCGGACTGCAGTTGATCAGCCGCTCGCCCTGCGCCACGAGGGCGTCCAGCACGACACGGGGCGAGTGGCCGAGACAGTTGACGGCCCAGCCCTGGACGAAGTCGAGATAGCGCTTGCCGTCGTGATCCCAGAGCCACGACCCCGCGCCCTTGACCATCACCGCGGCCGGCCGGTCCGTGATCTTCATGACCCGGTCGAATTGTCCGATCATCGCGTGGTTCTCCTTCTTCAGATCGCGTCGAGGCGACGCTGCATGATGGTGACGTCGTGCCAGCGGCCGAGCTTGAACGCCGATTCCCGCTCGAGGCCGATGGGCCGGAAGCCGTGGCGCACGTGCAGGCGGAGCGACGCGGTGTTCTTCGCCGTGATGCGCGCCAGGATCGAATGGTGACCGCGCGCCTGCGCCCGCCGTACTAGCTCCCCGAGAATCATCGCCCCGAGCCCGGCGCCGCGCCGGTCCGGCCGGACGTAGACGGAGTCCTCGACCGTCCGGGCGAAGGCGGGCTTGGGCTGGTACGGCGAGAGACACCCGAAGGCCACCACGTCGGGACCGGTCACGGCGACGATGACCGGATAGGTCTCGGTGTGACGGGCCAGCCACTCGCGCTGGGCGGCCGGGTTCCTGGGCTCGGTGTCGGTCGTCGCGTCGGAGCCGAGGACCTCGTGATCCCAGATCGCGGCGATCTGCGCGAGATCCGCCTCGCACGCGCCCCGGACGTCGACGCGCCCGGCGAGCCGGGCGGGGGCGCTAGGCGCCGGCGAGCTGAGCGCGGCCCGAGGGCCGCGAAGAAGCCTCCGGCGCGCGGCGTACGCCCGCGCGCAGTCCAGGCGCTCCCGCGCGATGGTCTCCCACGACGAAGTGGTTCATGTCCACGCGGCGGATATTCGCGCGAATGCGACCATCAGTAAAATCAATTGTCATGATCGTTACGATCAGATATTTTTTGGCTTCATGAACGTGCAGCTCGTACACCTCCACACGCTGCAGTCGGTGGCCCGGCACGGCAGCTTCTCGCGGGCGGCGCGGGAGCTCCGGCTCACCCAGCCGGCCGTGAGCATGCAGGTGCGCCAGCTCGAGCGCGAGCTCGGACTGCCGCTGCTCGAGCGGGTCGGCAAGCGGACGTACACGACCAAGGCGGGCGAGCTCCTGCTGGCCCACGCCGGTCGTGCCATGCAGGAGCTCGACCGCGGCCTCGAGCTCATCCAGGAGCCCGGGGCATCGTGGCCGGCCGGATCCGGCTCGGCACGAGCGCCTCGTTCAGCATCTACCTGCTGCCGTCGGCGCTGCGCCGGTTCCGCGCCCGCTATCCGCGCACGGAGCTCGTCGTCGTCACCGGCAACGCGCCGGAGATCGCCCGGGCGGTGGTGGCGAACGAGCTGGACGTCGGCATCGTGAGCCTGCCGGTCCGCGAGCGTGAGCTCTCGGTGACCTCGCTCCATCGCGACGAGCTCGTGGCGATCGGCCCGCCCGGGCGGACGCTGGCCGCGGGGCCGGCGCGTGAAGGCGGCCGAGCTCGGGGGCGAGCCGCTCATCCTGTTCGAGCAGGGGGCGACGCTGCGGCGCGTGATCGACGGCTGGTTTCAGCGCGGGGGCACGGCGCCCGTCCTGCCGATGGAGCTCGGCAAACACCGAGGCGATCAAGAAGCTCGTCGAGTCGGGGCTCGGCCTGTCGATCACCTCGTGGTTTGCGGCCAAGGCCGACGTGCGGGCGCGGCGGCTCACGGCGGTGAAGCTCGACCCGCCCCTCTTCCGCCAGATCGGCATCGTGCTCCGCCGCGACAAGCCGCGCACGCGGGTGCTCGAGGCGTTTCTGGGGGTCCTCGACGACCTGCGGCGCGCTCTGGCGTAGCGCGGGACGCTACTTCTTCACCGTCGCCCACTGATCGATCGGCACGCGCGCGATCAGCGTGTACGCTCCCTTTCCGTCAGGCTTGAAGATCGACGCCTCGCCCTCCTTGATCTCGAACCAGTCCTTGCCGAACGCGTCGAGGATGTTCGGTTTGTGGGTCACGACGAGCGTGTTGGTGCCGGCGGCGGGCGGCGCCGCCGCGATCGCCCGGGCGCCTGGGCCCGGCGATTGTTCTCGTTCGGGCTCACCACTAGCCCGCCTTCGCTCACGTCCGGCGTGGGCTCCGGATCCTGCCGCCGATCAATCGCGCCGTCTCCACCGCGCGGGCGAAGCGGCTGGAGATCGACTTGTCGATCGGCACGCCGGCGGCCTTGAGCGCGTCGCCGACGGCATCTTCGCGTCGGCGCGCCCCTTGTCGTTGAGCTGGCGCTGCTTCGCGACGTCTTCCAGGTTCAGGGATCGGTGTCCGCCTGGTCGGCGTACGTGGCGCCGTGGCGGAACACGACGACGCAGCCGCCCGGCGCGGAGCAGCCGTCAGGATGGCGCCGACCGGCGGGGACGACTGGGCCCACGCCGACCCGACGACGAGGGCGAGCACCGAAGCGACGAGCAACCGAACGCCGATTTTCATGTTCTTGAGCCTCCGATTCCCGGGAAGGAGATCACGGGCCCGCGTTATCGGGCAAGGGCCAGAGCGCGCCGGCGGCCGCGGCGAGCACGACGACCAGCCAGGCCGGCGCCTTCAGAACGCGAGCAGGCCGAACGCCGCCAGGCGAGGCCCACGTCGGCCGGCCCGCGGATCGCGCTCGTCCACACTGGATGATAGAGCGCGGCGAGCAGCAGGTCCCACGACCGCGGCGTTGATCGCCGCGGAGCGCGGCCTGAAAGCTCGCTCGGCCGCGGAGCGCGCCCCAGAAGGGCAGGGCGCCCACGATCATGCAGAAGGACGGCAGGAAGATCGCCACCAGCGCGATGACAGCGCCGGCGAGGCCGTTGGGCCTTGGTCCCATGACGGCGCCGAGATAGGCGGCGAAGGTGAAGAGCGGGCCGGGCACCGCCTGCGCCGCGCCGTAGCCGGCGACGAACTCTTCGCTGGTCACCCAGCCGGGCGGAACGACCTCGGCCTGGAGCAGCGGCAGGACGACGTGGCCTCCGCCGAACACCAGCGATCCGGCGCGAAAGAAGCTGTCGAAGAGGGCGAGCGCCTGGCTGCCGACGATTTGACGGGCGATGGGCAGCGCGATCAGGAGGCCGAAGAATACCACGAGCACGCACGTGCCGAGCGCCCGGCTCACCGGCACCGGCCTCGCGGTCGCCGGGGCCGCCGCGCTCCCGGGCAGGAGCCACCAGCCTACGAGGGCGGCGGCCGCGATGATGAGGACCTGCCCCACGCCCGTCGGCCACCGGAGCGCGCAGAAGGCGCACAGGATTGCGATCGTGGCCCGCGCGCGGTCCGGCGCGAGCGATCGCGCCATGCCCCACACCGCCAGCGCGACCACGGCCACCGCCGCCACCTTGAGCCCGTGCAGCCAGCCGGCGTCGGCGGCCCCGAGCCCCCGCACGCCGTACGCGAACAGGACGAGCGCGATCGCCGACGGGAGCGTGAACCCGAGCCACGCGGCGACGCCCCCGAGCAGGCCACCGCGCGTGATGCCGATGGCGATGCCGACCTGGCTGCTGGCCGGGCCGGGAAGGAACTGGCAGAGCGCCACGAGATCGGCGTACGTGGCCTCGTCGAGCCAGCGGCGTCGGACCACGTACTCCTCGCGGAAGTAGCCGAGGTGCGCCACAGGCCCGCCGAAGGAGGTCAGCCCCAGGCGCGTCGCGACACGCAGAATCTCCAGGGTGCGCGGCTCCACGGGGCGGAGCTCAGCCTCGTGGAGCGCGAGGAACCGCCGGGCGAGCGCCGGTCCGGTGCCGGTGTCCTCGTGCTTGAAGAACACGTAGGCGTCATGCCAGCCGGCGCCGATCCGCGCCATCGTGGCGAGCCAGCGTCGCAGCTGGTCGTCGGTGTATTCCACTGCGCGGAGCCGGAGATAACCGAAGTCAGCCGTCGCGACGGCGGGCGTCGAGCCCTCCTCGGTGTCGGCGACGCAGAGCGCCGCATTGCGGGTTCGCAGAAGCGCGTACACCTCGTCGTCGAACCAGCTCTCGTGACGGAACTCGAGGGCGACGCGACGCTCGGCGGGCCAGGCCGCCAGCAGGGCGCCGAGCCGATCGGCGGCCTTCTTGAAGTTCGGGGGAGCTGGAAGAGGACCGGCCCGAGCTTGTCGCCGAGCGTGGCCGCGGTGTCGGAGAAGTGGCGGAGCGGCTCGTCGATGTCACGAAGCCGGGCGAAGTGCGTGATCTGTTGCGGAGCCTTCAGGACGTACGGTGAAGCCGGCGGGAGCGGTCGCCGCCCACGTCGCGAGCGTCTTGGCGTTCGGCATCCGGTAGAACGTCGCGTTGATCTCGACGGTGGCGAAGCGCTCGACGTAATACGCGAGCATCTTCGCCGCCGGCAGCTTGTCGGGATAGAACGTCCCGCGCCACTCCGGATAGTTGTAGCCGGAGGTCCCGACGCGAACGTTCAGGAGAGGCTCGCGTCGAGCGGTGTGGGCTTCTCGCCGAGCGCCTCGGCGACCGCCGGGTGGACGATCTTGCCGCGCCAGACGTTGACGCCCCTGGCCAGCACCGGATTCGCGCGCACCGCCGCCGCCACGCCGCGTGCGGCCAGCTCGAGGGCGTAGGGGAGCGTCGCGTTCGTGAGCGCGAACGTCGAGGTGCGCGGCACGAGCGCGGGCATGTTGGCCACCCCGTAGTGGACGACGCCGCCGACCAGGTAGACGGGGTCGAGCAGCGTCGTCGGATGGATCGGTCGCGACGCAGCCGCCCTGATCGACCGCGATGTCCACGATGACGGAGCCCTCCTTCATCTGCGCCACCATCTCCTTGGTGACGAGCACGGGCGCGCGCGCGCCGGCGACCAGCACGGCGCCGATCAGGAGGTCGGCGCGGCGCACGACCTGATCGAGGTTGAAGCTGTTCGACATCAGCGTGACCACCCGGCCGCGGAACAGGTCGTCGACGTGGCGCAACCGGTCGAGGTTCACGTCGAGGATCGACACGTCGGCGCCGAGCCCGACGGCGATCCGCGCGGCGCTGACGCCGGCGGTGCCGGCGCCGATGATCACGACGTTGCCGGGCGGCACGCCGGGCACGCCGGAAAGGAGGATGCCGCGGCCGCCGTGGGCGCGACCCAGGTAGAAGGCGCCCTCCTGGACCGCGAGGCGGCCCGCGACCTCGCTCATCGGCGTGAGGAGCGGAAGGCTCCCGTCGGGGCGCTGGACCGTCTCGTAGGCGATGGCGATGGCCCCGGTGGCGCGGAGCCCGCGCGTCAGCTCCGGGCGCCGGCGCCAGATGAAGGTAGGTGAAGAGCACCTGACCATCGCGGAGCCGCGCGACCTCGGGCGCGAGCGGCTCCTTCACCTTCAGCACCAGGTCGGCCGCGCCGCCAGACCTCGTCGACCGCGGCGAGCTCGGCGCCCACGCGCGGTGTACTCCTCGTCGCGGATGCCGCTTCCGGCGCCGGCGCCCGGCTCGACGACGACGCGATGGCCCGCCTCGGTGAAGGCGCGGGCGCCGGCCGGCGTGAGCGCGACGCGCTGCTCGCCGGGCTTGATCTCGCGCGGAACCCCGACGTTCATGGAGCCTCCTGGGCGTGACGCACGTCACCTCACATATAGCAGGAAAAACTCGGCGAGGCGCGCCGCGAACCCGGCCGGCAGCTCGCCGTGACGGCCTCGATCCAGTCACCACGAGCTCGGCGCGCGGGTTCCGCGGCGAGCGCGCCGGCGCAGCCGCTCGGCGTGGGCGAAGGGGATCTGCTCGTCGGCGCGGCTGGCGACGAGCAGAACGGGATGACGAGATCTTCGCGGCGGCGCGCTCGGGAGAGACGGCGGTGATGTCGTGGCCGAAGAACACGGAGCGACCAGCCCCGCAGGAGCGCGACGAACGGGTATTTGAGCACCCCGAGCCAGCCGTACAGCTCGTAGCCGAGCGACCGCAGATCGGCGAAGGGCGCGTAGGCGGCGACGGCGCGGATGCGGACTCGTCCTCGGCGGCGGCCAGCAGCGCCACCGCGCCGCCCAGCGAGAGGCCGAAGACGCCGACCTCGCCGAAGCCGCGCGCGGCCAGGAAGTCGATCGCGCGCCGGAGAGTCGCCGCGCTCCCGAAAGCCGATCGTCGTCGCGCGTCCGCCGCTCGCGCCGAAGTATCGCTGGTCGAGCAGGAGGACGGTGAAGCGCGGCGCCAGCGCCGCGGCGATCGGGAGCAGGTCCGCCTTCTCGGCCGGATAGCCGTGGAGCAGCACGAGGGCCGGCGCGCCGGGCCGGGCCGCCAGCCATCGCGACGAGCGGCACGCCGTCGGCAGGCGGTGATCGTCACCACCTCGACGGCCAGGCGGAATTCCGTCTGGAGCGGAGCGGGATGGCGATCCGCGGCGGGCGCACGGCGAGCCAGAAGCTCACGAGGCTCAGCAGCACGAAGCCGCCGGCGAGGACGGCCGCCGCCGACGAGAGATCTTCACGGTGTATGATCTTCGCCGTGCGATGCCCGAGTTGTCGAGCCGGGAGCTCGCCCCGGCCCGACACGGTCCCGTCCGCGTTCCCCGGTGATCTCCGAGACGACGCTCGGCGCCCTGGCCGCGCTGGGCTCGGCGATGGCGTGGGCGGTGACGAGCCTGCTGGCGCGGACGCTGATGCCGCGCGCTGGGCGCGGTGGCCGTCAACGCCGTCCGCTCGACGATCGGCGGCGCGATCCTCGTCGCGTGGGTCGTGGCGACGGCCGGCCCCGGCGTCTTCGCCACGATCTCGGGGCTCGCGTGGGTGCTGCTCGCGCTCTCGATCGTGGTGGCGATCGCGCTCGGCGACACCGTGTTCTTCGAGTACGCGCGCGCTCGGCCTGCGCCCGCGCCATGACGATCTCGACGACCTATCCGCTCGGCGCCGCGGCGATCGCCGCCCTGTTTCTCGACGAGCCGATCACCCTGCCGATCGTCGCCGGCGCGCTCGTGACGCTCGGCGGTCTCGTGCTCATCGTCGCGCCGTGGGCCGAGCGCCCGCCGGAGGAGCGCTTCTGGTTCGGCGTGGGGACGGCCGCCCTCGCGTCGCTCGCCTGGGCGGTTTCGACCGTGATGGTCAAGCCGCCGCTCGCCGAGATGGACGCGGTCACGGCGCAGGCGATCCGCCTGCCGCTCGCCTCGGCGTTCCTCTGGCTCACCCCGTGGGCGCGCGGCACCCCGCGCGCGCTGGCCGGAGCGGCCGGAGCGCCTGCGCTCCGGATCGTCGTGCTGGGCGTCATCACGTCGGTGAGCTCGGTCATGTTCGTCGCCGGCGTCAAGCACGCCGGCGTGGCGGTGGCGCGTCGGTGCTGTCGTCCACGGCGCCGATGTTCGCGATTCCGCTGGCGGTCGCCTTCCTCGGCGAGCGCTTGACGGCGCGTGCGGTCCTCGGCGTCGCGGTGACCGTCCGGGGGAATCGTGGTGCTGCAGCTCTGAGGCGGAGCGGTCGAGTCTAGAAGCGGCGACGACCGATCATGCCGCGCTTGCGCAGGCGGAGCGACTTGGGCGTGACCTCGAGCAGCTCGTCCTCGCGGATCCACTCAGGCACTGCTCGAGGTTCATGACGCGGGGCGGCGTCAGCTTCGCGGCCTCGTCGGCGGTCGAGGCGCGCATGTTCGGTGAGCTTCTTTCCTTGGTGATGTTCACGTCCATGTCGCTCTCGCGGGCGTTCTCGCCGACGACCATGCCCTCGTAGACCTCGAGGCCGGGCGCGACGAACATGACGCCGCGCGCCTGCAGGTTGTCGATGGCGTAGGCGGTCGTCGCGCCCGGTGCGGTCGGCGACCAGAGCGCCGATTGGCGGTGGGCGATGCTCGCCCTGCCAGACGTCCCAGCCGTCGAAGAGGTGGTTGAGGAGCCCGGTGCCGCGCGTGTCGGTCAGGAACTCGGTGCGGTAGCCGATGAGGCCGCGGGCGGGATCCGGTACTCGAGCCGCACGCGGCCGGTGCCGTGGTTCACCATCTTGGCCATCTGCGCCGCGGCGCGGGCCGATCTTCTGCGTGACCGCGCCGATGAACTCCTCGGGGATGTCGATGACGAGGTGCTCCATCGGCTCGAGCGTCTGGCCGTCCTCGGTCGCGCGTGATGATCGGTCGGCTTGCCGACCTCGAGCTCGAAGCCCTCGCGCCGCATCATCTCGATGAGGATCGCGAGCTGGAGCTCGCCGCGTCCCGACACGCGGAACGTGTCGGGCGAGTCCGTCTCCTCGACGCGGATGCCGACGTTGATGCGCCGCTCCCGCCACGAGGCGGTCGCGGAGCTGGGTGCGAGGTGACGAAGCGTGCCCTCCTCGCCCGGCGAAGCGGCGAGACGTTGGACGAGAAGAGCATCGACACCGTCGGCTCGTCGATGCGGATGAGCGGGCAGCGCGACGGGTGCCTCGGCGTCGGCCACGGTCTCGCCGATCTCGATCGTCGTCGATCCCGGCGATGGCGACGAGGTCGCCCGCGCTCGCCTCGGCGATCTCGACGCGCTTGAGCCCTTCGTAGCCGTAGAGGACGGTGACCTTGGCGAGCTCGACGCGCGCCGTCGCGGTGCACCACGGCGACGCGGTCGGCCTGGCGGATCGCGCCCGTTGACGATGCGGCCGATGACGAGCCGGCCGACGTAGTCGTCCCAGTCGAGCATGGCGCGCGCGGAACTGGAGGCCCGCGTCCGGCTCGAAGCGCGGCGCCGGGATCGGTGGCCAGGATCGTCTCGAACAGCGGCGCCGAGCGAGCGTCCGGGCTCGTCGCCAGTTTGGCGGCTGCGCGATGCCCGTCCGGGCGTTGGTGTAGAGCACCGGGAACTCGAGCTGGTCCTCGGTGCGCCTCGAGGTCGATGAAGAGGTCGTAGACCTCGTCGAGCACCTCGGCGGGCGCGCGTCGCTGCCGGTCGATCTTGTTGATGACGACGATCGGGCGGCAGGCTCGGCCTCGAGCGCCTTCTTGAGCACGAAGCGCGTCTGCGGCAGCGGGCCCTCGGCGGCGTCGACCAGGAGCAGCACGCCGTCGACCAGGGTCGAGCGTGCGCTCGACCTCGCCGCCGAAGTCGGCGTGGCCGGGCGTGTCGACGATGTTGATGTGCACGCCCCGGTAGCGGATGGCCGTGTTCTTGGCCATGATCGTGATGCCCTTCTCGCGCTCGAGGTCGATCGAGTCCATGACCCGCTCGGCGCACCGTACTCGTTCTCGCGGAAGAGCCCCGACTGCCAGAGCATCGCGTCGACCAGCGTCGTCTTGCCGTGGTCGACGTGGGCGATGATCGCGATGTTGCGGACGTTGTCGCGCTGCTGCATCGGTCCATCCTATCACGCCGCCGTGATCGGTCACCGCCGCGTTCCGGGCATGTATAATGGCGACTCGCACTCATGACTTTGAAGCGCGCCTCGACCGGCGGTGGCTCCCAGCCTGCGCCGACCTGCTGCGCATACACCGCCGCCGGAGGTCGTCCCGTCATGAATCGTCTGCTCGCGCTCGCGGTGGCCATCCTGGCGTCGCCCGGCACTGGCCCAGGACAAGCCGGCTGCCAAGGCGCCGACGGCCGTGATCACGCTCGAGAAGGGCGGACCAGATCACGCTCGAGTTCTTCCCGGCCGACGCGCCCAAGCACGTCGAGAACTTCATCAAGCTCGCGCGCGCACGGGTTCTACGACGGCCAGCGTTTCCATCGCGTCGAGCCCGGGTTCGTCGTCCAGACTCGGCGACCCGCAGTCGAAGACGCTCCCGATGCGACCCTCCTCGCATGGGCACCGGCGGCCCTGGCTACACGATCAAGGCGCGAGTTCAACAATCGAACGTTCGACCGCGGCATGCTCGGCATGGCGCGAAAGCATCGCGATCCCGACTCGGCGGGCAGCCAGTTCTACATCATGCCTGGGCCCCGCCGGCCATCTGAACGGGCAAGTACACCGCGTTCGGGCGAGTGGTGAGCGGCATGGACGTCGGTCGACTCCATCAAGCGTCGGCGACCGCGTCGATCAAGATCGATCAAGAGTCACGATCCTGGATCCAGCGCAAGGAGACGCATCGTGAAGCAGACCGGTCGTCATCACGCTCGAGAAAGGCGGCGAGATCCGGATCGAGTTCTTCCCGGACGACGACGCCGAAGACCGTCGAGAACTTCGTCACCCTGGCCAAGAAGGGCTTCTACAACGGCCTCAACTTCCACCGGTCGTGCCCGACTTCGTCGTGCAGAGGCGGCTGACCCGAAGGGCAACGGCACCGGCGGCCCGGGCTACACCGATCAAGGCGGAGTTCAACAAGCAGAAGCACGTGCGCGGAACGTCTGGCCATGGCGCGCAGCCAGCACCCGGACTCGGCGGGGAGCCAGTTCTACATCTCGCTACGGCGACCACGCCCCACCTCGACGGCCAGTACACGGTGTTCGGCCAGGTGGTCTGCTGGGCATGGAGCACGTCGACCGCATCAAGCAGGGCGACACGCATGACCTCGGTCACCATCGTCGGAAGAGTAGCCGTGGCCTGGTCGCTCCTCGTCCGGAACGGCTCGCTCGATCGACGGCAGGCGGCGCGCCCGCGCGACGCGCGGCGGACGTCGCTGTCGAGGGCGACCGGATCGTCGCCATCGGACCCGGCCTCGATGGGCGAGGCCGCGCGCGTGATCGACGCCAGCCGGGCCACGTGGTGGCGCCCGGGCTTCATCGACATGCACTCGCACTCCGACCTCTTCTACTTCGCGTGCCCGTCGGCCGAGTCGAAGGTGCGGCAGGGCGTGCACGACCGAGGTGGTCGGGATGTGCTCGTTCTCGCAGGCGCCCGCTGCGGCCGGAGCAGCGCCGAGATCGTGCGGGGCTGGGCGGGCGGCATCGGCGCGAGCCGTCGATCTGCCGCTGGGAGACCGTTCGCGCAGTACCTGGCGACGCTGCGGGCGCGATCCGGCCATCGGTCAACATCGCGCACTTCGTCGGGCCACGGCGCGCCTCCGCATCGCGGCCGTCGGGGTTCGAGGCGCGTCCGGTCTCCGCCGACGACCTGCGCGCGGATGCAGCGGCTGCTCGGCCGAGGCGATGGACGCCGGCGCCTTCGGCTATCTCCACTCGGTCTCGTCTACGCGCCGAGCGCCTACTCGCGACACCGCCGAGCTGATCGCCCTGGCCGCGCCGATGGCACGCAGCGCGGCGGCTACTACTTCTCCACATCCGCGGCGAGACCTCGATGCTGCTCGACTCGATCAACGAGGCCATCCGCATCGGCGAGCAGGGGGGCGTCGGCGTGCAGGTCGTCGCACGTGAAGGCTCCGGGACGCGAGAACTGGCCGAAGATCGATCGCCGTCGCTGCGCCTGCCATCGAGGACGCCCGGGCCCGCGGCGTGGACGTCGTCGGCGACGTCCATCCGTACAACGCGGGCAGCACCAAGATGGACAATCATGATGCCCGCGTGGGCCCACGACGGCGGCATGCCGAAGCTGCCTCGAGCGGCTCGCCGACCGGGCGACGCGGCGGCGTATCGTCGAGGAGTGCCTGATCGACGGCGAGCGCTGGGGCACCGGTCTCGCAGGGCGGGCATCGGCTTCGACCAGGTCTCATCGCCACCTGCCGCCGCCGCGAGCTCGAAGGGCTGAGCCTGCGCCCAGATCGCGCGCCAGTCCGGGATGGACGCCGGCCGAGACGTCTGATGAACCTCCTGCCCGAGAGCAAGGCGTGCACCGTCGGCATGGTCAGCTTCTCGCAGACCATCGAGAACGTCGCCAAGGTGCTCGCGCACCCTCTGCCATCATGATCGGCTCCGACTCGATCCCGCTCTACTCGGGAGACGGAGACCGCCCCGGCAAGCCGCATCCGCGCGGCCTACGGGACGTTCCCGCGCGTGCTCGGCGGGAGTACGCCCGCGAGCAGCGGCTGTTCCCGCTGGAGACCGCCGTCCACAAGATGACCGGCATGTGCGCCGCGCGGCTTCGTCTGCGCGACCGCGGGCTCGTGCGCGAGGGCTACGCCGCCGACCTGCGCGATCTTCGATCCGCGCATCGTCCGCGACGAGTCGACCTTCGCCGATCCCCACCGCTATCCCAGCGGGCATTCCCTACGTCGTGCGTCAACGGCGCCGTCGGTCGTGGACGGCGGCCGCATAGAGGAAGCCGTCCGGCGCTCGGTCGCGTGCTCGCGCCGTGACCGCCAACCGTTCGCGTAGCCGCTTCGCAGGAGTCGGGCCATGAACACCGGGATCAGCTCTTCATCGCCGCGAACTCGGCGTCCGCCCGTCTCCCGGCGCTGACCTAGCTGCTGATCGAGATCAACCCCGCGAACGAGGAGACGAGCGCGCAGGTGGGACGTGAGCGACGAGCGCGACGTCTGACCTCGTTTGAAATGCGCGGCCGCCGCCGCGCAGGCGGAAAGCCCAGACCCCGGGCCTCCATGGCCGCGAATGAGCGCCGCCGAGCGGCGGCGGATCATTGTGGAAGCTCGGCGACCCCCATCATGCAGAACCTCCGATGAGATGGCCCGGCTCGAGCCAGCCTCACGTGAAGCGCGTTGCCGGCGCCAGAACGTCTTCGACCTCGGCCAGGTCAGAGATCCCGTTCTGCGGCGGAGGTCTTTCGCGCCATGAAGCGTTTGCGGGCGAGCCAAGATCCGCCATTTGCGGCGAGACGCTGCGGCCTGCGCGAGAACGCCTTCACCTCTCACGCTGCGCCAGCCGATCGGCGGTGGTCGGCGCGATCGTGCCGTCGGAACTTCCCTTCCTGCTCTCGTCGTGGAAGATCGCGCCGGCCCTGGCTGCCGGCAACACGGTGGTGCTCAAGCCGGCGTCACTCGACGCCGCTCACCGCGCTCAAGTTCGCCGAGCTCATGCGGGAGGCGGGCCTGCCTGACGGCGTGTTCAACGTGGTCACCGGCTCCGGGCGGACAGGTCGGGATGGCGCGATGGTTCGCGACCCGCGCGTCGACAAGATCGCCTTCACCGGCTCGACCGAGGTCGGGCAAGGGGATCGATGCGCGAGGCCGCCGGCACGCTGAAGCGCGTCTCGCTCGAGCTCGGCGGCAAGTCGCCGAACATCGTCTTCGCCGACGCCGACATCGAGGCGGCGGTGAAGGGCGCGCTCACCGGCATCTTCTACAACAAGGGCGAGGTCTGCGCCGCCGGCTCGCGCCTGTTCCTCGAGCAGACAGATCCACGACGACTTCATGGCGAAGCTCACCGATCGCGTCAGAGACGCTCAGCGGTCGGCGACCCGATGGATCAAGGCGACGCGTATGGTGGCCAGTCGTGTCGAAGCAGCAGATGGAGACCGTGCTCCTACATCGATGCGGGCAAGAAGGAGGGCGCGCACCTGCGGTCGCCGGCGGCGTGGCGGGATGAACGGTCGGCCTCGGGCAAGGGCTACTTCGTCGAGCCGACGATCTTCGACGGTGTCACCAACACCGATGAAGATCGCGCGGGAGAGATCTTCGGGCCGTGTCCTCTCCGTGATCCCGTTCAAGTCGATTGACGACGGGATCGCGCGGAGGGTAACGCGACGACCTACGGGCTCGCCGCCGCGGTGTGGACGCGCGATGTGGCTAAGGCGCTCAAGGTGGCGCGGACGATCCGCGCCGGCACGGTGGTGGGTCAACGCGTACAACCCTCTTCGATGCGGCTTTGCCGTTCGGCGGCTTCAGCAATCTGGTCTGGGCGGGAGCTGGGGGCTAGCGGTCTGGACTCTACACCGAGGTCAAGTCGGTCTGGATCGATCTTTCCTAGGTCGGAGTCGCTCGGCGTGGCAGCGTCGCGCAGGGCGATGCTGATGCGGGAGGGTCGAGATCGACCACGCGCGCATGCGTTCGCTTCCCTTGCGGCTGGGCTCCATCTGGCGGATTCCCCGTCCCGTCGCCGCGTGCTGGGAACGGGTCCTTGACCCTCCCGCATCCATCGCGCCTGCGCCCGCGTGCCACGCCGAGCGGTTTCCTGTTTGGTAGATCGCAGAGACGCGCGAGCTCGGTGCGCTTGCCGCACCCCGGCCGGGTTCCGGGCATGAGCGTCGGGCAATTCCTGACGAGTGATTCGTGACAGACAAGCGGCACGGGAATCGATAGGAAGCTTCGGGCGCGGAGCAGAGTGGTCGGCTGTGTGTCGGGGTTGCTGTGCTCTGCGTGTGCGGTGGTGGGGCGGGCGCGCAGCACAGCGTACGGACCGACGCCTCCGCTGCGCAGCCGCCGGCCGCGGCTCCTACGGCGGGCGGAGGGGGCGGGGGCGTGGAAGGTCACGATGGAGGAGCTGCATCGGATGGGGGTGTGCCGCGGGGGTGGAAGTTCACGCCTGCCGGCCGGGGATGCGCGGCAGGGCGGCAGGGTCTTTCGGATCTCGAGACTGCCACAAGTGCCACGCGATTCAGGGGGAAGCTCCCGCAACCGGGTGGTGACGCAAAGAACGTCGGTCCCGAGCTGACGGCGCATGGGCAGTCACCATCCCGCGGAGTATTTCGCCGAGGTCGATCCTGTCGCCGAACGCGGTGACTCCTCGAAGGCCCCGGCTACACCGGGCCGGACGGGAAGTCGATCATGCCCAGCTATGCGGACAGCCTGAGCGTCACGCAGCTCGTCGATCTGGTCGCGTTCCTGAAGAGCCCGGACGGTCGGCGGGCACGAGCACGGCCCGATGGCCATGGCAGAAGACGGCGGGCGACATACCGTGCGGTCTCGAATACCGCGGCGGCGGGCACGGCGACCATGCCGGCCACGGCGCGCCGCCGCCGCGGCCGGGCACCTGATGGTCTCTGTCAGCGACCGTGGTGACTGGCGAGCCGGAGCCCGTACCTCGCCCGTGACGGCGTCGATTCGCGCCGCCGGGCAAGCCCGCGCGGACGGTGAAGCTCTCACCGATGGTCGAGGGTCAGGGCTTCACTACGGCGTCAACGTGACCGTGCCGGACAGGCCCGCACACTCGATCGCGCTGACGATCGGCCCTGCGACGATGTGAGGTGATGGCGACCGCCAGGCGACGCTACGCTGAGTGCGCGGTGACGGTCGTGTTCGAGCGGCCGCCGGGGACCTGAGCCTCAGCTCGCGGCCCGACTTCGCCGCGGGCCAGCGCTGCGTCGTAGTTCGGCTCGGACCCGATCTCCTTCACGTAGCCCACGTGCTTCACCTTGCCGTCCTGACCGACCACGAAACCGCCCGCGCGGTGAGCCCGGCGATCAGGCCGTCCTTGATCTCTGACGCCAGTGCGGCCGGACCGAAGGCGCGCTCGCGGAAGCCGGACAGCGTCTGACGCTCGTGACGCCGGCGGCGCCGCACCAGCGCTTCTGCGCGAACGGCAGATCGCGGCTGATCGTCCAGATCTCCCGCGTTGCTGCCGAGCTTCGCCGCTTCCTGGTTGAACCGGCGCGTCTCGGTGTCGCAGGTGGGCGTGTCGAGCGACGGCACCGAGCTGAGAATGATGACCTTGCCCTTCGCCCGCTGAGCTTCACGGGCTTGCGCCCGCTAAGCCGAGCGCGGTGAAGTCGGGCGCGCTCTGACCGGGCTTCTCTTGAGCCCGGTCCGCCGAGGGTGATGGGGCTGCCTCGCGTGGATGCGGTGATCAGGCGCCTTTCCGTTCGCCGCCATGCGAGGTAATCCCTCTCCGGATTGATCCATCGTACGTAAGCATTTTTAGCTACTTACGCTGCATTTCTCTGGAGTATTGCATCCTCCAGGCGGCGCAGCCCGGTATCCCGGTGCGAAGCCTCGAATCGTGGTGCTCCGGCGCTCGGCTGCTGTATCGGAGCGTGCCTTCACCCCCGTCGTACCCTTACGGAGAGTTCGCGATGGATGAGCAACGCAAGCGTACACCGAATCTCCCGCGATCGGGCCTCCGCATCGAGCGACGACATCTGCGGCGAACTTCCCGTCGTGGCCCCCGCGCCGTCTCGATGAGCCTGGTGGCAGGGCGGGGTGCCTGACGGGCGCGACCTGGACGAAGCCGAGGAGGTCGCCCGGCGTGGCGATCCACGCGAACGGCGAGCTGTCGGTACGTCACCGTGCGCTCTCGAAAGCCGGACGCTGAGGGCCTGCGTCCGGGCGAGATGTTGCGCCGACAGGAACCTAGCGTGGGCGCAGTCAATCGGTCCTTCGCAGCGGCCAAGGCGGCGCGCGAGTCCAAACCGCGCCGCTCGCCGTTCCCCACCGTGCAGCAGATGCCGCGCTCGACTTCACATCAATGCCCAGGTCCGGGCAGGGGACCCACGCGAGAGCACGGCGCTGAATCCACCGCAACCGGGACCGGAAGTGGCATACGCTTGCTCCAGCGTGCGGCAAACATTCCCGTGGGACAAACCACGCGTGAGCAGGTCGGTGCGGCGGTCGTCCGCAGCGATCCAGCGAAGCTATGGGCCGGTCGAATGCGTTCGCCGGGGAGTCATCAATCCGCTCCCGGGGCATGTACACGAGCCTGATCGGAGAACTGCCAGCTTCCCGCAAGCGCTTCGTGAAACCCCTGTGCGGACCTGAAGTGGTTCCTCCAGGGCAAGAAGCGCAGAGCAGGCAGACGAACGGGATGGTGCCGTTCTTCACGAAGGAGTGCAGATGCCCAAGGTGCTCGACGCGTTCCAGCGCGATTTGTCATCCGCCGGCGATCCGGGCCCGTGCTCCCAGCGTTCCTGAGCGCTTGCAGGTACGAAGCGAGATTGCCGCGCTGGAGCGCGATGACCTGACGGCTCCACGCCAACCGTGCAGCGCGCCGTGTCGCGGGGCAAAGGCGCCGCCAGACGAAGAACTCGAAGATCAGGCACGTCAGGTCGTAGTTTCCCAGTGCCTTCGTGCGGGCTGGGCCTGCGCGAGCACATGAAGTGAGGCGATGGACCTGACGCCCAGGCGGGCAACTGGTCGGCCGAGCCAGAGGCACGGCTGGATGTTCCCTGACGACGCACGGCACCGTGATCGCGCCAGCGACAGTGAAACTTCCAGGCGCGATTGCGTTGGACGCCGATCGCCCCGGGCCGCGAAGTGTCGTCTATCGGCAGTTCCACAGCACGCGGCACTCTTACGCAGCGCATCTCCCAGGTAGCTGCCAGCTCGACTCCGCGCTTCGTGGCCGATCAGCCCGGGCACTCCAAGGTGTCGATGACCTCGGACGTTTACGCCGCTGGATCAGGCAGCGAAGGCGGCTCACGAGCACCACGTCGCCGCGCTCGATCGGCTGGTGCAGTAATGCGACCGGAACTCGATCGACCGGGCGAGCCCTCACTGGCTCTCGAAGCCCCGGCGCGTCCTGCGCCTGAAATCCTTCTGGGCGGCGTCCGGCAACCGAGGTCCCTGTTTCATGCGCGAGCGGGAGTATCGCAGGTTCCCGCGCGAGCACGGGCCGGTCGGCGAAGGTCGGAGCTCCAGGCCCGCCCCGCAGCGGCGGAAGTAAGGCCTCGCCACGCGCCCAGGTGCCCCCGACCGGGGCGCTGTCGTTCGCGCGACGCCCCGGCCGATCGTCGCCCGGCTGGGGCCTGGCAGGCATCGCCGTCGCTGGTCGCTCTGCGATCGACAATTCGGGCACGGGTCCACGCTTCGAGTGTAGCCCATGCCCCGGGAGCGCGGCTATCGCGGCTTCGGCGTGGCGTATGAATACGCTCAAATGGCGTGGTCCCGCGCCTCCGTTGGGTTTTGATGAGCAACCGGGGAGTTTCCGCGCCTCCGGCACCTCAATCGCATGAGCGGCGGCAGCAGCACATGCGTAAACGTGAGCGAACGGTGTCGGTCAAGTCCGCACGCAGCGGACAGAGATGCGTGCGGCCGCTGATGAGATCGCCGCGGCGCGATGCTCCCAGCCTGTATCGGTCATGAGTTTGGGCTTGTGACCCGCCAAAGCTTTTATCCAATCAGAGGGGCAGGAAAGGTCGATGACGCGGCGGGCCTTCTTCGCGGCACTGGAACACTTTTGTCGAAGCCTGATGGCGTCGCGCTGTTGCGGGCGGCGGATGGTGCAGCGTGTCGTCACAGACCGAGGCGATCGAAATCAAACTGCAGGCACGAGCGCGAAGCCGCTGACAGATCCGCGACCGAGCTCGCGATCCAGGCGATGAGGCGGCAGGCATCGACTTGAGGTGGGGCCATCGCGCAGTCCGAGCCGAATTGCCGTCGAGAAGATGATCATCATCCTTAACGATGACGGAGCGTCACAAGGATTCGGTGCTGCGCATAGCCCTGCGGCCGCCGAGAAGGTGTTCACGATTTGCGAGTAATCGAGCGCTGTCATGAGGTCGAGGATCCGGTTGCCGCATGGAACGGAGGAAGGTACGTGATGCGCTGTGCCGAACAGCTTTCTTCGTCTCATGCGGGTCGGTCGCAACACGGCTTCGAGGAGGGTGAGCGCCGATCCGAAGTCGATCGGTCGACAGGTGAGGGGAGGGGCGGGCGGTTCAAACTGAAATCCACCACTGGGCATCTGGTACGGGTTCGAATCTTCGGCCCTCCGCCACTTTCGCGCATCGGGCACCCTCCCGTAAGCGCCGAGCCCACGCCTGCAGGGCACCGAGCATTTCAGACGCCAGGCGCACGCAGCAGCACGGACTACGTCGAGTGCAGCCGGAAACTCGTAGTCGAAGAGGTGTCCGGGCCGGCCGGGTGGCGATGCTCGCGAACGGCGACCCGGTCCGGGTGCTCGAACGAGTTGGTCGCGTCCACGTCGGGGCCGTTGACCTCGGAGATGAGGATCTCGTCCATCACCTTCGCGGGAGCCGAGGTCGATCGACGCCGCGTGACCGTGATCGCGGTCGCGGTTGATGACCCGATCGTGAGCTCGCGGCCGGCTTTCGTCACACGTCAGCGACCGCGTCGAAGGAGAGAAACGGCCCGAGGTCGGCGATATGGTGTACGCGGCCGAACGTCCGATCCTCGAGCCCAGGCGGCAGGTCGGCCGGGGCCCGCGACGTGGACATCGAGCGCAGACCTCCCGCATGTGCTCGGCGTAGAGCGCAGCGGATGATAGATGGTCTGCAGGAAGAGACCCTGCCGGCTCGTGAAGATCGGGCGATGGCGTTCACGAGCTGGGCGAGGTTGGCCATCCGCACCACGCGACAGTGCCGGATGAAGCCGTGGAGATAGCGGCGGCGACCGCCGGGGCGTCGGTGGAGCGTAGCGCTCCTCGATGCCACCTTCTGATCCTCGCTCCACTCCGCGTCCGGTACCACATTCCACTCGTCGAACGCGATGTGGATCGAGCGGAATACGTAACTGAACGAAGTACAAC
>ERZ1370068.1978-contig-11939_pt1 | contig 63771 bp, 79 predicted proteins | sample MGYA00561227_ERZ1370068 | MGnify/ENA primary metagenome ERZ1370068 (study PRJEB38410, sample SAMEA6850437) | metagenome | study: Metagenomic assessment of the ecological functions of the soil: analysis of the soil microbiota associated with the... | reverse complement strand
GTACGCTTCGTTTCAGTTGCGTATTGCTAATCTCCGACGCCGGTATATCCCATCTCGTTAGGCAGAACTGCGTCGGGATTGTTGAGCTCGATGGCCACTTTCACGGCGACGCCCTTGTCTTTGTAATCTTCGACACGCAATCTGTTTGATACCCATGTCGTAGTTGTGCTGCGGGACAGTAATTACACACAGATGAATGCAATGATGCTGTGGCTTTACTGGCAGCATACTCGCGCTTGAGACAGTGACTTTGCCCATCGATGCCGGCAAACAGAAGTCTAACGGCCGATCCGATAAGCCCAGGGTCGGATGCTCACGTAACCCGCAGCCGAGGCGGAGCAAACACAGCAGCGTCCCCGGCAACGAAGTAAGAGTGCGCGGCGCAAACGTTTTTTAGTTCACGCCGATTGCGGCGGGCGTACGCAAGGTGAGACGAATGCATAACTGTCCTCCCTCGAGATGGGAGTCCCTATTTCGGAGCGGGCTCCATCGCCCAGATGGTGGCTCCGGAGTCTCATATATGCCGGCGCGGTATTCCGTGGGCATCGTAGGCTTCCGGGTGCGGAGAAATATCCGTTCTTTCATACGACGTGTAAACGCCGCGCGCGGCTATGGAAAGCCTGGTCGCGCATCACCCTCCGACAACATGTGGGGACGCAATCGCGAAACGTCGTGCCCGGTCCCGACCTCTTGCGACCTGTTCGTTCTGCGTGCCAGCGCCGCACCGTCCGCACTCATGCACCATTGATGATGGCGCCCATCTACGCCGTCCTGAAACTTCATCACGCTGCCGATCACGAACCCGCTGCAAGCGCTGACTTCACGCATCTGCGCCGGACCCAGATCGCCCAGTCCGTGAGATTGGCATCACCACTGCCCGGCGAGCTGCTCCGCCATGATGTCGGTGTTGATAGGTGCTGCCCTGGTCGTTAGATTGAAGTAAGCGCCGTTCCAGAGATTCTTTGATGTAGGCCGCCTGCGCCTTTTTTGAAGAGAATCGCATCGTAGGTTCGGCCGCCGATGCTGCCGTCGCCCGGTTTGCGGGCGATCTCGGCGGTGGCGCGAAGCGCGGCCGGGTAGAGCTCCGCTGCTGGGCGCTCTCGCCGCCGGGCCACCCAGTTGTCGTAGGTCTGGTCGGGGGGAAGCCGCCACCGTTTTCGATCAGGCCGTCGCCGTCGCTGTCGTACTGGCCGAAGATGCTCCATCGCCAGCTCGGCTACCGCTTTCCAAGTGCAGTGGAGAAAAGCGTCGTCATGCTGCCGCTCCACACTGGCCGAAAGTCGCGCGCCAGATCATCAGCACCGTACTTGCTGTTGCAGGTCGCGGCGCCGGTTCGAAACGTCCTGATGAGTTGTACTGGTTCACGTTCTGACAACACGGATCTTCCGTTAGAGCGGAGCCCAGGTCGTGCAGGCGCCGATCCCGCCACCTTGCCGCTGCATGGTTTCAAACTTGCCGATCGTGCGATGCTTCCATGACCACAGATAGTCGCTGCGGAATGCTCTCGGAATCGTGTCGCGATGTGCTCGGCGCATTTCACAGCTTCTCGATTTCAGGCCAGAACCTGATCCAGGCGGTGAAATGAGCCGCAGAGGCTGGAACGTCCGATGTGCCGTAGTACGGGTAGTCGACACTCGAGGTAAGGCAAAGCTGTCCAGCGTCTTCCGCGGACAGATGCAGCTTAGGCTCGCGCCGGACCGCTCTGCTCGTGCGCCCAGAGCGTGCCGCCGTCCGCTTAACGATGTGAAGCTCGTTGAGCGCGATTCGCACGCCATGACCACGCAGGTTTGGAGCTGCATCCGTCCTACGATGTAGGGCTTCTGCCACGCGTCGATCCTGGCTCGCTCCGTCGTCTGGTCGTTCTCAAGCGCGGTGCCGCGCGATGCCTCCACGCGTTGGTGCCCGAAGCGTCCGAAGGGCCCCAGTGTAGTGACGGATCCACTTCCGGCCCCCGCCAGAGCTGCACCACGGGAAGGTCCGCGGACAGCGCCATCCGGGGTCAGTCTTCTTTTCGCTCGGAGCCAGCGTGAAGCGGACGGCGATGGCGCCGGCCATTTGGTCCCCAAACGCTGGCCACGTCCGGCGATTCGGTTCGGCGGGCATTGCCCGTGGCTGAGAACGGCTGCCAGACTTCAGCGCCCGGATACCCCGCGGATCGAAGTCCCGTGATGTGAGCTGACCTCGACCCCCGCTGGGGCCAGGGAGCCGCAACGGCGAGGCTGGCCGTCCCATTCCTCAGCGTCAATTCACCGGATCCTGACATGCCGAGATGCGGTCGAAGACGATGCTGCCCGGCATCTTCGAGCCGGCGAGAGACTCGAGCGGAATGAGCATTTATTCTGCGCGTTCAGCGACAGCTGTGAAGGTTTGCAGCTGGTGTCGCGAAACCAGCCCACCATGTTCGTCCACGAAAGCAACGGCGAGACCGTCACCGGCTTGTTCGAAGGGGTTCTCCGCGTGACACGGTTGTGAACAGGGCAACCGGATAGCTGGTTTCTTTGTGAGTTATCAGGCCAGAATGGGAGAGAACTGTTCGACCACGGTCAGCGAGACCGGAAGCTGAAGCGCGAGCGGTACGCGAACCATGACTTCGGATAGAGCGCGGCGTACTCTCCGCCGCTCCGCCGGATACGACCAGCTCCACGCCGAGAGCGCCGTGCCCTCCGGCTTGCCGGTAGAAAGAACCTGCGCCACTTTCGCCGCTCCACCTTCAGCCTGCGACGAATACCGCAAACTGGTTTGGGCGTTCTGATGTTGTGCCGGCTTTGAGGTGCCAGCGTTCGAAGTTTCCCGATAGGGCGGGAAATCCCGCGCCGATGCCCCGACGGGAGCGCCCTCGAAGCCGTCGTCGATGTTTGTGAGTTCGGGCTTCCGGCCGCCGAGTTCGCTGGCGGGCACCCAATAGAATACGCCACGCCGTGGCGAATTTGATCGCTGGCGGCCAGAAAAGGATGGGCGAATAGCGCCAGGAACATCAAGGAAAGGTCAGGATGAAAGGGGCCAGTTCGTCTCATGGGATCAGGAACGCCCGGACTTCCTGGCGAAAAACTCCACGCTTTTGATCTAAGAAGCACCAGCCCAGGTTATCAGACTGAAGTAAACGATTACTGTGCGATGAGAATCCTGGGAGCTAAAGGACGGGTAGTGATGGGTCGATTTGGACGACTCCCGCCGTTCCATCATCTGAGACTTTAATTGAAAGGATCTACCACCACCTGCCACAATCGCCGCACGGATGCAGATCACTGCGCGCTAGATCCTTCGCAAAGCTCAGGATGACCCCATCATGAGAAAGGAGATTCAAACTGACCTGCTAAAGCTCGCACCATTGACAATTGCTGCCGCGCGTCCCTACTTCTCTGCGAATCTGTTTCAGCCGAAAGGCGGGGAGGCTCGCGTGAATGAAACAAGACTTCGTCACTGCTCTTGATCTATACCGCCGTCCTGATTTTTGCCGCACCGAACGTGTTCCGAGGCTCGGACCTCACTCCTACGCTTGGGCGGGGATCTTTGAAGACCACGGCGACGTTGGCGCGGTTCTTCACTGGCTCAGTCGGGTGATCCAGCGACAACAAGTACAAATCAACGGCCGGCGCCAGCGCATCTGGTTCGCCACGGTCCATTCACTTCGTGTGGAAGAAAGTCTCCCGGCACGATATGTGGCAACCGCCAAACGCCACCATCACCCAAACCCGGAAACCAGCACAAGAAAGCAGTCCTCATTTTTCATCCAGAACTCGATACGGGTTCTCCTATATCAGCGTGGCCGTGCACGCCGGGTGGGATGACTTCGCTGCAACTATCGAGGCAAAGGGCGTAAATACGCATGAGGTCAGTCCAATATCTGTACGCGCCGACTCGGCTACGCCTGATTAGCGCGGCACGTGCTCACTCTACCTGTGGCTGGCGAGCCCTGGTACGCGCGACCTCAAAGTGTCCGGCGCGCGTCGATCCGAACTCCGCTTCAGAACCTTTTATGTTGGCATCCCGGCGTTTGCGCTCGCAGCAAGGGCAACTGGTGGAACAGAGCCGTATTCACTGAAAAGTCGAGTTAACCACGCCGCCCGCGCCCTGGGAGGCCGAAGCTTTGCGGCGCTCCTCTCAGATCCGTCGCCATCTCTTCTACTGCGACCGCCGTGATCTTACGTCGCGCCGGAGCATTTACGACGCCCAACTGGACACGCGATGGCAACGCATTTCTATTCAACGGCAATGGCCACATTCTGCGGTTGCCCGTGACCGGCAACGAGCCTGCAACCATCATTCCGGCGCTTTGCTAACCGCTGCATAATGACCACAATGTCTCGCCCGATTGAAGCCCGCTTCCAGCCATCAGCGATCAGTCGCAGGAGAACACCGCTTTCGCCCGGTTTATCTAGTGCCGATCGAAGGCGGCACGCCCATGGATCCACAAACAATTCTCCATCTATTGGGCACGGATGGTCGCGGATGGAAGCACGCTCGCTTTCGTAGGACAGCGCAGCGACTTCGACATCTACACCATCCAGTGACCGGGCGACCGAAACCCGTCTGACTAAAGCCGGGGACTCGACGATGGACCCGGTACTCTCCGGATGGCAGTACGCATTTATTTTCAATTCCAGGGCGCTCCGGCAGCATGCAGATCTGGCGCATGCATCCGGACGGAAGCGAGCAGGAACAATACCTCGGATGATTTCAACGGCTGGTTCGCACACATCTCGCGCCGATGGAAAGTGGATGAGTCTTCCTCCGCCTACGAAGATATCACCGGGCATCCGAAAACAGGGACGTGAAGTTGCGCCTGATGCTCGCCTGGAAGAAAATAAGATCTGATGCTGGCCACTTTGTTCGGCGGGCAGGGGCACGATCAACGTTCCTCCTGGTCTCAACGTAAACAGTTGACATTTGTCAATTTGTGAGCTTATCATGACTGGCTGGCCTCAAGTTGAAGATTTGGGTAACAACAGGAATATGGACGGTGACCGGGATACCCCGAGGCGAAGCCCCCACGAACGCGCAGCCAAAACACCACGGCGGTATCGGCCCGTGCTGGGAATTCAATCGGTCCTTGCCTTGCGTCTCCTTCGAGAATTTGACGGGCGACCTCATACTACTGCAGAATCCGCAGCAGAAACGTCAGAGGTGTAGGTGGCCGAGGTACGCGGCGGTTTATAAACCGTTATGCTACGGCTATGCGGTACCGAGGGGTTCGAATCCCTCCCTCTCCGCCATTACCTTAGTTATCTAGTACTTGCAAGCTGGTGATACCTACGCTGATGCCAGAATCAGGAGGGGTCACCGAGTAGGCCAACCGCTGAAGTCAACCTCACCAAAGAGTCGAACCCGCATGGATGGCGGTATTGCCGCGTTATTGCTCTCTGCCAATGGGCGCGTGAAGCCCGACGTTGTTGTCGTGAATGGCCAGCAAGAGCGGCGCACCACGGAAGCGCTTATTACCTGGAATGGCGCGAAGGCTCAAAAACAAGTCCGCCTGTCCGGTGGGCAAGAGATCCAGCCGATGCAGGCGCCAGTCGTCAGCGCAAAGAGGCCGAACTCAACGCGTGAACAATGGCGTCACCGTAGCGCCGGATGGCGGAATGGGCAGCGGTCACTTGCGGCCGCTGGTCACCGACTTCCTTGAGCGAAACCAAGCTCACAAAGAAACCGAAGACGCGCTCGGCATACTCAGACGGCGTTGCACTATTTTCTGGAGTCTTATCCAAAGCTCCACGTTGAAGACGTCGATCCATAGAGACCTTCTGAAGTTCTCCGCCTACCTACGTGATGAAAAGGATCAAGGCACCACGCTCTGTCTACAACAAGTTTTGAGAACGTGATGACTTTCCTGAAGGCCAAGGTATCGCGGACTGGCTGGGCAAGAACGACTGGCCGCGATTTGTACAGGAGGAACCCGGAGGTATTACGAGAAGAGACGAACTCGACACGCTCTGTTCGCAAAGTGTGATGCCAAGGAGCGACTCTGGTTCGAGTTCTTCCTGATGACCGGAATGCGCGAGCAGGAGGTGATGCACTGCTCTTGGGCAGACATCAACCTCGCGCGCGGCACGGTCACCGTGCGGTACAAGCCGGAATATGGGTTCAGCCCGAAGAACTACCAGGAGCGTGAGATTCCCATTCCTGCGAAAACTCGTCACAAGCCTAAAGGTGGAGAAGGGAAAAGCGTGACAAAACATGCGGGCTGAGTCTTCCCAACCGCTGGCTGCAGACCCAAACTCGATTTCCTCGACACCCTGAAGGAGCTGTTGCTGAGCGGGCCAAACTCGACAAACAGAACTTTTGGCTCCACAAATTCCGGGCAACATTCTGCGACGTGGTCACTGTGGGCGGGAGTGCTGACCTACGGACGGTGCAGCAAGTGGCTCGGTCATTCTGACATGGAATCCACGATGAGATATTTGAAGCCATCGCGCAGTCAGCAGGTCCGGGAGAAAGTAAACGAGATCTTCGCGAGAAGGCCCACTCGGTCTTACAACAATTACTTCCGGCTGGCTGTCATTCGGGCAATCCGGAACCGTCGGGGCCGCTCCGGCCAATTCAGCTATGCCCACTTCGCGTTACCAATCCGCCAGCTTCCTCAAGCCCGTTTCTGGCTCACTTCCGGTTGCCGACTATACACAGAATTTCGTCGAATGGCCGTCAAAACCCATGAAATAACGAATAACCGAATCCGATGCCAGGCACGACCTCCTGATGCAATGGGAAGCACACCTGATTGAAGTCCAAGTTGCCTGAAAACTAAGAAGGGGTGCGGCCTCAGGATCAGGGTGGGTCGAGGCACGGACAAGCAAATAGGGTTCGGGTGGCCTCAATCACCACCTACTATATTCGGCGGCTTCATCCTGAATGCGTGGCAAAGGAAGACGCTCAATTTTGCGAAGAATCTAACGACTGCGGCGCTCTGGCAAATCTGATCTCATCCACCGACACGCCCACCGAGCACGTCTGTTCCCTCCTGAGGGATAGGTCGCGAAGATCCCCAACCTTCTCATCTTGGCAAGCAGCGTGGTTCGTTTCAGTCCCAGTTTCGCCGCTGCGCCGCGCGGTCCACCGACGATCCAGCCGGCCTGCTCCAGCGTTTCCACAATCAAAGCGCGATCCGAGTCTTCCAAGGTCATCGATGAGTGGAAAGTTCGGGTGCGATGCACGACTGGGGATCATGAGCTCTGTTTGCTTTTTGTGAAGTGGGTTTGGGTAGCACGCCGTCCCGCGAAAGGATAACCGCGCGTTCCACCAAGTTCTGCAACTCGCGAATGTTGCCAGGCCACGAATACCACTGGAAGGCAGCCATGGTTTCCGGAGGAATGCTGTCGACTTGCTTCCCCATGCGGCGGCTAAACATCTTCACGAAATGCGTGACAAGCGCGGGAATATCTTCCCGGCGCTCTCTGAGCGCCGGCAGCAAGATGGGGAAGACGTTCAGACGATAGTACAGATCACTGCGAAATTGACCGCGAGCTACCATCTTGGCCAGATCCCGATTGGTTGCAGCTACCAGCCGGACATCCACTTTGTGCGTGCGACCGCTCCCTAAACGCTCGAATTCCTGCTCTTGCAACACACGCAGCAACTTCGGCTGCAGCGCCGAGGGGATGTCGCCCACTTCGTCCAAAAACAGCGTGCCTTTGTCGGCCATTTCGAAGCGCCCGATCTTCTGCGCGATGGCACCGGTAAAGGCGCCCTTCTCATGACCGAACAATTCGCTTTCCAGAAGATCCAGCGGAATGGCCGCGCAATTGAGCTTTATGAAAGCGCGCCCGCAACGCTGACTGGCGTTGTGAATGGCGTGAGCAATGAGTTCCTTGCCCGTACCGGTTTCCCCTCGATGAGGACAGTCGAGTCTGTGGGCGCAACCTGCTCCACTTGCTCGAGAACAGATTCGAGGGCAGCGCTATCGCCGATGATCCGCTCGAATCGTACGCTCGGCCTGATCCCGCGCAGGGTACGTAACTGTTGCATAATCTGCCACAGAAACCTCTACACTTCCAGGCTCCCACACGATTGCGATAGCCGAGGTTGCTCACATATCAAGTGCAGCTCGGACCCTTTTGAGCAACAGGTGATGATCGAACGGTTTCGCAAGGAACTCGACCGCACCCTCTCTCATCGCTCGAATCCTCATCCTGGCATCTCCGTGAGCAGTAATGAAGATGATCGGGATATCGCATTCCTCTTCTTTCAGCCTGGCCTGCAACTCGCAGACCCGACATCTTCGGCATACGGATGTCAGCTAATCAGGCACGCAGCTCGACGTGTGCAAACCGGATTCGAGGAATTCTTCCGCGGATCCAAAGCACCAGCGACCAGTCCAGCCGACTTACCGAATAGGTCTGGCGGTCTGAAGTGATTCATCGTCATCGATGATGGCGATCATCTTGGACGCTTGGCTCTGGCAATCCGTCCCGCCCATGCTGTCCGTTTGGCGCAACCGCAAAGGTGTAAATGGAGCAGCGGTCATTTTGCGATAAAATAAGTCAATCCAGTAGGCGTTGATTCTTAAGGGGACGCGCCGAACAACTTTTTGATGCTGCCCTCAGCTTGATTTCGACAATTTCGAGTCGCATTGGTACAGTTTCTTGCTCTTCAATCTCTATGTGCACTTCCCATGCACCTTCCTCGAGCCGCGTCCTGTTCGGAGCTTTTAGGCTCAAGACACCTCAGCATTGGCGAACCACGATCGCCGGGGCGCGATCCTGACAATAGGGTGGTCATCACTAGAGGAACGGGTGTTTCAGGTTCTGCGGATGCTTCTTGAAGAACGTGAGAGCAAGATTGTCGGCGGAGGGGAAATCAGGCATTTTCGGATCTGAGGATTCAGATCAGTCACAGGACCGACGTTTCTGCTGTGTTTATGCCTGGTTGTTGGCGTATTTCAAAGGCTTGTGTTGGCTGACAGGCACATCCTGGAAAGCAGGGCCTGATCAGCATGAAACCTTCCCGTCAGGTTGCCCATTGTCGATGCCACACCGACAACCGATTCCCTCATCTACAGCCGAAGGGGTATATGAGGAGCAAGGTTGATCCAGATAGTGCAGGACAGCGGGGATTGCTGCTGGTTCCAGGGCGCAGTACAGACTGTTACGATACGACGGTATGCGTTGAAGGTTTCGTGCGCCGGAAGACAGGGAAATCCCAACAGCCTCGACAGCCGTTCTATCAAAGCGCTATTTCAAGGGAGATAAGGACGGCGCGCTTTGGGTCGGATGCGATCAATCGCTGTGAATAAGAACTCGAGCCCGACGACGGAGAGTTTACAGCCGCGCTATCATTCCACTCACAGCATTACATCATGCAAAGACACCCACCGGACTGTTGTGGATAGCGACCAGCGGCGGCTTGTATCGTCTGGATCCAACGTCAGGAGGAATCCAGCACTACCGGCGTGATCGCGCGCGCACGCTTCTCGCGCGCGCGACGGCGAACTCCCGACGTCGCCGCAGAGCTTGCCGTCGGCCCCGCGGTTGGTGCCGACGTCACGATGGCGACCGCGCCCGGCGCGATCCACCCGCCGCGCACGAGGCCCGCCTGGCCGGCCGCCGCGATCACGACGTCCGCGCGCCCGATCTCGCCGCCGAGGGTCCCGCGTGCGCGAGTGGCAGTACGTGACGGTCGCGTGGCGCTCGAGCAGCAGCCCAGCCCCATCGGCTTCTCCCGGACGAGCGGGCTTCTGCCTCGACCACGATCGGCCCGCGCCGCCCTTGAGCTCGACGCCAGTCGCATCGAGGGAGCCGCATGACGCCCATCGGCGCACGGACGCAGGCCCGGCTGCCCCGCGAGCAGCCGGCCCTGATTTCGCCGGCGTCGGTGCCGTCGCCGTCCCGACAGACGGAACGCGATCCCGCCGATGGCAAGCGTCCGTCGACAGCCCTTCGGCAGCGGGGAGCTGCGCCAGGATGCCGTGGGACGTCGGGATTCCGGCCGGGAATACGGACGCCCCTCGAGGCTCGGCTCCTGCGTGACGGTTCGCCGGCAGGCCGGCGGCCGAACGATCGGATGCCGACCTCGGCGCACCTCTTCTGCTTCAAATGCCCACGTACACCTGCGACGCGGGGTCACTACGCCCACAATGAGCACGGTGGCGAGGCCGACGGTGGTGCCGCCACGCTCGGCGCAGGCGGCTCACGCGGGCGCGCACCTTTCCACCCGGACCGCCGCCGCTACCGCCACCACCCGCCGCCTGTCGTGTCGCCCGCCAGATGCCCGTCGCGAGCCTTTTGTAACAGAAGCGCGGCCCGGGGGCAGGCGCGTGCATGCCGAAAAAATCGACACCCCATGGGCGATGCCACCTTGCTTGCGACGATGCGCCGGGCCGTCGCACAATCGTCGCGACCACACACGCCTGCGGAGGCCAGCATGGTGCAGACCGGGGACCCTCACCGCCCTCTTTTCACGATCTCGTGCACGGGAGGCGATGGAGCAGCAGCAAGCAGTTGCCTCGAGCGAGACCACGGAGTGCTACCACAGTCCACATGCTCGAGCGCTTCGCCGCCCCCAGGTCACGCAAACCGACCTCGATCACGCCGCTCGGCGTCGACTACCTGCGCGCGTTCGAGATGCCGCGTAGGCGTCCAGCGCTTCAGACACGTTGAAGCGCGTCGCCGACGCGTCGCTCTTCGTGACCGGCGTCTTCGATCGACTGCCTCGAGCGCGGCCTCGTCGGCGCCTGACTACTACACGCCGCGCTCGGCCGGAACGCCTACGCTTGCGGCTCTCAGGCAACGGGATCGCGCCGCGGCGCCTCGGCGACTCCTTCGACGTAGCTCGCCGATCGCTTCCCCCGACTTCGCCCGCGTCCTCGGCGCGATCAGCGCGCTTTCGAGCTCTTCAGAGACCGAGCCAGGACGCGATCCGGCTCTACAAGCGCTGGCTCCAGAACGGGCAGCGCGCGCGCGGCGGCATCTGCTCGTTCGCCGGGGGCTCATCCTCGGTGCCGCCGTGCCCACGCGGCGGCGAGTGGCGGCGTCAGCCGGCCGACGACTCCACGTCGCTGATCGCCTCGATGCCCTTCGTGTTGCGGGCGATCGCCCATGACGTGAACAGCGATCGCCGCGACGTCTTCCACGGCCGCTCGACGCGAAGGCCGCTCGTGGGCCGACGATGTCACGCAGGTAGAGCGGCGTCGTCCAACCGAGCCGGCGCGTCATCCGGGTCGATCGAGTGCTGCAGCCGCGCGACCCGGCGGTTCTCTGCCGCGGAAGTGGTTGATGACTGACGTGCGCCCGCCGGAGCCGGCAGACGCTGCTGCGCCTCCGCCATCAGCCGGCGCGCGTCCGGCACCACGCTCACGACGTGGAATGCCGTGGCGTGGCGTCGAACGTGTTCGGCCCGCGAACCGCAGGTCGAGCGCATCACCCTGCTCGACACCGTGACGTGTGCGCAAGCCCGTTCCGGATCGATTCGCTCCTGCCCGCGCTGCGAGCATGTCGGGCGCGGCGATCGATGCCCGCGACCTGGCAGTGCGGCGGATGCGCGTCGAGCGAGCAGCCCGGTGCCGACGCTCGTCTCGAGCACGCGCGCCCCGGGCGCGATGCCGAGCGAGCGGACCACCTTCGCGATGCGCGGATAGAACACGCGCCTGGAAGAACGCGTCGATAGAACTGCGAGAATCTCGTAGTCAGAGCTGCGCTCTCGTGCGGTTGTGCGCCTGCGGTGGCGCGTTAGACGTCCCCTCGATGGATCCCGGTCGTGCAGCGGGCCCGGCGCTCGTGGCCGGCGTGGGCACGGCGCTCATGCCGCCGTCGCGCTCCAGGACTCCCGCTTGTAGGAGATGATGCGCCGGCGCTTCTGGAACGCCACTGGCGACCACGCTTGAAGCCCCGGCGGCTTACGCTCTTGCGCGCCAGCTCGTTCACGGTGTCGGGACTGAGATCGGGGGATCTCGGCGACCTCTTTGCTGTTGAGCGGGATCTCGTCCTTGTCGACCATCGCCAGCAGGTTCCCCTCCGGATTGATTCTGCAGCTCCGTAGCAGCCCGGCCGTCTCCGAGCGGTCAAGAAACAACGTTTTCCGAGATGACCGGCACTTTGCACCTGAACGCCGTTCGAACGTCGACGGATCGCCGACTTACGCGCGTTTGCCGACCCGGCCTTCGAGCCACAGCACGATGGGCGCGGCCATGTAGATCGACGAATACGTCCCCGACGATGAATCCGATCAGCAACGCGAACGCGAAGCTGTGGATGACCGGCGCCGCCGAGCATGAACAGCGCGAACGTGACCATGACCGCAGTGCCGCTCGTGATGATCGAGCGCGACAGCGTCTCGTTGATCGACGTGTTGATGATCGTCTGCAGCGTTGCTCCTTCCGCATCTGCCGAGGTTCTCGCGGATGCGGTCGGAGATGATGACGGTGTCGTGCACCGAGAAGCCGACGATCGTCAGCAGGCGCCGCGATCGTCGTCAGGTCGAACTCCATGTGGAAGAGCGACAGGAACGCCGACGGTGATCAGCACGTCGTGCAGCAGCGCGATCGCCGCGCCCGATGCCGAAGCGCAGGTCGAAGCGGAACGCGATGTAGACGCCCATGACGGGCGGTCGACGAACAGGACGGCCAGCGTCGCATCCTTCCAGAGCTCCCGGCCGACCTTGGGTCCGACCGACTCCGTCGCGGAGCACGTCGAAGCTGCCCTCGCCGAACTTGGCCTGGAGCCCGGCTCTGGCCGGGTCGCGGCAGAGTCGTCCTGCCCCGCCTCGCCGCCGAGGACGCGGATCTGGAACTCCTTCCCCGCTGCCGACGTCCTGCACGACGACCTCGCGCAGGTCGGGCCGCGCCTCGAGCGCCGAGCGGATGCTCGCTGACCGACGTCGACTGCGGGAACCGCACCTGCAGCAACGTGCCGCCGGCGAAGTCGATGCCGTAGTTGAGGCCGCCCCGCGCCCAGATGGACACGAGGCCGAGGCCGATGATGACCCACGACATGATGAACATCGGGCACGCAGAGCCGGACGAAGTCGATGCCGGGATTCGGCTGGATGAACTCGACGAAGTGATGCTGCACCGGCGGCGCCGGGGTCTTCGTCGTCTTGCTCGGGCTCGGTGCTGGTCGCCATCTCCGCTCCCTTCCTCACACGCTGACCGTCGTGAGCTGGCGCCGTGACGCGAGCCAGTCGTACACGATCCGCGTCGCGAAGACGGCCGTGGCGAGCGTGGTCAGGATGCCGAGACAGAGCGTCACGGCGAAGCCACGGACCGGATCCAGTGCCGAACTGGAACATGATGAGCCCGGCGCTGAACGTGGTGATGTTCGAGTCGAGGATGGCCGCGCCAGGCGCGCGCGTAGCCGGCCTCGATGGCCGCGCGCGGCGCCTTGCCGAGCCGGAGCTCCTCGCGCACGCGCTCCAGGATCAGCACGTTCGCGTCGACCGCCATGCCGAGCGTCAGCACGACGCCCGGCGATGCCCGGCAGCGTCAGCGTGAAGCCGCCCGCCGCGAACACGCCGAGCATGAGCAGCACGTTGATGACGAGCGCGGCGTCGGCGATCACGCCGCCGCCCCGGTAGTAGAAGAGCATGAACAGCACGACGCCGACGCCGCCGACGACGAACGACAGCGCGCCCGCGCGGATCGAGTCCTGACCGAGCGACGGACCGACGGTCCGCTCCTCCTGCAGGTTGAGCGGCGCCGGCAGCGCGCCGTTCCGCAGCACGTTCGCGAGGTCCTGCGCTTCCTCGAACGTGAAGCGGCCGCTGATCTGGCCGTGGCCCTGCGTGATCGGCTCGCGGATCACCGGCGCCGACTGGACGTAGCCGTCGAGCACGATCGCGAGCTGCCGCCCGACGTTCGCCGTCGTGGCGTCGCCGAAGAGCCGCGCGCCCTGCGAGTCGAGCACGAAGCTGACCGTCGGCCCTTCCGAGCGAGCCGCCCGGTTGCACGCGCGCGTCGGTCAGGACGTCGCCCGTCATGATCGACCGGCGATCGACGAGGTACTTGCCCGGACGGCCGCCCTCGGCGACCGCCGGGCAGCACCTGCGTGCCCGGGCCCGGCGCCTCGAGCGTGCCCGCGTTCGGCCCGCTCGCGACGAACTTGAACTCGAGGACCGCAGTGCGGCCGATCAGGTCCTTCGCGCGCTGCGGATCCTGGATGCCCGGCGAGCTGGATCACGATCTCGTCGGTGCCCTGGGCGATGCACGGTCGGCTCGGAGACGCCGAACTCGTCGATGCGGTTCCGGATCACCTGAGCGCCTGCTCGACGACGCGCGCGCACGCGCGGTCGATCTCGACCGGGCTGAGCTCAGTACTGCAGGTCGCACGTCGCGTCGACCCTTGCGCTGCGATCAGGTTCGGGAAGCGCTGCTTCACGATGCCCGCCGCTTCCTGCTTCTTCTCTTGTTCGCGAGCCGGATGACGAGCTTCCGGCCCTCGCGATCGACGGTGAACGCGCCGAGGCCGCCGTCCTCGAGCTCGCGCTCGAGGTCGCGCCCGACGCGGTCGACGGTGTTGTCGACCGCCTGCTCGACTGCCGACCGAGTAGCGGAGATGCGTTCCGCCCTGCAGGTCGAGGCCGAGCCGCAAGCGGCTTCTGCCACGGCCACCAGGCCGGCACCGCACGCGAACGTCGGCATGATCAACACGATGGCGACGAGCGACAGGACGGCGAAGATCGCCGCCCGCGTTCCGACCGATCCGCTGCTCACGACTTCTCCCGCTCCTTCTCGCGTCCCTCGGCGGTCGGCGCCGTCAGGACCCGTTGCACCGAATCACGATCGATCTGCACCGTGACCTTGGGGCGATCTCGACGGACAGGACCTTCGTCGCCGAGCGTCACCACGCGCCCGTGGATCCCGCTCGCGAACACGACCTGGTCGTTCCGCTTGAGCCCCGACACCTGCGACTCGAGCTCCTTCCGCTTCGCGCTGCTCCGGGCGGATCAGGAGGAAGTAGAAGATGGCGCCGATGAGCGCCAGCGGCGCCAGCTGCGTCATCATCGGCGGCGGTCCGCGAGCCTCCCCGCTCTGCGCCCATGCGGTGCTCACGCTCAGGCCCAGGCGCCCGCGGCGACGGCGGCGCGGCCGGGGAAGCACGCCCTCGGCCAGCGCCGCGCGAATCTCGCGCATCAGCTCGAGGTAGAAGTGCAGGTTGTGCAGCGTCGCGAGCTGCGCGCCCAGCATCTCGTGCGCCATGTGCAGGTGCCGCAAGGCGCCGCGGCTGAAGTGCCGGCACGTGTAGCACGCGCAGCGCTCCGTCCACCGGTCGGGGATCACGCGTGTGACGGGCGTTGCGGATCATCAGCTTGCCGTCTCGGGTGAACAGCATGCCGTTCCGCGCGTTTCGCGTCGGCAGAACACAATCGAAGAGGTCATACCCCATGCCCACGAAGCGAAGCAAATCCGAAGGGGTACCCGTGCCCATCAAATAGCGCGGGCGATCGCGCGGCAGCAGCCCGACCGTGAACGCCGCGATGCGCGCCGTCTCGTCGGGCGGCTCGCCGACGGACAATCCGCCCGCGGCGTAGCCGTCGAACTCGAGCGGCACGAGCTCGCCGGCGCTCACGCGGCGCTGCTCGGGGTCGAACGCGCCCTGGACGATGCCGAAGAGCGCCATGTCGTCCCGCGTCCGCGCGGCCCGGCCGCGCGTCGCCCATGCCGTCGTCCGTCGCACCGCGCGCGCGACCTCCATCGGGGTCGCGCCGGCGGCGACGCACTCGTCGAGCGACATCGCGACGTCGACGCCGAGCGCCTCCTGCGCCGCGATGCACGTCTCGGCGTCGAGCCGGCCGGCGCCGGCCGTCGACGTGCGAGCGATAGCTCGATGCCGTCGTCGTCGAGCTTCACGAGGCCCGCGAGGCTCATCACCTGGAAGCCGCCGCTGTCGGTCAGGATCGGCCCCGGCCAGCCCATGAGCGCGTGCAGCCCGCCGAGCTCGCGCACCACGTCGGCGCCGGGCCGCTGCGCGAGGTGGTACGCGTTCGACAGCACGATCGTCGCGCCCAGCTCCTGCAGCTGCGCCGGCGTGACGCCCTTCACGCTCCCGTGCGTCGCGACCGGCATGAACGCCGGCGTCTCGACGACCCCGTGCGCCGTGACGAATCGGCCGAGCCGCGCGCCCGCGGGATCCTCGCGGACGACGGCGAACGACCGGACGCGTGATTGCTCGGCCGGCGCGCTCACGAGATCAGCATCGCATCGCCGAAGCTGTAGAAGCGATAGCGCTCGCGCACGGCCGTCTCGTAGGCGACGCGGATCCGCTCCCATCCGGCGAGCGCGGCGACCATGCGCGAGGAGCGGCGTCCGCGGCAGATGGAAGTTCGTCACGAGGGCGTCGACGACGCGGAACGCGGTGGCCCGGCGCGATGAACAGCCCGGCGCTGCCCTCGCCCGGCGCGAGCGTCGCCCGCCGCGGCGGCCGATTCGAGCGTGCGGACGACGTGTCGTCCCGACGGCGACGACGCGGCGCCGCGCGCGCGCGCGCGCCGCGATCGCGCTCGACGGCGCTCGCCGACAGCACGTAGCGCTCCGGCGCCATGCGATAGCCGTCGAGGTCGTCGTTCCGGATCGGCAGGAACGTGCCCGGGCCCGACGTGCAGCGTGACGAACGTCGCGCTCGACGCCGCGCGCCGCGAGCGCGTCGAGCAGCGCCGGCGTGAAGTGCAGTCCCGCCGTCGGCGCCGCGACCGCGCCGGGCGCGCGCGCGAACGTCGTCTGGTACCGCTCGCGATCGATCGCCGTCGGCCCGTCGGCGCGGCGGATGTACGGCGGCAGCGGCACCTCGCCGAGCGCGTCGAGCCACGCGAGCACCGGTCAGCCGACGTCGAGCCGCACGCGCCACCGTCCGTCGCCGAGGTCCGCGAGCCACTCGCCGCTGCCGCCTGCGCGAACAGCGACGCGCTCGCCGACGCGCGGCGCCGCCGCGCACGAGCGCCTCCCATGACGCCGTCGCCGACCGGCTCGCACAGCAGCAGCTCGAGGCGCCCGCCGCTCGGGCGCCGGCCGCGCGACGCGCGCCGGGATGACGCGCGTGTCGTTCAAGACGAGCAGGTCGCCCGGCGCGGAGCCAGCGCCGGCAGATCGCGCGACGCGCGCGTGCGCGAGCGCGGTCGCCGTCGACGCACGAGCAGCCGCGCCGCGCTGCGCTCGGCCGCCGGCTCCTGCGCGATCAGCTCCGGCCGGCAGCTCGTAGACGAGGTCGCCGATCTTCACGCCGCCGGCGTCGTCCTTGCGCGGCGCGCTCCAGCAACGGACGGAGCAGGTCCATCGGCACCGGGAAGATCGTCGTCGAGTTGTTCTCGGTCGCGATCTCGGCGAGCGTCTGGAGGTAGCGCAGCTGGAGCGTGATCGGCTCGCTGCGCCATGATCGCCGCCGCCTCGCGCGAGCCGCTGCGCCGCCTGGAACTCGCCCTCCGCGGCGATCACCTTGGCGCGCCGCTCGCGCTCCGCCTCGGCCTGCCGCGCCATCGCGCGCCGCATCTCCTCCGGCAGGTCGATGTGCTTGATCGCCACCTGCACGACCTTGATGCCCCACGGCTCGGTGTGCTGGTCGATGATCGTCTGCAGCTGCGCGTTGATCTTCTCGCGCTCGGCCGAGGAGCTCGTCGAGCTCGACCTCGCCGCACACGCTCCGCAGCGTCGTCTGCGCGTTCTGCGACGTGCGCGAACAGGTAGTTCTCGACCTCGACCACCGCGCGGTTCGGGATCGATCGACGCGGAAGTAGAGGACGGCGTTCACCTTGACCGAGACGTTGTCCTTGGTGATCACGTCCTGCGCCGGCACGTCCATGGTGACCGTGCGCAGGTCGACGCGCACCGCCTTCTCGATGCCCGGGATCACGAGCGTGAGGCCGGGCCCGCGCGGCCCGACGAGCCGGCCCAGCCGGAACACGACCAGCCGCTCGTACTCGCGGACGACCTTGAACGCGCTCGCGACGAGCGCCAGGACCACGATCACGAACGCGCCAATGCCCGGCACTGGGATCTCCTCGTGCGCGGCTGGTTCAGGGCCGGCGGCGCGCCGCGCGCACGCGCAGCCGGAGGCCGTCGACCGCGGTCACCTCGACCGGGGCGCCCGCCTCGATCGTCTCGTCGGCCGTTTCGTCGGTTTGGGCCGACCAGTACTCCCGTGTATCAGGACGCTGCCCGCGGGCGCCAGCCGCTCGCGCGCCGTACCGATTGCGCCGATGAGGCCCTCGACGCCGAGCATCGTCGGCAGCGTGACGGCGCCGCGCCACCACCATCCCGATCAGCAGCACGAACGCGGCGAAGCCGCCGCCGGCGCCGACGCACGATGCTCCGCGCCGACCATGACCTCGTCGCCGGGCGAGTCGAACAGGAAGAGCGAGCCCAGCAGGAACGCGACGAGCCCGCCGACGCCCGACGACGCCGAACGTCGGCAGGAACGCCTCGGCGACGAGCAGCGCGACCCCGAGCGCGATCAGCGCGAGCGCGCCGATAGTTCACCGGCAGCACCTGCATCGCCGTGAGCGCGAGCAGCAGGCAGATGCCGCCGGCGACGCCCGGAAGAACACGCCCGGATGCGTGAGCTCGACGTAGAGGCCGAGCAGGCCCGCGCAGCATGAGCAGGTACGCGATGTTCGGATCGCCCAGCACCGTCGAGCACGCGCTGCGACAGCCGCATCTCGAACGTCCGGACGTCGGCGGGCTTCAGCTCGAGCTTGCGCTTCGTCGCCGCCGATCTCGACCGTCCGTCCGTCGATCTTCGCGAAGAGCTCGTCGCGGTCGCGCGCGACGACGTCGACGACCTTGAGCTTCGCGGCCTCGTCGGCGGCGACCGACACGCTCTGCCGCACCGCCTTCGATCGCCCACTCGACGTTCCGGCCGCGCTGGCGCGCGATCGACTCGCTGAACGACGCCGTGAAGTTCTCGACCTTCTCGCCCATCGTCCCCTTCGATGTCCTCGCCCTGCCCGCCGACCGGATGCGCCGCGCCGATGCTCGTGCCCGGCGCCATCGCCGCGACGTGCGCCGCCATCGTGATGAAGACGCCCGCCGAGCCCGCGCCCGCGCCGCTCGGCGCGACGTACGACGATCACCGGGATCGGCGCGGCGAGCAGGTCCTTCACGATCGCGCGCGTCGACGTGCAGCAGGCCGCCGGGCGTGTCGAGCTCGATCAGCAGCGCCGCCGCGCCGTCGGTCTCGCGCGCGTCGATCGCCTCGGCCGACGTACGCCGCCACGGCCGGCTTGATCGCGCCGTCGACGACGATGCGATGCACGACGGCCGCGCGGGCGCCGCCGGCAGCGCCAGCGACGGCGACCAGCGCGCGCGGCGAGCCGACCGCGCGCATCACTTGCCCGCGATCGGCAGCCCGAGGACGCGCATGACCTTCTGGATGTCCTCCCACACGAGGCGCTTGTCGCCGGGGTTCCGCAGCAGGTACGCCGGATGGAACGTCGGCATCAGCATGATGCCCTGGTAGTCGAACCAGCGGCCGCGGAGCTGCGTGATCGGCGTCTTCGAGCGCAGCAGCGTCTGCGCCGCGAACTTGCCGAGCGCGACGATCACCTCCGGGCCGATCAGCGCCGAGCTGACGCACGAGGAACGGCTCGCACGCCGCGACCTCGTCGGGCTCGGGATTGCGGTTGCCCGGCGGGCGGCACTTCACGACGTTGCAGATGTAGACGTCCTCGCCGCCGGAGCTTCATGCCCTTCGTGATGATCTCGGTCAGGAGCTGGCCGGCGCGGCCGACGAACGGCTCGCCCTTCGCGTCCTCGTCGGCGCCGGGCGCCTTCGCCGACGAACACGAGCCGCGCGTGCGGATCGCCGACGCCGAACACGAGGTTGCGTGCGCCCGCCGGGCGAGCTTGCACCGCTGGCAATCGCCGAGGTCGGCGCGGACGCCGTCGAGCGTCTCCCGTGCGCGCGTCCGCCACCGCGTGACCGGGCGCCGGCGGCGCGGCAGCGCCGGCGCGCGCCGGCGCGGGTCGTTCCGCGGCGCGCGGCGTCACGGCGTCGCCGCGCGGCGGGCGGCGCGGGCGCGCCGACCGCGCCGAGCAGCCGTTGATAGGTCGACGTGCGCGAGCAAAGCGCGCGCAGATGTCGCGCGATCTCGCCTTGTGACCCCACGGCGCGCATTGTAGAGTTTTGCGCGTCATGATGCTAGCCGGCCTCGTCGCGTTGATCGTGCTTCGCGTGGCCGGGCGACGCGCTCGCCTGGGGACCCATCACCCACCTCGTCCACGGGTCGAACGTGCTGGCCGACCTCGGCGTCCTGACGAGCCCGCTGCGCGATCTCCTGGCCACGCATCGGCTGCCCGTATCTCTACGGCTGCATCGCGGCCGACATCTTCCACGCGAAGAAGTACACGCGGAGCCTCTACACGCACTGCCACTGCTGGCCGGTCGGCTGGCAGATCGTCGAGGCCGCGAACGGCGAGCGCGAGGAAGCGTTCGCCTACGGCTACCTCTCGCACCTCGCGGCCGACGTCTACTCGCACAACCACTTCGTGCCGGTGCAGCTCGTCACCAGCTTCGAGGCGCGGACCCTCCGCCACATCTACTGGGAAGCCCGCTTCGACGCCGCGCAGGAGCGCGACCGCTGGCGGCTCGTCCGCACGGTGCTGCGCCATCGCTACCGCGACCTCGATCGCGCTGGTCGAGCGCGTCGTCGAGCGCACGCTGTTCTCGTTCAAGACGAACAAGCGCATCTTCGACTCGGTGATGGCGCTGCAGCAGCTCGAGCAGTGGCAGGTGATGGTGCAGCGGCCTCGGCGACCGCTCGCGCTACCCGCTGCCGCAGGCCGACGTCGACCGCTTCAACGGGCTCTGCGTCAGCGCGATCCAGGATCTGATGCTGCACGGCCGCGACGAGCGCCTGCCAGCACGCCGACCCGACGGGCCGCGAGGCGCTCGCGCAGGCGAACGCTGCTGCGCGCGGAAGCTGCGCGCGCTCAAGCGGAAGGGCGAGGTGCCCGAGGCGATCGTGGCCGAGATCCGCGCGCTCCGCCCATTCGGCCGCGTAGCCGTCGCCCGACGCCGGCGCCGCGCCGCGACCCAGTCGAGGATGCGCGCGGCGACCTCGTCCTTCGGCGAGCACCGGCAGCGCCTCGTCGAGGCCGGCGGCGTCGAGCAGGCGGACGACGTTCGTGTCGCTGCCGAAGCCCGCGCCCTCCGCCGTCACGTCGTTCGCGACGATCAGGTCGAGCCCTTCTCGCGGAGCTTCCGGCGCGCCTCGGCGACGAGGTCGTGCGTCTCGGCCGCGAAGCCGACGACCGTGCGCGCTCCCTTCCCGCGCCGAGGCCCGACAGGATGTCCGCGTTCCGCACGAGCGTCGAGCCGCAGCGCGGCCGCCGACTTCTTCAGCTTTCGTACGAGCGGCGCCGCCGGCCGATAGTCGGCCACCGCGGCCGCCATCACGAGCACGGTCGCGTCGCGCGAACGCCGCCGCGGAGCGCCCGCTGCCATCGCCGCCGCGCTGTCGACCGCGACGACGCGCACGCCCGGCGGCGCGCGGCAACGCGATCGGGCCCGTCACGAGCGTCACGTCCGCGCCGCGGCGGCGCGCGATCTGCGCGATCGCGTAGCCCATCTTCCCGCTCGAGTGGTTCGTCAGGTAGCGCACCGGATCGATCGCCTCGCGCGTCGGCCCGGCGGACACGACGACGCGCTCGCCCGCGAGGTCCTGCGGCGTGAGCGCGCGTCGCGACGGTCCTCGACGATCTCGGCCGGCTCGGCGAGCCGTCCGGCGCCCTCGTAGCCGCAGGCGAGCGAGCCCGCACGCCGGCCCGACGATCCGCGCGCCGCGCTCCGCGAGCGTGCGGACGTTCGCCTGCGTCGCGACGTGCTCCCACATGTGCACGTTCATCGCCGGCGCGACGACGAGCGGCGCCCGCGTCGCGAGCAGCACGGTCGTGAGCAGGTCGTCGGCGATCCCGTGCGCCATCTTCGCGATGACGTTCGCCGTCGCCGGCGCGATCACGACGACGTCGGCCGTGTCGGCGAGCCGGATGTGCCCGATCTCCGACTCGTCCGTCAGGTCGAACGTCTCGAGTCCGACCGCGGTTGCCGGAGAGCGCTCTGCAGCGTCATCGGCGTCACGAACTCGCGCGCGCTCCGCGGTCATCACGACCTGCACGATCGCGCCGGCCTGCGCGGCAGCTGGCGGACGACGTCGCACGCCTTGTAGCAGGCGATGCCGCCGGAGAGGCCGACCAGCACGCGACGTCCGTCGAGCGTCATGCCTCCGGAACCCCCGCGCGGCGCTTCTGCATCTGCCGATGCTTCTCCTCGTCGTCGTGCTCCTTCCCTCTCTCCTCGTGCAGCTGCTTCTCCTCTTCCTGGCCCTCCTGCACGAGCTCGCGGAGCGACACGCCTTCGATCGTCGAGCGCGACGCGCGCCGGAGCCGACGTTCGCCGTCATCTGGATCACCCACGTGAGCAGCGAGAACCCGACGGCCACGTCGCGCGGCACGCCGAACGCGTCGTGCAGCGCGAACACGCAGCCCGCCTGCCAGGTGCCGAGGAACCCGGGCGCCTGCGGCAGCGAACACGAACGCCGCGACGATCACGACGGTCACGAGCGACCCGGACAGCAGCGGGATCTGCACGTCGAGCGCGAGGAACGAGAGCGTACGTGAGCGCGATGATCGTCCAGAGCAGGATCGACGAGCTCACCACGATCGCGATGATCCGCGCCGATCGTTGAGGCCGCTCGAGGCCGTGGAGCAGCTCCTCGGCGACTCCGACCGCAGCGCATCGCCGATCTCTCGACGGGAAGCGCGCGACAGCATCCAGCGGATCAGGCGCTCGCCCTTCGTCGCGATTGCGCACCAGGAAGACCAGCACCACGAGCTCGACGACCGCGATCACGCCGAGCATCGTCGCGCCGCGCACGGATGAAGTCGGGAACCGGATAGGTGTAGCCCACGACCAGCAGGCACCCGAGCATCAGCAGCGATGTCGCAGATGCCGCTCGATCACGATGCTCGAGATCGTCGGGCTGAGCGGAATGTGCGACCCGCCGCGAGAGGAACACCGGCCGGATGAGCTCGCCGATCCGGAGCGGCAGGACGCGCGTTGGCGCCGAAGCCGACCCACGTCGCCGCGATGGCCGGCCAGCGCGGCACCGTCGCCGACCGGCCGCAGCAGCACGCGCCACCGCTCGGCGCGCAACGACGTGGCAGCAGATGCTCAACGCGATGACCGCGAGGCACCAGCCGACGTGCGCGCCCTGCAGGACCGCGCCGACCGCCGCCCAATCGGTGTCGCGCGTCGCGTACCACAGGCAGACGCCGGAGACGGCGAAGGCGACGAGCAGCGTGAGCGCGTTGCTGCAGACGATCCTCGTCGGCCTCGGAGCGGCCGACTGCGGCATTATCGCGCGCCCCGCCCGGACGAAAGCGCGGCCCCGCGGCAGCGAGCTACTTCTTCCGGAAGCGCGACGGGAACTCGGCCGCCGAACGTCTGCTCGGGGTGGATGACCTTCGCCTTCGCGATGAGCTGCTCTTCGGACTCGACGTCCTTCGGGTTCGGCACGCAGCAGTCCACCGGGCACACACGGCGGCGCACTGCTCCTGGTCGAAGAAGCCGACGCACTCCGTGCACTTCTCGGGCACGATGTAGTAGACGTCCTGCGCGAGCGCGCGGTGCGATCCCCGTGGTGCTCGTAGTTCGCGCCGCCCTCGTAGATGGCGGTGTTCGGGCACTCGGGCTCACACGCGCCGCAGTTGATGCACTCCTCCGTGATCATCGTGGACATGGCGTCGGACCCTACCTGGCGATCGATCTGTGTGACAACCAGAAACCGGCGCCGATCGGTCAGGCTCGGCGCCGACGCCCGAGCGGGCGTCGCGACCGCCGCGCGACCGGCCGCCGCGCAGCACGCCGCCGCGAGCAGCGCGGAACGCGCTCGCGACCGGCGCCGTGCGGGTCCGCCGACGACGATCGGCTGCCGGCGTCGCCCGCGGCGCGGACGGCCGGCACGAGCGGGATCCGCGCGAGCAGCGGCACGTCGAACGCGGCCGGCGAGGCGCGCGCCGCCGCCCTCGCCGAAGATCGCATCCTGCGTGCCCGCACGACGGGCAGACGTAGCCGGCCATGTTCTCGACGATCCCGAGCACCGGCGTCGCGCACCTGCGCGAACATCGCGATGCCGCGGCCGACGTCGAGCAGCGCCACGTCCTGCGGCGTCGTGACGATCACGCCGCCCGTGACGGGCACCTGCTGCACGAGCGTCAGCGGCGCGTCGCCGGTGCCCGGCGGCAGATCGACGACGAGGACGTCGGTATCGCCCCAGTCGACGTCCTTCAGGAACTGCCGGACGATTCCCATCACGATCGGGCCGCGCCAGATGACGGGCGACTGCTCGTCGAGGAAGAAGCCCATCGACATGCAGCTGCACGCCGTAGCTGCTCGATCGGCGCGATGCGCTTGTCGGCCGACACCGCGGGCGCGCGGTCGTCCCGAGCATGATCGGCATGCTCGGACCGTAGACGTCGGCGTCGATGAGGCCGACGCGCTGCCCGAGCGCCGGCGATCGCCAGCGCCAGGTTCACCGCGACGCGTCGACTTGCCGACGCCGCCCTTCGTGCTCGACGACCGCGATCACGTGCCGCACGCCCGCGATCGGCGCGCCGCCCGCGAACGGATCGCGCCCGCGGCCCTCGTCGCGCGCCGGCGATCGTGCACGACGACGCGCTCGACGCCCGGCTCGCGCCGCAGCGCCGGCCTCGACGCTCGTCGCGCAGCGCGCTCAGCGTCTCCGCCTTGTCCGTGCCCGGCCGCAGATCCACGCTCGACCGTACCGCCGTCGACCCGCAGCGTCGGTCACCATGCCCGAGCGTCACGATGTCGCGGCGGTAGCCCGGAAACAGGACCGCCTTCAGCGCGTCCTCGAGACGCTCGCGGCTCGCGGCGGCCATCCGTGTCGTCTAGCGAGCGCGCCCCGCACAAAGGCAAAGCGCCGAACGAATCCTTGACTTTGTGCGGCGCGTTCTCGTTGAGTCGCGCCGGCCTCGTGACTCCCTTCGCGCACGCACCGTCCGGTCACGCGCTGCAGCTGCCCGCCCGGCGTGCTCGACGACCTCGCGCGCGTCGAGACGCGGCTCGCCGAGGAGCTCGGCTCGCGCGAGCCGCGCCTCACCGAGATCGCCGCGCATCTCGTCGGCGCGGGCGGCAAGCGCATCCGGCCCATGGTCGTGCTGCTCGTCGCGCACGCCGCGGCCGGCGGCCCGCCCGCGCGCCGCGACGACGTCATCGAGGCGGCGGTCGCGCTCGAGCTGATCCACTCGGCGACGCTGCTCCACGACGACATCATCGACGGCGGCGAGATGCGCCGCGGCAAGCCGTCGGCGCTCGCCGTCTTCGGCCTCGGCGACACGCTCGTCGCGGGCGACTTCCTCTTCTGTCGCGCGCTTCGCGCTCTGCGCGCGCTTCGAGGCGGAGGTGATCCGCTGGGCCGCCGAGGCGTGCGTCGCGCTCACCGAGGGCGAGATCCTGCAGGGCCGCTTCCGCCGGAACCCGGCCGTCACCGTCGCCGACTACGTCGAGATCATCGATCGGAAGACGTCGTCGCTGTTCGCGGCCGGCGCGCGCACGGCGGCGCACCTCGCCGGCGCGCCGCCCGACGTCGTCGACGCCATGCGCGGCGTGCGGCACCCACGTCGGCCGCGCGTTCCAGATGCAGGACGACCTCCTCGACGTCGAGGGCACGAGCGCGCGCACCGGCAAGCCGCGCGGGCCTCGACCTCCGCGACGGCAATCCCTCGCTGCCGATCGTTCTGGCGCTCGAGTCACGATCCCGAGGTCCGCCGCATCTTCGCGCTCGAAGCGCCCGACGCCGGCCGACGTCGAGACGGGCCTCGCCCGCATCCGCCGCACGGGCGTCTGCCGGACGATCGCCGCCCGGGCCGACGCCGAGCTCGCGACCGCCGTCGCCGCGATCGGCACGCTGCCCCCGTCCGACGCGCGATCGCGCTCGACGTGCTGGCGCAGACGCTCGGCGAGCCGGCGAGCTATCGCAATCAGCGATCGCCCCGCGACCCCCGACTGGCCCGCAGTGCGCGCGGCGCCTACGCGCCGTGCCTCGCGATGGGCGTCGCGCTCGCAGCAGCGGCGCCGCGCTGCCGCGCTCCCCTCCACTTCGTTCATTGACATCGCTTCCCGGCCTCCCGAAGATGCCGCCGATGCCCCGGGACGGCTTCGGCCGCGAGATCGACTACCTGCGGATCTCGCTCACCGACCACTGCAACCTGCGGTGCGTCTACTGCATGCCCACCTCGGGCCTCGCGCTTCCTGCCCTCCGGAGGCGCTCCTCACCGCCGACGAGATCGAGCTCGTGGCCGCGCGCCGCCGTCTCCGTCGGCTTCCGGAAGATCCGGCTGACCGGGCGGCGAGCCGACGCTGCGCGCCGACCTGCTCGACATCGTCGACGCGGCTCGCGCGCGGTGCCCGGCCTGCGCGACCTCGCGCTCACGACGAACGGCGTGCGGCTGCCCGCAGCTCGCGCCAGCCGCTCCGGCGGCGCGGGTCTCCGGCGCCTCAACGTCCACCTCGACAGCCTCGATCCCGAGCGCGTCGCGCGCGTCATGCGCTGGGGCACGCTCGCCGAGATCTGGGCGGGCATCGAGGCCGCCGAGGCCGCCGGCTTCGCGCCGATCAAGCTCAACGCCGTCGTCGTGCGCGGCTTCAACGAGGACGACGTCGTCCCGCTCGCCGCACTGACGCTCGACCGGCCGTGGCACGTGCGCTTCGTCGAGACGATGCCGTTCGGCACCGGCGACACGGCCGCGCGTCGCGCGCGACGGCCTCGTGCCGAACGCCGAGACGCGCGCGGCTGCATCGAGGCGGCGCTCGGCGCGCTGCACGCCGCTCGAGCCGCACGACCCGTCCGACGAGTCGCGCAACTATCGCGCCGCCGGCGCGCGCGGCGTGATCGGCTTCATCAGCCCGGTGACCGAGCCGTACTGCGGCACGTGCAACCGCATGCGCCTCACCGCCGACGGCCGCTTCCACCTCTGCCTGCTGAACGACGACGAGCTCGACGTGCGCGGCGACGATCCGGCGCGGCGGCGACGTCGCGGCCGTCGCCGACGATCCTGCTGCGCGCCGTGCGCGCACAAGCCGACCGGCCATCGACTCGCCGTCGGCCGCACGACCGGCCGACCGCCAGATGTTCCAGATCGGGGATGACACCGTGGGAGTGACGATCGAGGGCCTCGCGGACGCCGCGGCGCGTGCTCGGCCAGGCCGTGCTCGGCCCGCGCGGAGCTGGCGCAAGGCGCTCGGCTTCGATCCGCTGACGGTCGCTCGACGCCGCGACGGAGCGGCGCGCGGTCGAGCGCGTGCCGCTTCTCGGCGCGCCGACCTCGAGCGCGCGAAGACGCGACGGCGAGATGCTCGTGCTCCGCGTCCCGCGCGATCCCGACGGCCCGCTCACGATGCTCGCGCCTCGCCGAGCGCCTGCGCGGCGGCCTCGATCCGAAGGTCCACAAGGGCGTCGGCTACCTGCTGCGCGACGAGTGGACGATCGACGCGCAGCCGTTCGCCACCGAGCGAGACCTGCGCCGCCGGCTGGTGGCTCGTGCGACGCGCGCCGCTGCCCGGCGACGCTGAACCGCGGCTATCGCGCGCAGGACGACGTCCTGGCCGGCGCTCGGCGCCGCGCGCGACGGCCGCCCGCGCGCGGCGGAGCGCCGTCGAGATCGCGTACGACACGCTCGCTGTGGCAGCGCGTGCGCGGCGAGCGGCTGCTCGCCGACGCCTGGGACTGGTCGCGCAGCCCGAGCAACGACCAGGGCTACGCCGCCCTCGGCGAGTTCGGCGAGCGCGGCCTCGGCGTGATCGCCTACTCGCGCGCGGTCCGCTTCGGCACGCTCGGCGTCTGCCCGCAGCGCTGACGTCCGTCGCATCTGCGTCGGGCGTCGCGACGCGGCCTCTGGTAGGACACCAGACCGTGTACTTCGTCACCATGAAGCGCGCCGGCTACTGCCTCTTCTCGGTCTCGCCGAGCGAGCGCTCGGCGATCGGCCTGCTCGACGACCAGCAGCGGGTCCACGTGCTCGAGCGCGACGGGAGCGACTACGTCGTGCGGCACGAGTGGCCGGTCGCGGAGCGTCTCGCACACCGACGTCATGCTCCGCGCTCGGCGCGGTGGCCGAGCCGGCGTCGGTCGCCGAGTTCGTCCGGCTGGCGCAGGGACGCTGACCGTGCCCGCGCGCGCTCGAGGGACTCCGGTGCTCGAGGTCGGCGACCGGGTCGGCGCCGCCTACGCGACGAAGCTCGCTCGCCGACCTCGGCGCGGACGTCGTGAAGATCGAGCCGCCCGGACGGCGACGCCGACGCGCGCGACGCGGCCCGTTCCCGGACGACGTGCCGCACCCCGAGCGCAGCGGTCTCTTCCTCTACCTGAACGCGAACAAGCGCGGCATCACGCTCGACCTGACGCGGCCCGCGGGCCGCGCCGCGTTCGACCGCCTCGTCGACGGCGCGGACCTGCTCGTCCACAACGTGCACCCGACCGACATGGCCGGCGCACGGCCTCGAGCTACGCGCGGCTGTCGGCGCGCGAACCCGAAGCTCGTGATGACGTCGATCACGCCGTTCGGGCTCACGGGCCCGCACGCGCACTACCGCGCGACCGACCTCGTCCTCTGGAACGCGCGGCGGCGTCGCCGCGCTGAACGGCGATCCGGCGCATCCCGAGCTGCCGCCGCTGCAAGGCGTTCGGCGACCAGGCGGGCTTCCAGGCCGGCCTCAACGCGGCCGATCCCGTCGCTCGCCGCGCTCTTCGCGCGCGTCACGACCGGCCGCGGCGACCACATCGAGGTGTCGACGCAGGAGGCGCTCGCGGCGATCCTCGAGCTGACGCTTCGAGTTCTGGCCCTACTGCGGGCTCATCGCGTCGCGCCTCGGCGCGAAGCCGATCCAGCCGCTCTGCTTCATGGAGTGCCGCGACGGCTGGATCTTCATCTGCTGCGTCGAGGAGCACCAGTGGCAGCAGTTCGTCGAGATCATGGGCAGCCCGGAGTGGGCGGAGATGGAGCTCTTCGAGAACCGGCTCGCGCGCGGCGCGAACTTCGACGCGCTGCAGGCGCTCCTGCAGGAGTGGTGCAGCGAGCAGTCGGTCGACGAGCTCTACGACGCGGCGCAGGCAGCGGCGCGTGCCGTTCGCGCCGGTCTCGACGATGGGCGATCTGCTCGCGTCGCCGCACCTGCGGGCGCGCGGTTTCTTCGCGACGCATCGACCACCCGGTCGCCGGGCCGGTGACGATGCCCGGCGCGCCGTACCGGATCGCGCGCGACGCCCTGGGAGCTGCGGCGCCCGGCGCCGACGCTCGGGCAGCACACCGCCGAGGTGCTCGCCGCCGGCTCGGCATCGACGTGCGCCGCGCTCGAGCGCCGAGGGCGTCGCGATGAGCGCGGCGCGCCGCTCGCAGGGCATCCGGGTCGCCGACTTCACCTGGGTGTGGGCCGGCCCGTTCTGCACGCTCCAGCTCGCGCACCTCGGCGCCGAGGTGATCCGCGTCGAGACGTCGACGCGCATCTGCGTCACGCGGCTGCTGCCGCCGTTCGCGGACTTCGAGATGGGGCCGAACCGCAGCGGCTACTTCAACCAGTACAACCAGGGGAAGAAGAGCCTCGCGCTCGACATGAAGCGGCCCGAGGCGCTCGACGGTCGCGAAGCGCCTCTGCGCCGCGAGCGACGTCGTCGTCGAGAACTTCGCGCGCCGGCGTCATGGACCGCATGGGGCTCGGCTACGACGTGCTGCGCGCGCTCCGGCCCGACGTCGATCATGATCGCGCTCTCCGGCTACGGCGCGACCGGGCCCGACGCACGACAAGGTGTCGTACGGCCCGGCGCAGGTGCCGCTCTCCGGCATGTCGTCGCTCACGGGCTACCGCGACTTCCCGCCGATGCACGTCGGCATCTCCTACGGCGATCCGACCGGCGGCCTGCACGGCGCGGTCGCCGTGCTCGCCGCGCTGCATGCATCGCGCCCGCACCGGCCGAGGGCCAGTACATCGACCTCTCGCAGTGGGAGACGTCGATCGCCGTCCTCGGCCGAGGGCGATCGCTCGCGCAGACGCATCGGCACGGCGCGCCCGCGCGCGACGGCAACCGCGATCCCGTACATGGCGCCGCACGACGTCTTCCGCGCCGACGGCGAGGACCGCTGGATCGCGATCGCCGTCGAGGACGACGCCGCCTGGGCGCGCTTCGCGGCGTGCATCGGCCGTCCCGAGCTCGCGACGCGATCCGCGCTTCGCGACGCTCGCGGCCCGCAAGCAGCAACGAGGACGCGCTCGACGAGGTCGTCACCGCCTGGACCGCCAGCGCGGAGCCCCGAGGACGCGACCGCGACGCTGCAGGCCGCCGGCATCGCGCGCCTTCGTCGCGGCAACAACCACGACCTCGCCGAGAGCCCGCATCTGCAGCGCGCGCGGCTTCTTCGTCGAGCATCGACCATCCCGAGGTCGGCACGCCGCGTGCACGCCGGCGTGCCCTGGCGGCATGACGACGAGCGAGTGCCGCGTGCGCGCGCGCCGCGCCGTGTCTCGGCGCCGACACCGACCAGGTCCTGCGCGAGGTGTGCGGCTACGGCGACGCGGACATCGAGCGCCCTCGCGCCGCCCGCGCGCTGGTGTAACGCTCAACTAGTCCGGGACGCGCCGCCGACGCGGCAGGAGCTGCAAGACGCCGGCCCGCGGTGTCGGCGGCTGAAGCACACCATCGCCGGTCGCCAGCACCAGGTAGAGCGCCGCGTGCGTCCAGCGCTGCGCCGGCGTGGTGAGGAAGAGCTGCGGCACGAAGCAGCGAGAACAGCGACCGCCGCCTCGAGCAGGCCGAGAACGGTGAAGTTCGCGATCACCACCAGGCCGAACACGGACTGGGCCGAGGTGAGGAAAATCTCTTCGCGCTGCCGCCCGTCGAGCACCATCGGGTGCGAGGCCCCGCTGCGACAGCGCGAAGGCCAGCGGCAACGCGCCCACCAGCAGCGTCCACTGGTTCACGGCCGACGAGATGAGCGCGCCGATGCTCGGCCGCCGCGGAGCCGCGTGAGCGCGAAGAGAATCGGCGATGACGAACTCCGGCGACTCGACACGAGCGGCGCCAGCCATTGGACGAGCAGGAACTCCTCGATCCCGAACTGGCGCCCGGTGGCGATCAGGCTCTCGGCGAACGGCTCCGCGGCGGTCACGATGGCCGCGCCCGCGAGCAGGGGCGCCGAGCCGAGCGCTCGCGATCCGCCGGCCGGTGGTCGCCCAGCCCGGCGATCGCCGCTCGCCGGCCCATCCAGCGTCGGCTCCACGTGATGCGGCGTTCGTCCGGCCGCGCGCACGTAGGCGGCGAACATGAGCGAACAGGACGACCGTGTCGAAGAGCGAGAGCGTGCCCCTTCGCCGGGATCACGAACGGAGTAGAGGGTCGTCGAGGGCGAGCCAGTTGACCTCCACGGCCTGCATCCGCGCGGGAGGTGATACCTCGCGCTGTCCGGTGGCCGCAGCCAGAGCGCGAATACGCCGGTCGCCCAGCCCACGCCGATGCAGGAGCCGATTGCCGCCCGTCATGTTGGCGGTCGCGAACGCCGTGTAGGCGGGGTCCGTTCCTGCCCGCCACGCGCGAAGTAGCACGTCGACCGCGTACTCCGGGCAGCACCGCGATCAGCGCGAGCGACGGCGATGCGCCAGCGCGCGCGTGATGTCGAGCTGCGCCACCTCGCAGGCCCAGGAGAGCAGGAATGCAGCGCCGAAGATGCCGAGCCCGGAGACGCGCGCGACGCCGTGGTGCGAGGACACGAGATCGCCGAAATGGGCAGCGACGAACCACGCGACCGGAAGCGCGCGAGGACGCAGGAGACCCACAACCCGATCGCGTCGGTGCAATGTGTGCGTCGCTATCAGGAAGATCGATCCACACACGGCGACGATACGCTTGCCGCGTCGCGTTTTTGCGTTGTCATCCTCGAGGTCGCAACGCTAAAAGACGATGCTCCGATGCCCTTCGCGAGCCAGCCTGCGCGCCGACCCAGATCGTGATCGCGCCCGGCGTGGCAGGGCTTCGGCGCGACCGTCGACGGCTGCTCGGATCGTCCGCCAGGCGGACGACTGCTCACGTCCCAGGGACGACGCGCGCCGAAGCGGCGACGCGATTCGCGCGCGCGAGCGCGAGGCGTCGACGCGCCATGCTCGAGATCGGCGTCGGCGTGCCCCACGCCCGGATCGCCGGCCTCACGAGCCCGGTCGTCGGCCTCGCGATCGCTCGGCGGGCCTCTACGAGGCCGCGCCGACCGTGCCGATCCGGATCGTAGCGCTCGTGCTCTCGCCGATCGCCGCGCATCGAGGACCATCTCGCGGACGCTCGCCGACATCGCGACGCTGCTCCGCTCGTCCGAGCTCCGCACCCTGCCGCTTCGCGCCCGCGACGACGCGACGCGCGCTCGACGGCGCTGCATGCGCTTCGCACGCGGCATCCCTGGAACCATTCGCCGTAGCCCTTCGTCGCAACTCTTGTCGCGACGCGATCGCGCGATCCGTAACTACGTCCTCGGCGCATGCCGCGACCTCGAGACGGTCCTCGCCGCCCTGGTGCTCCTCCCGCTCGGTGCCGCGCTCGTCCTCGCGATCCTGGCGCCCTCCTGCTGACGCTCGCGCTGGCCGCGCCCTGCGCTGGCGCTCGAGCGCGCCCTGCTTCGCCCGGCGGCTCGCCCGCGACGGCCGCGCGCCGACAGCCTGCTGAAGGCCCGCCGCCTCGACGCGGCTCTGCACGATCTCGACAGTCCGCCTTCTGTCTCTTCACCATGCGGCGCCGAGCCCCGGCTGGTCGAGCAGATCGCCGCCCACCACACGGGCTGCTCTCGCGATTTCCTCACGCGTGATCGAGGACTTGCCCCAGGGCCGCGTCCGCCTCCTGTCGCTAGCCAAGGTCGACCGGATCCTCGATCGGCGCGGCGAGCCTCGAGCACGCCCTGCTCCAGCTCCGGAACCGCTCCTGGCGCGACGGCCGACGCATCCAGCTCGAGCGCGAGCTCCGCCGGAACGCGCAGCGACCTGCGCGCCGCCGTCCGCGAGCTGCGTCGCCGACGTCCAGCTCCTGGCCGCCCGCCGGGTGGCCGTCCAGTAACCAGCTGCTTACGCCCGCAATTATTTATCTTGCAATCGGGCGCCGGTTCGTCGTACATCCGACCCGTACTCGACGGCCTGACGCAACCAGCGACGAAGGGGAGGTGGAGGATGGCCGAAGGGGTTCTAGGGTTGATCGTGACGGGCGGCGAGACGTCGCCGCTCCAGGGGCTCGGGCATCTCGCGCGCACGGCGCGCTGACGCCGTTCGCGGCGACAGTATCGCCTGCTCGACTTCGCGCTCGCGACCACGGCGAACTCGGGCATCCGCCAGGTCTCGCTGGTGTCGGTACCCGGACACGGGCGCCGCGCGCTTCCCGCGCATCCTGGCGGCCTGCCAGCGCGCCGCCGCGCACCTTCGAGCCCGAATGGCTCGTCGTGCTCGGCGGCGACCACATCCTGCAGGTCGACGTGCGGCCGGTCCTCGAGGCGCTGCACGGCGTCCGACGCCGACGTCTCCTGCTGGCGCTCTGCCGCTGCCGGCCCGACGACCGGCACGCCCACCCGACGCGTCGTCTCCGACCGACGGCCCGGAGCTCTGGTGGACGGGCGACTTCGTCGTCCGCGCCGACGGCGGCCTGCCCCGCCTGCTGCGCGCCTTCGAGCGCCCGGGCTCCGCGAACGGCCACACCGACCGACCACGCTCTGCCGACGACCGTCCCGGTCGCTCGTCTACGACGTCGCCCGCCCGCACGCCGACGGGCCCGCGCCTCTACTGGCACGAGCCGGCGACGCCTCGAGACCTACTACGCGTCGCAGATGGACCTCTGCACCCCCGAGCCCGCGCTCGACCTCTACGATCCGAGCTGGCCGATCCGCTCGGTGACGGCCGGCCTGCCGCCCGCGAAGGTCACGTCCGACGCCGTCGTGCGGCCACATGGGCCAGGCGGTCGAACTCGCTCCTCGCGCGACGGCTCCGTCATCCGCGGCGGCGCGGTCATCCGCAGCGTCGTCGGTCCGAGCTGCGTCGGTCGAGGCCGGCGCGCGAGATCGAGGACTCGATACTCCTCGACGGCTGCCGCGATCGGGCCGCGGCGCGCACGTTCGCCGCGCCGTCGTCGGACCCGGCGTCGTCGTCGCCGACGGCGAAGACGTCGGCTACGACGAGCCGCTGCGTCCGCACGCGCATGCGACTGCCGAGCTGGGCCTCACGCTGCTGCCGGCGCCCGGACGAGCCCGGCGCTCGCGGTCGCCGCGCGACTGATCCAGCCGTCCGCTCGTCCCTGACGCGGAGCTAGCCTCGGATATGTTCGGGCGCTCCGCCCATGTCCGCGCCCTCGCGTTCGATCCGTATCGTCGGCGCCCGCGAGCACAACCTGCAAGGGCTTCGACGTCGACATTCCCGTCGGGCGGCTGACCGTCGTCACCGGCGTGTCGGGCTCGGGCAAGTCGTCGCTGGCGTTCGACATCCTCTACGCCGAGGGCCAGCGCCGCTACGTCGAGAGCTTCTCGACCTACGCGCGCCAGTTCCTCGATCGCATGGATCGGCCGCAGCGTCGAGCGGATCGACGGCATCCTGCCGGCGATCGCGATCGACCAGAGCCGGCCCGTGCAGACGTCGCGCTCGACGCGTCGGCACGATGACCGAGCTGCACGACTACCTGAAGCTGCTCTACGCGAAGCTCGGCGTGCCGCACTGCCGCACGTGCGGCAAGCTCGGTCCGCGCGCGACTCCGCCGAGAGCGCCGCCGAGCAGCCTGCTCGCCGCCCACGACGGCGCGCGCGCCCTCGTCGCCTTCGAGGTGCCGCTGCCCAGCCGGCCTGCCCGTGGGAGGAGGTCCGCGCCGGGCCTGCTCGCCGCCGGCTTCATCCGCGCGCTCGACGACGCCGGCGCCACCGTCGACCTCGACGGAGCCGACCGCGCCGACGGCCGTCGCGCGCGCTCGCGATCGTCCAGGACCGCGTCGTGCTGCGCGACGCGCCGCGCGCGCGCGGCTCGTCGACTCGCTCGAGCAGGCGCTCGCGCCACGGCCGCGGCCGCGTCGCCGTGTCTCCCGCCCGACGGCCGGCGCCGACGGCGCACTTCTCGACCGCGCTCGAGTGCGCGCGCCTGCGGCTTCACCGTTCGCGAGCCGGTGCCGAACCTGTTCTCGTTCAACAGCCCGCTCGGCGCGTGCGAGGCCTGCCGCGGCTTCGGCCGCATCATCGACCTCGACCTCGACCTCGTCGTGCCCGATCCCGAAGCAGTCGATCGCCGAGCGGCGCCGTGCAAGCCGTGGATCGACGAAGACGACGACGCTGGGAGCGCGGCGAGCTGCTCAGGTGCTGCAAGCGCAACGGCATCCCGACCGACGTCCCGTGGCGCGACGCTCGACCGACGAGCAGCGCCGCGCTCGATCGTCGACGGCGACGGCCGCGGGCGCATGGCCGGCATCCGCGGCTGGTTCAAGTGGCTCGAGGGCCGCACCTACAAGATGCACGTGCGCGTCTTCCTCGCGCGCTACCGGAGCTACACGCGAGTGCCCGGCCTGCGGCGGCGCGCGCGCTCAAGCCCGAGGCGCTCGACTTCCGCGTCGCCGGCAAGACCGATCGCCGACGTGAACCGCCTGCCGATCGCGCGAGGCGCGCCGCTTCTTCGACCGAGCTCGCCGTCCGCCGGCCAGGACGCGAGGCGGTCGCCGAGACTGATCCTCGCCGAGGTGCAGAGCCGGCTCGCGCTACCTGGTCGAGGTCGGGCTCGAGTACCTGACGCTCGACCGCCAGTCGCGCACGCTGTCCGGCGGCGAGCTCGAGCGCGTCGACCTGACGACCGCCGTCGGCTCGTCGCTCGTGAACACGCTCTACGTGCTCGACGAGCCGTCGATCGGCCTCCACCCGCGCGACACCGGAGCGGCTGATCCGCGCTCCTCCACCGCCTGCGCGACCAGGGCAACACCGTCGTCGTCGTCGAGCACGACCCGGCCATCATCCGCGCCGCCGACCACGTCATCGACCTCGGCCCCGGCGCCGGCGAGCGCGGCGGCGACGATCCTGTTCGCCGGCCCGCCGAGCCGGCTGCGCACGGCGCGCGGCTCGGTCGACCGGCGACTATCCTGACCGGCCGCCGGCGCATCCCGCTCCCGCTGAAGCGCCGGCGGCCGGTGCCCGGCCTCGCGCTCCGCGTCCGCGGCGCGACCGCCCACAACCTGCGCGGACATCGACGTCGACATCCCGCTCGCCTGCTTCGTGGCGGTCACCGGCGTCGTCGGGCTCGGGCAAGTCGACGCTCGGTCGACGACGTGCTCTACCGGGCCTCAAGAAGCGGCTCGGCCAGCCCGTCGGCATCCCGGCGCGTGCACGCGCGATCGAGGGCGCCGAGCGCATCGCCGACGTCATCCTCGTCGACCAGAGCCAGATCGGCTCGACCCCGCGCGCCAACGCCGCCACCTATCTGCGCGCTTCGGACGGCATCCGCGACGTGCTTCGCGCAGCACCGACATGGCGCGGCTCCGCGGCTACTCGCGCCGCGACCTTCTCCTTCAACGTCGCCGGCGGGCCGCTGCGAGACCTGCAGCGGCGAGGGCTTCGAGCGCATCGAGATGCAGTTCCTCTCCGACGTCTACGTGCCGTGCGCCGAGTGCGGCGGCGCGCGCTTCACGGCCGAGGTGCTCGAGGTGCGCTACCGCGGCGGAACGTCGCGCGACGTCCTCGACGCTCACCGTCGCCGAGGCCGTCGAGTTCTTCGCCGACGTCCGCGACGTCGTGCGACAAGCTGCGGCCGCTCGCCGACGTCGGCCTCGACTACCTCCGCCTCGGGCAGCCGCTCTCGACGCTCTCGGGCGGCGAGGCGCAGCGCGATCAAGCTCGCCGCGCACCTCGGCCGCGAGGGCAAGGCGCACACGCTCTTCATCTTCGACGAGCCGACGACCGGCCTCCACCTCGCCGACGTCGAGAAGCTCCTCGCCGTGCTTCACGCGGCTCGTCGACCGCGGGCACTCGCTGCGTCGTCATCGAGCACAACCTCGAGGTCGTGAAGTGCGCCGACTGGGTGATCGACCTCGGCCCCGACGGCGGCGAGGCCGGCGGGCGCCTGGTCGCCGCCGGTACGCCGGAGATCGTGGCGGCCGACGCCCGGGCTCGCGCACCGGCGCGCTACCTCCGCGAGGCGCTCGAGGCCCGCGCTGCCGGTCCGCCGACCGCGAGACCGCCGCGGCCGCCGGCGCCGTCGCGCGACGCGATCCGCGTCGTCGGCGCCCGCGAGCACAACCTGCGCGACGTCTGCGCTCGAGATGCCCGCGCGACCAGCTCATCGTCGTTCACCGGCCTCTCCGGATCCGGCAAGTCGTCGCTCGCCTTCGACGTGCTCTACGCCGAGGGGCAGCGCCGCTACATCGACAGCCTCTCGACGTACGCGCGCCAGTTCCTGCCCATCATGGCGAAGCCCGACGTCGACGTGCTGCAGGGACTGCCGCCGACGGTCGCGATCGAGCAGCGCCTCTCGCGCGGCGGCCGGACATCGACCGTCGCGACGGTCACCGGAGGTCGCGCACTACCTCCGCCTGCTCTTCGTCGAAGCTCGGCGTGCAGCACTGCCCGGCCTGCGACGAGCCGATCCGCGCGCAGACGCGGCCGCCAGATCCTGCAGCGCGTCCGAAGCAAGGACTTCGCCGGCGCAGACGATCACGCTGCTCGCGCCGGTGGTCCGCGGGCCGCAAGGGCTACCACAAGGAAGTCCTCGCCGCGGCGCGGAAGCTCCGGCTCCGCGAGGCGCGCATCGACGGCAAGCGGCCTCGCGCTCGCCGACGTCCGGCTGCTCGACCGCTACAAGGAGCACGACGTCGACCTCGATCGTCGCCGACGCTGGCGCATCGGGCGCGCGGGCCTCGAGGACGAGCTCGCGCGCGAGCGCTCCGGCTCGGCACCGGCTCGGTCGTCGGTGCAGGCCGGCGGCGACGAGCAGCTCTACTCGGAGCGCCTCTTCTGCGCCGCTGCGGCATCGGCTTTCCGCCGCTCGATCCGCGGCTCTTCTCGTTCAACAGCCGCCAGGGCGCATGCCCCGAGTGCCAGCGGCGCCGGCTATCGCGCCTGGAGCCCGACCCTGCCGCGATGCTCGATCCGACGCGCACGCTCGCCGACGGCGCGATCGCTCGCCGCTCGAGCTCGACGGTCTGGAGGCGACGAAGAAGCGCTTCCTCCACCAGCTCGGCACGGCCGGCGATCCCGCTCGACGCGTGCGGTCGGCAAGCTCTCGGCGGCGCATCGCAACGCGCATCCTCGACGGCGACGTCAAGCGACCCGGCCTGATCGCGCTGCCTGACGGCGATGGACGAGGAGCGTGAGCGAGGCTCGAGGACTTCTTCGCCGAGCGCCCGTGCGTCGCGCTGCGAGGGCCGCCGCCTGAACCCGCGGGCCCGCGCCGTGCGCCTCGCATGGCCACGGCATCGCCGACCTCCTCGCGCTCTCGGTCGCCGAGCGCCGAGACCGCGGTCGGGCAGCTCCGCTTCGGCACGCGCGATGCAGTCGATCGCCGAAGGGCCGATGCGCGAGATCATGCCGCGGCTGCGCTTCCTCGCAGCGCGTCGGGCCTCGGCTACCTCGCAGCTCGATCGCCGCGCCGACACGCTCTCCGGCGGCGAGGCGCAGCGCATCCGCCTCGCGGCGCAGCTCGGCTCGAACCTGCGCGGCGTCTGCTACGTGCTCGACGAGCCGACCGATCGGCCTCCACCCGCGCGACAACGCGATGCTGCTCGACACGCTCGAGGACCTGCGCGCGCGCGGCAACACGGTGCTCGTCGTCGAGCACGACGAGGCGACGATCCGCCGCGCCGATCTCGTCGTCGACCTCGGGCCCGGCGCGCGGCACGCACGGCGGACGCGTCGTCGCGGTGGCGCCGCCCGCCGAGCTGCGCGGCCGAACCCGGCGTCGATCACCGGGCCGCTATCTCGAGCGCGCCGCGCCCGCGCATCGCCGCGCCGCGGCCGCTCGACGGCGGCGAAGTCGGCTCGACGGTGCGCGGCGCCAGCGGAGCACAACCTGCGCGGCGTCGACGTCGCGCATCCCGCTCGGCGCCTGGACGTGCGTCACCGGCGTGTCGGGCTCGGGCAAGTCGACGCTCGTGCGCGACGTCCTCTATCGCGCCGTCCGCCGCGGCGCTCGGTCTGCCGGTCGGGCGCGTCGGCACGCACCGCGCGCTCGAGGGCGTCGAGGCGATCTGCCTGCGCGCGTCGAAGTCGACCAGAGCCCGATCGGGCGCACGCCGCGCTCGACGCCGGCCTCGTACGTCGGCTTCTTCGACGACATCCGCCGCCTGTTCGCCATGACTCCCGACGCGCGCAGCCGCGGCTACACCGCCAGCCGCTTCTCGTTCAACGTCGCGGGCGGGCGCTGCGAGACCTGCGCCGGGCCAGGGTCGCATCCGCATGGAGATGAGCTTCCTGCCCGACGTCTACGTCGAGTGCGACGATCTGCGGCGGCGCGACGCTTCACCGAGGAGACGCTCGCCGATCCGCTACGCCGGCCGCACGATCGCCGACGTGCTGGCGATGACGATCGAGGAGGCGGCCGACGTTCTTCACGCCGCCACCCGCCGGTCGCGCGCTGCGCTGCGCCGTGCTCGCGCGACATCGGCCTCGGCTACCTGACGCTCGGCCAGCCGGCAGCCACACGCTCTCGGGCGGCGAGGCGCAGCGCATCAAGCTCGCCTACGAGCTCGCCAAGGAGTCGCGCGGCGCAGACGCTCTACGTGCTCGACGAGCCGACCACCGGCCTGCACTTCGCCGACACCGAGCGCGCTGGTCGACGTGCTGCACCGGCTGGTCGACCGCGGCAACACGGTCGTCACGATCGAGCACAACCTCGACATCGTTCGAGGGGCGGACTGGATCGTCGACCTGGGACCGGAAGGCGGCGCGGGGGGCGGTCGGTTGGTGGTGGCAGGGACCGCCGGAGGTCGTGGCGGACACGGCCGGGGTCGCACACGGGCGGTGTCTGCGCAAGCCTGCTCGCGGCGTCGTCCGCCGCCTGACGGCTCACTCAGTGCGCGATCGTGAGCTCAGGCGATGGGCGGGTCGTCCTTATAGTTCGTGACGGGGACGGTGCACGTCGTGCCGGCCGTCACCATCGACGAGGCGGGACTGGTAGACGGTGGGGCTCACATCGTCGTTGCAGTCGACTCGCGTCAGCGCGCCGCAGTCGCCCGGTGAAGAACCCGAGCACGGTGTCGCAGTGCTGCCGCCGATCGTCGCGACGTCGGCGACGCCGTCCATCGGCGCGACGAATCGGAACCACGCGCTCGGCGGCTGGGCGAAGTTGAACACGCACGAGAGCGGGATCCGTCGCCGCGCGCCGGTCGTCTGGGACGCCGCGAGTGCTCAGTGGATCGGCAGCTCGGTCGCGACCGCGGCATCCGACGCACTCGTCGGCGGCGAGTCGAGACATTCGCAGTGGACCGTGCACGCGCCGTTCCGGGCACGAGCCAGGCAGATTCGGATCCGCACGCCTCGTCCGGGTCGAGCATCCCATCGCCGCACGGCGTGAAGTCGACCATCCATCACGAGATCGCCGCGGGACCTCTCCGGTGTACGCCGCCGCCTGGAGGAGGTAGCGCGTGCCGCCGGCGACAGGAAACTCGAACCGCGCGTTCAGGCTGCTCGATGTGTCGTCGTTGCAGGCGACATCGAGCGCCCCGCACGGTTCCCGTGTAGGCGGCGAGCACGCTGTCGTAGAACGAGCCGCCGGTATCCGCGGTGACGCGCCCGGTCCTGGGCGCGACGAACGCGTACCACACCGTGCCCTGGTGCGGGATCGCCGCGCCCTCGAAGCCACGCGAGGCCGAGTTCCAGGTCCGTCGGTCGGTCGCCACCGATGGTGCTCTGGCGATCGAGCGCCGGGAAGGTTCGAGCTCGCGTGCACCCTCGCACGTATCGGTGGTCGGCGAGAGACACAGGCACGATCCGACGAGCAGAGGCCCGGGCAGGCGGCGTCGTCGGTGCGGCTCGCACGTCTCGACCGGCGCCTCGATCGCACGTCGTTGCCGCACACGGCGCAGGTGCAGTCCGGCAGGCAGCCCACGGCGCACGCGGAAGTCCGTGCAGGCCCGGCTCGCACGCCTCCGCCGGGCTCGACCACGTCGTTGCCGCACGCGGACGGCGGCTCGCACGTGCAGTCGCGTCGCACGGCAATGCCCCGGGCACGCGGCGTCGCTCGCGCCGTCGCATGCCTCGGTGCCGCCGACGCATTCCGTTGCCGCACACCGGCGGCACGCAGGTGCAGTAGGCGCCGCCACCGCGATGCTCTCGCACGCCGCGTGGGACGCGCCGTCGCACTGCCTCGCCCGCGTCGACCGCGACGCCGTTGCCCGCACGTCGGAGGCGGTGGCCCGCACGTGCAGTCGGCGTGACACCGGCCGCGGGCACGCGCCGAGTCGGCTGGCGCCGTCGCACTGCTCGCCCGCCGTCCGACCGTCGCGTTCCCGCAGGCCGGCGACGGGCGCACGCACGTGCCGATCGTCGCGGCAGCACGCCGTGCAGGTCCCGCCGGATGCGCCGTCGCAGGCTTCGGCGACGCCCTCGACGAGCTCGTTGCCGCACGCGGCGACGTGGCACCCGCCGCCCCGTCGCCGCAGCACGCGCGCTGATCGCGCATCCGACGACGCTCGGCACGCTTGCATCCGGCTGCTTCGCCACCCGTCGCGCGGCGGCGCGGCACGCCTTCGCCGATCCGGCGCACGGCACGCGGCGAGTCGCCGCCTGCAGTCTTGCCGCGGAACGCCTGCAGCGCACTGCCTTGCTTCTGCGGGCCGGCAGTGCGTCGCGCGACGCACGTTGCGCGCGACGGACGCTCCGTGCGCCCGTTGCACGCGGCGAGACCGATCGCGACGAGCGCGACTCCGGCAGGCGAGATCGGCGGCACCCACGGTCGTACTCGCAGTCGCCGAGCGTCTGTCCGAGCGCACCGCGCACATCGCGCAATGCGCCACGTGCCGCCGGACAGCGCGGAACGCCGACGGCCTACATGCGGAACACGCCGTGCCGCGGCGGCGGGATCGGCACCCGATGCACCACACCGCACGAGGCCCAGCGACGTCGCGCGTGTCGACCGGATCGATGATGCCGTCGTCCCAGAGGCGCGCGCTCCCGTAGTAGCGCGCTCGACTCCTGCTCGTACGTCGCGAGGACGGGCTCGCGGATCATCGCCTCGACCTCGGGCGTCAGCGCCTCGCCCTGCGCGCGGAGCTGCTCGCGCTTGACCGACACCAGCACCTGCGCCGCCTGCTCGCCGCCCATGACCGAGATGCGCGCGTTCGGCCACGTGAACAGGAAGCGCGGCGCGTACGAGCGGCCGCACATCGCGTAGTTGCCGGCGCCGTGCGACGCGCCGATCGATCACCGTGAGCTTCGGCACCTGCGCGCGTCGCGACGGCGTGCACCATCTTGGCGCCGTCCTGCGTGATGCCGCCGTGCTCGTAGCGCTTGCCGACCATGAAGCCGGTGATGTTCTGCAGGAAGAGCGAGCGGGATGCGGCGCTGGCAGGCGAGCTCGATGAAGTGCGTCGCCTTGAGCGCGGACTCCGAGAAGAGGACGCCGTTGTTGGCGAGGATGCCGACCGCGTAGCCGTGGATCGCGCGCGAAGCCGGTCACGAGCGTCGTGCCGTAGAGCGGCTTGAACTCGTGGAAGCGGCTGCCGTCGACGAGGCGCGCGATCACCTCGCGCACGTCGTACGGGCTTGCGCGGATCGCGCGGCACGACGCCGTAGAGCTCCGCGGGATCGTACGCCGGCGGCTCGACCGCGCCGCGGCTCGACGCGCCGGCGGCTCGCGTGAGGACGCGCGCCATCGCCTCGCGCGCGAGCTCGAGGCCGTGCGCGTCGTCGTCGGCGAGGTGATCGCGATACGCCCGGAGATGCGCGTGTGCACCTCGCCGCCGCCGAGCTCCTCGGCCGTCACCTCCTCGCCGGTCGCGGCACGTCACGAGCGGCGGCCCGCCGAGGTAGATCGTGCCCGTGCCCTGCACGATGATGTTCTCGTCGCACATCGCCGGGCACGTAGGCGCCGCCCGCCGTCGACGAGCCCGTGCACGACCGCGATCTGCGGGATGCCCGCCGCCGACATCACGCGCCTGGTTGTAGAAGATGCGCCCGACGTGGTCGCGTCGGGAAGACTCTCCGCCTGCAGCGGCAGGAACGCGCCGCCCGAGTCGACGAGGTAGACGCACGGCAGCCGGTTCTCGAGCGCGATCTGCTGCGCGCGGAGCTGCTTCTGGACCGTCAGCGGGTAGTAGCGTGCCGCCCTTGACGGTCGACGTCGTTGGCGAGGATCATCACCTGGTGGCCCGAGACCGTGCCGATGCCGTTGATCATCCCGGCGGCCGGCGCCGGCTCGCCGTAGCATGCCGTCGGCGCGAACGGCCATCAGCTCGAGGAACGGCGTGCCGGGATCGAGGAGCCGCTCGATCCGCTCGCGCACGAGGAGCCGTCCCCGCTCGGTGTGCCGCTGCCGCGCGCGCGCCGAACCCATCTCGCGGATGCGCGCCAGGCCGCTCGTGCAGCTCCGTCGCGAGACCGCGGTGATGCGCGCGCGTTCTCGTCGAACTCGGCGCCGCGCTGGGTCCTCGATGCGAGCCGCGTCACGACGTCCAGCGCGGCGGACGCTTCTCGAGGAAGGCCGTCATCCCCTCCTGCCCCTCGTCGGCCGCGCGCAGCCGCGCGATCCAGTCGGCCGTGAGCGCGCCGACCTCCGCCGCGCGGCGTCGCAGACGACGGCGCGCACGAGCCGCTTCGTCTCCGCCGAGCGCCGTCGGACCGCCGCGCGCAGGAGCTCGCGACAGACACCGCGCGACCGTCGATCCGAGGTCCTCGTCAGGCACCGCGCGTGGTCGACGAGGCCCCAGGTCTCGCGCCTGCCCCGCGTCGAACGTCTCGGCCGTCAGGAAGCAGGCGCCGTGCGCGGGCAGCGCCGAGGCGCGCGATGACGAACGGGCTGATCATGCGCCGGAACGATGCCGAGCCGAACCTCGGTGAACGCAAAGCTCGCGCTGTTCGCGAGCGACCACGACATCCGCGGCGGCGACGAGCCCGAGCTCGCCGCCGCGCGACCGCGCCGTGGACGCGCGCGACGACCGGCTTCGGCAGCTCCGCGAGGCCGGCGAACAGGCGCTGCGTCCGGAGCGCGTCGGCGACGTTCGCGTCGTGCCCGGCGCCGCGCATCGACTTCATGTAGTTGAGGTCGGCGCCGGCGCTGAAGTGCTTGCCCGCCCCGGTCACGACGACGACGCGCACCGCCGGATCCGACGCCGCGGCGGCGAGCGCGCCTCCATCGCGCCGACGAGCTCGGGCGAAGCGCGTTCCCGACCTCGGGCCGGTCGAGCATCAGCGTCAGGACGCCGCGCGTCGAGCTCGCGCGTCAGCATGCGTCAGCCCTCCGCGTCTTCGGGTGTCGCCGCCAGCACGTCGGCGGGCACGTCGAGCTCGAGGCCGAGCGACGCCCTGGCCGAGCGTCTTCCCTGGTGGTCGACCCGGAGCGACAGCGTGCCGCCGCCGCCGAGCGCGTGGCGGAGAAGAAGTTGAACGCGCGGAGCCCGGGCAGCTCGAAGCGCTCGACGTCGCCGCGCACGAGGTCGCGGAAGGCGCGCGGACGACGGCAGACGTGCGCGCGTCGCGTCAGAAGGAACGCGTAGGCCGCCGGCGAGCGCGCCGCGACGCCGATGTTGGCGTGATCGCCCTTGTCGCCGGAGCGCGCGTGAAGGCGATCCGCCCGGAGCGCGGCGTTCGTCGCGGCGACCCGCCCGGCGTCGGGCCGATCGCCGCGACCGCCGGCGCGGCCGCAGCCGCGACGCGCCGCGCTCGGCGCCACCGCGTCGAGCTCGCGCACGCTCGCTCCTCGCCGCGCAACGTCTCGACGCGCGGCGCGCACGAGCTCGCGCGGGACGAGCGTCGGCCAGTAGCCGTAGGCCTCCTGCACGTCCGGCCGGCCGCCGAACACGCCGAGCCCGGGCGGGCCCTGCAGCGCGAACCCCATCATGGCGAGCGAGAAGCGCTCGATCTTCTTCCGATCGTGGATCGCGTACGGCGGCGCGGAGGATGCCCTCGTTCGGCTCGACGTCCGGCGCGGCGGCGCCCCAGCACGTCCGATAGCCGACGAGCTCGGCGCGCCGGTCGACGAAGTCCGGTGCCGATCCGGTGCCACGAGCATCTCCGCCATCCGCTCCGCCTTCGCGACGACGTCGGGGCCCGAGATGAGCGCGAACCCGATCGCGCGCCAGCCCTCGCGTGTAGACGACCGTGACCTTGAGCGTGTCGGTCGGCGGCAGTGCCGTGCGCCCCGCGCACGGTCACGCGATCGCGGCCGCGCTCGTCGTCACGTCGAGAGCCGCGGAAGTCGGTCACGACGTCTGGCGTGACGATAGCGCGGCGGGATCGCCGATCTCGTAGAGGAGCTGCTCGGTGACCGTGCCGCGCGAGACGCGCCCGCCCGTGCCCGGCATGCTTGGTCAGCGACGAAGCTCGCCGTCCGACGCGACCTCGGCGATCGGATAGCCGACGTCGAGCGGCGGGCACCCGCTTCCAGTCCGTGAAGTTGCCGCCCGTCGCCTGCGCGCCGCACTCGAGGACGTGGCCCGCGACGATGCCGCGCGGCGAGACGATCCCAGTCGTCCCAGGCCCAGCCGTGCTCGTGGACGAGCGGGCCGAGCGTGAGCGCGGCGTCGGTGACGCGCCCGGTCACCGACGATCTGCGCGCCGTCGGCGAGCGCCTCGGCGATCGGCCAGGCGCCGAGATAGGCGTTCGCGGCGACGACGCGATCGCGGATGCCGGCAGCGGGCCGCCCGTCGTCCATGTGCTGCGAGCGGCGACGCCGTGCGGCCAGCAGCTCGTCGAGCCGCGGCATCAGGTCGTCGCCGTGGACCATGGCGAGGGTCGGCGCGAGCTGCTTCGCCCGGCAGGCGGCTGCGATCCGGCCGCGCAGGCCGGCACGTTGACGCCGCCGGCGTTCGCCGACGACGCGGATGCCGCGCGCGACGACGTCAGGCAGCACCGGCTCGAGCATGCGCACGAAGTCGTAGGCGTAGCCCAGCTCGGGTTCCGCTCGCGCTGGCGCTCGAGGATCACCATCGTGATCTCGGCCAGGAAGTCGAGCGTCACGTAGTCGATCGGGCCGCCGCGGCACCTGGCGCGCCAGCGCCTCCGGGTCGTCACCCCAGTAGCCACTCGCGTTGGCGATCCGCACGGCATCCGGCACGTCGAGGAGAGTACGTCGTCGCTGCAGCCTCACCGCAAGGCAACCAGCATTACCTCATGCCTCGCGGATGCAGAATCATGTTGCGTCCGTGCGCCCGTGCATGGTACCCGCGCCGGTGCGCGGACGAGGCGTGATCTCGGCCGCGGATTTGCGCGGGGATCGGGGCATGTCTGTTGCTTGTTGATCCACGACTGGAGTCCGGTGCAGCCAGGGGGATCGAAGCGATGTCGCGTGACTGGGGCTGGCGAGCGATCCGCGGCCGGTCGATCGCCGCGTTCTCCCTGGCGCGCCGCGTCGCGCGGCGGCCGCCCGGCCGAGCACCATCCTCAACACCTACGTCCTCTTCGCGCAGGACAACCTGCGGATCCGGCGCGCTGACGCGTCGAACGGCGGCGACATCGGGCGTCGAACAGCGGCCTCCTCTACATCCGCGGCGCCGTTCATCGGCCGGCGCAGTCGCAGACTTCGCCGGCGACCTTCGTCCATCTCGACTCGACGACCTCGTGCGACGAACCTCTTCTCGAACGCCGTCGTCGGGCCGACAGCTCGAGTTGTCCGAGCGGCGATCCGGCATGCCGGTACCACGCCCGCTCATCGCCGACCTGGCCGCCGCCTGCGGCTTCCCGCCGCCGGCCGACGTCGCCTGCTCGAACGATGCCTCGCGCGATGACGTCATCGTCGATCACGACCAGCATCAGCACGCTCGCGCCCGAGCGTCTACCGCGAACCTCCTCGTCGAGGGCGGCGGCTCGGGACCGGCCGGGCTGAAGCTCACCGGCGGCGACTACCGCTTCTGCTAACGTCCGCGTCGGCCGCAACGGCAGCATCAGCTTCCAGGGGCCCAGTCACGGTCTTCGTCGACGGCAGCTCGCGCGTGAGCAACGCGGTGCCCGTCTCGGCCCCGATTCACGTCGCTCGCCGCGTCCGCCGCCACCCGGCGCCATCCAGTGGTTCGTCCGGGGGACGCGAGGCGCGCTTCTCGCGCAAGGGCGACATCCAGCTCTACGCCTGCGCGCCGAACGCCAAGATGATCATCGGCAGCGGCACGTCGCTCGACCGGCCGCTTCGTCGCCCGCTCGATCCGCATCAAGAGTCCGATCGTGACGTTCGCGCCGCCGTGCCGGCGTCTGCGGCGACACCGTGCTCAGCCCCGACGAGCAGTGCGAGGCAGACACCGACTGCGCCAACGAGCAGGTCTGGCGACGGATGCCATCTGTAAGAACGCCGGCTGCACCGACGACGAGGACTGCAATCCGGGCTCGCCCGGCGGCGGCTTCGTCTGCGAGGACGGCCACTGACGTACCCGGCTGCCACGACGATCACGACTGCGACTGCCACGATGCCGGCTCGCCGGAGGCGCTTAATCTGCCGAGCGGCCGTGCGTCCCAGCTGCAACGACGACCAGGACTGCTGCAACAGGGCTCGCCCGGCGGCGGCTTCGTCTGCCAGAGCGGCAACTGCGTCCCCGGTGCAACGACGACCCGGACTGCAACGGCTCGGCCGAGCGGCGGCTTCGTCTGCGAGGACGGCCACTGCGTGCCCGGGACGACGACGACCACGCACGACCACGACCGCACGCCTCGACGACAGCACGCCGGGTGGCAGCACCACCACGACCACGACGCTCAAACCCTGCACCGATGCACGACCGACTGCCCGATCGGTGTCTGTCGCGACGGCTTCTGCGTCCCCGTGAGTGCGACACCGACGACGACTGCAAAGCCGCGTCGCCGACCGGCTCGTTCGTCTGTCATCGACGGACGGCTGCGTGTCCGGCGGCCGAGATCTGCGGCGACTGCGTCGACAACGACGGCGACGGCTTCGTCGACTTCGAGGACCCCGACTGCTGCGATCCGCCGGCACGGCCAGCTGCTTCGACCTCGATCTCCGGAAGGGCCGCTTCCGCCCGCAGTACGAGCACGGCAGAGCGCGGCTGCGCCTGAAGGGCGGCCTCGCGAAGAGCGGCCTCGCCGGCGAAGATCGATGCCGGTCGGGCCAGCAGGTGCTCGTCCAGATCCGCAGCGACGGAGTCCGGCGAGGTGCTCTGCGCCGCCGTTCCCGCCGGCAAAGTTCGTTCAAGAAGAAGAAGCAGACCTTCCGCTTCTCGTCCGAAGCGCACGCCGCTCCCGGTGCGAGATGGGCCGAGAACACTCGACCGCATCGTCATCAAGATCGCTGAAGAGCGGCCAGGTGCGGTTCCGCGTGAAGGGCAAGCAAGTGCCGCGCTCGCGACGCCGGCCGAGGGCAGCATCACGCATCACGCTCGGCTTCACGCGCCCGGGCGACGTCGGCGAGCCAGAACGCCTGCTCCGCAGGCCGTCCGCGCCTTCCGTGGCGGGAAGAAGGGCGCGCTCCAGTTTCCGTGAGCGGGCGGCGTTGCCGCCCGTGAGCGAGCACGCCGCGGTGAGCAGCCGCGCCGCCCGTGTGCCGACGGGATCGTTCCCCGACAGTGCTTGCTCAGGGCGCGAGCTCCGCCGTCAGCACCGGCATCCCGGGCGGATCGCGGTAGAGATCGACGCGCGCGACCCGCCCGGCGGTATCGGGCAGCGCGACGCTGATCACCAGATCGCGCCGCGACGACGCGACCACGTCTCCGACCCACGCGGTGATCGATCGAGCATGGTGACCCGGACCCGATAGAGCGCGCCGAGCTCGTGAGCGGCAGATTCGACGCCGACACGCACGACCATCCGGCGCGTCGGGCTCCACACCGCGAAGCCGGTGCCCCCACCCGCGCCCTTCGCCCGGACCGAGCGGCACGACGCGCGCACCCTCCGAGGCGAGGACGGCTACGACCCAACCGGGCATCCACCGGCCTCGGCCTCGTCGGTGCCCTCGGCAGCAGGCGGGGACCCAGTCGGCGGGTGGGCAGCTCGCCGGTGCGTGGGTCGACCGTGAGACGTCGGACGGCGATGGCGACGCGGCGTGGATCGAAGTCCTTGCGTGCGGCGGCGTCCTCGTCGGTGGCCTCGCTTGCCGGGGGCCTGCTTGTCGGCGCACCGCGCGCGCCGCCGCTCCGGCATGATCGCGCTCGGCACGGAGGTCGATCGACCTCGCTTCGTGAGCGCAGGCCCGACGCGCCCGTCCGCGACCTCGCGCGGACTGGCGCGAGAAGCCTCATGAGCAGCACCCGCCGCCGCCCCGACCGCGGCCGCGGCGCCAATGCTGCCAACGACGATCCCCTGAAGCGACCGGCGGACGACCTGCCGCGGGACGCGGCAACCCGACAGGCCGCGTGAACACCTCCCGCAGGCATTCCGCGACAGCCGGTCGCCAGGTGGACGCGCACGAGCTCGGCCTCCGCGTCGTCGAGCGTGCCGTCCGCATGCGCCCCAAGCCGCTGCCGCAGATCGGCGTGCGTCACGCCGTGAGGATACCCGTCGGACCGCGGGCGGGCCATGCGCTTTGGTCGGGCACGTGCCGCGCCGTGCGCGCTCACGCGCGCGTCCGTGCCGGCGCGGGCGATGGCGCCAGCCACGCGGCACGCGCTGGCGTCCGACGGGAGCCCGCCAGCGCCTCGACGGTCAGCGGCAGGCGATACGTCCAGTTGTGATCGCCCACCGTCGCCGGCGTGTTGATCCGCTCCGTCGTTCCAGACGTCCGGCACGACCAGCAGCGCGGTGTCGGAGCCCGCGGCGTAGAGCCCGTCGACGAGCGCCTCGTGGACGCTCGGCGTGAACGTCGGGCCCGCGTCGCGAAGCACCGCGAAGATGGGCACCTCCGCGAGGCGCCGCCGGCAGCGAACCGTCGAGCTCGTCAGCTCGGCGCAGATGGCTGCAATGGAAATACGTAGCAGTTCCGCCGCCGGGAAACGCGAAAGTCGATCAGGAAATACTGGCGCGTATATTTTTGAAAGTGCGCGAGCTTTATCAGAAGGAAGGCGGCAAGTTTCCTGACCCAATCCTAAATCTTAGCTGGTCGTACACAACGCCACAGAATCCATCGCTCGCCGAAGTCGCAAAGGAAATCAATGGCAAAGCGCTGCTGATCTGACGGATGAAAAACTCTACCCGGTCAGACAATCAAAGCCGGACAACAGGTTCCAGGTTTCGCCTGGCTGCGTGACGACGGGACGACCGCCTGCGGCAACTGGCTCTATTCAGGTTCCTGGACGGAAGCAGGGGCACAGATGCAACGCCGTGGCGACTGATGACCCCTCCGGGCTTGGGTATTTATCAGAACTGGGCGTGGTCATGGCCGTCGAATCGGCGCGTGATGTACAACCGTGCCTCGTGCGATCCATCAGGTAAGCCCTGGGACTGGAACGTCGCCAAATCTGGTGGAATGAGGCTCAGCAGAAGTGGGTTGGCAACGACGTGCCCGATTTCAAAGTCGATTCGAAACCGGCAGATCACATGGGGCCGTTCATCATGAATCCCGAAGGCGTGGGCCGCATCTTTGCGCCACTTGCTGCTTTTGCGGATGGACCATTTTCCTGAACACTACGAACCGGTCGAAAGCCCGATCGCGAATCCGCTGCACCCGAATCAATCGAACAATCCGGTCGCGAAGAAATTCAAGTCGGATATGGACAAGTTCGGCACCCTGATCGAGGGCTTCAATGTCGTCTGCACGACCTATCGTCTGACTGAGCACTATCACTACTGGACGAAGAACAATCCGATGAACGTTCAGCTTGTTCCCGAGCCGTTCGTCGAGAGTCCGGCACAACTCGCCGACGAGATGGGAATTACGGGTGGCGAGAAGGTGAAGGTGACGAGCGCACGCGGCGTCATACATCGCGAAGGCGATGGTCACCAAACGCATCAAGCCGATGATGATCGACGGCAAGAAGACTTATCAGATCGGCGTGCCGATTCACTGGGGCTATCGCGGCATTGCGGAGGATGCCGGTAAGACCTCGCTAATGACGGCAAACCAGTTGTCGCCCGCGGCGATCGATCCGAACGCTTACACGCCAGAGTTCAAGGGCTTCCTGGTGAAGATCGAGAAGGCCTAGAGAGGAGGGCACGAGAATGAGTAATCCACGAACATTTCAGATTCAGGAAATCTCGGCCCATCCGGGACCTGTTCCTGGGCAAGGCACGCGCCGCGAAGAAGAGGTCTGCAAGTACATCGACGTGACGACCTGCATCGGCTGCAAAGCCTGTGAGGTCGCCTGCGTTGAATGGAACGATCATCCGTTCCGCGAAACAACCTTCGACGACACTTACCAGACGATGCCCTCGACCGAATGGAACTACTGGAACCTGATCAAGTTCGCCGAGGACGAACGCGACGGCAACGCTGATGTGGCTGATGCGCAAGGATCAGTGCATGCACTGTGAAGATCCGGGTTGTTTGCGAGCCTGTCCCGCCGACGGCGCCATCATCAAGTACGAAAACGGCATCGTCGATTTTCAACAGGAGAACTGCATCGGCTGCGGCTACTGTATCTCCGGTTGTCCTTTCGACATCCCGAAGTTCAACGAGAAAACGAAGAAGGTTTACAAGTGCACGCTCTGTTCTGATCGCAGTGGGTCAGGGGCTCGAACCTGCGTGCATTAAGGCCTGTCCGACCGGCTGTCTGCACTTCGGAACGAAATCAGACATGGTCCAAATCAGCCGGCTTACGCGCCAGGCAATTGCGTGAGGTCTCGGGCTTCGCGAACGCGCGGTGTGTACGATCCTCCGTCAATCAAAGGCACTCATGTGATCTACACGCTTGCATGACATTAATAGTCCGGAACGCTACGGCCTTCCCAGGAATCCGGTGATCCCGCTGAGTTATACCTATTGGAAGTGGACGGCGAAACCCATCGGGTTGTTGATGGCTGGTCTTGGTCTGCTCGCAGTCTTCTTTCATCGCGTTTCGGTGGGACCGAAATTGCCGCAGCCGGAAGATCTCCGGTAATCACCGAGCATCCAGATCCGATTGGAGCCAGGCGAAAGGAGCAGCCATGAGCACTTCGGTCGAGCGATTTGACGAACGGGCACGCCTAAAAGCTGAGCGAGTTGGCCGGGACGTGGTCCATCGCGGCGAGCTATTGCGCCACCCGGTTTACACGCGTGTGCTTCATTGGCTGGTAGCGATCACGTTTGTCCTTTCGTTGCTCTCCGGCTTTGCCCTTTATTCGCCGTGGCTATTCCGATTTCTCACGCCGGTGTTTGGCGGCGGCCCAATCACTCGTTTCCTGCACCCATGGTTTGGTCTCTTCTTTGACATCTTCTTCCTCTTCCAGTTTTTGAATTGGCTCACACCGATGCTTTGGACTGATGCGGATTCACGCTGGCTCAAACGCATCAGGCAATACGCAACCAACGAAGACAAGGTTGAGGCTGAGGACGTGGGAATCTTTAACGGCGGGCAGAAGCTTTATTTCTGGGCCATCGTGCTGAGTGCAATTTTGTTCCTACTTACCGGCCTATTGATGTGGTTTGATCATGTGGCGCCGCGTTGGCTGATTGCTGTCAGTTATGTAATTCACGATCTCTCGGCTCCTGTTGATGCTGGCGGGATTCATCATTCACATCTATGAAGGAACGGCTCATCAGCCAGGAACGTTTCGCGCGATGATCAACGGAACGGTGACGGAGAAATGGGCATGGACACACCATCCTGCATGGTACCGCGCTGTGACGGGCCGCGATCCGCGCGAAGTATACGAGCGAGAGAAGCGTCGTCAAGCAGAACGCGAGCGCGCAATCGAAAATTTGGAGCGCGAGCAGGATGCGCGAGAGCGCACTGATAAGAAAGCGCTACAAAACCCCGACCGGTCGATGTAGCGAGCACGACAAAGATTTCAAACTCGACGGTTTGTTCAGGGCCGCAACTATTTGAAACGAGCTCGGTGGTGACCGGTAGCGCAGGTTGAGCCTCTATTCCACTCGCTACTGCCCGCGCGGTTCTGTGACCGGGCCGATTGCTCTCCGGAGGTCCTTTATGAAAGGAAAGCCAAAAGTCATGTCATTCATACGCCTTGTCCTGGCAATGAGCTTCGCACTGATTACTTTTCCAATCGCGATTGCGCAAACAGAGCCGACGACCGATCCGCTGCTGAAGGTGTTGGTTACCAAGGGCGTGCTAACAACTGAAGAGGCGCGATTAATTACTGCTAATGCGTCGCCCGCCGAGCAGCGCGATCGTTTGGCCGCCTTATTGAAAGATAAGGGTGTTATTTCAGCTGATGAGTTCGAAGCTGTGCGCGCCAGGACAGGTGGGATCGGTCCCGGTCTGCCGATCTTGAAAGCGGACTACAAAGCTCCGTCGCCTGTGGAAGCTGCCGTGCCACAGCCGTCTCCACCAACTGTGATCGCGGCCGTGACTCCGGTTCGATTGCTTGGCATTGATATGCCGAAACGAGAAGGCCTGATACCAGACATCAAACTCGGCACGGGCGCGCGCCTCAAACTCTATGGCATTTTCAAAACGAGCCTCATTCACGATTCTTCATCGCCTCAGGGCAATGATTTTCCACTTCCGCTGCTGGCTGCTGATACTGGCCCAAACAATTCACCGGAGTTTCATCTTCGCGCGCGCGGTTTAAGGCTTGGCGCAAACTTCGAATGGCTCGATCCGGCTCCCAACATGATTATTACGGGAAAGCTTGAATTCGACTTTGAGGGCGACTTCACGCGCGTGAATAATCGTAACATTACTTCGATTAGATCGAGCCAACCTTCGCTTCGGCTGGCGTGGGTCAGAATCGATCGCCGCTTCGGTGATAACAACAGCGCGTTCGTTCTCTTCGGACAAGACTGGTCGCCATTTGTCTCATCAACCATGCCGAACATGGTCGAGAACACAAACTTTGGCGGCGTCGGTTATGGCGCGCCCTACACGCGTATCCCCAGGCGCGATTCGGTTTCAATCACAAGTTTGGCGGTTCACGCGATTTCAGATTCGGACCTGAAATCGCAATCGTGCTGCCGGCGTTCGGAAATCTACCTACGGACGTGTCAAACCAATTGGCTTTTGGAGAGCGGCAGGGAGCAGATTCGCAACAGCCCGGCGTCCAGGGACGAGCAGTTCTCCAGTGGCAACTCGACAGAGCTGCTCAGGTGTCTCCTGCTCAGTTCATTGTTAGTTTTGAACATGCGCGACGTAGAGCGATCGTGACGGCTGCGAATGTTCCGGCAGCATTTAGAGCAGCTTTTCCGAGTGGTGCAGAGGTCGGTAGCAGCAGTAACGGCTTCTCGATAGAAACGCAATTGCCCACACATTTTGTCACCGTAGTAGGCAAGTATTACAACGGCTCCGACCTGCGCTTCTTTCTCGCTGGCCAATTGCTCTCAAATTTCAATGACACCGCTGGATTAACCAGCATCGCCACGGCCAGTTCCATCGACGGTGCTTCTGCAGTCATTTTCGGTTTGCTCAACGGCGTGCCGGTAGTAGCGCCGCAAAGACCCATCCGGGCACAGGGTGGATTCGTTCAGGTAGGCTTCCTTGTCACGCCTCTTCAACGCCGATCCTAAAGGGCGCAACGCTGGGTGGACTGCTTATCTTTACTACGGGGACGATCAGGTTACTGCACGCGATGCGCGAAGGTTTGGCGCGCGGGGTGATCGTAGCGATCTTTTTTCCGGCAACATTCAGTACAAATGGAATCAGTGGGTGACCTTTGGTTACGAACAGGGTTACTACCGGACGCGCGCCGATTTTCGCACGGGCTTGTTGCCGCTGTTTCGCGGGATTCCGAGCTTTACCACGCACAACATTCGATCGGAGTTTGCGGCGATCTTTACATTCTGATTTTGCTGAGTGTTGTTCTAGCTGACGGCTTATGCTGTTGGAGGATTGAAGATGGCGCTAAGTTTTGCAAATGATATTCGTCCGCTGTTTCGAGACTCGCCTGACGTGGAAACGATGAAGCGTCTGGGGCTCGACCTCTCGTCTTATGAAGACGTAAAGGCGAAGGCGCAGGGCATCTATTCGAGCTTGGAAGATGGCAGTATGCCGTGCGATGGGGCGTGGCCCAGGGAGAATGTATCCTTATTCAAACGTTGGATGGATGAGGGCATGGAGCCCTGACAGTAACCAACGCTATGAAGGTTCAACCGACGATTGTCGCCATTAGCGGCTTTTCATCGAATGTTGGCAAGACAACATTGGTGTGTGAACTGCTACGGCGATTGCCTGGCTGGGAAGCGATCAAGCTGACTCGCGGCCACTATCGTTCCTGCGGGCGCGATCCGGCAGGGTGTTGCGTTAGCGATCTACTGCGCGATGAACCGGTGATACGATCGGGCCGCGAAGCCAACTACCAAATTGAAAAAGATACCGGCCATTTCTGGGACGCTGGCGCTTCGAATGTGCACTGGGTAATTGTGAAAGATGGTCAGGTCGAAACCGGTATTAGCGAGGCCCTGGCGCGAGTAAAAAGTGCTGGCGTATTAATTGAGGGAAATAGTTTTCTCGATTACGTAAAACCCGATCTCGCCGTGATGTGTGCGCGTTCCGAAGGCGGCAAAGTAAAACCATCAGCCCGTCGCGCACTGATGAAGAGCGATCTCGTATATCTCTCGTCTCTCCATGCTGACGCGGCACTGGCGCGGAAACAATTCGACGAATGGCGGACGAGTCTGACGATCGGTCTCGACTTCGGTAATCTACCGATCTTCACGCGTGAGGATCTTCAATGGTTCATCTCGCTCGTTTGCCAACGTGGGGCCCTGTCTACTTCGCTTCACACAGCCGTCGCGTTTCAGGCTAACCAATGATGGATTAGCCACCTTCGCGTAGATGTTTTCACGGTGGTGGTAATTGCGGGTGAGAAACCCCTTGACGCGAAGGCTGACAAAAGTGACCGCGGCGTGAACGCATAACGCCATTCAACAATGGTCCGACTCGGCCACGAGTTCCGCGGATCGGCGGTCACCGGGATCTGCTTCACATTCCAAGCTTAGACCGTCGGAATTGTTCCGCCGTCAATGACGTATTCGCTTCCGGTGATCGAGGAAGCACGGTCCGATGCCAGAAACGCCACCAGCTCCGCGACTTCGTCAGGGCGATTCGGCCGGCCGAGCGGGATGCCGCCGAGTGAATCCATAATGCGTTGCCTTGCAGCATCCTGGCTGATGCCTGTTCGCTCGGCGATCTCGTTGACCATTCCCACCGCGGCGTCCGTTTCCGTATATCCGGGCGCGACTGAGTTCACGCGAATACCCTTCGGACTCACCTCTTTTGAAAGGCCTTTGCTGTAGTTGGTTAGAGCAGCCTTGGCTGCTGCGTAAGCAAGCGTAGCGTCGAAAAGCGGAAGTGTTCGTTGAATTGAAGAGATGTGGATGATCACGCCTGAGCCCCGTTCCAGCATCGATGGCAGAAACGCGCGATCGAGACGAACAGCAGCGAAGAGGTTCGTATCAAACGCATGTTGCCAATCATCATCAGACAGCGCTAATGCGCCACCGCCGCGGGCCGCGGAACCACCTACGTTGTGAATCAGGATATCCAGACCCTTGAAACGATCTGTTACGGCTTTTGCAACTGACTCTATTCCTTCTCGAGTACTGACATCTGCCTGAACAAAACGATCAGCGGAAGTTCCCGGCGAAACAGATCGGGCGGTAGCGATTACGTCTCCACCACCTCGAATCAGACGGTCAACTATGGCCTCGCCAATGCCTCTGGTACCACCTGTAACCAGAATTCGCCTGCCCTTGAATTCAGTTGTTTCCGCCTTTGGATCGTTGTCCTGCATCTGCCAATTCCGCTTAAGTTTTGGGGCTAATCCTTGCTCAGGCTGTTGCGGCCATCTCACCTTTGATGAACGCGAGCAAGTCGGCATTGATCTCGTCTGCATTCGTAGTTGGCATGCCGTGCGGGAAACCTTTGTAGATTTTCAATACCGCGCCCTTCACCAACTTGGCGCTCAGCGGTGCCGGAGTCGGCATAGGGAACGATCTGATCATCATCGCCATGCATTACCAAAGTGGGCACCGAGAACTTCTTCAGGTCCTCTGTGAAATCAGTCTGAGAGAAAGCCACGATGCCATCATAGTGCGCCTTAGCACCGCCCATCATGCCCTGGCGCCACCAATTCTGAATTACACCTTGCGATGCTTTCGCGCCTGGCCGGTTGTAACCGTAAAAGGCCCGCTCGGAAAATCCAAATAGAATTGCGCCCGGTTGTTAGCCACCTGCGCTTGGAGTCCGTCGAATACTTCTTTAGGCAGGCCGCCGGGATTCGCAGGGGTCTTCACCATCAGCGGCGGCACTGCGCTAATGAGGACAGCCTTAGCAACCCGACTTTCTCCGTGACGCGCAATATAACGCGTGACCTCCCCGCCACCGGTCGAGTGACCGACATGGATTGCATTCGTTAAATTAAGATGCGCGGTGAGCGCGGCGAGGTCATCGGCGTAGTGATCCATGTCGTGTCCGTCGTTGGGTTGGCTCGAGCGTCCGTGACCTCGCCGGTCATGGGCGACGACGCGATATCCATGATTTAAGAAGAACATCATTTGGGCGTCCCAGTCGTCGGCTGAAAGCGGCCAGCCATGACTGAATACTATAGGTTGTCCTTCGCCCCAGTCCTTGTAATAGATCTGCGTTCCGTCTGTTGTCGTGATCCTATTCATACGTCCTCCTCTTATTTCTCAGCCATCTACTCCATTAGATTTCCGAAAACCGTTCTGCAACTCAGCTCGCTGCGGTTGCCGCAGCAGTTCCCTGTGCAGCTTGTTTGATGAGCGCGACCACCGCATTTGGTTGCGACACGTAGATTGCGTGACTGCCGGTCACCTCAACGACTGTCGATCCGGCTCGCTCAGACATGAAACGCTGGGCCGGCGGCGGAATCATTCTGTCTTCGGTCGTCAGTAGGTACCAGCTAGGCTTGCTCTTCCAGGCCGGCTCGCTGATCTCACCACCGAGTGCTTCAACGCCCCAGGGAACTTGAGAATCCGCCATGAACGAGGCCTTTGCCACCTCAACGTCGCCGGCAAACGAAGCGCGAAATTTAGACTTGTCTAGAAAAAGATAGCCGTCCCTCGGTGGCAGGATTGGGGGCACGGGTGCATCCGGCGGCGGATCTTTGATGAGCGAGTTCACCGATTCACCTTTGTCTGGAGCAAAGGCAGCGACGTAGACAAGCCCGACAACCTGTGGATCGGTTCCGGCTTCGGTGATCACCGCGCCACCATAGGAGTGGCCGACCAGAATCACCGGGCCAGACTGTTCGTGAATAACGAGCTTCGTCGCTGCTACATCGCCCGCCAGCGAAAGGGTTGGATTCTGGACGATCGCCACATTGTAGTCATCCTTCTTCAGCTGGTTGTAGACACTTTCCCAACCCGAACCGTCGACGAAGCCGCCGTGAACGAGAACGATGTTCTTTGTTGATTGAGTCATGATGTTTCCTTTCCTTAGGGTTCACTCGTGTGCCATGGATTTCTCGCTGGTGCGAGCCCTAGTCTCACTGCCGTCTTTACCAAATCGGCGAGCGATTCAGCCTTCATCTTCTGCATCATTTTTCCGCGGTGGGCCTTCACAGTGATTTCACTGATGCCAAGTTTCATACCGATCTGTTTATTCAACCTGCCGGAAACTACTAACTTCATGACGTCCTGTTCGCGGGGCGTGAGTGATTCGTAATTGCTGCGCAGCGCCGTTATTTCAGCTTGCTCATCGAGCGCGGCCGCGCTCCGCTTGATGGCGTGTCGGATAGCACTTAATAGCACCTCGTCATCAAACGGCTTGGTTAAGAATTCAACAGCTCCGGCCTTCATAGCCTGCACCGTCATGGGAACATCGCCGTGCCCCGTGATGAAGATGATTGGCATGTCGGTACGTTCTGATGCGATCAGCTTCTGCAACTCAAGTCCGTCAAGATCCGGGAGAGAAACATCAAGCACGAGGCAGCTCGGCGTCGTTGTGCGGGGCCGCGCCAAAAAATCCACTGCCGATGCAAATGTTTCCGACTGCCAGCCGGCGAATTTGATCAGCAAGTCGAGCGATTCGCGCACGGATACATCGTCGTCAACCACAAAGACAATCGGCTTCTGCTGCGACTTAGCTGATGCTGACATCATCTGTCCAAATGCTGAAATAATCAACTCGCTTGAAGCGCTGTGTTAAGTGCTTGCAAGGGATCTGCCGGCTCAAACGGCCACCAACTATGATTCGAAAGCCTCTCCAATCCATCGAACGATAGTTACCGAGAATGCGCCTATCAAAGCCGGATGTCTATGGTACTTTGGTATCGGTATACACGCGATCAATACTAAGGTATCGAATCGATACTTTGGTGTAATAGATTCTTATTTTTACCTGTGATTTACTCCCGCCATCAGTGAGCCCGAATGATTCGGATGATGCGGCAGGAGGTCCCAATCCCTGGATATTTGGAGGCGGCATTATGAAAAGTTCACTCTCTTGCTGGTTGGAGTTGCAACACTGGCCGGCATTGTCGTGTTCATCGCAACCACACCTCGTCACGTCACTGCTCAAGAGGCCGCCCCTATCTTCGTAAAGAAAATTCCACTTGGATACCGTGACTGGAAGGTGGTCTCAGTGGCCCACGAAGCAGGCGAGCTCAACGATATTCGTGCCGTTCTGGGGAACGACATAGCGATCAAGGCATACCGGGAAAGCAAGCGTCCATTTCCGGAAGGCGCAATCGTTGGCCGAATAGCCTGGAGCTACGTCTCGTCTGAGGAAAACAACAAATCCTTTGGCCGTGACCAGTCTTTCGTGGCCGGCTCGCCCACAGACTTTTACCTTCAATTTATGGTCAAGGACTCGAAGAAATACGCCGCGACGGGCGGTTGGGGGTACTCGTCATTTGATAAGGACGGCAAACCCACGGACGAGGCGGCGATGAAGAAATGCTTCCCTTGCCACCAGGCTATCAAAGATCGCGACTTCGTCTTCACACGTTATGCGCCTTGATTGTGAAAACGCAGCAAAAGGATCAGACGATGTCTGCACAAACCAAAATCCCATGAAACAGCCAGATGAGAGATCGCGCCGTCGCTTTCTGGAAAGGAAGCCGCTCATCACACTGGTTAAGTGAGCGTTCGGTGAGGGAGAACAATAATGGATAATCAGGACGTAATGAGCCGCTCGGGAGTCGCTAGTCGGAAACAGACGGAGGTGGCCGTGCTCGCCGCCGGTTGTTTCTGGGGTGTCGAGGAAATTCTCCGTGACGTGCCTGGCGTCATAGACACCGAAGTCGGCTACACAGGCGGGTGGCTCGAGAATCCCAAGTACGACGACACCCATCACAGCAAATCGGGACACGCTGAAGCAATCCGTGTAACGTTCGATCCGGCCGTGCTCAGCTACGAAGACTTACTGGAGAAGTGGTTCTTCAAGCTGCACGACCCGACCACGCTCAACCGTCAAGGTTACGACGCCGGCACGCAATATCGTTCAGCGATTTTTCCGCAGACGCCTGAGCAGAAAGTAACGGCGGAACGAGTGAGGGCGCGTGTAGATGCATCAGGGAAGTGGAAGCGCCCGATCACGACAACCATCGAGCCCGCCTCCACCTGGTACAGCGCGGAGGACTATCACCAGGATTACTTGCGCAAAAACCCCGGAGGGTATAGCTGCCACTACATGCGCGACTAGGGGACCAATGACACAATCTATGAAAGTTGACACTAACAATCAGCGCGCCCTACGAAGTTCGTTCACGTGGGCAACGAAAAGTAACTACCCGACGCTATTAAATTTGTAGACTCTGCTCAAACTCCTCGCGGCACGCTTCGCCAAAACTACGCAATATATCTACGCTCCAGTTGCTAATCATTGCCTCTATCTCTTCAGGAGTCTTGTTTGGCTGGCTGTAGGTGTCCGTTATCACCTTGACGACTTACTACAACGAAGACTTTGAGTTACATGCTCGTTAAGCTCGACAACGATCTCACCCTGCTCTACGGTGCGACGGTGCCCAGCGCGCGAGGACGCGAGCTTGTTGACCGGAGAGCTAGAACCGGAAACATCTCGCTCGGAGTGCTTCCCGGCGGTGGTGATAAGGTATCTCGAGCGTCGTCCATGTCCGTCATATTGTCCTGTCGCTTAGCCCTTTGATGGAAGTCACTTCATCAAAGTCGAATGAGCCATCAAACTTTCGGTCCTGCTGCAGCGCTGCCTGATACTTCTGCTGGAATTCTTGATCCTCAGATTCCGTGCGAGCTGCGGCGATCAAGTCTAATCATGTCCGCGGCGCTCCCGAATTTGCTGACGCCGCCGCAGTTTGGTCAGCCAGCTTCGTTACACATCGTCCAAGAAAATCAAATTGTCTGAGTGCTTCGCCCAGAATGGCGAAGCCCTCTGTTTGAAAGCATCGTCGAAGGATCACGGGTGGCGACGGTCGTAAGAGACTGGATAAGCAAGGCCGCGAAATCTGATCATCGGATCGGCCGGCTCGATGCCGTCGGGCAGCAAAGATGGAAGAAACAGCAAGGCCCGCTGAGTGGCATCCGAGTCGGGAACGATCGAGGTGATCTCGATTGTTCCGAGTTCATTTGTTTTGTTCTGTGTCCGACCAGGGGATCGAGGGATCGTCGAGCTTGTCGCCCGGCGCGGGGAGCTGGAGGCACGAACTCAAATCGAACCGGCCCCCTTCCGACACGGGTGCGGATCTCGTCAAGCAGATAGTCGTGCGAAGCGTTCACAACGTCATCTTTCGGCAGAAATTGTTTGCCCATTTCAGGAATTATCTGATAACGCCCGAACGTGACTTTGCCGTCGGCGGCGATGAATTTGAAGGTATTGACGCCGAAGTACGCAATCGTCCCGTAACTCACCGGAGCCGGGCCCGGGGCGGTCGCAAAGGGCTTCGCCTCGGGATGGGCTTCGAGATATTTCTGGATCGGCGTGGGTGCCGCGACTCCGGGACCGCTGGCTATTACAGCCAAGGATAAATTGCCGCATGTCCTCAGCGGTCTTCGCCGGGAATCCGTTTAAGGAATGGGTGACAAGGTCTGTATCCGTCCCGTCGGGTAGATGAAACTTGATCGACATCCCGAGGGGACGAGCTTGCGGTGCTGCATCAGGCAGTGTCGGGATTCCGGTGTTATCGGAAAATCGCACAGTGATCGGGACCGCCTGCTTGAAATGCAGGGCTTTGCTAAGACCGACAGCCTGCGAGCTCGGTGTAAATCTGCCCAACAATACGATGCCTTTGGCGTGAGTCGCTCGATTTGTCGTCTGCTTTCCAAAAGCACCGTTAAGAGCATCGACAAAATCTCCTGGCGTGATCCGCGGTGTCGCCGTCGGCTCAGGCGTTTGCCCGTGTGTTCTCGCCTGCTGGACGGACAAGATCAGTACTAATACCGCAAGAATGATGAGATTGATAACTCTTCCAGAATTTAATTCGTGCTCATGTGTATCTCCTTTTGTGTTTTGTTAGTTCTCAACATTGCCCGAATTTCTTAGTGCCTTGTAGCGGGTATTCCTGGCCCGTCGACATCACGTTATCAACTGTTTCCGAGCGTTGCTGTTTCAAAGAACTGGTTCTGTGCTAATCTTCCGATTTAATACAAGCGAAGATAGAATGACCGTTCTACTTGACACCAATGTCAACACGATCCGCGCCGGGCACCGCTTCAAGGCGCATCACACCTGACCGCCAAATTGTTCTCGGCGTGGAAGTCGTCCGCGCTGGACATGTAGAACCCTTCCTCAATATTCGCCCCCGGCTATTGAGCGATACCGCACGGTGGGTGGAATCACGCTCGAAAGCTACAGCGGTTCCGGCAGTGGTAATACCGCGCCACGAGCATCCTGAACATTTCTTGCATTTAGTGTTGAGACGGTTCGGTAGTGTATGAGGTCAAGACCGGAGGACGAACCCTCCAATATACTTCACATCCAGGAACAACATTCCTTTTGCCTCGCGGAACAGTGGATGAGATTACTTGGAGAGGGCCAACAAAACGTCTGGCCGCCGCTATCCGGCCGGAACTTCTGGACAAACGCCTTGGAAGAAACCGAGCACGAAACTTACATTGATCTTTCCGGAACACTGGATTTGAAGCGACCGACACATTACTGCGCTGCTGCTGGAAATGTCGGCGGACCTTGATGACGGCTCTCCGGCGGGACGGATTTACGGCGAATCACTGGCTAATGCCCTGGCAGTTTACCTGCTCAAACGTTACGCCGTTCTGGAATCGGGTTGCTACACCCTACAGAGGCGGAATACCTGGCTTTCGCCTCAAACGGGTTCTTGAGTATATAGGCGACAACCTTGGAGAGGATCTAAGCCCGTCCCAACTTGCGGGGTAGCCGGTATGAGTCCGCATTATCTTTCTGAATTATTCAAGCAAAGCACTGGCGTTACCGTACACAGGTACGTCTTAATGAATCGGATCGAATTCGCCAAAAACAACTTCGCGACCCGAAACGCAGAGTTATCGATATCGGACTAGATGCCGGATTCCAAAACCCCAGCCACTTCGCACACGTTTTTCGAAAACTCGTCGGCGGGAAGTCCGTCAGGTTTTCAATCAAATACATAGTTGTAACGATCTGAAAACCTGAAGGTGGTGGTCTCTTCCTGCGGCGGCAGCAATCAGAATCAAATAGTAACGGGCAGCCTGCAGGTCTTCCGCTTTTGGCGTTGTGCCCTATCGAGTGGACCAGCGCGCGTGAATAAAAAGGTTTCGCTGATCAATCCATTTTCCGAAACACTCTTGCTTTAAGGAGGACAG
>ERZ1370068.4300-contig-338_pt1 | contig 63783 bp, 108 predicted proteins | sample MGYA00561227_ERZ1370068 | MGnify/ENA primary metagenome ERZ1370068 (study PRJEB38410, sample SAMEA6850437) | metagenome | study: Metagenomic assessment of the ecological functions of the soil: analysis of the soil microbiota associated with the... | reverse complement strand
TACGTATTGCTAGCCGCTGACAGGACAGAGCGAAGATCAGGGGGCAAGCTCGAGATGCGCGAGGAGTATCTGGGCCTCGACGGTTTCGGGGATATTGAGGATGCTTGATGGCGGCCACGACGCATATCACTACGGCTTCGCCCAGCAGGATACCGGTGCGGAGAGATAGCGGACGCCTCCTCCAGGAAGAAGGGCAATCCCCGCCGCCAATTCGGTCAACTGGTTTTTAATCGGGACCAGCGATGGATCGGACCCCCAGCAAGACGCCCAAGAAGTCCCTGGGAACTCAAGCACACTGAGTTCGCGCAGGCGAATGGCGCTGGCATTGGGGAATTGGTCGCGGCGTGGGCCTCGCCGCCGGCGCGCTCGAGCTAAGGATCAGCCCCGCCGCCATGTTGGGGACACGTGGCAGTATGGCCACCCTTTCGGCAAGGAGTTGCAGGGATTCCGGGTCGCACCACTGCGCGTCATCGACAATTATAAAGAGCGGCCGGTAACGCGCCTGCAGCCGGGAAATTTCCAGAAAACAGGCGGCCAGGCGACGTTTGCGCTCGATCAGATCGAGAAGTTTGCCCAGTCCGCAGTCGGCGACACTGACGCCGGAGCAGGGCCTTGAGGCGCGGCGGCGTGATCGAGAATGGTCTCCGCAAATTGCTGCAGAACTGCCTGCCGAGAGCCGGCGTTCAGACGTCTTGCGCCGTATTGTGGTCCGGGGAGGCCGAGCCAGGCGCGCGCGATCGATCGGGCGATGGCATAGGGCGAATGTCGTGCCGGCAACTCGCTTTCAGGCGAACCAGATCGTGCAGTCATCGACCAGACCCGAGGTCAATGCGTCGTGAATAAAGCGCGACTTTTGCCGGCACCGGGGTCGCCGGTGATGCCGAGCGAGACCCCTCCAGCGGCACCCTGTTTGGCGCATAGCTCGATGAAGGACTTGAGGAGGCGCGCTTCGGGCCCGCGACCGCAATAGCGCGTCAACCCCAACAGGCCCGCGCACCCCAGCGCGAGCGGTGCTCGACATCGAGCAGTTCCCAAGTTTCGACGGGATGGTCGAACCCTTTGAACGTGGAAGCGGCCGCGGGGTTGCACCTCGGCGGCGGTAGCGACGGCACGATAGACATCTTCGGAGATCAGGATGGATTGGGTTCGCCGCCGCCCGAGCCAGCCTGGCCAGATGAACCGTGGCGCCCATCAGGGAATTGCCGGCTCGCCGGCGTGACGATAACCTCGCCCGCATGAATGCCGATGCGCACCGGCAGGCCGGGAGACGAACCACTCCTTGGCGGCCTGCCGGATGACAAGCGGCAGGCCCGGCAGGCGGCGAGGGGATGGTGTTCCAGACTATCCAAAGCGCCAAAACCGGAGAGGATGCCGTCACCTCTGACCTCGATGACCGTGCCGCCCTGCTCGCGCATGGCCGCCGCCATGGCGTTGATCATCGGTCTGATGCGCAGCATGGCAGCCTCAGCGTCGATGGCGCTGATGGCTTTGGTCGATCCCTTGATATCGGCGAACAGGACGGTGGCGACCTTGCGGGAGGATTGGCTCGCAGTCTCGAAACCGAGCCTTGGATCTCCAAGGCGTTGCCGCATTCGCTACGAAATTTGGCGCCCGTCGGACTGGACAATCCGCAGCGCGGGCGGTGCGTCCCTGTCGTGCCGACATTTTTTGCGCGATACCGCGTTACACGGGTTTGGATGTTGAGGTGCAGCCTATAGGCTAAGTCTAAGAGGGTGATCCGTGCGTCGACCCAAAGGTTATTTGCTGACGAGGTAAAATCGGCGCGCGCATTATAGACCCAAGACGGGCACCAGATGTGCTGCGAATCACGGGCCACACAAGTTTTGAGGGCAAATGCAGCGCGGTTAGCGCCTCGCCTGATCGATGGTCTGGGAGCTTACCTACGATCTGGGGTCTCGTCAGTTTACCGGTCGCCCAAGGTGAAGCGGTCACCACAACGGAGGATCGGGGCTCAGTCGCCCCCGAAGGTATAAGCTCTCGGTCAGGGTAATTGCGGAGAGTTTGGATGGCAAAGAGTTATGCGTCGGTCTTCCGCCCTGGTTTGTTCAACGACCAAGTCGTGATCGTCACCGGCGGTGGCAGCGGTATTGGCCGCTGCACGGCCCATGAATTGGCCTCCCTCGGCGCCAAGGTGGCCCTCATCGGTCGCAACCTCAGAAGCTCGATGCCGTGCGCGAAAAATCACCAACCGCCGGGGGAGGTGAGGCGGACCGCTGGGTTTGCGATATCCCGCGAGGAAAACAAGGTTAGGCGAGACGATCGCGGCCGTGCTGGGCGCGATTTTCCCGCCTCGATGGCCTGTCAACAGTGCGGGAGGCCGAATTCGGCGGCACCGCTGGCCCAGACGACGCAAAAGGGGCTGGGACGCGGTCGTGCGCAATAATCCGACCGGCGGCTTCCTGATGGCGCGGGGAGGCCTATACCCAGTGGATGGCCGGCCATGGCGGGGCGATCGTCAATATTGTCGCCGATATCCTGGTTGGGGACGCCCCTGATGGGGCATTCGGGCGCCGCCAGGGCCGGCATGGTCAACTTTACCAAGACGGCGGCCTTCGGAGTGGTCGGGCTCCAGTGTTCGGGTCAATGCCGTGGCTCCCGGATGGATCGCCTCCTCCGGTCTCGACCGCTATCCGCCGGAGATGCGGGAAAAAATTCGAAATCTTCAGAGCCATGTTCCCGCCGGACGCCTAGAGAACGGAGAGCGAGGTCGCCGCGGCCATCGGTCGCTCTGTTGAGCGAAGCGGCGGCCTTCATATCAGGGGCCACCCTCGAGGTCGATGGCGCGGCTCCGGCCGCCCCGCGCAGCGCACCGATGCCGCCCGGAAGCTGTCGACGCCCGCCTTCGATGGCTTTTCATCTGGCGTCGACCCCGATGGTCCTGCGGACTGAGTGGAGATGTGTGTTCGCTTTTGCGGAAAGCGATCGCATGAGGAGCCCAGCTGCGCCGTGCTTAAGCCCCCTTGCAAGGTGTCATCAGATGGCCGAAGCTCATGAGAGCGTGGCGAATATCCAGTGGAGGGGTTGCTTGTTAAGTTCGTATTCATAGCCTCCAGCTCAGTCAGCTAACGCCCAATCAATCTGTCGTCCGGCTGCGCCTCTGCGATCACAAGCTAGGAAGCCAGCGTTAGCGAGCTAGGGCACGCAAGGGAAGAAGAAGATGGTCGTACCGACCCGCAAAGAATTCACGATTGCGCCAGCTCGCCGAGTGCACACCGACGGAGCTTTCTTAAGACCGCGACCGCATTGGCTGGCGGCGCCCTCTTTGCCCGACCTGGATGGGCGGCGCAGCCGGCATTCGACCCGTACCTTGCGTCGATCTTCGCTGCGACGGCGGCAGAACCAATCACGCCCGTAAAGATCGAGACGACCCGGTCCCCTGCAACGCTTGTACGGCCTTCGCCGTCGTCGCCGCGGTTGAGGGCACCTACAACAAATCCCAACCAAACCCGGTGGCCGGCCTGGATTTGGATGAGAAGAAATTATTTCTTTCTAGTGCCACGGTGCCCTCAGGTGGCTGCGGCACCAGCCACTGGTGGCCGAAGTATGCGTTGGAGGTTTGCCAACGCGACGGCCTGGCGTGGAAGGTAACCCGTCTCGCGTCGTCCCGGTTGGCAGGTTCGCAAGCCTCTTGGATAGCAGCTTGACCCAAACCCAAAGAAAATAAAGGATTGGCTGGTGAATCAGGGCCAGTCGTCGCGGTGATGGTTCAGTACGAAGATTTTTATACGTGGGGAAAGTTTGGAGTGAACAAAACCCCGGCGTACCCAATCCCTACGTGTACGAACCGGGAGCCCAATTGGATATTTGCCAGCCCGTTGCACCCTCGCCGCCCCCTGCCAGTGCCAGGCAACCGTGGCCCCCACACCCACGCGACCACTCAAGCGCGCTGCCGGGTCACCTGTTGGTGGTCATGTCGTTACCATTATCGGCTTCGATGATGAGGACGTCGCCCGAATCCTGGATCTGCAAAAATAGTTAAGGGGCGATGAGTGGAACGGTAGCGGATACGTTTTGATTGCCCAGGGGGATCTCATCCTAGCGAAAATAAGATGTTATATCGACGAAATCGACGTTTATGGAGTTCGGTGTTAGTCCCGTGAACCCAATAGCAGGAGCACATTATGGCTAGCGGTCCTAACCCCACCGATGGTTGGAATGAGTTGATTAAACAACTTGAATATAGAGTTTGGAGATCAAAATCGCAGAAAGCAGTTAGCACAAGACTTTAAAGTGAAACACGGAAAAAAGGGTGACGGGAAGGGGGCAAGCGCCGACCTGACTCCTTATAAATTCGGTCGATACCTCGACAAGAGTAACACCTTACTTCCCTCGACGAACAAGAAGGCACAGTTTTCTATTGACGCGGGAACGCGTCATTGGGACGACTCTTCGAAACTTCTCGAGCATGCGATCAGACGTAGCCTAATTCGCGAGACCGGCGGATCGGACGACCCAACAGAAATTACCTTCGTGCCCAGGTTATAACCCTAGTTCGACTAAGGCGAGGGCGGTAATCAGGATGGGAACACGGAACTCACAACGGCTGATGCCATCAATGCCGTAGTCGATCGGGGAGGCAAGCTAACGATTGAAATAACATGTCCAACTGCCAACCTGCGGCCCTCGCCATAAGCGCTCAACGTTGGCTCGCTCAAGGCCGATTGATTGACCATAGCGTAACGCGCCGCGATGCACGCGTCATTGGCGACGGCTTGGTTCAATGCCTGCGCTTCCTGGTGCTCCCAACACGGCGGTCTCCTCGAATCGGACCGTTTGGCGGGGCCAGACGTCAACCGAAAATCTCATGAGCTTCACGCGGCGCGAGCTCCTGCAGCACGCTTCGATTGCTGACAACGCTATGTCTCGAGGCCCCCACATAGGCATTGGACCGCGCAACTCAATTTCCCGCCTATCGGCCAGGTCAGCCAATGACGCGTCCATTCCTTGGTGGTCAAAACTCCTACTGGGGCGGCGGCTGCAACCTGGTAGTTGCCGGCGGGCTCGTCCTCAGCCTCGGTATCCTCTGCCTTCGTGCCGCCTCCGCTCAAGCGATGCGTGGCAATACCTGTTCTGGCGTGGGATCAGGTTTGGCTGCGCCTTGTGTCTGTGCTGGCTGCTTGGCGCCACGCCAGTAGTCCATTGGCACAGATCAAGCGTCTCCGGGGCCTTCGCTTGGAGTTTCAGTGGCTGCCTTGGTGGCAAGCCAGGTGCTATTCGTGGCCGCTATCAAATCCGGCAGCACCGCGGAGGTTTTCTTCCTGATGTCGCTGGCACCGTTGATGGCCGCCGTCCTGGCGCGACCGTTGCTCGGCGAGCACATCGGCATATTTGGCATGTCGGCCATTGCCGTCGCGCTCGGCGGCGTCGCTCTGATGAGCGGGCTTAGCTTCAATGCAAAGCGACATCGATTGGTCAATGCTGGAAGGCCCGTGGTTGGCACGGACCCTTCGCGCTCGGGACAGCGTTCACCTTCGCCCTCTATTCGCTCGCTACACGCGGCGCGCGCTCATGCCTTGATGCGTCCCTGGTCGCCGTCGGCATTGTCACGGCGCTCGTTTGTGCTGCATTGCCCTCCTGTGGCTTGGTCTGACCCATTGCCGCAGGTTGCGGCGACGTTGCGCTCGCGTTACCGCACGGTGCCATCATCTGGCGCTCGGCTTGGTCCTGTTCAGCCCGGGGATCGCGGGTCGTCCCCGGCGTCACGCTGGTGATGCTAGCTCAGGCGGAGAACCGTCGCGGCGCCGATCTGGACCTATTTTTCTTCAATGAAACGACCACGCTGGCGGTGATCGTCGGCGGCGGCCTGATTCCGTTGCTGTCCTGATGCAGGCCTCGGACCAGGCGCGCCGCAAGACCGGCCACGCAGCCCCGGGGCTACCGAGCGGCCCGCATAAAAGCGACGCGTGCGGGGACAAAGACTTTACGCGATCGACTTGACGCCCCAGCGCTCGATCGCCTGGGTAGCGCGGGCGCCTCGGTCTCGCCAGCCACGTCCAGAGGCAACCCTTGTTCCCTGTGGCAGGGATCGCGCTACCCTCACCGACGAGCTGCCGCTGTGATTTGCAGCACACCGCTACGGCGGGCGATTGGGGCAACATGTTCGCCAAATCTCTTCGCCTCAATCCCACCAGCGCTCCGTGCTGATGCGACCGACGTAGCGCACCCGGCAGCCTAACGCTTAGGCGAGCAGATACGAATGATGAGACGGTTGCGGCGAACCTGCGCGCTTCGGAGGTCTGCACAAAATGGCTGACCCTCGACCGGGCTGTTGCAGCCGAGATCATGCAGGCTAGTGCCGGCGCGGCCCAGGATCCGCACCGATGGTTCATAGGGGGAGGGGACAGATGACAAATCATGGTCAGGAATTACGACGGCGGGCATCACGGCCTCGCCCGCGCAGCTCGTGTCGCCGCGCACCGTTGCCGAGATCCAATCGATCCTGAGAGATGCCGGCCGCTATCCGAGTCCGGTCCGGGCGATGGGCAGCTATCATTCCTTGACGCCGTGCGCATCGTCGGACGGAACCATCATCGACATGTCCGGCATGAAGCGGATCGTTCGGATCGATCGGGAGAAGGATGACGTTCACGGCCGAGGCGGGCCTGCAGTTCATCGAAGCCTCGCGGGCGCTGCGCGCGCAGAAGCTGCAGTTCATGACCAACATCGAAATCGGCAACATGACGCTCGGCGCCGCGGCCTGCTGCCATACCAAGGACGGGTTGGATGGGGGCGAGTTCGGGCAGGTCGGCTCGTACGTGACGCAGATCAAATGGGTGACGCCCAGCGGCGAGCTGGCGGAAGCGTCCGAGACGAGATGACCCCACACTGCTGCACCTGATGCGCTCCAGTTACGGCCTGTGCGGGGTCGTCTACGAGGTGACGTTTCGTATCAAGCCGCTGGAGGCAATCGAGTTCAACTACCTGCCGCGCCCGATCAAGGATCTGACCGAGAGGGAGGTGGACGGGATCATCGATGCGCTCGAGGGGCTTGATCTGCTGGACGGTCGGCCGAAAGGCGCACTTCCAGACGCGCAAACGTGTCGACCAGGGTCGGGCCGTTCGGCTCGCTCTTCGCCGCCGGCCGACGCACGCTGTGGAACCACACCGAGGCCCGGGTCGGCCGGTTCATCGATCGCCGCATCCCGACCGCGGACCGCTCAGGAACGCGTCGCACAGACGCCTGGTTTGCCGGCAGCAAGCTGCTGATGTCGACGCTGCGCCTGGTGGGCGGGGCGACGCTTGTACAATCCCGGACAAGACGATCGACTACAGCAGAACTCGGCCGTCGGCGAAGTACGCGTTCACCTTCTGGGCGTTCCCGCGCAGTCAATGGCTGGGCGCGCTGCGCGAGTACCTGGAGTTCAGTGAACAGCATTTCAAGAAATACGATTTTCGCTGCAACATGGCGCTTGGGTCGTACTTCATCCGCAAGGATACGCAGCTCGCTCCTGTCCTACACCCACGACGGTGACATCTTCTCGATCGATCCGATCCACGCCTACACGGACAAGCCGGCCTGGGATAGATTTCTCAAGGAATTCAACGAGTTTGCCTACAAGCGGAACGGCATTCCGCTGCTGAACCAGAGCCCGTTCGTCGAGCGGCGGCATGTCGAGGCCGCCTACGGGGCGCGCTGGAAGGAGTTCTCCTACGTGGGTCAGGCAGCAGGACCCGGGAGGTCGAATGCTGAACCCATTTTTCGCAGCACCTGCTTGTCCTGAGTGGCGACCGGCGCGCGGCAGCGGCCATCGGCAGGGATGGCGAGTTACCAAAGCGGACGGGGAGCGCTTGTGACCCCGTCGGGTGCAAGCCTAGGTGGCCTCGCCGGACTCTGATGGCTATCGCCGATCGCCTAAGGTTCGCCGACTTGCTCTCGGTGGATGTCGCCGAGAAAGTCGCAAGAACGCGTTTTGAACTCATAACGAGAAAACGGGCTCAAAGCGATTGACGGGAATGTTCGATGCATGACCTTCGCGGCAGAACAAGTGAACGCCGCCAGCTCACCGTTCTGTTCTGCGACATCGTCGATTCGACCGGTCTCTCCGAGCGCTGCGACCCGGAGGACCTGAGCGAGATCCTGCTGGAGTTCCAGGCGATCAGCACCCGCTGCATCAAAGATGCCGGTGGCAACGTCGTCAACTACATCGGCGACGGCATTCGCTGCCGAGTTCGGATACCCTCGCATCGGAGAACGAGGCCGAAGCCGCAGTACGCGCCGGCCTGGTGCTGCTGCGCGCCATCGAGCGAGCTCGAGCGAGCGCTCGACGGCGACGATCAGGAACCGCTTCGCGTCCGCATCGGCGTGCACACGGGCGTGGCGGTGATCGGCAAGGCAGCGGCCGGGCCATGTGCACCGACGCAACGGAGATCGTCGGCGATACGCCCAACATCGCATTCCGGTTGCAGGAGATAGGCGAGCCCAACTCGCTGGTGATCAGCGGCGAGACCCGGCGCCTGCTGCGGGCAAATTCCAGCTGCGACCGCTCGGGATGCGCACGCTCAAGGGACTGTCGCGCAAGATGGAGGCCTTCCAGGTCCTGGGAGAAGCTGATGGAAGACGACGTCGCGCGCAGGCGCGCGCCGCCGCAATGCCTTGCCCATGGTCGGCCGGGCCGCTGAGATCGACCAGCTGCTGCAGGCGTGGGAGCTGGTCGAAGACCGGACGCGGGCAGACGGTGGAGATCACCGGCGAGCCCGGCATCGGCAAATCGCGGCTGGCACTGGAACTGATCGACAAGACCGGCCTGCGCGACGACTCGATCGTGGTGCTGCAGGCCTCGGCCCAGCACCAGAACACGCCGCTCTACCCGATCATCAGGAGGCTCGAGCAGCGGATCGGCATTCGCAAGGATGAGGCGCCGAGGCCAATGCGGCGCGCCTGCGCGAATTCCTCGCCACGATGCCTGCGCGACGACGAGGAGCAGCATGTGCTGATCGGCCAACTGCTCGGCCTTGCCGATGCCTCGCCCGGCGGCTGCGCCACGTTCCCGATGCGCAGGAGCTGCGCCGGAAGACGCGCGACGCTGTTGTGCAGCTGCTGACGTCGCACGCCGCACGGCGGCGCGGGCCTGATCCTGGTCGAGGACTTTCACTGGGCCGATCCGTCGACCGTCGAGATCGTCGAGCGCATCGCCGGCCGGATCGGCAACGCGCCAATCCTGCTCGTGATCACCAGCCGGACGGACGACCATGCGCAGCAGTCTCGGCGATGATCCGGCGCATCCCGCTTCAGCGCCTTGCCGACGACGACTGCCGCGATCTTGCCGACTGCGTCGTGGCGCGACAAGCAGCTGCCGAGCCAGACTGCTCGAGCAGATCGTCGCGCGGTCCGACGGCGTGCCGTTGTTCGTGGAAGAGCTGGCGGCGGCGGCCCTCGAGACCGGCCAGGTCGATCCAGGCGCCAGCACAGACGTCGGCGCCGGCGGGCACGGCGTGCCATCGGCGCTCTACGACTCCTGATGCTGCGTCTCGAGCGGCTCGGCGAAGCCAAGGCGATCGCTCAGCTCGCGTCGGTGATCGGGCGCAGCTTTTCGCACCAGCTGCTGGCGGCTGATTGCGAGCGAGCACGGCAACGCACTTCGAACCCGCTCTCGCGCAGGCTGCTCGAGTCCGGGCTGATCAGGCTCGAGCACGAGATGACGACGAAAAGGTCTACTACCTTCAAGCACGCGCTGGTGCGGGACGTCGCCTACTATTCGCTCCTCAAACGGCAGAGGCGGGAGCTGCACGCCCGGCGTCGCCGACGAGATCGAACTCCACCTGCCGGAGATCGCCAACAGAGAGCCGGACTACCTCGCGCAGCACCTGTCGGAAGCGGGACGCACCCCGCGCGCGGTGCAGATGCTGGCTCAAGGCGGCAGCGCAATCGGCCGAACGCTCGGCAAATCTGGAGGCCGTCGCGCAACTCGACGCGGCGCTGGAGGAGATCAAGCAGCTGCCCGCCGGACTCGAGCGCGACAATCTGGAGCTCGAACGCACAGATCGCGCTGATCGGACCGACCATCGCGCTGCAGGGATTTGCCGCCGTCGCGGTCGCCGACGTGAGCCGCCGCGCGATCGAGCTTTGCCGCGCCTTGGATGACGATCCGCGCATCTTTCCGGCGCTGTACGCGCGCTGGTCGTACCTGCGCGTCCGCAGGCAACGTGCGACGAGGCCGGTGCGCTGGCGCAGGACTATCTGACGCTTGCCGAGCTGAAGGGAACCAGGACCGATCGCATGGTCGGGCATCGACTGCTCGGCACGTCGCTCTCGACGACGGCGAGCCAGCAAGGGCGCGCGAACATCTCGAGCGGGCGACCAAGCTCTACGATGCAACGGCCGACCGCGCGACGGCCGTCATCTACGGCACCGACGTGCAGGTCACGAGCCTTGTCGAACCTGTGCATCGTCGACTGGCTGCTGGGCCGGGTCCGCGACGCGGTTGCGCACGGGCGAGCCGCACTGGATCTGGCAGGGCAATTGCGACACGCTCATAGCCTCGGCTACGCCTTTTCCTATGTCTGCATGCTGCACACGCTGGAGCGCGACGTGCAAACGGTCGAGACCCTCGCACGACAGGCGCTCGCGGGCGCGACCAAACGGGAGCTGCCGCTTTGGATCTCGGTGGCCAAAACATTTCTCGGTTGGGCCGAGGTCGAGATCCGGCTGCCTGGAACAGGGCATCGACACGCTGGAGAAGCAGCGTGGTTTCCTGCAGAGGGCGCAGCTGATCTACTGGCTGCCCACCTATCTGTGTTGGCTGACCGAGGCCCACCTCCGTGCTGCCAACCTGCAGGACGCCAAGTCCTGCCTCGCGCAGGCCCGCGATTTCAGCCGCCGCGGTGGCAACTCTTGGTATGAGGTCGAGTGCCTGCGCCTGGAAGGGCGCCTTGCCGCCGCGGCTGGGCAAAGCGACGCCACAGCGGCGGCCGAGCGGTGCTTCGAGCAGGCGCTGGCGGTTGCCGACCAGCGCGGCCAACGCGGGTTTGCCCTGCGCACGGCGCGCGATCTTGCCGCCCTGCTCGCCGGCAAGGGTGAGCCAGCACGGGCGCACGTGAGGTGTTGCAGGGCCGAATTTGCCTTTTTCATGAATCAGCCTGAGGGTGGCGATCGCACAGACGCCAAAGCCTTGTTGTGCTCCCTCCGCGGCGCCTCTCCGCGCTGACCGCGCTGGGGAGGCCGGCTCGAGGTAGGCCCTCTTTTAGGGGTTTCGACGTATCGGGGGGGGACGATGCCAAAAAAGCCTGGTCGGAGAGATATGAGGGAGGCAGCCCCGAGGCCGAGCAGCGCCTCTTTGAGGGCTATGTGCGCGACATTCTGCGGGTTCAGCTCAAGTACCAGAAGAAAAAGCGGGTCGAATGGCATCGAGCGCGCCTCGCATGCGAAAATGCTTCTTGGCGTGGCCAACGCCCGGCTTCGCGTGCTTCCCGAAATTCCCGAGCAGTTTCAAATCGGGCACTTTCAGCCGGGCAAGGAGTACGCGGTCACGATCCGCTTCTCCAACGCCAGCGGTGCGTGTCGCCCCGATGACATGCGGGATCTGCGCGGCGCCGCCATCCGCGTCCGGATTTCGGAGCAGCAATCGCAGGATCTCCTCGTCGCGAACTATCCCACGGCCCATGTGCGGCAATGCGCGCCAGTTCGTTGCCTTCAGCAAGGCCTTGGCCGGCGGCCCTCGTCTCCTCCTCCCGCGCTTGATCTTGCACCTTGGCCCCTTGCGGGCTCTGCGCACGATCGGCCAACCTTCTAAAGGCGACGCGCCGACGGGTCCGCAGCCCTGGCGCTGGAAAGCTACTGGAGCCGCGGCCCGATCCTCTGGGGCGATGCCGGACCCGTGCGCTATCTGCTCCCGTCCGACCACCGACGCCGCAGCGGCGCCAAGCCGCCCTCTTCGCCTGCCGACTATTTGCGCCAAGAGATGCGCGCGCGGCTTCGCCGCGGCGATATCGCCTTTGATTTTTACCTGCAGCCCTTCGTCAGCGAGTGGTCTACCCCGATAGAGAACTTTGCCGCCGCCTGGAAGGAGAAGGTCTCCCGGCCGATCCTGGTGGCAACGTTGACGCTGCCGCAGCAGGACATCGACGCCGCGGAAGGGACGGGCGACGGAGCGGCTGGTAGACCAGCTCTCATTCAATCCCTGGTACACAACCGACGCGTTCAGGCCGCTCGGCAACATGAACCGGGCGCGGAAAGAGGCCTACCGAGCCAGCGCGGCGCAGCGTCTCGGTAACCGGTTTTGCGAGGAGCCGCCGCGGCGCAACCTGATCGCCGGCCGCATCGCCAGGGTTGGCTTCGCCCTGCTCAACCGGTTCGTGCCATGGCATCGCTTGCCGCGGTCCTCGGCCTGCTCAATCTCGCCATCTTGCGCAGCGAGCTGCGTGAGAAAAACCTGATCGACACCCAGCCGCATGCAAATGCCCCGACGACGTATCCTGCGCCGCCGCCTATCCCCGAAGCGGTGCGAACCGCGCGTACCCACGATGGCACCTTCAACGATCTCTCCAATCCCGCCATGGGGTCTATCGGCTCGGCGTTCGGTCGGAACATGCGGCCGGTCTATCGGCCGGACAAGTTCGATCAACCCGATCCGATCCTCGTCAGCCGCGAGCTCTTGACGCGCGACACCTTCATCCCGCGCGAAGTCGCTCAATGTGCTGGCGGCGGCGTGGATCCAGTTCCAGGTCCACGACTGGGTCAATCACGCCCGCTTCGACCTCGGCGAAGCGGGCAAGGACATCGTGTTGCCGCGTCCCGGTGCCGAGCCGTGGCGCAAGCCACAAGGACCTTCCCCAGAGCCCGACATGCGCATTGCCGGCAACAAGATCATAGGTCATGCGCCCGGCGGCTGTCCGGTCTTTCCCAATATCGCCACGCCCTGGTGGGATGGCTCGGAAGTCTACGGCGCGGATGCGCAGAAGGCGGCAGAACTGCGCGCGGGTGCCTTGCTCCGTCTCGAGGGCGGCTATCTACCGACCGATCTGCAGCGGCACCAACGTCACCGGGTTCAACGAAGCCTGGTGGCTGGGGCTCAGCGCCATGCACACGCTGTTCGCGCGCGAGCACAACGTCATCTGCAGGGAGCTGCGGTCGCGCCTACCCGGCCTGGCGCGACGAGCGCGTATACCAGACGGCACGACTGATCATCGCGGCGCTGATTGCCAAGATCCACACGGTGGAATGGACACCAGCGATCCTGGCCACCACGACGATCGCAGCGGCGCTGCCGCGCCGAACTGGTACGGCGCGCCGAAGGATTGGCTGACGCAGCTCGGCATCTGGCTGTTCGACGCCCATGCGCTGAAGGGCATTCCGAGACCCGGCCCGATCATCACGCTGCACCTTACTCGCTGACCGAGGAATTCGTGGCCGTCTACCGGATGCACCCCTGATACCCGACGACTATGCGTTCTTTGACCACCGCGACGGGCGCCACCTCGAGACGCGCACGTTCACTGAGATCCAAGGCCCCGACAACGGATGGCGAAATGCGGCGGCTCGAGCTCGGCAACGTCCTCTATTCGTTTGGGATCGCTCATCCCGGGGCGATCACGCTGCACAACTTTCCGCGATCTTTGCAGAAATTCGAGCGCTTGAACGGCGAGCTGATCGATCTGTCGGTGGTCGATATCGTGCGCGACCGCCGGCGCGGTGTACCGCGCTACAACGATTTCCGAGCCGCGCTCCGGCTTCCGCGCCTGCGCGACTGGGACGAGCTGTCCTCAAACCCGATCACGCGGCGCAAGCTGCGCGACGTCTACGGCAAGCTCGATATGGTCGACACCATGATCGGCCTGCACGCGGAACCCGCCCCGGCGGGTTTCGGCTTCAGCGATACCGCCTTTCGTATTTTCCTTTTGATGGCGGCACGGCGCCTGCAAAGCGACCGGTTCCTGACCGTCGATTTCCGACCCGAGGTCTACTCACCGCTGGGCATCGACTGGATCGCCAACAATGGCATGACCAGCATCATCCTGCGTCACTGTCCGGGAACTTGCGGCGGCGCTCCCGCGGACCGGCAGCGCCTTTGCGCCATTCCGCGCAATTGCCACCGCTGGGCAGCCACCAGTGTAACGCTTAGACTTTAGACCTGGCTCGGCAGCCGCAGCCGCACGAAACCCTAGTGGAGATGGTCGCATGGCAGTCGTCGAAACGCGAGCGTCACGGACAGATCCTTGTCCTGCGCCTGAACCGCCCGGAGCGGCTCAATGCGCTCAATGCCGAGATGCGCACCGCCCTTGCCGAACATCTGGACCGAGTTCCGGCACGACAAGGACTTGAGGTTGCGATCTTCACGGGCACCGGACGCGGCTTCTGCGCCGGCGAGGACATGAAGGAGTCGCTCGCGAGCGGCACGCCCGGCGGCAAGCGACCGGCGATTCCGGATCCTTTCATGGACGGCACGCTGGAGAAGCCGGTGATCGCTGCCGTCAACGGCTTTGCCATGGGCGGCGGCTTCATGCTGGTCGAGCGCACGGATCTGCGCGTGGCCGTGCCCGAAGCCGTGTTCGAGGTTTCGGAGGCGAAACGCTGGCTGTTGGGCGGCTACAATCACGGCCATGTTGCCAATCTGCCCTACCCGATCGCCATGGAGATGGCGCTCGGCTTCCGCTTCACCGGCCGAGCGCTTCTACCAGGTCGGCTTCCTCAACCGGCTCGTGCCGCAGGACGAGCTCATGCCGACGGCGCTGTCCATGGCCGAGCACCTGCTCTCGCTGCCGCCGGCCTCGCGCGTGAATACCGTGCACATGATGCGCCAGATGCGCCCGGAGCCGTCCCGGCGCCCACAAGGCGCTCGCCGCCAAGTTGCATGAGCACGGCGACAAGGGCGACCTGATGGAATCGCGCGCCGCCTTCGCCGAGAAGCGCAAGCCCAACTTCAAGGGCTGGCTCGACCCCCAGGACAGGTATCGCCTGCCCAAGATTCGAGGACGTCAAATGATCTTCCGCTCCCGAAGGCCCTGAATGTCCGCCGTGCTGTAGCCGAGGCTCGCCAGCACCTCCTCGTTGTGCTCGCCGAGCTCGGGCGCGATACCGATGCTTGGCCGGCGTTTCCGAGAACTGCCACGGCGCGCCGTGAACCCTCAGGCGCTTGCCGTGCTTGGGATAGTCGACCTCGGTGACGTAGCCGTTGGCGAGCACATCGGGATCGTCAGGCCGCCTCGAGCATGGTGTTGATTGGCGCCGAGACGATATCGGCGGCCCTGAGCTTGGCCACCCAGTGCTCGCGCGTGTCGGTCGCGAACAGACGGTCGAGCAAGGCGAGCAGCTCTGCCCGCCTGTCGGCCGAGTCCATGGCTTCGCCCAAGTGGCTGAAGCCCGCCTTCTCCACCTCCGCGTAGAAGCCGAGCGCCGACCATGGCCTCCTTCCACTGGTCGCGGGCGAGCTGGAACACCATGGGCTTGCCGTCGCGGTCGTTGAAGCTTGCCGACATGGCCGGCCGCTCGCGCGTGCCGGCGACGCGGGCCTGACCCGTCACCGGGTCGGTGCCGCGCCACAAGGTGGTCGTGAACGTCCAGCCGAGCAGGCGAACGATGCTGCCCAGGAGCGACAGCTCGACCTTCTGGCCGATGCCGGTGGCGCGCGCATGCGTCAGGCCGCGAGCGCGCCGCCGAAGGCGAGGATGGCGCACGTCTCGTCAGCAACGGAGGCGATGCCGGTGCGCATCGGGTTGGCCCGCCGCGGAATAGGCCTGGGCGATGCCGCCGAGCGCCTGCGCCATGGAGTCCGTTCCCGGCAAATGCGCGTTCGGTCCCTTCGGGCCGTAGCCGGAGATCGAGATGTAGACGAGCTTCGGGTTGACCTGCTTCAGCTCATCGTAGCCAAAGCCGTTCTTCTCCGCCGCACCCGGGCGGAAATTCTGACCGAAGATATCCGCACGGGCGACGAGCTTGCGCAGAATCTCGCGACCTTCGGGCGCCTTGAGATTGAGCGTGACGCTCTTGACGCCGCGGTTGTTGGTCTCGAAGAACGAGCTGGGATGCCCGGGCAGCACGGAAGCGACCCGCGAGGTGTCGCCGCCCTCCGGCACCTCGATCTTGATGACCTCGGCGCCGAGGTCGGCCATCAACATGTAGGGCACCGTGCCTGCTTGTGCGGTCGAGCAGGCAACGACCTTCACACCTTTCAGCGGACCATCGGGATTGGCCATGGTTTCTCCCCGTTCTCGATCACGTCTATGCTTTGCGTCAAGAGCCTGGAGATCGCTTCCCTTATTGCCGGCGGCAGCGGCCGTCGGGCGCCGGGCGTCGAGGTCGAGATGCACGCCGGTCTGCACCAGAGACGCGATCTCGCGACCGTCCGCACCGCTCATGCGATGGACATAGCTGCAGGGAGGTATTGCCGAGATGAGCGATCGACGTCCGTACGTCGATCCGGTCGCCAGCGTTCGCGACCCGCCACGAGCCTCAGGTCCAGCGCCAGGGTCGAGAAGCCGCGGCGGTTCTGGTGCATATAGTCGTCAGTCATGCCGATCGAGGAGAGGAACTGCATGCCCGCTCCTGAAAAGCGATGGACGTGGGCGGCGAGCGACATCGTCCCGCCTCTCGCCGAGCTCCCACGGCTTCACGCGGTCGCGGGCGGTGAGTGCGCCCTGCCGTCGTCGCCTGAGCCACGGCCTCAGGCACCTCGGGTCCCGGCCACGCCACAGCTCGTGCCTCGAGCCGGCGACGCACACTGCGGCGTCGCCGAGGCCGGGAAGCGGAAGCGTTTCCGTGACCCACGACACGGCTTCTCCGCGTGCCGAAGTGACGACCTGATGACCGAGCCGCAACGAGTTCGCGTCGTCGACCGCTAACGACCGCGCTCAGCATGTGGAAGCCGGCGCCGGCGCGCAGCTCCCGCGTGAAGGCCGTGTAGAGACGCGACGGGCCAGTCCCGACCGCTGGGCCGAGCGTTTCGCCTTCGCCGATAAGCTCGAGAAAATTCCGTGTCGCATCGGCAAAGCGCTCAAAGTAGTAGGCGATCGTGAAATGCTCCACGATATCGCATTCCCACGCGCTGACGACGCCACGATACGTCTCGATCCACTCGGCCATGCTGCTTCCTCTTGATATTGGTCCGGCTTTCCCTCACCCGCTCGTCACGGCGCTTCGCGCGCCCGCCACCGAAACACTCGTTGCCAATCTCGTACAAGTGGCACGCCACGCGGTGGCCAGGCGATATCTCCCGCAACGGAGGCTCCGCGCTGGAGCAGCGCGGCATTGACCTAGGGGCAGCGCGTATGGAACCGGCAACCGCTGGGCGGATTGAGCGGGCGACGGGATCTCGCCTGCCAGCACGATCTCCTCTTCCAGCTGATCCGGGCGGGCGAGCAGGACCGCCGAGAAGAGCGCCTGCGTGTAGGGATGGCGCACGTCATCGAACAGCGAATGCGGTCGGCGCATGCTCGACGACCTTGCCCAGATACATCACCACCGTCTGGTCGGCCATGTGGCGCACGGTTGCGAGGTCATGCGCAACGAGCAGGTAGGCAACGTTGTCCTGCGCCTGGATGTCCTTCAGCAGGTTCATCATCTGCGCCCGGATCGACACGTCGAGCGCCGAGACGGGCTCGTCGAGCACGATCAGCCGCGGTCGCGAGGCAAGCGCGGCGGCGAGCGCGACGCGCTGGCGCTGGCCGCCGCTGAACTCGTGCGGATAAAGCTTGCGCGTGCGCCGGCTCGCAGGCGCGACCTGCTGCAGCAACTCTTCGCACCCGCGCCGCGATCCTCGACCTCTCCCCAGCCGGCAACGATCAGCGACTTTCGGCAATGGTGCGGCCGACCGTCATGCGCGGGTTGAGCGACGACCAGGGATCCTGGAACACGGCCTGCACCTTGGCGCGAAAGGCCGTGAGCGCCTCGCCCTTGCAGGCCGTGGATCGGCTGGCCCTCCAGCAGCACCCGGCCCTCGGTCGGCGCTTCGAGATTGAGGATGAGACGCGACGTCGTCGTCTTGCCGCAGCCGGACTCGCCCACGAGGCCCCAGCGTCTCGCCAGGCCGGATGCTGAAGGAGACGTCGTCCACGGCCTTGATCTGGCCGAGCGTGCGCGCAAGCAGAATGCCCTTGGTGAAGGGAAAGTGCTTGCTGCAGCGTTCTCGACGCGCAGCAGCGGTTCGGCGCTGGCCAGTTCCGGGTCATTGGCTGCCAAGCCTCCAGCAATCGGCCGTGTGCTCGGCGCCAACCGTGACCGTTGGCGGGTAGGCGTCCACGGCAGCGCTGCTCGACATGCGGCGCAACGCGCCGCGAACCGGCACCCTGCCGGCAGATCCATCAGCGACGGCGGCTGGCCGTCGATGGTCGTGAGCCGGCCGACCGTTCCCGACATCCCGGGAACCGAGGCGATCAGCGCCTGCGTATAGGGATGCGACGGGTGCCTCGAAGATCTGCGCGACGGGACCGCACTCGACGATGCGGCCGGCGTACATCACCGCCACGCGGTCGCACATGCTGGCCACCACGCCGAAGTCGTGGGTGATGAACAGGATCGCCATCCCTGTCTCCGCCTGCAGGCGCTTCAGCAGCTTCAGGTACTGAAGCTGGATGGTCACGTCGAGCGCGGTGGTTGGCTCATCGGCAATGAGCACCTCTGGCTGGCCGCTGATTGCTATCGCGCCGACGACACGCTGCTTCATGCCGCCGCTCATCTGGTGCGGAAACTGGCCGATGCGCTGCTCGGGCGCGGCGATCTCGACGCGGCGGAGCGCCGCCACTGCCTCCTTCATGACCTCTGCCCTGCTGCCCGCGCGTGCGCCGGAAGATCGCCTCGCGCAACTGCTCGCCGATCGAGAAGACCGGATTGAGCGAGGTCTGCGGGTCCTGCAGGATCATCGAGATCCGCCGCCCGCGGATCTCGCGCATCTCGCGCGGCGAGCGGGTCAGGATGTTCTCTCCGCCGAGGCGAACCTCGCCGCGCGATGCGTGCGGGCGCCGCCCTTCGGCAGCAGGCGCATAATGGACAGCGCGGTCAGGCTCTTGCCGCAGCCCGACTCGCCGACGAGGCCCAGAACCTCGCCGCGCTTGAGGTCGAAGCTCACGCCATCGACGGCCTTCACCACCCCGCGACGCAGGAAGAAGTAGGTGACGAGGTCGCGGACCTCGAGGACGGTCTCGCTGCTCATAGCTGGCGCAACCTCGGATCCAGCCGGTCGCGCAACCAGTCGCCGAACAGGTTGACCGAAAGCACCAGCAGCCGTAATCGCCAGCCCAGGTATCAGCGCGACCCACCATGCGTCGGCGATGCGGCCCGCGCCCTTCGGAGACCATCAGACCCCAGGTGGGCGTCGGCGGCGGGATGCCGGCGCCCAGGAAGCTCAGCGCCGCCTCGGCGATGATCACGACGCCGATGTTGAGCGTGACCAGAACCATGAACGTGTTGAGCACGTTTGGCAGGATGTGGGTCAGCATGATGCGCGGCGCCGAGCAGCCTCGCACCTTGGCGAGTGCCACGAAATCACGCTGCTTCAAGTGCCAGCACCTCGCCGCGGATGATCCGCGCGAAGCTCGCCCAGAGCAGCAGGCTGATGGCGATCACCAGCGTGCCGAGGCCCTGCCCCATCGTCACGGCCAGCAAGAGCGCGAACAGGATGGCCGGAAAGGTGAAGGCCGCATCGACCAGGCGCATCAGGATGCTTTCGACGACGCCGCCCATGTAGCCGGCGACGATGCCGATGACCAGGCCGACGCCGCCGCCGGCCGTCAACGCCAGCAGCCGCTACGATCAGGCTGACACGCGCCCCGTAGATCAGGCGGCTCAGGATGTCGCGCCCGAAGGCGTCCGTGCCCAGGATGTACTTGCTGCTGCCGCCCTCCAGCCAGAACGGCGGCAGCAGCTTGTCGCGCAGCGTCTGGTCGATGGGCGAGTAGGGTGCCAGCAGCGGCGCCAAAATCGCCATGCAAAGCATGGTGGCGATGACGAGGACGGAGAGCCATGGCATCCTTCGCATTCTCGGTCACTCAGCTGAGCCTGATGCGCGGATCGACATAGGCATAGAGAATGTCGACCACGAGGTTGATGGTGCAGGATCAGGATCGCCTTCAGGATGATGACGGCCTGCAGCAGGGGAAAATCGCGGTAGATCACGGCCTCGTAGGTGAGGCGCCCGACGCCGGGCCAGGCGAAGACCGTCTCCGTCACGATCGCGCCGGTGATGAGATTGCCGACGAACACGCCCCAGAGCGTGAGCACCGGGATCAGCGCGTTGCGCAGGCAATGCTTCCAGATGACGACGGACTCGCTCAGGCCCTTGATGCGGGCAAGCTTGACGTATTCGCTTTCGAGCACGTCGAGCATGCTCGACCGCGTCAGGCGCATGAAGCCCGCGGTCAGGAAGGTGCCGAGCGTGATCACCGGCAGCACGTAGTGCTCCGGTCCGCCCATGCGGCCAGACGGCAGCCAGCCCAGCTCGACGCTGAAGACGAAGATCAGGACGATGCCGAGCCAGAAGCTGGGCGTGGCGATGCCGAGCACGGCAATCGTGCCTGACGCTCGGTCGAGGAAGCGGCCGCGGTTGAGCGCCGCAACGACGCCGAGCGGAATGCCGACCAGCATGGCAAGCAGTAACGCCCAGGGAATGATGCACGAGCGTGTTCGGCAGGCGGGACAAGAAGACGTCAACCGCGGGCTGGCGCATGCGCAGCGACGTGCCAAGATCGCCCTTGCAGCGCGCTGCCGATGAAGGCGACGGTATTGCGTCAAGAGCGGACCGTCGAGGCCCAGCGCCTCGATCAGGCGCGCACGGTCCTCGCCGGTCGCATCCTCCGGCAGCATCAGGTCGACCGGATTGCCGGTGAAGCCGGCCGAGAAAGAACACGACGGTCGCCACCAGTACGAGGAGAACGAGGCCCTGCAACAGTCGACGCGCGATGAAGCCGCCCATCAGCGGTATCCTCAGAACAGCTCCACCGGCTTGCCGATCGCCATCTCGCGCCTTGCCGACTCACTTCTTCCACGGCTTCTGGTCGGGACGCGGAATACGCTCGAACACGTCGCCCAGCTCGTGCCGGCCTGGGATGGCCGCGAACTCGCCGACCTTCTTTGCTGTTGATCGCGTAGTAGCCCATCCCTTCGATGATCGGCACGACGATCCATTGGTCGGCGATGAGCTCCACCATGCGGTCATTCAATGCCGTGCGTTTGCCGGGGTCGCGCTCGTTGATCACGGCCTTGTAGATGTCGACGAACTTCCTGCAGATCTCGGGGCAATTGTCCTTGTCGCCGAGCATCCGCTCGGTGCTGTCCGGCGAAAAGGCCGATTGTAGCGCCAGGGCGCATCCGGCCGGCCGGCGGTTCGAAACATCGAAGCCCAGCCCGTCAGGTTGGGCTGCTCGCCCATCTGCATCGGCGGGAAGGCGCCCCACTCGTAGTGCTTGATGGTCACCTTGACGCCGATCTTGGTCCACATGTCGGCGATGGCGGTGCCGATGCTGATCATGAACTGGGTGCCGGGCAGCGCCACGTTGGCGAATTTGAGCTCGAAGCCGTTCGGATATCCCTCCTCCGCCAGGATCTTCTTGGCGAGGGCTGGATCGTAACGGTAGGCCTCCTCGGACCATGTCTTCCAGCGGTCGACGCTCAGGCTCTCGGTGAAGCCGAAGGTCGCGAACGGCCGCGGCATCTGCGCCTTGCCCGCCATCACATGCTCGATCACCTGCTGACGATCGATGGCCAGCGACAAGGCTTGCCGCACCCGCGGCTTGCTGATCGGATCGTTCTTCAACGGAGGGCGCCATGTGCCATAGAACTGGAACACGGCCTGCATGGTGCCGGGAACCGTCATCACCTCGAGCCCTCCGCGTCCGGCGCCGAGCACGGTCTCGGGACTGATCGAGGCGATCGCGGCCTCGCCGGTCCGCACCATGGCGACGCGCGCGTGCTCTCCTCGGGGATCTGGAGAATGTGCAGGCTCTTGAAGTTGGGGACGGCCACGCCAGCGCGCATGGCTGACGGCCTCGAACTCGATCCTGTCGCCAGGGACGCTGCGAACGAATTTCCAGGGTCCACTGCCGATCGGGCTTCTTGCGGAACTCCTCCTCGCCGACCGTCTCTGAGGTACTTCCTCGGCATAATCGCGCCTTCCGGCGCCACGGCGCGGCTCAGAGCTGCGGGCAGCCCAAGCTGCGGCTCGTTGGTGTTGACGCGTACCGTGAGGTCGTCGACGACGTCGATGCTCTTGATCGAGCGGCGCATCGAGGCGGCCGCCGCCGCCAGCGATTTCGGCGACATCTGGCGCTCGAGGCTGAACTTCACGTCGTGTGCGGTCAGCGGATCGCCGTTGTGGAAGGTCTGGCCGGCGCGCAGGTGGAAGGTCCAGGACAGCCCGTCCTCGGACATGACCCAGCGCTCGGCGACGCCGGGGCCCACACCGCCCTTCTCGAGGTCGAAGCCGACGAGGCTGTCATACATTGACGGCTTGGTAGACGGCGTTGCCCGGACGTCCTTCGAGGATCGGATCGAGGGTTTGGGCAGCGAGCGATTCAACGGCGAAGATCAGAGTGCCTTTCGGCTCTTGCGCTACACTGGGTGCGCTCGAGGACAAGGACGCAGAACGGCAAGCGGCAGCCACGCCAAGGCGGCGGAACACCTTCATCGATTCCTCCCAAAATCTTATTTCTTGCGCTGTATTGATCAACTATCGAAGCCCGTATCCGCGCATGTCAACTCTTAAAGTACGGCCTGACCGCGGGCCGCGAATAGCCGCGGCCGCTCAGGGTCGCGACGCAAGGCACGAGATCTCGGGAGTGGACGAAGTGTCTGGTCAGGTGCCTCCGCAATTTCGGTCGGCCGACCCACGCCGCTTGCGGCATTGACAGGATATGGGCAGCAGCTGGATCCCGAACGGTCGACTATCGCGAGCGCATAAGGCCTTGGCGCGCCACGCCTTCTAGAAAGGGGTTTTGACAGCGGCGTGGGAAAGCGTCATTGGGCATCACTTCCTCCTGAATGGGAGACGATCGACCCGCCTCTCAGGCCGTCGCCCCTGCTCATTTATTGTCGGGCCTGATCGGACGACAACTCTTCCGCTCCTCCGTGCCACGCCAACCCCAGGCTAGCGAAAAACCCGTCCCGCACCTCGTCAGCCGTAAGGCGCAACAGCTTGGCAAGGCGACCCTGGCCATCCCGGTCGAACTGTCGAGCCCAAGCGGTGAGGCAGGTTGGATGGACCGGATCGCGCTCCAAATGTGACCACCGCCTGTGTGCGATTTTCGGGTCGACGTTGGCGTCGATCTCCCTCGACCGCCCCGATCTTGTTGCCCGTGAAGGGCTCGGTGTCGCCGAGGTCGAAGTGCTCGCCTGATGAAAGGTAAATTTCATAAATCAAGCGATTGCTCTGATCGGTATGGTTACAACCCGTGGTGAGCGCCCTTGCTTCGCTGAAGTCATAGCGGCGGCTGGAGAAGGGAGGAAACATGCGATGTTCGACGATGCCCGAGGGCCCCACCACCCAGAAGCTGTTCGTTTCTAGCGCGGTCAGAAGAACCGCAGGCGGCAACAGCACGAGCGCGGCAATTCCCCATCTGCGGGCCTGGTGATCCGCCATTCCACGCAGAAAATTGTCGACTGTGGTGAACCTGCTCGCTGCCCAGCGAACCGAGCCGCTCAAGATCCACTGCGTCACCCGCTGTGTCAGGCCCTGCGCGGGAGTGGAGTTGAGCATTCCAGCCGCAGAGCTCAAAAATCCGTTCACTCGCCAACGCGCGGCCAACGCACTGCCAATCCAACCCATTAAGGCGATTAAGCCAAACAATAAAATGAGCGGCCCTATGCCAACATCAACATGTGTTAGCGTGGCCCCGCTTTGGCGCCGCGAGGCCGGCTGCGCGCGCCTGGACACTGACCTTGGAGCCACAGGAAGATGGCCACCATGGCGCCGATGGCGACCGCAACCATAACAAGACCAAGCGCGGTGCCGCCTCTCGATGTCAACCGGTTGTTGGGGCATCAATCAATGGCGTCGCGAAAGGGAGGCAGGTACGCCAAGTGTCGCCAGCCAATCGGCCCGCGCTTGCCGCTCTTGGGGTGTCATGCCGCGCTCCTCCCTCAGCGCCCGGCCGAACCACTATGGACGGTAGTTGTGGCGGCCGTGCGAAATGGACAGCGCGCATCAGCGCTCATGGCAAAGTAGCCGCTGATTGCCAGCGGTTCGTGAAGCGAGCGGTCACGGCGTCTACATTGCAGTGCGCGAAGTTCCGTTAGGGCGGTCCCTGCCGAGATCAAACGCCAGCCGCGCTAGCACCGGATTTAGAGAGCGGATGGGTTGAGCCAAGGGGGCACTACCACTAGGGTTGTCCAATGAGGCTGATCCTTCTCGGCAAAGAGGACGTCTACCGAGATGAGCAGAGGCAGACGGTTTGGATGCTGCCAACTGTCGTGCCATTGGGGAGCCCTGTCCCCCTCGAGAACGCCGAAGTAACCCAGGCGCACATCTTGCACGCCCTTGAGGAGTACGCTGCGCGTACTGGGCGCCGGTCCACCTGAAGTGTTCGCCGGCGCCGGGCGCAGTAGACGCTGGGCGATCACAAGCGCGCCCGGGGCCGCGGAAACGTCGTTGGGGTCGAGCGCTAGATCGTAGCGCCACAGGCCACCGAACTGGCCCTGGGCAACAAAGCTTGAGACGAAGCTCACCCGGTCGCGTCCGCCGATGAAGGCCCGATCAGGTCCAGCTGTTGGGATGCGTCGGTCCCGGTCGGGCCTCGGCGATGAGCCGTCGCAGTACGGCTTGCGCCCCGGCACTGCGCCGTGGCTCACCTGCCGGTCGGTGGCCTGGAGAGCCAGCCGCGTGCTCGCGATTGCCTCGACCAGGAGCGAGGCAATGACCGCCAGCAGGGCAGAGCGCGATCAACATTTCCAGCAGTGTAAAGCCTGCCTCTGCCTCATCGCCTGACTGTCGCACCTTACCTTTCCTCCCTGCGGGCGCGGCCTCAGTTTGAAGGTCTCGAGCCGCAACAAGGGATGGCCGCTATGATCAAGGGGTTCAAGCACAATGCGAAGGCCTCGTCCCTTGTAGGCCAGCGCCTCGACGGGGGAGATTGTCAGCCGCCATGCCACGCCGGTGACGTAGGTGCCCGTGGTCTCGCCGAGCTCGAAGCGGCTGTTCGATGCCGATCACCTCGAGGTGGGCTCGCGCCTGCGCGAGTGCCTGATCCCGGACCTGGGCGCGCGCCTCCCCGCGATAGGCCCCGGCCACCGCGTGATAGATACTCGCCAGCACCAAGACCACGACCGCAAAGGCGACAACAACCTCGACCAGCGTGAAACCGGCCTCATCCCGTATCGTGGGCCGCCTCATGTCCCCGCCTCATGGCCTCCCCAGGAGATCTCGATGGCAGCCGTCAACCAGGCGATGGTGATGGTGACCGACTGGCGCGCCTCAGTGAGCTTGATCGCGCCACCAGAAGAAGTGCCGTCGGCAAAGAACACCACTTTGACGTCCTGCGCATCGCGCACGAACTCGCGTGCCGTCGTGATGGAGATATCTATCGCGGGCGGCAGCGGCTGCGGCGGACCCGTCCCTTCGACGGTATAGGCGCGCGTCTCAGCGTCAAAGGCAAAGGCCACCTCGCGGTTTTCCCATAAGGCTGTCGCGCGCGCAGCGCGCAGCCTGCCCGCGATGTCGGCGGCAATCGATCGCAGCGAGTGGGCGCGATCCGGCGCCCGCACCGAGGGTAGAGCCACGGCTGCGACCAGCGCCAGGATGGCCATGACGATCAGCACCTCGATCAGCGTTGTCCCCTCGTCGGGAGCGGCGATGGCGGCGTGTTGGCGCGCTTTACCGGGGTCCTGCCGCATCGATGCCGCCTGCACCTCGATCCTTAATCGTTCACTGCAGCGCCAATTGATTGACGCTCAAGAGCGCCTGCACAACGGACACGAACAGGCCGCCGATCAGCCCGCCAATCATGATGGTGAGAAGCGGTGAAATCAGCGTCATGGCCCGGTCGATGCTGCGCTGGGCCTCCTTGTCGCTGAGCTCGGCCAAATGCAGCAGCATGCGGTCAAGCCGGCTTGCTTCTTCCCGATCGCCACGAAACGGAGCGCAAAGTCCGAGAAGCGACCGGTCTCGGCAAGCGCGTCGGCCAGCCGGCGGCCCTCCTTCACACCCTCGGCCGCGCGCGTGACGGCGGCGGCAATGGCGCCATTCGGCACGACCGCTGCGGCGATGCCGAGCGCGGGCAGCAATGAGACGCCGTTGCGCAACAGCGTGCCGAGCGTGCGCGCAAACAAGGCCGTGCTTGCGCGCATGATCAGGCTGCGGATGCCCGGCAGGCGCAAGACGCCCTCATCGAGCCTCCTGCGCACGGCGGGACGGCGCAAAACTACGCAAAGCCCAGGGTGGCGCGCGATCAGGCCGGCGGCCAAAGGTAGCCGTAGGTACCTACGCCTTGCCCCAAGGCATGACCCAGCCGCAAGACGAGGGGTGGGCTCGCCCCACTGTCGGCAAACAGCGGCAACAGGGCCGGCACAAGCACCGTAATAATAATGCCGATCGCACCGAGGGCTGTAACGCAGAGAACGGCCGGATAGACGAGGGCGGAGCGCACCTTGCCCCTGCGTTTCCATTCGGCTCTCAAAAAAGGCCGCAAGATCGGCAAGCGTCGGCGCGAGGCTGCCGCGGGCCTCGCCGGCCCGCAGCAAATTGACCAGCAGGGAGGGGCTTCCAACCCAGGATCGGCTAGGGACGCCGACAGGGGTTGGCCAGCATTGACGCCGGCGAGCAGGCGCTCGGCCAGGGCACCGAGCCCACGATCCTGCGTCTTATGCACGAGCAGGCGCAGGCTGGCATCGAGCGGGACGTCGGCGGCCAGCAGAACGGCGAGCTCGCGCGTCAGGTCGGCGCACACCTTTGAGGCCCAAGCGCTTGGACCGGCGCAAGCTGATGCGGGTGCGTCGCTTATTCGTCGGCGCAACGTCGCTGGTCTCGAAAGGGCAGCAGCCCTCGCGCCTCGAGGAGGCTGAGCGCGTCGGCCCGCGAGGCAGAAGTCGACCTCACCCCGCTCTATCCGCCCTGCGGCATCGTAGGCGACGTATTGGAACCTCGCCATCAGCTCCGTGCCACCCGCAGCACCTCATCGAGGCTCGCTTCCCCGGCCAAGACCTTCCGGAGCCCATTCTGGTAGAGCGTTTCCATGCCGTTGCTCAGCGCCGCGGTTTCGATCTCGCGATCCGTCGAGCCGGTCTTGATGCGTGCCCGCACCGCGTCATCGATGAGAAGGATCTCGGCAATACTGGTGCGGCCTCGGAAACCGGACTGGCGGCAGGCGGCGCACCCGACCGGTCGGCGCAGCTGGGGTTCCGGAGCGCGATCGACCTGTGGCAAGGTGGACTGCAGCCGCTCGAGCGTGGCGCGGTCCGCGCCGGCCGGGGCGGCGCAATCGGCGCAGAGCCGCCGCACGAGGCGTTGGGCGAGCACGGCCGAGAGGCTCGAGGCCAAAGGTAATCTTCGACACCCATGTCGAGGAGCCGCGTGACGGAGGCCGCCGCGCTGTTGGTGTGCACGGTCGAGAGCACCAGATGCCCCGTCAGCGAGGCGCGGATGGCCGTACTGGCGGTCTCCACGTCGCGCATCTCGCCGATCATGATCACATCGGGGTCCCGGCGCAGGATGGAGCGCAGGCAGTGGATGAAATCGAGCCCGATCGCCGGCTTGATCTGCATCTGATTGACACCGGGCAGCTGATACTCGACCGGGTCCTCGATGGAGAACACCTTGCGCTCCACCGAATTCAAGATCTTGAGGGCGGAATAAAGCGTGGTGGTCTTGCCGCTCCCCGTCGGTCCGCTGACGAGAATGATGCCGTTGGGCAAGCGTCAGAAGGCGATTGAGGATCTCGATGGTGTGCGCATCGAAGCCGAGCGCCGAAAAGCGAAAGATCGACCTGCTCCTGGTCGAGGATGCGCATGACAATGCTTTCCCCGTGCAGGACGGGGCTCGTGGAAATCCGCAAGTCAATCTCGCGTCCCGCCACGACGATCTTGATGCGGCCATCCTGCGGCATCCGGCGCTCTGCAATATTGAGCTTGGCAAGGATCTTGATGCGGGAGGCAACGCCAGCCTGCATCTCCGGGGCCAAGCGCTCGACCTCGGCCATGACGCCATCGATGCGGTAGCGCACGCGCACAGCATCGATGGCCGGCTCAATGTGAATGTCGGAGGCGCGCTGCTGGACGGCGTCCCGCATCAGTCGGTTGACGAGCCGGATCACCGGCACTTCGCTCGCCACGTCCCGCAAGCGTTGCACATCATCGTCGCTGACGAAGGCTCCGGCGGCGTGTCCATTCACCTCCTCGACCCTGGCGTTCGGCTCATAAAGCCGTTCCATGGCGAGCGCGAAGCTTTGCGCCGAGATCAGGCGCGGCGAGATTGGTCGCTCGACGAGATAGGCTACGGCTGCGAGGGCGTCGGTATTGAAGGGATCGGTCATGGCACACGATGAGGGCGTCGCCTGCCAATTCGATCGGCAGCAGGCCGTTGCGGCGCAAGAAGTTGCCCGACAGCTCCTTTCTAGCACGGGAAAGGCGGGCAGGTCGGCCTCGGCCAGAATGGGATACCCGAAGTAGGCGGAGAGGACCGAAAAAATTCCCTGGTTGGCAATAGACCCACTTCGCTGATGACGACATCGATCCTCTGCCGCGTCTCGCGCTGTACCCCGCCGCGCGTTCGATGGCCGCAGCGTCGAGAAGGCCGCGCGCGCCCAGGAAATCGAGCAGCCGGCGCGCCGTCGTGGGATCGCGCGGGTCAACGGCAGGGGCGTCGGTGTACACAAAGCGCGGGTTGTCTGCTCGCGGCGCGCTGCATCGTACGCCTTAATAAAATATGGATCACGTCATCCTATAGGCACTCTCCTAGGGTGCGAGGTGGCCGTGACGCAAATCAACTCTTGCGATGGTCCCTCGGCACGCTAGGTTCGATTGTCTCGTCGCGGCAAGCGTCGAAGCGGCGAGCGGAGCTCTTGGGTGCCAGTGCATGGCCGACCCGAAGATGGTTGAGAGCCCACAGATCATGGATGCGCTGCGGCGCGCGCGAGGCTGCGGCGGCGCGCGCTCTTCTGGTGGCGCGATGAACTCACCCACCTCGTTCCCGCACGCGTGCGCGCCGCCTTCAGCGCCGATCCAGTGGCGCTGCGGATTTTTATGCATGAGAACGGCGGCGACGTTGCGGTAATTCAAGTCCGCAGTTTATTCGGCGTTGAGCATTTCCGGCCTGCGCAGGATCGCGCCTCGGCGCTCGCTTGGGTCGCCGCGCAGCGTCGACGCTGGGGTCCGCTGCTCAGCACCGAGATCGCGCTGCCGGCCAGTCGCTGTCTTATCAGACAGCGTGAGCTGCCCGCGGCAGCGGCCGAGCGCATCGGGAAAATCTTGGCGCTCGAGCTCGAGCGGACGACGCCGTTCGGAACTGATGATGTGCGTCAGGCGTGGCGGGTCACAAGGCCGCCCCTCCGGGGCAGGCAAATTTCGAAGTCGCGCACGTGATTGCCAAGCGCGCGCTGATCGATCCCCTGCTGGTGGACGCGCGAGGATTGGGGCTCGCCATTGCTGCCGTGGATGTGGCCGACCCCGATGGCCGCCCAATGGGTGTCAATCTGTTGGACGCCAGAGAGGTGCCGCGCTCTGTGGCGGATCGCTTGAATTGGGCCATCGGCATCGCGCTTGGCCTGTTTTTGTGCGTTGCTTTTGCTGCTGTTTTCACCGCCCTTGATCGGCAGCACCAGGCCCTGGCGACGTTGGCGACCGAGACCAGCGCCGCCAGGACCGAGGCCCAGGCCGTTCGCAAACGTCAAGGGGACTTCGATCGCCTGCGCGAACGCATTGGACAGCTCCGCCAGCGCCGAGCGACCAGCCCGAGCCTGGTTGCCGCTTTGGGAGGGTGTCACGCGTCTCTTGCCCGATAGCGCCTGGCTGACCGACATGCGGCTCGAGAATGACACGCTCTGGATCGACGGCTACGCCCGCAACGCCCCGGAGCTCGTTGGCATTCTTGCCCAATCTCCTCTGCTCTCGGGCGTGACGCTCAGCTTCCCGGTCGTGCGCGAGGAGGCCCGCGCCAGTGAACGCTTTCAAATTCGCATGAAAATCGAGACCGCTGGTGCCAGTGGGCATCGGCAAGCGGGAGGGTCGATGAGCCTGCTGCGGCCACGGTCGATCGCCAGTCGCGCCCTGGCGCTCACGCTCCTCGTTGGTGGGCTCGCAATGTTTTGGCTCTTCGCCGTCGCGCCCATTAAGACCTGGTATGACGACAATGATCAGGCGATCAACGACGGCATCCGCGCGCACTCGATCTTAAAGTCGGTCGCCGCCGAGGGGCGGCAAGCGCGCCCCGATCTGAGCCCGGACAGCCTTGAGCGCTATCGCGGCGATTTCCTCGCCGGGGCTGAGGATCCCATCATCGTCGCCGAACTCCAGACCCGCCTGAGTTCCCGATCGCGGCCCGCGCGGGCGAGGCTCAATAGCGCCCAGGCCCTGCAGCCAAAGGCGAAGGACGGGCTCGACTATCTTGGACTGCGCCTGCAATTCCGCGCCGAGATGAAAAGCGTGCAAGAAATCCTGCATGCAATTGAGACCAGCACGCCGCTGGCTTTCCATCGAGCGCGCGGCCCTGCGGCTCGACGAACGCAGCGGAGCCGATCGCGGCAAAGGCGCCGACAGCGTGGCACCGATGAGCGTCGAGATCGACATCTACGGCGCCAAGTGGCCGGATGCTGCCGCTGCCAACTGATGGGCGCTAAAGCGCGATGATCCGGCTGTTGGCTCAGATCCTAGCCTTGCTTGGCATTGTCATCGGCACCGGCTGGGCGACGCTGACCGGTCTCCACCTGTGGCAGACGCCGATTGTGCTCGACGCACCAACACCAACGACCGCCTCCGTGCGGCCCCTCCAGGAGATTGCCGACCCCGTGCCACCGGCCCTATCGGAATTTTCCCAATCCCTCGCCCGGCCCTTGTTTTTGAAAGCCGGCGCCTCCCCTTCCGCAGTCGAAACAAATCAAACTGGAGCCGCCGAAACCGCCGATGCCACCACCGCCGCCCCCGCCGCCTCCAAAACCGGTCGTGCTGCCTGACAAAATCAAGCTCCTTGGAGTTTTGGTGCAGTCGGAAACCGCAAGCGCGTTGATTGAAACTCCGCCGCAACCCGCCGCTTGGCACAAAATCGGCGACAGAATTGCCGATTGGACCATAACTGCGATCGAGGAAAATCGTGTCGTGCTGCGCCATGACAGTGCCCGATCGGCAACGCTGCCTTTGTATTCCGAGAGCCAATCGAAATGATACTCCTTGACACCACCGCCGACCGAGCGCCGTTTAAAGCGCCTTCATGCTTGAGGTGGTGTTTTGCGTATTATCTGGAAAAATCGCGTATTTGCAGTTGTTGGGGCCAGCCTTCTTTCCGCCTGCACGGCACCGGATCTTCTTCTTCAAGGTGCTCGACCGTTTTCCAGCGGCCCTATTGCAGGAGACGCAAGCGAGCGGCGAGGGCGGCCCTCGTTGAGCCCGGAGTGGCAGAGCGGGCCCATTGCGCTTGGCGCCGATACTGAGCCAACAAAGCCAGAATTCGTCAGCCGCGGCACCGGCCAATTCGTCGGTAAAGCCGGCGACCCGATCATTACGGGCAAGACGGTCCGCGGATCCGATGGCGTCACGATCAACCTCTTGAACGCGCCGATCGCGCAGGCCGCCAAAAGCATTCTCGGCGACATCTTGAAGGCCAACTATGTGGTGAGCGACAAGGTCACCGGGACGGTAACCGTGCAAACGAGCTCACCCGTCGAACCTGCAGCCCTGGTTGATATTTTCGAGGCCGTTCTCAAAGCCAATGGCGTCGGCTTGCTGCGCGGCGAGGGCCATTACCGGCTGGTGCCGCTGGCGACCGCAGGCATTGCACCGGTCAGCCTCGATCCGCATCCCCAGGGTCCCGGGATCTCAACCCGCATCGTCTCGCTGAAACATGTCGCGGCCGCCGAAATGCGCCGTGTAATCGAACCGATGGTCGGCCAGGGCGCCATTCTGCGCGTCGACGACCAGCGCAACCTCCTGGTTGTCAATGGCACCGGACGGGAACTCGCCAACCTCGACAAATTGGTCGTGATGTTCGATGTCGACTGGATGCGGGCATGTCCTTTGCGCTGTACCCGGTCAAGACAGCCGAACCCGAAGTCATTGCCAAAGAACTCGAAACCGTGTTCGGACTCGACAAGGAGGGGGGCCGCTCAAGGGCGTGGTGCGCATCCTCCCCAACGCTCGGTTGAACAGCGTGCTCGTCATGTCGTCGCGGCCCGCCCACCTCGACACCGCCCGCACCTGGATCGACCGGTTCGAGCGGCTGGGGGAGAAGAAGGAGGAGCAGGTCTACACCTATAAGGCGCAGAACCGCCCGGCGGCGGAGCTGGCCAACCTGTTGCAAAAGATCTTGAGCACGGAGGAGCAGCCGCCGTCCACACCACCACCCGCCACCACGGCGCCGCGCTTCGAGCCGGCAACGGTGGTGTCACCGGCAACGCCAGGCCGCGACCCGCGCATGAGCCCGATCCCCACCAGTGTTGGTGGCCGAGGACTAGCGTCGGCCGGTATCGGCGGCACGACGCGCACCTTGGGCTCGCCCGGTGCCGCGCGGGCGCCGACGGAAGGGACCCAGTCCCCGTCGGGCGCCGCGTTTCGTGCCGGCGGCAGCAAGATCGTCGTCGATGAGCAAAAGCATGCCCTCGTGATCCAGACGCTGGCGCCCGAGTACGAGCGCATCCTGCGCATCCTGCGCCGCCTCGACGTGGTCACCACCCAGGGTCATGCTTGAGGCGGCGATTGCCGAAGTGACCCTGACCGACGACCTGAAGTTCGGGCTCAAGTGGTTTTTTGAGAAGCGGCACAACAACTTTACCTTCACCGACGCCGCCTCCGGCCTGGTCAGCTCCACCTTCCCGGGCTTTTCCTATTTCCTGTCTATGAACAACATGAGCGTGGTGCTGGACGCGGTCGCCAGCTTGACCAAGGTCAACGTCGTTTCCGCGCCAACCCTGACCGTTATGGACGGACGCACCGCGATGCTGCAGGTGGGCGACCAAGTGCCGATTATCACCCAGACCGCCCAGTCCGTGATCAACCCGGATGCGCCGGCGGTGAACACGGTGCAATGCGCGACACCGGCGTGATCCTCTCGGTCACGCCGAGCGTCAGCGACACCGGACGCGTGCTGCTCGACATCGAACAGGAGGTCTCGAACGTCGCCCGCACGACCAGCTCCGGCATTGATCCCCGACCATCCAGCAGCGCCGCGTCAAGACGACGGTGACCGTGATGGATGGCGAGGCCGTGGCGCTTGGCGGTTTGATCCAGGAACGCGATTCCGTCAACAAAACGCAGGTGCCGTTTCTCGGCGACATCCCCCTGCTCGGCGCGGCGTTTCGCACCAAAACCGACGGGATCGACCGCACCGAGCTGCTGATCATCATTCGGCCGCGCGCGCTCCGGGACACGGAAGAGGCCACCCGCGCGACCGAGGAGTACCGCTCGCGCCTCAATCTCGAGGCCCCGCGCAGCCAGACGGGCCGCTCCAAGCTCGATCGTGACATCGACCGTGCGCTGCGGTGACGCCAAGCGTGCAGGGTCCAGGCACCGCGCCTCACACAGAGGTAGCGCCAGCTGCTGACAGCGGCTTTGTTCTCGTGTCGGTGCTCTGGCTGCTGGCGCTGCTGACCGTGATCACGCTCGTGCTGCTGACCACTGTTCGGCTCGACGTGCGGGCCGCCGGGCAGCTTGCCCGACATGCCGAAGCCGAGGCGCTGGCCGACGGCCTCGCCCGGCTCGTTGCGCTTCGGCTCGGGGACCGTTTCCGACGCCCTCTGGCGCCCAACACGATCACAGCCGACGGCAACCCTTACACTTGCTCCCATGAGGAGGCCCTCGTCGAAATTACCGTCACCGACGTCGGCGGTCTGGTCGATCTCAACATGGCCTCCGTGCGCCTCCTCGAGTGGCTTCTACGCTGGTCTTGGTCTGGCAGCAGACAGAGCAGCGGCGATGGCCGCGGCCATTGTGGACTTCCGCGACGAGGACGATCTCCCGGGCCCCAACGGGGCAGAAGCCGCCGCCTATCACGCGGCCGGCCTCCAACATGGGCCTAAGAACGCGCCGTTCGAAAGCGTGACCGAGCTCGACCAGGTACTTGGGCATGGATCTGGCGCTTTTCGCCCGCCTGCGCGGCGTGACGACGGTTCACTCGCGCCAGCCCGGCATTGACCCGACCAAAGCCGCCCCGGAGCTGCGTGCCATTGCGACCGCGATCCCGAATTCCGAGGTCCCGACCACATCGGGTGCGCGTGAGCGCACGCGAATTCCCCGGAGTTTCGCGCGGCATCGCGAGGGCGAGCCTTCGGGTGACGGTGCGGGTTGCGTTGGCGCGCGGTGGCCGTTTCGGGCGCGAGGCCGTCATCGAGCCCGTGCGCACGGCTCCTCGGCTTCGTGCTGCGCGAATGGACCCCTCTTTGCCCGTGGCGGCACCCGCTGATCCGGTTCCGGCGAACCACGAACCCTGTCTGTCTGCTTTGCTTTGAAATACCGACATTTAGCCGGATATACTCCGAATTCGGAGTAGTCCCAATCGGCAAATCACATTTTTTGATATTCCGAGAATTGTTGCCTATTTTTTCAAGATAACCGCGTGAGCACCTGCGCAATTCCTCCGGTTGCCGCGACCTCAAAACGTTTTCTTAAAAGGAAATTGCGCCGCTGCGATCGCACAATATTCAGACATCAGATTGGCATCGTGACGGTTTTGCAAAACGTGCAATTCTAGGATCATAGCGTGGCGATTCTAAGCTGAGCGAATCAAATTCTGTGCCGGCGCGCATTAAGGCGTTGCATAAGGACGTTCGTGGCGCGATACGCGCCGTCCGATTCTCGTTTGATCTGCCGCAATTTTTAAACTAAGGTTTATCCCAGAGGAAATATCGCTCTATTGATAACGCCGTTTTTTGCGAATGACTTTTCCCGCCGCAAGCCGTTGCGCGCGAAAAACCTAACCGTTTGACCATCCCTGAGGGGCAAATCCATGTCGACTGGTCGCGCGTCAGTGCAGGGCAGGGCATTTCTGTCCACCATCAGCATCGATCAAAGACCCGGATCTCATTTCTCACCGAGACGTGGGGTGTTGTCTCACTCCATGAGCGGCCACGCCCGATCCGACAGGCGATTCTCGCTTCATCACTGCTGCTGGTGTTCGGCCTTTGCCGCCGCTGCAGGCAGCGGGTGCGGCGGAGGCTGCGAGTGCCCGCACCCGCCAGCAGCTGGCGGCGGCCGAGCGCGCGATCCCGCGGCAGCCGAGGGGTTTGGCAGCGCCGCACAGCGAGGCCTTGAAGGAGGGCATGGCCTATCGCGTCGCCCATGACGGCGCTGTGCTCGACATTCCCGCCGGCGCGCTCTAGCCGCGCGACACCACGTTGTCGATCACGCCGTTGGCAGCCGGAGCCATGGCGCCGGTCGATCAGGGTCTCATCAACACAACGCCCGGCCGCGCGCCGGCTATCGCATGGGCCCGCCCGGTCAGCGCTTTGCCAGCCCGATCACAATCACCCTGCCCTACGACCCGGCAAGCCTGCCCGACGGTCAAAGCGACGCCGGCGTCAATATCCTTTGGTTCGATACGGCGGCTCTGCGCTGGACGCCGCTGAAACGCGGTGGCGATCGACCGGCGCAATCAGACCGTCACGGCGCGCACCGACCACTTCACCGATTTCATCACCGGCACCGTGGTGGTGCCCGACCATCAGCAGGTGCGAGGGCTTCGCCCCGACCACCATCTCCAGCCTGAAGGCGGCCGACCCCGGCAACAAGATCAACCTGATCGGGGCGCCGCAGGTCAACTCGAACGGCGACGCCAAGCTCTCCTACCCGGTCGAGCTGCCGGCCGGTCGCAGCGGCCACCAGCCGCCGCTCGCCATTGCGTACGACAGCTCCCGCGGCAACGGCTGGCTCGGCACCGGCTGGGGCCTCGACGTGCCGTCGATCGACATCGATACGCGCTGGGGCGTGCCGCGCTACGACACCGGCCAGATCCCCGGGCGCCCGCCAGCGGCTTCGAGACCGAGACCTATATGTTCAACGGCGCGCAGCTTGCCCCGGTCGCCAACCGCGGCGCGCTCGTCCCGCGCACGTCGACACCTGCGAACCCGCAGGATTGCATGGCGCCATGCAAGAGCTTCTCGCTGCGGGTCGAAGGCGAGTTCATCGAAGATCGTCCGCCACGGCAGCAGCCCGCAGCACATATTGGTGGGAAGTCACCGCCAAGGACGGCACGCGCTCCCTCTTCGGCGGCTCGCCGGCAACCGGCACGTCGACCGCCAGGCGGTGCTGTCCGATCCCGCGAGCCCGAACGGCAACATCGGGCGCTGGATGCTGCGCGAGGTGATCGACCCAAATGGCAACAACATCACGCTTCCACTACGACGTGGTCACCGCCCCCTCAACGGTCCCGAGCCGGCACGCCAGATCTATCCGAACTCGATCAACTACACCGGCCGCAGCGGCGGCGCGGATGGGTCCTACCAGGTGGTGTTCACGCGTGACCACGTGCGCACCGATCCGATCGTCGACGGTCGGCCTCGGCTTCAAGACGGTGACCACGGACCGCCTCACCAGGATCGACGTGAACCTGTTGACGGAGGCCAATCCGCTCATCCGCCAGCTACACAACTCGATTACATCACCGGCCAGTTCAACAAGTCGCTGCTGCAGAAGATCACCCAGTTCGGTAGGGACGGCGCCGAGTTCAACCACCATTCGTTCGACTATTTCGACGAGGTCGGAAGTCCGTCCGGCGTCACCATCTTCGGCGGCGACGTAGCGGTGCCCGGCGCCGGCACCACCGCCGGTTCGGACCTCCTCGTCGCGGGCGTCGACGGCACCGCAGTTCTCAGGCGAGGCCAATGCCTCGCACCAGACCCATCTCTATACCGGCGTCGCCATCGGCCCTCGAGAAGGAGCTTTCCGGCGGCGCCAAGTTCGGCGCCAACACCGACGATTCCCAGCTGTCGCGACCTCCTGATCGATCTCAATGGCGACGGCCGCGTCGACCAGGTCATGCGTGAGCGGCGGCGGCGTGCGCTGGCGGCGGAACACCGGCACAGCTGACGGCCCCGGTCCTTCGCCCCGCCGGTCGCAGGTCTCTCAGCTGCCGGCCATCAACAAGTCCTCCGGCTCCACCTTCACGGCGGGGCCCGGAGGTCTTCGTCAACGGCGCCGGCTTCGGTGCGAGCGGACTGTTCGACGTCGCGTTCGGCCGCACCAGCGAGCAGGTCTATTTCGCCGACGTGAACGGCGACGGCCTGCCTGACCTCGTCAGCAACGGCACGGTCCTGTTCAACCGGCTCGACGCCAACGGCAACCCGAGCTTCGCGCCCGACAGCCCGACGCCGCTCGGGAGTGGCGCCGCCACCCTGACCGCCGGCCTCACCACGCCGACGCCCGAGCAGCAGGCCGCCGCCCAGGCCGCGTTCCCGCTGGTCGACAGCCTGCGCCGCTGGGTGGCCCCGTTCACCGGAACGATCAACGTCACCGGCCAGATCGCACTGACCCAGGCGGGCGACGCGTCGGCCGACGGCGTGCGCGCTTCGATCCAGCTCCGGGGCGTCGGGGCAGCGAGCTGTTCTCGCTGACCATCGCCGAGCCGACCGACCTTACGCCGAAGCCGTTCAACCTGACCGCCATCAGTGTCACCGCCGGGCAGCCGCTGTACTTCCGCGTCAATTCCCGCAACGATGGCGCGTTCGACACGGTCTCGTTCGATCCGACCATCACCTACACCGCCGTCAACGGCGCCGCCGGCCGATCCGACGACGCGCGACGACACCGGCCTGCCGGCCTTCGTCACCACCGCCTCGACCGATTTCGCCTTCGCGGGCCGGCCGATGCCGGTGACGGTCCCGGTCGACGGCACGGCGACGATTTCCGGCGCCATCGTCAAGCCGAACGTCACCACCGACGAGGTGCGCTTCACCATCACCCTCACACGCGCGTATCGCCACCGCCGTGTTCTCGCGCGTCTTTGCGGCCGGCGAGACCGGAGCCGACACCATCGAGCAGAGGACGCCGCCGCAGCCGGTGACGCTGACCCTGAACCGGGGCGACCAGATCCTCGCCCGCATCGATTCCGATACGCCCGTCAACCTGTCCGGCATCCGCTTCGCGCCGACGCTCGCCTATCAGACGGTCCAGGGCGCCCCGGCCCCGAGGGCGCCGGACGGAACGCCGCGCCTCGTGCTCGACCTGCCGGCGACGGCGCAGATCTTCACCACTTCCAGCCTCGGCCCCGGCGGCCAGCCGACGCCCTTCATGGCGCCGGGCGGTCCGGTCGACGTGACCCAGACCGTGTCGTGGCCGGCCGGCTTCACGGGCCGCATCACGCTCGCCGTGAGGTCGGGCGGGTGCTGCTCGCCAAGCCGAGCGTCGACATCACTAACGGCGTCATCACGGGTACTACTTCCACGGGCCCCGTCACGCTGGAGGCCATGTTCGACGTGCCAGCGGGAACGCCGGTGTTCTTCAGCGACGAGGCCACCAATCCCAACACGCTCGCGGCCGTCGCCCTTGGCACGCCGACAACGGCAGGCGGCGACGCCGTGCCGTTCGACGTGCGGGTCGACACCACCAGCATCGATCCGTTCGGCGGCGGCTACCGCAACTGGTGGTTTGCCGACTATACGCCCGCCGATCCGGCGGCGCCGATCGACGAGACCCTGCTGCGCTTCCCGACCAGCAAGACCGACGACGTGTTCAAGCGGTTCGTCGGCATGCTGCCGAACCAGACCGGCAATCCGCCGGTTGCGATTCAGAATCCGCCGCCGGATCCGGTGCCGCCCCTTCCCGCTGGCGGGCGCGCTCTGACAACGCTTTCGTGTCCGCCGGCCTGATGGGTTCGACCCGGCTCGGCGCCTGCATCGCCGACCTACCCGACGGCACGACCTTCGGCGGCGGCCAGGGCATCGTCAAGACCGGCAGCTCCACGAACGCCGCCCTGTCCGGCACGTTCTCCGTCACAGTCGTAGCTTCGGCGCCGCCGAATCCGACGGCACCAGCGGCACTGACATCGACTTCTTCGACTTCAACGGCGACGGCTATCCCGACGTGGTCGCCGGCGGCAGCCTCGCAGGCGACGCTGCCCAACGGCGCGCTCGAAGGCCGGCGCATCGGCCTCAACGGCCAGAGCCAGGTGCGCCAGCGCCGCGGATCACCAGCCTCAACGTCAATCTCGGCGCCACCATCTCAGGGCTGCGCGCCGGCGCCGACAACTTCCCGCTCAACATCTTCAGCGAACAGGCCTCCTACAATATCGGCGTCGGCGTGAACGCCAGCAACGGTACGCGAGACCGCGGACTGGGACCTCGTCGACGTCAACGGCGACGGGCTGCCCGACCTCGTGCAGCCGGCGGGCGGCGGACTCACGGTCATGCTCAACTTCGGTTACCGCTTCGGCCAGCCCGAGACCTGGATCGCCCCCGGCGGCGGCACCCTGCGGCGGCAGCGCACCGAAGCCACCGGCTTTGACGGCCAGGCCGGCTTCACCACGCCCGCCTATTCCGTTCCGGCGGCGGCATCTCCTCGACCCAAACCGAGGCCGGCACCGAACAGGACCTCATCGACGTCAACGGCGACGGCCTGCCAGATCCTCGTCTTCAAGGCGCTGGCTGACGACATCACCTCCGGCGGCATCGCGATCCAGGTCGCGCTCAACACCGGCGCCGGCTTCCTCCCTGCGCAGCCCTGGAACGGCGCCCTGCCGGTACCTGATCCAGAGCCGCAGCGGCGTCTACCGCAACCTCGGCCTGCACTTCACCATCACGATCCCGATCGGCGTGACGGGGTTGTTTCTCGTCATCAACCCAGGCCACAACGAGGGCAACAGCTTCGCCGGATCGCGAGGCCAGATCCGGCGACTTCGACGGCGACAGCTATGCCGACCACATCACCGCTGACGGCTCGCGTCGTCACCGTCCACCTCAACCAGCGCGGCCGCACCAACCTGCTTGAAGAGCATCACCCGGCCCCTGGGTGCGACCATCGCGCTCGACTATGTGCGCGCCGGCAACACGCCCGACATGCCGCAGAACCGCTGGGTGATGGCCTCGCGCACGGTGTTCGACGGCCTCGCCGGCGACGGCGTCGAGCGCCACGGCGGCCCATTATCAGATCGCAACCTTCGACTACGAGAACGGGCGCTGGGACCGCGCCGAGCGCATCTTCTACGGCTTCGCCACGGTGACCGAGCATCACCGCGACACCACCACCTTCACCGCCGGCATGGACCCGGCAAGCCTGCCGGCTCTACCGCTCCATCATCGAGAGCTTCCGCACCGACAGCTTCACACCAAGGGCCTGCTCGCGCAGCAGATCACCCAGACCGGCGCCGGTGCGCGCTTCCTGGAGACGGACAATACCTACAGCGTGGTGACGGTGCCGAACGGCACCAGGGTAGCCCGGCCTCGAGGACTTCACCGAGACCCGCTTCCCGCAACTGGTCCGGGCGACAAGCTGTTCTACGAGGGCCAGGCGACGGCGGGCCAGCAGACCGTCGAGACCTTCGCCTATGACGGCTTCGGCAACGTCACCCAGTACGCCAACCTCGGCGACGTCGGCACGGCCGACGACGTCTTCTCCACCATCCACTATACCGGCGGCCCCGGCGGCAATCCGCCTGCATGACCAACTACATCGTCGGCATCGCCGACCGCGTGACGGTCACCGACGCGGCCGGCAACACGCTGCGCCGCCGCGAAGACGACGTGGACTGCACCACCGCCAACGTCACCGAGAATCGCGGTTTCCTCGCTGACGGCTCGACCGCCGTCACCGACATGACCTATGACGGCGAGGGCAAGCTCACCAACGTCGTCGGCCCCGCCAATCTTAACGGCGAGCGCTACCGCCTCGCCTACACCTACGACACCGTCGTGCGCGTCCACGTGGAAAGCGTCACCGACAGCTTCGGCCATGTTTCGACCTCGACCCACGATTTCAAGTTCGGCGAGACCACCTCGACGACCGACAAGAACGGTCAGGTCGTCTCCAACAGCTACGACACGCTTCGGTCGCGTCGTCTCCGTGACCGGACCCTACGAGCAGGGCACCGCGCTTCCCAACCATCAGACTTCTCGTATTCGCCCTTCGCCGCAAAGCCGTGGGCGTTGACCCGCCATGTCGACGGCTTCCGCTCGGCAACCGACCGCATCGAGACGGCGCTGTTCACCGATGGCTTCAAGCGCGTGGTGCAGACCAAGAAGGACGCCGCGGTCTCGCGCCCAGGTCGGAACTGCGCCGACCGACGTGATGGTCACCTCGGGCCGCGTCATCTTCGACCCGTTCGGGCGTACCGTCCAGCAATTTCTATCCGATCACCGAACCGCTGGGCCAGCAGGGCGCCTTCAACCCGAGCGTTCGACAGCGTGCAGTCGACGGTCACCGCGTTCGACATCCTCGACCGCGCCGACCCAGGTCACGATCCCCGACGGTACCACGACCACCAGCGCCTATGACTTCGGCCCCGACCGCTCAGGGCAGACCCAGTTCCGCACCACGGTGACCGACGCCAACGGCGTGTCGCACGAGAGCAGATTCCACGACGTCGCGCGCGCTCATCACCACGGTGAACGAGTTCAACAACGGCGGCGCCGCGGTCGTTCCAGACTTCCTACGCCTACGACCCGGCTGCGCCAAATCACCAGTGTGACCGACGACCAGGGCAACGTCACCAGCGTCAGCTACGACCTGTTCGGCCGCCGCACGGCAATCAACAGCCCCGACGCCGGCCGCACCACGCTTCGCCTACGACCTCGCTGACAATCTCACCGCCAAGCAGACGGCGAACCTGCGCGCGGCAAGCCAGCTGGTGACCTACGCCTACCAATTCAACCGGCTGGCGGCGATCAACTATCCCGCCTTCCCGGCCAACAACGTCAGCTACACTATGGGGCCGCCTCGCAGCGCCAGCCCGGACCGGTCGGCAACGTGGTCGGGCGCATCACCCGCATCACCGACGGCGCCGGCACCGAGGACCGGCTCTTACGGCCCCCTGGGCGAGATCGTCCAGGAGACCCGGGCCATCCCGGTCCAGGGCAACCAGGTTCTGACCTATACGACGAAGTTCCAGTTCGACACCTGGAACCGCATGCAAGCCATCACCTATCCCGACCAGCCCAATGGCGAGGTCGTGAGGGTACAGCTACGACTCCGGCGGCCTCGTCAACCGCGTCGCCGGCAACGACGACCAGCTGGAGACGGCCTACGCCGCGCGCATCGACTACGACAAGTTCGGCCAGCGGCTGCTCATCGACACCGGCAACGGCACCCGCACCACCTACGCCTACAGGGCGGACAACCGGCGGCTTGCCAGCGTCAAGGCGACGCTGGCGATGGGCTATACCTTCAACGACTTCGCCTTCACCTACGATCCGGTCGGCAACCTCACCGCAGCTGCAGAACAATGCCCAGTTCCCCGGCAGCTTCACCGGCGGCAACCTCGGCAACGCCATCGGCGGGCCCTGGACCAAGACCTACGCCTACGACGACCTCTACCGGTTGACGACCTCGACCGGGACGCCACAGCGTTGCGCCGACGCAGACGTACACCTACACGCTTCAGCCAGGCGTACGACTCAATCCACAACATCACCCGCAAGACCCAGACCGCGATGCAGGGCACCGCGGTCAATCCGCAGAACGACCTACGACTTTGCCTACAGCTATCCGGCCCCGGGGTCGGCGCGTCCTCATGCGCCAACCGCTATCGGCCCCTTCACCATCAGCAACGACGCCAACGGCAACCAGACCCGGACGCTCGCCACCGGCACCAGCGACCAGAGCCAATACCTGTTCGACGAGGAGAATCGCCTCGCCTGCGCCAACGAGGGGCCGCAGGCGCCGAGCCCGTCGTGTGACGCCCAGAGGCTCGACCCAGTTCATCTACGACCATGGCGGCGTGCGCAAGATCAAGGTGGCCGCAAGCCCGACAATCTATCCGAACCAGTACTACACCGACTTCGGCGGCGGCGCGGGCAGCCAGTTCAAGCACATCTTCATCGGCCCACAGCGCATCCTGACCAAGAAGGCGCGGGTCGCGCCGGACCGGCAGCACTGGTACTACCACCCGGATCACCTCGGCTCGACTGCGATGGTGACCAACGAGGAACGGGCAGCTGATGGACGCCGTCCACTGCTTTCCGTTCGGCGAGGTGTGGCGAGGAGCGTCGGCATCCTTGCCGGCGAACTACTTCTTCAGCGCCAAGGAACTCGACTCCGAGACCGGATTCTACGACTTCGGGGCGCGCTATCTCGATCCGCGGTTCTCCAAGTGGATGACGGCGGATCCGGCGCTGGGGGATTACCTAGCAGGCAAAGCTGGTGGCCTCAGTGCTCCTGTCAACTTCTCGCCCTACACCTACGGGCGCAACTCGCCGGCTGTTTACTCTGATGCCGACGGGCGTATCGCCTTTCTGGCGATTGTAGCAGCGGGGCAGGGGTAGGCGCTGTTGCGAGGGCAAGCGTCTACGTTGTGCGGCAGTATTACGTTGATAGAAGTTTTAAGAATGTGACAGTTGCCGGAGCGCTCGAGGCAGCTGGCCAAGGCGCGCTGACAGGAGCAGCCGTAACGATCGCTCCGGTGGCGGCGACCATCGCATTGACTGGCGCGGCAGTTGTCGATCTTGCTCCGCGCATCTGCTGATTATCAAAACGCTTCTCCAGAGGAGCAGCGGGCCACACAGTTCGATACAGTTGCGACAATCTGCAGGGGCAGCTCTTGGGTGAGGGCAGCCGCAGGGCGGGTGAGGCCGGCGGCGGCTGGCGAGTCGTCGGCGGCAGAGAGTGCTGTGGCGAGGGTTTGGCTGCAGCTTCGCTGAAGGTACGCCTGTTGCAACAAGCGACGGGCTAAAACCGATCGGCGAGTTGAAGACCGGCGACCGTGTTCTTGCTCGAAGCGAGGAGACAGGCGCCTACGCGTCGAGCCGATCACCCAGGTCTTCCGCCATCAAGACCCAGTGAAGGTCTACCTTACGCCTGGAAGACCCGACCACTGGTGCGACCGAGGCTATTGAGACGACTCCTGGAGCATCCGTTCCATGTACCGGGGCTCGGATTCTGTACCGGCGGCAGACCTGAAGCCCGATGACGCGGTTTCACGTGCGGCGGCAGGCACTTCCAGTGTCGTCCGGGTGATCGCCGGTCTCAGGCGACACGTTGGAGGTAGTGCGGGTCAAAACCTTGACTGTCGAGAATCGGCCGTTCCTCGCCTACAACCTTGAGGTTGGCGAAGATCCGCCATTCTTTGTTGGCGCGACACGCGCCTGGGTCCATAATGGCCCCTGTGTCGAACTCTCGCCGACGCTAAGGGCTGGATTGGCTCAGGCCGAGGCCAATTTGGGAACGGCGCCCATGAGGCAAGACGGTTGCTGCGGACGCGGCGGGTAACCGGACGCTTAGTGGGTGGACAGACAGGGAGGGCTTTGTCCCCTCTAAGGCGCAAGTGAGTGGTGAGGAAACGCCGATGAAATAGGTTTTTCATTCAGGCGGATAGGGGGCCAGACCAGGGCGTCCCAGGGAGACACCTTGCATCGCACGCTGAACCTCAACTCATTGCTTTCCGACGTATTTGCAGTATCGGAAAAGATGTGCAGGAGTTGCCGTTCGTATGTGAGCGCGCGGTCGATGGCTGAAGGTAGACCATTTGTCGTGCAGGATCCGAAGAACATTTGGATCTTCTCGCCAACATCCACTTCGTGGATCCCGCGTGAACGGTAGCACGGAGTTTGATATGGTCGTGCAGAAAATGATCGAAGGATTGTTGCTTATTCAAGGAGAGCCACGTCATGATCTCAAACTTGGCTTTCGCTGTCGATTGTTATCGTCTTTCGATGAGATTAATGGTGTAAAGATCCGGTCACAATAAGCGCGTGAAGCTGGCGACATTGTCGGTTGAGAAAGTGTTACCCTTGTGGGATTCCCGCTCCAGCAGATCGAAGCCCGTACCTGGCGTTGGAACTAGCGAAAAGAATTGCTCGCGGGAGCGATTTCGGCGACAGAAGCGACACGTGAGACCAGTCGGTTGTGGGCGCATTGTGATGATCTGTTGTGGGACGAAGACGCTCAGAATGCCGTCATGGTCGGCTTTGGAGCGGTCAGAGTGTTGAAAGAAGCGTTATCAGAAACACATTTTGGCTGTGAGAACGTAAATGATGAAAGCACGGATTTTGATTTTGAACCGTATGATCGACTCATCGTTCTTTGCCGCAAGCGCGCGTATTCTCACGGTGCGCCGTGGAAAGCAGCTCTGACCAGCAGAAACAGCTTGAGTTCTGGACCTGGTGGTTAACATCGGCCGCAAGTGATGCAACAAACGACTAACCCTCACGAGGCTCCGGCTCATCAGACCGACGACGTGGAACTCTGTTAGCGACCAGCAGGTTACGTCCCCTAAAGTTCATCCGGGTGACGGTGATCAATTATCCGGCTATGCGCCGCGAATAGCTACCTGTTCGGCCGCCGTACGGGAGGGCTACCTGAGCACCCTGAGGTCGCAACCATTGAACAACTCTACATAGCCGTCGATGAGCAGGCGAGATGGGATCCACGCGGCTACTGGCGGATGCCTCTTTCATAAAACCACTCCCAGCCCCATCCCTTCAAAGAGCGAGCTGGGGCGAAAGCCTCCCTACAATTCGATCATCCGCGCATCGCGCGACCAAGCCGGAACTTGAACGATGAGCCTCCACCGGGAACGAGAGGGCACGGCGCGCGGTCGCAGCCGCGATCAGGAGTTCGAATGGGGGCCTCCACGGTGCCACGCCCGGCAGCGCGATCGAGCCGCAAGGAGACACCTGCTGCTCGATTGAACGGTCGCCGGCGCGAGCGCTCGACTTTCCTGGGACGCCACGATCGTCACCCTACAGCGGAGCGACACGAGCTATCGCCCACAACCTTCGCTGCGGTGCGCTTCAATCGCGCGTGGAGACGCGACGGTCTCCCACCCCATCAGAAACCCATCTCCAGGATATAGAGCCCGCCGATGCTGGCGGTCGACGGCGTAGACGATCTGCCGCTCGTCGACGAACACGTCGTTGAGCTGGATGGCGCCGGTGGGTGCGCCGCGCGGCGCCGGTGGCACGAACGCGGCGACCTCCTCGGGCCGATACGGATCGGCGATGTCGTAGGCGCGCAGGCCGCCGTTGAAGAAGGTGCCCAGGATGATGCGGTCGGAGTGCCAGGAGGTCGGCCGCGGCACGTTCTCGTGGATGTTGTGGGCGCCGAAGCGGCCGCCGCGCTGGGCGTAGTCCTCCACGTCTGTCGACCGGGCAGGTGGCGATCGGCACCGGATTGGTCTCCTCGCGGCCGTCGAGGATCCAGATCAGCTTCGGCCAGTCCTGTGGCGTCGTCGACGACGGACTCGTCGGTCACCACCAGCAGCTCGCGCTCGAACAGCGGCAGCACCGTGTGCGTGAAGCCCGAGAACGGCGGCGAGTTGTCCCAGCGGCAGAGCGGCTTCGGGTTCGCCCTGTCGGAGATGTCGAGGATGAACATGCCGCCGTCGATGTAGCCCAGGTAGCAGCGGTCGGGACGCTGCGGGATAGACGTTGGTGTTGTGGGCGCGGAAGCCCATGTCGTAGCGCGGCGGCTTGTGGCGCACGGGCGGCGGCGACTGCGTCGCCCACGCGCGTGCCCGGCATCCACCAGCGGCTCACCTCCACGGGCTCTGACGGGTTCTCGCACGTCGAAGGCGCGATAGAACTGGTCGTCGAGCAGATTGCTGGCTGCGAAGTCCGGCGCGCCGGCCGCCATGTGCACGGTCTCGCCGTCGCAGAACCACAACTGATGCACGCCGCGCGAGCCTGGCCCCGAGGCATCGACGAAGGCGATCGACTTCGGCGTCTCCGGCACCGAGATGTCGAACAGCTCGAAGCCCGCCGGCTTCTGCCCGTGCTTCTGCACCTGGTAGGCGACCGACCATGATGTCGCCGACGGTCTCGAGCGAGTTGGAGCGCATGTGGGCTTGCCGGCAGGGTCGGTCTGCACCACGATCTTGGGCTTGCGCGGATCGGACACATCGACGCCGGTGAAATTCTTGGGCGCGCTCTCATGCGCCAGCCACAGGATGCGCCGGCCGTCCCTGGCGATCTGGATCGACATGCCCTCGCCCATGCCGCCGAAGCCGTTGAGCTCATGGTGCGCGATGGGCTTGAAGTTCCAAACGATGGGTTGCGGCGCTTGCGTTGCGGGAGCTCATGCTCCGGTCCTTTCGTCTTTCGAAATCCTGGCGGCCGTGGGGGTCGGAACCATCACGCGCGCGCCTTGTCCATGAACTCGCGCCTGCAGCGCCTTACTCCAGTCGGGCATGCGCCGAGATCTTCTTCTCCTTGAGCAGTACCTCGGCGTGGCGCTGCAGGTAGGGTTGTAGATCGGCAGGGAAGCCTGGGCTCCACGTCGACCGTGGCGAAGCGCCTTGCGGAAGGTCTCCTGCGACATCGAATAGCCCTTGCCGGCGTAAAAGCCGTAGATGGTGTCGGCCACCTTGTTGGGGTTGTCCTTGAAGTCGCGGGCGACCTCGAGCCAGGCCTTGAGATAGGCGACGATGGTGTCCGCGCTCTTGGCGACGAACTCGGGCGTGGCGGCCATGAACACCGGCATCTTGTCGACGCTCCCGAGTAGTCCATGAGGGTGGTGGCGAGACCGTCGGCCTCGGCGATGGCGTTGTAGGGCTCGACGTTGACCATGGCGTCCACGGTCTTGGCCGCCATGCGCCGCCACCATGTTGTTCACGTCCATGCGGACTTCCTGGTAGTCGCCCTTTTTGAGGCCGGCCGCCGGCGCGATCTGGTCGACGAAGATGTTGCCGACCGATGAGCCGGTCTGATTGGCGACCTTGAGGCCCTTGAGCTCGCTCGATCCTTGCTGAGGTTGAGATCCTTGCGCGCCATCGACGCGGGTGGTGCGGCCGACGTGCTCGATCGACGGCGATGCCGATCAGGCCGCCCTTGTCGTGGCCGAGGATGAAGGAGGGGCCGGCGTAGGTGCCGAGATCGACCTGCCGCGCCACCATCTGCTGCATGGTGAGGTTGCCGGACGGGACGCGCGAACTCCTCGACCTTTAAGCCGCGCTTCTCCAGCGGCGCCGGACGCAGCAGGTAGTAGGTCGGCATGCCCCAGAGGTTGGTCTGGTAGCCCTGACGCAGGGCGGCGGCCTGGGCGATGGCCAGCCGTGGCAGGCGGGTCAGAGCCAATGCGCGTCGATGCCGCAAAGGGTGAGAGTCTGCCGCCGGGTGATGCCCTGCCCTCGTGTCATCGTCTCCTCCTCAATCGGTTCTTGCCTCTGCGGTCTTGTTTTGTGCCAGGTTGCGGTCCGCGACAGCCGATACACGCGGCTTGGCTCCCCAAGCTAGATTTTGGTCTCGGCGTTCTGGCTGAGTTGATGCAAAGTTCCTTTTGATAGTCGATGAATGCGACGCTCGAGGGGTCACGCGGCCGAGGCAAGCGTGATCGGCACCTCGCACTTCACGGTTCCCGGATGCGGGCGTCATGACCAGCACGCGATCGGCGAGATAGACGGCCTCGGCCACGTTGTGGGTGACATACACCACGGTCTTGCGCGCTGGCCTGCCACACCTCGACCAGCAGCCGTTGCATGTCGTCGCGGGTCAGCGCATCGAGCGCCGCGAACGGCTCGTCCATCAGCAGCACGGACGGATTGTAGGCGAGCGCGCGCGCAATGGCGACCCGCTGCTGCATGCCGCCGGAGAGGTGGTGCGGATAAGCGTTGGCGAACTTCTCGAGCTTGACCAGTCGGAGTTGCTCCAGCGCAATCTTCTCGCCGCTCCGGACTGGGAATGCCCTTCATCTCCAAGCCGAAGGCGACGTTGCGCTGAGCGCGGTGCGCCAAGGGAACAGCTGGGCGAAGTCCTGAAAGACGATGCCGCGGTCGCAGTACCGCGGCCACTGACCGGCTCTGCCGCCAATGCGAAGCTCGCCGCCGGTGGGGGCCAGAAGCCCGGCGATGATGTTGAGCAGCGTCGACTTGCCGCAGCCGCTGGGGCCGACCAGGCAGACGAACTCCGGACTGCTCGATGTCGAAGCTGGCGCCCGCCACCCCACCACGCGGCCGGCCGGGGTGTCGTAGGTCGAGCGAGACGTCGCGGAGCTCGATGTGGGCATTGCGCTGCCTCAGCCCTTGCCCGCCCGTAGCATACCCCAGCGCTCAACCGTGAGCGCGCTCCAGCACGCCGAAGACCAATCGCTCGAAGGCAAACCCAATGAGGCCGATAACGGCAAGCGCGGCAAGCATCACGTCGGCTTTTAGGAATTCCTTGGCATCGAAGATGACCCAGCCGAGCCCCCAGTCGGATGCCGCAAGCATCTCGGCCCCCACCACCGCGATCCAAGCGCGCAGGAAGGCCTGGCGCAAGCCCGCCGAAAGGAACGGGAAAGAACCGGGCACGATCACCTTCCAGAACAGGGTGCGCTCTCCGGCACCCATCGCGTACACCAGCGCGCAGCCAGAGGGGGTTGACGGCGCGTACCCCCGACCAGGCGTTGATCAGCATGGGAAAGATCGCCGCGTAGCAGACGATGCCGATGGCGGTCGCATTGCCGAGGCCGAACCAGAGAATGAACAACGGCACCCAAGCGAGCGAGGGGATCGGCATCAGCGCACTCGCCAGCGGCAGGAAGAAGCCTTCGATCGGACGGTAGCGGCCCATCAGGATGCCAAGCGGCAGGGCAACTGCGATGGCCAGCGCAAGTCCCACGAGCACTCTATAGAGCGTGGACAGGGCGTGCGCGGGCAAGGTTCCATCCACCACGCCATCGACCAGCGCGCGCCCTACAGTCCCAAGTGTCGGCAGCAGCGCGGGGCAAAAGCGCCGCTGCGCGCCAGCCTTCGTAAAGGGCCGCGGCGAGCAGCAGCGAGGTCGCGAGCCGGCGCAGCGGATCGCGTGCGGTCGGCGCGCCCGTTCATGTCATCATCCCCCAGCGCACGACGGTCAAATCCTCAAGCCGCTTGAACACCAGCCTCTCCAAGGCGAGACCGATGGCCCCGATGACAACGACGCCCGCCAGCATCACATCCGTATTCAGAAACTCGCGGGCACCGAAGATCATCCAGCCCAGGCCCCAAGGTACCGCCGCCAGCATCTCCACGCCGATCAGGATGCGCCAAGCCTGAGCCAGTCCGAGGCGCAGGCCGGTCAGGATGTGGGGCAGCGCGCCTGGCAAGATCACCTTGTGAAATAGCCGGCGGTCATCGGCACCCATGGCAAGCGCCGCGCGCAGCCAGTACCTCCTTCACCGCCTTCACCCCGGTCCAAGTATTAAAGATGATGGGAAAGGCCGAAACAAAGCCGACCAGCAGAATGGTGGAGACGTTGCCGAGCCCGAACCAGAGCAGAAATAAGGGCGCATAGGCGATGCCTGGGATCGGCGCACCCATGCTGACGAGCGGCAGGGGCCAAGTCCTCAGCCAGGCGCCACCGACCCATGGCGATACCGATCATTGTGCCGACGACCGCGGCCAGCGCAAAGCCGCTCACGAGCCGCAGGACCGTATCGGCGGCATGCCGCGGCAAAACCCCGGAGACCGTCAGGCGCACAAAAGTCGAGGCGATGGTCTCGAGCGCTGGAAAAAGCCGTGCGGGGAAGATCTCAAGATGCGCAGCGATCTCCCAAAGCGCGCCGACCACGACGAACGGCAGAGCCGTCGCCGCAAAGGCGTGCCAGCGAACGGCCGCCAACCGTTGAGCCGTAGGAGCAGACGCCATCGCCGAGCCAACACCCTGCATCGCATCACACCTCCCGATCTCGAGGTCGGCCGCTCGGATGCCCCTTTTAGGTCCGCTGCGATTGTGCGCACCGTGCCATTGGACCCTCGTCTTTGGCAGACCACGCCCAGATCCCACCACCCGTCTTCGGTGCGGGCATGCTACGACAGCTGCGGGCGATTGCGACAGAATTTGCGTGGCCGGGAGGCCGATCGCGCCGGGGGCGAGCCCTTTGTCGCCACGGAAACTTGGTGGAGCGACAGCAACCGGCGGCAGGCCTTTTCGTGGACAGGCAACAGCGGCACCAGGCCCGGTCGCCGAGGGCCTAGAAAAGGCTGGACGTTCCTCGCGCAAATGGCGGCCGGGCGATAGATACCAACGGTTCGCCCGCAAAGACGGGCAAGCGTTGGCAATCGTCGCTGGCAATCAGTATTGGCGGCCTCGACTTGGCCCAATTCCTGGGACGTCCTGGCCGCATCTCAGCCGTTCGAGCCCGCTCGCAGACGGTTGCGACGAATTTTTTAATACGGAGGCGTGAGGCAAGCGCATGGCAACGAGGGAAGACTTCGTGCGGCATCTCTGGACGGACGTCATCAATCCGGTTTTTCGCGATGCGGTCCTGGACAACATCATCAGCAATGGCAAACGCAATCTGGCCGGTCCCTTCGGGGACACGGGACCCGCGATCGAACGGATGCTCGCGGCCGGCATCGCCAGGCGGGACCTCAGTCTCGTTCTGCGCTTCGCCAGCTACGAGGCGGTGTTCCGCACGCTCTACGCCTTGGGCGAGCCTGGCCTGGACCAAGACGAGGACGTCAGCACGCTCTATGAGGACCTTCTGATGGCCGATCCAAGCGGAAAGGAGGGCCGTCCCGGCTCCGCAAGACGCGGCGCTCAAGTGAACGGGCTGGAAGGCGATACGGGATGAGGGCGGAGAAGCTTGGCTGATACCGGCCTGACCGGTGGACGCAGCTTAACGTCTGAGCACCGCCGCGTGGCGCGATCGGGTATGTTCGGCTCTTTGGCAACCTCGAACCCGGTCGCGGCGGCGTGGGCGGTCGACCTTTATATCGGCGCGCCGTCGTCCCCGCCGACGATGATGATGACCCAAGAATTCGGGCTCCTGCGTTGTGGCAGCGATGATTGTGGATGGCCCCATCGTCCTATCGAGCCGCGAGGACCCGGGCGCCGCTGGTGAGGACGTTCAGTTTCATCTCCGCCGGCAACCGCCGCAGAGCGTGAACGGATCCCTTTGGGACGGCGGTTGGCAGCGCGTCCAGCCGGTGTATCATTCGCAGCCGAGATGCGCGCAGCACAAGACGGGAGCCCCTATGACGATCGTCATTCACGGCGCCACAGTGGCAACCGTCGATGCCGACGACACGGTCATCTACGACGGCGCGGTGGCCGTGGGGGATGACCGCATCTTAAGCGTCGGCCAAAGCGGCGAGGTGCTGGCCCGCTACCCCCAAGCCGAGCAAATCGACGCCACGGGCAAGGCCATCATGCCCGGCTTTGCCAACGTCCACACGCACCTGCTACATGACCCTGGCGCGCGGCATCTACGAGGATCTGTCGCCGCCGCATCAGCCGCCGTTCACCAGCGGCCTGGCGCCACTGCCGATGCCCGCGCTCGACCCCGACGAGCATCAGCGATCTTCTGCCAGCTCGGTGTGCTGGAGGCGATCCGCAGCGGCACGACCGCCATCCTCGAGGACGCGACCGGGCATCGAGACTTACGTCGAGGATCTGGCCGCAACCGGCGTGCGCTTCCTGTTGACGGAGCGGGCCTGGGACAAGGCCAAAGGCTCGATCGGCGACCCGTCGCCGTTCGAGGTCGACCGCAAGCTCGGCGAGCGCTGCCTCGCCCGCATCGAGGCCCTGCACGGCAAGCGCCACGGGGCATGGCCGATGGGCGCATCCGCATCGGCGTCTCCGCCTGGGCGCCGACATGTGCTCGCCCGAGCTCCTGCGCGACGTCCGCGCCCTGCAGCACAAGCTCGATACCGTCGCCACGATCCACCTCAACCAGATCTGGGGCGAGGTCGCCGCCGTGCAAGACCGCAGCGCGGCCGCTTGCCCGACCGAGTATCCTGGACGATCTGGGCTTCCTCAACGATCGGCTCGATTGCCGCGCACTGCCGCTGCATGGAGCCGCAGGAGGAGAAGCGTCTTGGGCGGGCCAAGGTCACGGTCTCCTTCAACTCCGCGATCGCGGCGCGGCGCGGGCTCAGCCCGCGCATCGCCGACCTCGAAGCGTATGGCTGTCGGCATCGCCATGGGCACCGACAACATGGCGGAGGACATGGTCGAGGTCGTTGCGCACCGGGTCTGTTCATGGAACGGGTGCGGCGCCAGGACGGCCGGCAACCCAACGCCCGAGCAGGTGCATCGCTGGGCGACGCGTCAACGGCTATCGCGCGATTGGGCGTTGCCGATGGCGGCGCGCTCGTTCCCGGCAACAAGGCCGATCTCATCATGATCGACTTGCAGCGACCGCATCTGGTGCCGGTGCTGCGCGTGGTCTCCGACTACGTGCATCAAGGACAGGGTCGCGACGTCGAGGCGGTCGATGGTGGATGGCCGCTGGATCATGCGCGGCGGCGAGGTGCTGACCATGGACGAGGAGCGCATCGTCGCGGACGGCACAGAGGCTCGGCAAGATCGCCTGGCGACGCCTGTTCGACAGCCGCCCCGATCTCGACGTGCCGCGCGGGTTCGCGCCGCTGCTGACATTGCCGGTCGCTCTTGAGCAGGCTCAGGCGGCCCTGCGCCTTCGATGCGCAAGCATGGCGCGCACTTTTGACACTGGTCCGGTCTTGCGTGCACACTCCCGGCAGCTTTTACCGCATCCTCCGTAGGGTTGCGACGGCGTCGGCGCTGCGGATTGAGCCAGGAGGTTTGCATGCACAGGGGCGGCAGCACCTTATTCCTCAAGCGGTTGGCGGACTGGCGATTGTGGCTGCGGCGGGGCTGGCTGCCTTCATCGTGGTGGGGCCGAGGCAGCGAAGAAGAAAATCGATCCGCTCGGTGCCGATCGGGCAGCCTGAAAATCGTCGATCCGATCTGGACCACGGCCTACATCACCCGCAACCACGCCTACATGGTGTGGGACACGCTGTTCGCGCTCGACGCCAACAACGTGCCATCAGCCGCAGATGGTCGGACAGCTTGGACGGTGAGCGACGACAAGCTCACCTACACGTTCAAGCTGCGCGACGGCCTCAAGTGGCACGACAACGCACCCGTGCGCGCGGTCGACTGCGTCGCCTCGCTCAAGCGCTGGGCGGCCAAGGACGGCATGGGCCGGGCGCTGTGGGAGTTCGTGGCTGCGCATCGACGCCGTCGATGACAGCGACGCTTCAAGCTGGTGCTGAAGCAGCCGGTCGGCTTTGTGCTGGAGGCGCTCGGCAAGATCGACAGCAACGTGCCGTTCATGATGCCGGAGCGGATCGCCAACACCGACCCCAATACGCAGATCACCGAGGTCATCGGCTCCGGCCCATTCCGCTTCGTCAAGGAGGAGTTCGTCCCCGGCAGCAAGGTGGTCTACGAGAAATTCGAGGGCTATGTGCCGCGCAAGGAGCCGGCCGAGCCAGGCGGCCGGCGGCAAGGTGGTCAACGATCGATCGCGTCGAGTCGACCTACCTACCCGATGCCGCCGTCGCGACGGCGCGCGCTCGCCAAGGGTGAACTCGATCTGCTGGAGTCGCCATCGGACGATCTGATGCGCAACCGTTGAGAAGAATCCCGAATATCGTGATCGAGCCCAACGACCCGCTCGGCTATCAGCTCTTCGTGGTGATCAATCACCTGCATCCTCCGTTCGACAAGAAGGAGGCGCGCCAGGCGCTGATGTGGGGCATCAAGCAGACCGACTATCTGGCCGCGATCATCAGCGATCCCAAGCGCTATCAACGCGTGCCCGGCAGTCTTCGGCTGCGGCGGCGCCAACGAAGTCGCGTTTGGGCACCGAGGCGCTGGCCGGCTTCGATCCGGCGAAGGCCAAAGCCATGCTGACGGGCAGCGGCTACGACGGCCGGCCGCTGATCGTCATGGACCCGGCCGACAATACGATCTTGCATCCGGCCGCGCCTCGTCACCGCGCAGACGCTGCGGCGCATGGGCGCCACCGTCGACCTGCAGGCCATGGACTGGAGCACCCTGACGCAGCGCGCGCGCCTCCAAGGACGCCCCGGGGCAGGTCGGCTGGAATCTCTTCGTCACCAACGCGACGCTGACGGGCATCGGCAATCCTCTGCTCCACACCTACATCAAGAATTGCGAGCAGGCTTGGTACGGCTGGCCGTGCGACAAGAAGATCGTCGACTTGACCGCGGCAGTGGGCGCTGGAGACCGATAACGCCAAGCGCAAAGCAGATCACCGACGAGCTGCAGCAGGCGCACATGGACAACGTCTCCTACATCCCGCTCGGCCAGTACCGCAGCATCATCGCCTATCGCAAGGAACTCACCGGGTCTGATCCGGGCGCCGTCGCTTGTTCTACTGGAACATCGAAACGATAGCGCCACGCTCCGCATCGGGCGGCTCGACCGGCCTCGACCGATGTATCGGCATGATGCCTACGTCGCGACGCATCCTTGCCACCTTGCCCGTGCTCGGGGATCGTGGCCATCGTCGTCTTCGCCATCCTCCATCTCAGCCCCGGCGACCCGGCTGCGCTGATCGCCGGCGACCAGGCGACACCGCAACAGACGGCCGATGTTCGCACCAAGCTGGGTCTCGATCGGCCGCTCTATGAGCAGTTTGCGGTCTGGCTGGGTAGCGTGCTGCAGCGGCGATCTCGGCGTCTCGATCTTCTCCAACCAGCCGGTCACGCGCCTCCTGGCCCAGCGCATGGAGCCGACGATCTCGCTCACGCCATCACCACGACGATCGTGATGGTCCTGCTCGCCGTGCCGATCGGCGTGATCGCGGCCTGGCGCGCCGATACATGGATCGATCACGCGGTCGATGACTTTGGCTGTGCTCGGCTTCTCGCTGCCGATCTTCGTGGTCGCCTACCTGCTGATCTACGCGCTGGCGATGACCTGGGACGTCTTTCCCGTACAGGGCTACGCGCCATTGCAGCGAAGGCGATCAGGCCGTGGGCCAACCACCTCGTGCTGCCGAGCCTGACGCTCGGGTTGAGCTTCATGGCCCTGATCGCCCGCATCACGCGCGCCAGCATGCCTGGAGGTGCTGAGCCAGGACTACATCCGCACCGCCCGTTCGAAAGGCCTGGGCACTCGCCAGTTGCTGCATCGACCACGCGCTTGGCCAACGCCGCGGTTCCGATTGTCACCATCATCGGCGTCGGCGTTGCCTTGCTGCTCGGCGGCGTGGTGCGTGACCGAGAGCGTCTTTGCCATCCCCGGCATCGGTCGCCTCGTCGTCGATGCGATCCTCACCCGCGACTATCCGGTCATCCAGGGTGTCCTGCTTGATCTTCTCCGGTGTCTACGTCGTGCTCAATCTGATCATCGATCTGCTCTACGTCGTGCTCGATCCCCGCATCCGATATTGACTGAGGCGGCCCCGTGACCGACGCCCTCCAACAGGTTCCTGCTGGCAGGCCAGGTCAGCGTCCTGTCGCCGCCCGCAGCGCGGCTTGCTGCGCCGCTACCCGATGGTGGCGCTCGGCGCCGTGCTGTTTGCCGTCGTGTTGCTGATCACGTCCTGGCGGCACCATGGCTCGCCAGCCACGATCCCGCAGGAGATCGATCCGATCGCGCGCCTGCGTGCTCCCTCCGCCGAGCACTTGCTCGGCTACCGATGCGCTCGGACGCGACGTCGTGGAGCCGCACGATCTACGGCGGGCGGATATCGCTCATGGTTGGGCTGGTCGTCGGCGCTGCTTGCCGAGCGCCATCGGACTCAGGCGATCGGTCTCGTCAGCGGCTACAGCCGCATTGCCGATGCCGTCGTGCATGCGGGTCATGGACGGCCTGATGTCGATCCCCGCCATCCTGCTGGCGATCGCGCTGATGTCGGTCGCCAGCGCGAGCATTTCTGACCGTCATCTTCGCCATCACGGTGGTCGAGATTCCCCGTGTGGTGCGGCTGGTGCGCAGCGTCGTGCTGACGCTGCGCGAGCAGACCTATGTCGAGGCCGCTGTCATTGCCGGCACCCGCCCTGGCCGCATCGTGTTCAAGCACATCCTGCCCAACACCCTGGCACCGCTGATCGTGCAGACGACCTACATCTGCGCCGCGGCGATGCTGGTCGAATCGATCCTGAGCTTCCTCGGCGCCGGCACGCCGCCGGAGGTGCCGAAGCTGGGGGAACATCATGGCCGAGGGCCGCACCTTCTTCCAGATTGCGCCCTGGCTGATCCTCAGTCCAGGATTGCTGCTCGGCGCCACCGTCGCTGGCCATCAACCTGGTGGGCGACGGCTTGCGCGGTACGCTCGACCCGCGCATCGCGCAGGCGCATGTGAGCCGAGCCCTGGCCGAGATACAAACTCCAGCGACGTCGCGCGCAGCGGCACGGAAACCGGTCGAGCCGCTGCTCGTCGTCGACGACTCTGAAGACCTGGTTCTTCACGCGCGATGGAATCTTGCGCGCCGTCGATGGCCTCTCCTACCGGCTCGACCGCGGCGAGATGCTCGGCATCGTCGGCAGATCGGGCTGCGGCAAGAGCGTCGGCGCCCCGTCCATCCTCGGATTGATCCCGATGCCGCCCGGACGCATCGTCGCCGGCAGCATCCGGCTTCGCGGCCGCGAGCTGGTCGGGCTCGACGAGACCGGCCATGCGCGACATCCGCGGCAACGAGATCTCCGTCATCTTCCAGGAGCCCATGACCTCGCTCAATCCGGTCATGCGCCGTCGGCCAGGCAGATCGCGGAGCCTCTGATACTGCACCAGGGGTTGAGCGCAGCGCGACGCGCCACGACCGCGCTGCCGAGATGCTGGACCTCGTCCGCATTCCCGAGGCGCGGCGACGCTCTCGACGAGTACCCGCACCAGCTCTCCGGCGGCACGCGCCAGCGCGTCATGATCGCCATCGCGCTGGCATGCCGCCCTGACGTTCTGATCGCCGACGAGCCAACGACGCGCACTCGACGTCACCATCCAGGCGCAGATCCTGCGGCTGCTGCGGCAGCTGCAGCGCGAGCTCAGCACGTCGGTGCATCCTGATCAGCCACAACCTCGGCGTGATCGCGGAGTCCGCCCAGCGCGTTATCGTCGCTGTATGCCGGCCGCAAGGTCGAGGAGGCGCCGGTGTCCGCATCTGTTTCGCGCGGCCGCGCCATCCCTACACCGTCGGGCCTGCTCGGTTCGGTGCCGAGGATCGATGCGCAGGCCGCGTCAACCGCAGACCCAGGCCAGACGAGGCTCGCCGAGATTCCCGGCATGCTGCCGGCGTTGAGCGAGCAGCGTTCCAGGCTGCGCCTTCGCCGCCGCGCTGCTCACTCGCCACCGAGCGAGTGCCGCAGGGCGCCGCCGCCGCCCTGCTGGAGCAGGCGGCCAGCCACTTTGCTGCCTGCTGGCATTCCGAGCGTGCGAGCGGAGGTCGCCTATGGCTGAGCCTCGCCCCATTCTCGAGGTCATCAGATCTCGTCAAACATTTTCCGGTCCGCGCGGCGGCCTGTTCGGCCGCCGACAAGGGACCGGTGTTCGCCGTCGACGGACTATCGTTCTCCGTCTTGCCTGGAGAGACGCTTGGGATGGTTGGGGAATCGGGGTGCGGCAAGTCGACGGCGGCCCGCATGATCGTCAAGCTGATCGAACCGACCTCGGGCACCATTCGCCTAGAAGGCCAGGACATCACGGCGCTGCCGCCGCAGGCAGATGCGGCCGCATCGCCAGGTCATCCAATTCATTTTCCAGGATCCCTACTCCTCGCTCAATCCGCGCTTGGCCTGCCGGCGGCGAGATCGTCGCCGAGCCCTTGCACAACTATCCCCAGGCGCTCCGGCCGGATGCGCGAGGAGCGCGTGACGCAGCTCCTTGCCCGGGTCGGACTGCGGCCGGAGCACACGCAAGAAATATCCACACGAGTTCTCGGGCGGTCAGCGCCAGCGGCTCGGCATCGCCCGCGCGCTTGGCGCTCGATCCTCGGCTCATCGTTGCCGACGAGCCGGTCTCGCGCGCTCGACGTGCTCGGTGCAGGCGCAAGTCGATCAACCTGATGGCCGACCTGCAGAGCGAGTTCGGCCTGTCCTACCTCTTCATCGCCCATGATCTGGCGGTCGTGCAGCATATCAGTCAGCGCGTGGCGGTGATGTACCTCGGCCGCATCGTCGAGCTCGGCTGCCACGCGCGACCTCTTCACCTCGCCCGCAGCATCCCTACACCGAGGCGCTGCTCGACGCCGTGCCGGTCCCTCGATCCGGATCGGCAACGACCCGCCGAGGTGCTGACCAGGAGACGTGCCAAGCCCGATGCGCCCGCCGCCCGGTTGCCACTTTCACACGCGTTGCCCTTATGCGGAAGAACGCTGCCGCATCGAGGCACCGCAAATGCGCGAGGTGATGACCGGCACACTTCGCCGCCTGTCACCTGCGTCCACCTCCCAGCTCGGCATGCGCGCCGCCTAGCCCATCCTACCAGGAGAGCCTCGATGCCCGCTACCGTCATCAAGAAGCGCCGATTGGGCGATCGCCTGGCAGGCCCAGCCCGGCCGCCACGTCTACATGCGCGGCGTCGATGTCGCGTTCGACGGCAACACCATCACCCACGTTGGCAAGGATTACGCCGGCCCGGCCGACAGGATCGTCGATGGACGCCAAGCGCATGGTGATGCCCGGCCTCGTCAATCTGCATTCCCACCCCGAACACGAACCCGCCTATCGCGGCCTCCGGGAAGAGCACGGCCTGCCCAACATGTACATGAGCGGACTGTTTGAACGCTCGCAAGCGTTCTACGCCACCGACGATCGATGTTCCGGGCGGCTAGCGCCGAGTTTGCCTACTGCGAACTTCTGAAAAGCGGCGTCACGACGCTGATCGACATCTCACCGGCATGGGACCGGTTGGGCCGAGCTGCTGGCCAAAAGCGGGCTCAGGGCCTTTCTGGCCCCCGGCTATGCCTCGGGACGCTGGAAGCTCGAGAACGACTTCGAGCTCGAAGTACAACTGGGACGAGCAGGGGGCAAGGAACGCTTCGAGGCGGCGCTGAAGCTGATCGACGCGGCGGTCCAGCATCCCTGCGGTCGCCTGTCCGGCGTCGTCTCGCCGATGCAGATCGACACCTGCACGGCCGATCTGCTGCGGGCCAGCCGGGCGGCGGCCCAGGAGCGCAAGCTCCCCTTCACGGTGCACATCGCCCAGGGCGTCTCCGAGGTGATGGAGATGATCAGGCGTCACGGCAAGACCCCGATTCAATGGGCGGCCGAGGTGGACCTGCTCGGGCCCAGCACCATCCTCGGGCATGCCATCTTCCTCGACAGCCATTCCTGGGTGCGCTGGTGGACCAAGAGCGATCTCAAGCTCATTGCCGATAACGGCTGCACCGTCGCGCATTGCCCGACACCGTTCGTGCGCTACGGTCAGATCCTCGAGAATTTTGGCGACTACCTGCGCGCCGGCGTCAATATGGGGATCGGCACGGATACGACGCCGCACAACATGCTCGAAGAGATGCGCAAGGCCGCCATTCTGGCGCGCGTCGCCGCCCGCGACATCAATACGGTGACCACCGCCGACATGTTGCATGCCGCAACCGTCGGCGGCGCCAATGCGGTGATGCGCCAGGATCTTGGCCGGCTGGCGCCGGGCATGAAAGCCGACATTGTCCTTGTCGATCTCGAGTGCAGCGACATGATACCGGCACGCGATCCGCTGCGCTCGCTCGTCTCATCATGCGGCCGAACGGGCCGTGCGGGAGGTCTACGTCGATGGCCGCCAGGTCGTTGCCGACTTCAAGGTCCTAACGCTCGATCAGGCCGAAGCGGCGGACGGCTAGCGGAGGCCCAGGCCCGCATGCTCGCTGCCGTGCGCCAGCGCGACTACAAGGGGCGCAGCGCCGACGACATCGTTCCGCTTGAGCCTGCCGCTCGTGTGCTGTGACACAGCTTTTGCCCGGCCAGCCAAGAAGACATCAAGCGCGCAAGCGCCGTCGTGCCAGAGGGCCTTTGCGGTTGGCGCCGGTGCGATCCGACGGGGTGGGGATGCTCGCGCCGCGCCAGCGTGTCCGATCGTCCGACCATTGTTGCGTGGGGGCCAGTTTCGGTGTCTGCTGCTCGCCAGGGAGTGAAACGCTGCGTCGAGACGGTCGATGCAAACCTATCATCGCGACCTTGGATGCGAAATGCGCTGGTTAAAGACGCCCTTTGCTGGCACTCGGCGCATTGATCGGCTGTAGCTGTCGCCGGATTGAACCGGCGGCAACCGGCGTGGCGGCCGAGACCCTCGATGGCACGTGGCGAAGGCGAAATGAGCTGCGCCAAACTCTCGTTTACGAAGGGGTCGCAGAACGTGCCGGTGGAGGTGGTCGTCTCGGGCCGCAGCGTAAGCTTCGCGCGCAAGGTCTGGAACCAGGACATATCCTCGGTGGTCGGTACGGAGGAAGGTAGCGGCGAGGTTGACGCGAAGGGTGAGATCAAGATCGCCTCGGTGTGGAAAATCGACCGGCGCTAACCCGCCTTCACCTTCACCGCCTCCTATGTGGCGGGGACTGCTTGCAGCAGAGCGGCGGATCGCTCACCGGCACGCAGGTGTGGACCTTCGACGGTAAGACCGAAAACCGCGGGTGCTCGCTCGCTCAAACGCTGAGCAGTCACTCTCCCGCTCGACTGACCGAAAACCGGGAAGCGACGGCCTCGGTCCCCCCGCGCGGGGGACGCACCACGTGCCGTGCGCGCTGACGATCCGAGCGGCGCGGCCAAAGTCCTGCCCGCGATTCGGTCACCATCGCGCTGCTCGGAAAGTCGGTGCTTCCCGTTCTTGTTTCCGTCTATGGGGCCCGGCTATAGGGTATGTCGAGACTGGACGCTGCCATTTGCCGTCTGGTGCCGCTGTGGCGGGGCATCGCGGCTTTATGCAGGCACCCGTCCAATCGTGCCTCTCGTCTGGCCTCGACGCTCGGTGTCCGCAGCAGCAGCGCAGAAGAAGAGCCGCAATTTTGCAGCCTCAATCGCACCTGGTAGCACACCATGTTGACCCCTCTACTATGCCCCGCACACCTGCTCGCTTGCTTCCCATATCGCGCTGGAGGATGCGGGCGCGGCCTATGCACTTGAGCGCATCGACTTGCGCCAGGCGCAGCAGCAATCGGCGGAGTCACCTCGGGTCAATCGAGGCGCGCGTTCCGGCCCTGGTCACGGCACGCGGCGTCATCACAGAAACCCCGGCAATCCTGGCCTTTGTCGCACAATCCTTCCCAGCGCCGACCTGGCTCCGCTCCAGGACCCTTTTGCACTCGCCGAGCTGCAACTCCTTCAACAGTTACCTGTGCGCAACCGTGCACATTGCGCACGCTCATAGGATGCGTGGCTATCGCTGGGCCGGACTGAGCCCGCCCGTTCGCCGGACATGCAGCGCAAAGTGCCGAAGCTGCGGTGACGGCCGCCTTCGAGCTGATCTGAACGCGACCTGCGTAGAGGCCGTGGGCCATGGGCGAGGACCTACACGATCGCCGATCCTTACCTCTTTACGCCGGCGCAATGGTTGGAGGCCGACGGCGTGGACCTGTCGCGCTTGCCGCGCGTCATATCGAGCATCGCGCCCGCATGGCGGAGCGAGGCAGCGTCAGCAAAGCCATCGCCCAAGAAAATGGCCGTTTAGACCGGAACGAGAGCATCCAGCACAAGCTACGAAACGTTCTTGCCGACGTCCCCATTATCTCTTTGAACCCGACGTCGGCCGTGGAGTGCACTTCTGGCGTTCCGAGCCGGTCCTTCGCGCCGCGGGCAGCGAACCGCTTGCAGCAAAGCCACCAACTCAACCTGCGCCGTAATACCGTGCACGGTCGATCAGAGTCGTGCCGGGGCAACGGAAGCGATTGCCGTCGGGCCCCGCCAAGCCCCCCATCGGTCATTCGGGGTCTCCGCTAAGACATTTGGCCTATACGGCGCCCTTTGATTTGGTTAGCCAAACCTTGAGGGGTAAACGATGTTGTTCAGCAGGAAAGACAGAAAACGGATGGACTACGATTGTTTGGGTGACACCGCCGCAAGATCCGCCAATGGTCTTTGTGCCTTCGTCAATCCCGGTTCGGGGCCTTGAACGTCAATGGTGAGGTGCTGCGGGCAACGCGCAGGGACAGCCGCGCGCTCCGTGATCGACGCTTGGCCTCACCATGAAAAAGGCAACCTCGAGAGCGAGGGCGACATTCAGGTTGACGGCAAGGCCCAAGGCCACATTCGCTGCACGCAGCTTATCGTCGGGCAAGGACGCCGCCATCGATCGGCGGCGACGTTCTTGCCGCCGAAGCGGTGATCCGGGCGGCAAGGTCAAGGGCGTGATCCGCGCCAATCGCGTAAAGCTGCAAGAGACGGCGCGCGTTGAAAGCGCACTCTTCTTCGAAAAGTCGCTGGGCATCGAGGACGGCGCGTCCTTCGAGAGGGTCAGATCCGCCGAGCGGCCGAACCCCCTGGCTGTGCCGGGCCCAAGCCGATCGTTCGGCACGAACGGGCGAGACCACCGAGGAGACGGTGCGGCCAACAACCAGCGCGACCGAAACTGACGCAAAATTCCGCCGAAATCGCCGCCACGGCGCGAGGCCGAGGCTCGCGCCCGCCACAAAACCGCGTGACGACGCGAGGGACCACGTCAAGCATCCGACCGGCCCGCCGCAGTGCGAACCGGGCCGGCCTGCAACCGGATCGGCCTCGAGACGTGCCGGTCCGGTGCAATCGGCGCCGAGGTTTGATCAACCAAGCTGTCGTCTTTATTCGGTTGAGGCCGGGCCAGCGTCCCTTTGCGCGCTGGCGGGCGCCACCTCGATCGAAGCGGCCTGGGTCCGTTCCAGCACGTCCGCTCCGGGGCACTGCCGACGGTCGCGGAGGGTAGGGCAGCGGCGGCCGGAGCCAGCGCCATTCCGGAAGCGCCGTCAGAGCACACGTAACTGAACGAAGTACAAC